>Ga0154725_1169_pt1 | contig 42795 bp, 40 predicted proteins | sample Rifle2008BG16ft_FD_105733 | JGI IMG/M metagenome (GOLD analysis project Ga0154725, IMG submission 105733) | Deltaproteobacteria bacterium RBG_16_49_23 | reverse complement strand
AGGAGAATCGTATCGAAAGAAACTTAGTCCTAAACCAACTAACCCCTATCCCTCAAAAGGGGTGAAATGAGGTGATCCCAGGGGGGGTGAATTAACGTGATCCTTGACAAGGTTGGTTCGCACAAGAAATGAAGGATTATAGTAAGAATGGATAAGTGGGATCTACTAGGTATATTATGTGGTTTGGCATTGATAGGATCTGGTATTCGTGGTGTTATGAAAAGAAAAAGTATTAACAAATTGGCCCCACTTATTATTTCTGTAGGTCAAATAGGGCTAGGTGTGTTTGTGCTTATAGCGACTATTCTTTTCATAATAAAGGGAACAAGATAAGGGGATAAGGGGTCAGGTCTCAACAAATGACAATGTTCAGTAGGCATTCGCAAGTCTAGGTTGTAAGTCAGGATAGAGAGTGGTGAGGAGAGAATAGTCGTGTCGAGGCCGTTAAGGATTGAGTATCCTGGAGCTTTTTATCATGTAACCTCCCGGGGAAACGAAAGAAAGATGGTATTTCAAAGCACCCGGGACAGGGAGAAATATCTCTCCTATCTTGAATCGGCCCATCAACGTTATGGAGCCATCATCCATACCTATTGTTTAATGGGAAATCACTATCATCTTCTATTGGAGACGCCGAGGGGAAACCTATCACAGATTCTTCATCATATCAATGGAGCATACACAACCTACTTCAATATCAAAAGGAGTCTTTTTGGGCATCTCTTTCAGGGCCGGTTTAAGGGGATACTCGTTGATAAAGATGCTTATTGCAAGGAACTATCTCGCTACATACATCTCAACCCTGTAAGAGCAGGGATGGTGAAGACTCCTTCGGAATATACATGGTCGAGTTACCGATATTTTGTAGGAAAAGACAAGAGGCCGCAATGGTTAACGATGGAGTTGATTCTTGGAGACTTTGGTGGGGAGGGGAGAACTGGATTCAGGGGGTATAAGGAATATGTGGAGAGAGGAGAAGCTAAGGAACTGAGGAATCCTTTGAAAAGTGTAATGGCGTCAACATTCTTGGGAGGTGAAGATTTTATCAACCGAATCAGAATGGAGTACTTAGAGGACAGGAAAATAGACAAGCGAAACATTCCAGCGATCAAGAAAGTATTAAAGGAGCCTTCTCTTGAGGAGATAGAAAGAGCAGTGGTTAAAGTATTAGGGAAAGATCATACTCTTTATAAGAAGATGTGTATTTACTTAAGTCATCAATATAGCGGCATGAGGCTTGAGGAGATTGGGGAGTGGTTTGGTATGAAGGGTGGTGCGGTCAGCCAGTTGAGCAGAAGGTTCAAGGAAACGATAAAGGGGGATAAGGGGCTACGGGGAATCTTTGATAAGATAGAGAGGGAGGGTTTGTTGAATGTTGAGACCTGACCCCTTATCCCGCCTTAACAAATACAAATGAGACAACTTATACCCCCGACTCCCTGGACCGTCTGAAAGAGATTGCCCAGCCGTTGAATGCCACCACCCGTTACCCCGAATACGACAGTCACGACAATCGGCGGAAGATAACGGATCCAAATGACAACACAACCGAATATATCTATGATGATTTTGGAAGGCTTTGCAAAACGATTTCCCCGGACACAGGGATCACCACATATCTCTATGACGAAGCGGGAAATCTGAAGCAGAAGAAGGATGCCAATGGCACGATTGTGAACTATACATACGATGCCCTGAATCGGCTCACGGCAATCCAATTTCCATCTGATCTCACACAAAACGTCAGCCTATCTTACGATTCTACCTCGGTTTCCTATGGAATCGGGAGGCTGACCGGAAGGATTGATCCCAGCGGGTCTTATGTATTCCATTACGACGCCCATGGGAATATGATCAAAGAGGAAAAGACCATTAGTGGAGTCGTCTATACAACTCAATATGCCTACGACAAAAACGATTTTATTTCAACGATCACCTATCCGTCATCGAGGACGGTCACTTACTTGCCGGACGACGTGAGAAGGGTGGGTGGGGCGAAAATGAGTTTCAATCAACAGGAAAAAACCCTGGCCTCATCCATTTCTTACCTGCCTTATGGGGGAGTCACGGGTTTAACTTATGGCAATGGTCTCACTCTAACTCAGCAGTATGACAATCAGTACCGGATCACTTCGATCGTGGCAGGTACTGGGGGGTCTGTTCTAAACCGGAGTTATAGCGTGTACGATGCAAATGGCAACGTGAAGAAGATCATGGATGTCCTTCAGACCACCTGGAATACAGCGGGTGAATCGGCTGAAACCTACAGCTATGAACTGAACGCTTCCGGGAATAGCAACAAGAACAAATTGATGGGCATACAGAGGAGCACTTCGATTACCTTCGGTTACGATTTTAACGGGAATATCACCTTGGCCAATAACCGAACTTACGTTTACGATCTGTCGAACCGGCTAAAAGAGGTCTTGGAAAACACCGTTTCGATTGCGGAGTATGTTTACAACGGAATCGGGCAGAGAATAATAAAAGACAGTCAGGCTGGAATGCGCATCTTTCATTATGATCCATGGGGGCACTTGATTGCTGAAACAAACCAGGCTGGCAACATGTTGGCAGAGTACATCTATCTCGGCGATCAGCTTCTTGCGATGGTAAAGCCGGGAGAAGCGGTTTATTATTTCCATAATGATCACCTGGGAACACCGCAAGTCATTACGGATGCCATCGGGAATGTTGCTTGGAAAGCAACCTACACGCCATTCGGACAAGCGAATATAACGATTGGGACAGTAGAGAACAACTTCCGTTTCCCGGGCCAATATTACGACAGCGAGACAGGACTGCATTACAATTACTACCGGTATTATGATCCGACGACGGGGAGGTATGTAACCCCTGATCCGATTGGGTTGGATGGCGGAATAAATCTATTTACCTACGTCGCAGGGAATCCCTTGCGATGGGTTGATCCGTTGGGATTAGCATGGACCGATTGGCAAGAGGTTATAGCAACTATAGAAGGCACAACAGCTCAGGGCTTACGCGCAACAACCTCTTATAATTTCAATACAGATACTGACTTTTTCGTTGCGCTTCCGAGCGAACATCTTAGGGGAAAGAGGGTTGAAATTCAGGTTAATGGAATATGGGTCGAAGTGTCTGTGGGCGACGTAGGACCTTGGAACGGAGGTCATACTTTTGGGGGTACGAGTTTGGATGACCCTTATTGGGAAACCAACAGGCGGCCACAAGCCGAATGCGGTACAGACCTTCGGGGCCGGCCAACTAACCGTGGTGGTATTGATATTTCTGCATCTTTGGCAAAGCTTTTAAGATTAAGAGGTACCACCAGAGAACGTTGGCGAGGTGTCCCGTGACATTGCTTTTTTCAAATTATTGAGAAAAAGGAGGATATTCACAATGATGAAGAAATTGTATAAATTTATTGCCGTAATGGGGATTATCTGTACCTGCATCAACATTTTTGATTTTAGTCGAATGGTATTCCCAAATGAAAGGGTTCCGACCGAGGAGAGGCCTTCCGCAAACTACTTGGAGGCACTCCAAACAGCAAATGCATTCTTATTGGCATGGGTTATGCGCGACGCTGAAGTTGGGTTGCGTTTATTGTCTGACCACTTACGGGGCAAAGTAAATAATGATGCTTGGCTTCGTCAGTTTATCGTTGGTTTATCTAATCCTCACCATCAAGCGTTCGAAATTGAAGCTGGTCGGAAACTGAGCGACACCCGCTTTATTTTCTCCGTAACCCTCTACGAGCTATATTCCGGTGAAAATATGGGTTTCGCATACAAGGGTGTCATGGAAGTTGTGAAACAGGGAAACGTTTGGCGTGTTGACCGTCTTCCTAGAAGTTCGGATAATCCTAACCAATTACCATGAGAAAGAGGTTAGGGTCAGTCATTGACACTTGAGAAGTAATAATATGGGGACACTGGTTGGGCGACATTTTATGAACAGTCTCTGGCAACCTATATATTTAGCGAGATGGACCAGCAATTGAGCACAATCACACTTCACGCCTATGACGACCAGGACAACCTGGCGTCTATAAGGGACCCTAATGAAAACATGACTCAAAACCGGTCTCCAGCTTTCATGGGATTAGGAACGTTAAGAAGCAGCAAGATATAGGATTCGAATTATCTAATGCATTGACGTCCATTCAGGGGGATAAACAAATGCCATCGAGAATAAGACGAGGACTATTATTAATCATCGCAATTATCACTCTATTGTTCGCATCCACTGCCATTTCTTATGGCGAAGCAATAGATTATATCTATGATGAGTTGAATCGCTTGAAACGAATTAAATATGCGGATGGTACGGTTATAGAGTTTACCTATGACAAAACAGGCAATCGGACAGTCCAAATCATTGACACAACGCCTCCCACAACAACAGCCGTCCCCGCGGGAGGCATATTCAACACGGCTCAATCTGTAACATTGACCTGCAACGATGGCACAGGTTTGGGGTGTGAGAAAATCTACTTCACCACGAATGGGCAAAACCCTGACATCAATTCGCCTTCCCAGTCCTCTCCCGTCACTCTCAACATTTCGGTCCCCACGACATTGAAGTTCTTCGCAAGAGATCTCGCCAACCACAGCGAATCTATAAAAACTCAGATTTATACCATTGATTCAATACCTCCAACAGGCACAATCACCATCAATAGAGGAGCAACCTATACAAACAGCATCAATGTCACTTTAACCCTCACATGTAATGATGACCTCTCCGGCTGCTCACAGATGCAATTCAAGAACGACAATGGCAACTATTCCAACCTTGAACCTTATGCTGCCACAAAGGCCTGGAGCTTAACCCCGGGAAGTGGCACCAAATACGTTTACGTTAAATTTCAGGATCTGGCCGGAAACTGGTCTAATCCTTTTTCAGATACCGTCGTTTTTAACAGTTCCTGTTCAAATTCAACCGTAAGAATCGGAACCACATCTTACACTTCACTTCAATCTGCCTACAACGCTGCATCCAATGGGAATGTGATCAAGGTTCAAGGGATCATGTTGATTGAAAACCTTACGGTTAATCGAAACATTTCCGTTACTCTTGAGGGAGGATATGATTGTGGATTTACATCGAATTATGGAAATATGACAGCGATTAAAGGCTCGATAACAACAACAGTTGGCGGGGGGACGTTAACGATAAAGAATTTCATTCTTTCACAATAGATAAAGGAGGGAGAGGAGATGAGAAAGATAATATTGGGTTTGGTTTTAGGTTGCGTGTTTATCGGAGGGAACCTCTTTGCAGCAGATGGAGACCTCATTGTCAACGGCGGCAAAGTGGGAATCGGGACAACAACTCCGTCTTACCCCTTGACAGTAAAATCATCCGCTGCAGGCGCACACATTTTGGGATTTAATGGCAGCGGGGGAATCCTATATATGCTGGGGAATTTATTCGGAGGGAATAATGGGCATCTTGATTTACGTGATAGCAGTGGTAATGCGGATGTTAGAATAGCCGCCAATAATAATTCGTGGATTATGAATAATCTTGGCGTTGGAACCGCAAGCCCGGCGTCTGCCCTTGATACAGCGGGTACAATCAGGGCGGGTTCATATACTTACGTAGCACCAACATCGGGGACCGGGGTTGAACTGTATTACCATAGTGCAAGCAGTCTTGGAAGAATATTGGCCTTTGACAGGAGTGCCTTGGCCTACAAAGACCTTGGGCTGGGGATAAACAGCGGGAACCAGCTCTACTTGAAACTGGGCGGTAACGTCGGTGTTGGAACAAATAACCCTGCCAACCTATTATCCGTTCTGCAATACTCGACGACCGACCCTATAGCCGATTCCTGGACCGTCTATCCCTGTGACCGGACGACCAAGGATGTCATCCGTACCCTCCCGAATCAGTCCGGGGCATTGGATCGTCTTCTTGCGGTTGAGCTTTATGAATGGAAACGCAAACCCCTTGTCTCGGATGAAGAAATCAAGACCGAGCCGGAGAAGGTTATGACTCAGGAGGAGCTGGAAAAAAGAAGGCAGGAACTTTCTGCGGAGAAGGCCAAACTGCCGAAGTTTCAAGCAGTACGTGTGGGTGTGATGCTGGATGATCCGAATATTCCAGGTGAAATCGCAACTTTCGACAGAACCGGAAAAAAGGATGGGCTCGATCTTGTTGGCTATATCGGTTGGCTTCATGCCACGATAAAGGATTTGGCGCTGAGGGTTCAGGAATTAGAAAAGAGATAGGATGGATTGTTTTATAAAAATATTCTAACCTCCGTTGAGTCCTTGATCTAAACTGTCATCGGTAATTCTCCCCATTCGCGGACCATCTCTGTGATGCGGAGGAGTCTGTCGAATTTGGCGTTTAGCGGGGTGGTGTCGCTTACGCCGAGAATGAAACGATCCCCCGGGGATATGTCCTGAAAGAGTCTTTTCATAAACAGTTCGAATTCTCCATCCGACATCGACTCTTCGAGAAGCGCTACGGAGGGAATACCGCCGAAGATGGTGACTTTTTCCCGAAAGGCTCTCTTGACATCGGAGATGGTCACTTTGGTCATGGGCTGATCAAAATAGGGCTCCATGTCCTCGCAAAGCTGGCGGATTTCTGCGGGGTGATCATACATTTCCAGTCTCGGGGCTCAGGGGAGCCAATCTGCCCATTCTCCGCGGGCTGCCTGAATCATTCGCTCCTTATAGGTCATCCCTCTTTCCTTCCTGCTTGAGGACTGCCGTCGGACCTTTTCGACACCGTTGAAATGAAATTTAATAAGAAGTTCATAAGTGGTTAGGCATTTACTTCATAAAATCTCCCCGAACCCCTCTTTGCCAAACTGATCTTTACCCATAAATGAGGCGCTGTACACAAGGAGCACTCCAACAGATTCCCCATCCCCCTCTCTCCGAGCCAGAGGCTCTCCGAGCCGGCGGCCTGACCTCCCCCTTGAAGGGGGAGGGATTACGCAAAGGACGTGACAATTATCCTCCCTTTCAGCCTGCCTGCGCGAAGCCCCGCCTCCAGAAGCCTTGCGGAGGGCAGGCGCTTCGGCGAAGGTAGGGGGGAGGGTTGGGTGGGGGTGGGGGTGGGGGATTCCCTACCGATAGAGGCCGGCTTTTTGGTTGTAGTGACACATTTCGATCAGGGCTTCCAGTTGAATGGCCTCATGGGCAGACCCGGCAATGGAGAGCATAAATCCGCCCCCTTCCATTCCTTCCTTCAAACAGCGGTCCACCTCTTTTCTAACCAGGGCGAGATCCGATTGACATAAGACCTCATTTCCGTCCATATTTCCAAGAAGAACGAGGTCTTTGCCGAACTCTTTCTTGATCTCACCCATGTTCATTCCGGCTCCCGGCTCCAGTCCGTGAATTCCCTTGATCCCCGCTTCGACTGCCATCGGGATATATTCGCGGATATAACCCTCGGAATGCCAGAACACCGGGACCGAAAGCGAGTCCACGATCCGGCGGTAGTAGGGAAAGGCGAATTCTCTGAAGTCGGAAGGGGAGACATATCCATGCCCCTTGAACCCCATATCATCGCCCAGGATGACGAAGTCGGCTCCCAGCTCAACGGCATATTTCGAAGTCTCGATAAACCATTCGGTCTTCAACTCAGCGCTTTTATGGATCAGCGTTCTTTTGTCTAGCAGGGCGTAACAGAACTCAATGAGTCCGAAGGCTTCGATGGTTAAGCCGAGGGGACCGGAATGTGAGAAGAGGGCGAAGGCATGGTCTCCATGGTTCTTTTTCCAGTCCTCCATCATGGCTTTGTTAAACCGTTCGTTGAGTCTGAGTTTCGGGGAATACTTGTGAAGATCTTCCCGGGTCGCGACCGCGCCACCGAGATATCTTCCGTGCTCCCACCTTCTGCCAAACTCGTCAACCCCGTTCCAGCCGGCATAGATGGCTCCTCCGAGCGATTCTTCGGGAGGGGGCGGGTCGGGCGAATAACCGAGCCCTGCCGGTTTCCCTTCGCACCATGACCTTCGGGCAACGACAAATACATCCACACCGAGTTGCTTCCAGGTTTGAATCATATCCCCCTGGCCGATGGCGCGGACGAACTTGGCCTCGATCGCATTGAAAAAAAGGGGAACCCTGTCCGGTTCTTTATGGGCGATGGTGGTCAGCACTCTTTCTCTTGAATTCATCGGTTTCCTCCCCTGATTGATAGAAAATAACTCTTAAATTGCCCGGTCACACTTTTATTCCCCGAAACTGTGAAAAAATTGGACCCTTTTCGTCTCCCCGGTGAAAACCGGGGTCCAGGGCATTGTAACGTGTTAAAACTCTGGATTCCGGCTTTCGCCGGAATGACATAAAAAAATAAATCGATTTCTTCACCCTTCCGCTATATGTATTGCTCTTAGTTAAAGAAGATTGAAGGAAGCCAGAGAGCTAACTGCGGAAAGAGAAAGAGCAGGCCCCAGACAAGAATGAGAGAGATTAAAAACGGCGCTACTCCCTTATAGATAACCCCCATGGGAATCTTGGTGATATTCTTTACTACAAAGACACAGATGGCCACCGGTGGAATGACAACGCCAATCATGGCGACAACGCCGATGACGATCCCGAACCAGAGAGGATGGAAGCCGAGTTTCAGGGCGGCAGGATAAAAGATAGGGGTGGCCAGGATCATAAAGGCGAGGTCATCGATAAACGATCCTCCGAGTTCGTAAACAAGACAGATCAGGATCATAATGAAGTAGCGATTTAATGGGAGCGAGGCGATCCAGTCCGCCGTTGCCTGCGGGATGCCGGTCACTGCGATAAAGTGGCCTAAGACAGTGGAGCCCGCAATCAGCATAAGGAGCATGATGGCGGTCCGGAGGGTCTGTTGCAGCGACATGAAGTATTTCTTAAAGGTCATGTCACGCTTCAGTAAGGATAGAAGAAGGACGGCGAAGGTCCCCACTGCCCCTGCTTCCGTAGGGGTAAAAAAACCTCGCATGATCCCTCCCACGACCAGGACAAAGACAATCACGACCCAGAAAACCTCTGGGATCGAGCGCATTCTCGCTCCCCAGGTCGAACGTTCAGACATGGGCGCAATAGCGGGATTGATTTTCGCCCATCCATAGATGATGCCAATGAAAAAGAGGGCGATGATCAGTCCGGGGAGGATGCCGGCGAGAAAGAGTTGTCCGATGGACTGTTCTGTGAGAATGCCCAGGATGATCAGCGTGACACTTGGCGGGATGATGACGCCAAGCGTCCCAACGGTGGCCACGATTCCGGCGGAGAGTCTTTTGTCGTAACCATACCGGTCCATCTCCGGGATGGCAACGCTCGCAAAGGTAGCCGATGTGGCTGCTGACGAGCCACAGATCGCTTTGAACGCAGTCGCCCCTATCACCGTGGCCATCGCCAGGCCCCCGGGGACATGGCCAATGAATTTGTGGGCCGCGTTGTAGAGCCTGGTCGCTATGCCGGCATTGAATCCAATCTGCCCCATTAAAATGAAGAGAGGGAAGACCGTGTAGCCATAATTGGTGATGACCTCAAAGACATCCCGTGAGAGGAGGTTCATCGCGGCATGAAAGCCGTTCAGGGTGGCAAAACCCACAAAGCCGACCAACGCCATGGCGAAACCCAGCTCGATCCCTGTTCCGAAGAGGAGAAGCAGCACCATGAGACCCGTGATTCCGATAACGATCTCACTCATATTGACCCTTCCGGATTCTGAAGATGTCGAATAGAAAGACGACACACTCGAGAAAGCAGCAGATGGCCACGCCGTAGGCGACGGGGTAGAAGGGAAGCTTGATGGTGGATGTCACTTCCCCGGAGGCTTTATAGACAGCCCCGACATTCAATAGGTTATACCCTATGAATGCGAACAGAAAGAAGCATAGCAGTCGTGTAAGAATGTTCATCACGTTTCTGCCCCTCCTGGAGAATTTATCCAGGAGGAATTCCATGTAGACATGGCCCCTGTCCATCGAAACCTGGGGAATGCCGAATCCAATCACGAGCGCCAAAAAGAGGGCGACGATTTCATAAGTCCCGATGATGGGATGGCCACCTGCTCTCAGGAGGACATCGGCAACGGTCAGAAGCATCATGAAGGTGAGCGCAATGCCAGCGATGAAGCTGAGGATTTTACTGATGTATCGAAAGATACGGAAGAAGGTGGTCATCATGCTTCCTTCCCCTCACTCATTCCGAAACTGTGGTGCAAGTCCGTTCATGGTTCGACAGGCTCACCACGAACGGACCACTGCGCATTAAAACTCAATTATTTAGCCGTTCGTCCTGAGCGTGTCGAAGGGCGAATGGCTCAGTACGACACAGTCTCTCTCTCGGGAGAGAGGGAGAGGGTGAGGGGACACATCTGTTTTGTTTAGAACACAGAGGTAAATCCTCTCTTTTTCTGCTCTTTATGCCAGTACTCGATGCGCTCTTTGATGTATTTGAGCCAGCCATCCACGTCAGCTTCTTTATATCCTTTGGTAACCATGCTTTTTTTGTAATCCGCTATCACCGGTTCAACAGCCTTGATCCATCTCGACGCCTCGGCATCCGAAAGGGATATCACCTGTCCTCCCTGGCCCGAGAACAAGTCCTTCCCCTCGATATCCATCTGGTCCCACAGGGCTGCCTGTTTTTCTCTGGCCTCGAGCGCCACTTCGGTAAATATCTTCTGAATGTCAGGAGGAAGGCCATTCCATTTGTTTTTGTTCATTACGTAATAGAAGGTAATGCCAGTTCCGAGCTGCCAGTAGGCTGTAACGAACTTTGTCACCTCTGCAAACTTCCAGTACTTGAGCGTGGAAAGGTCTACCGAAACTCCTTCAATGACGCCTCTTCTCAGGGACTCGTAAACATCGGGCATGGGAAGGGGAACTGGAATGCCCCCCAGCGCCTTGATGATGTCAGCAAGCTGTCCCGTTGCCCTGATCTTGAGACCCTTCAAATCCTCAAGGGTCCTGACGGGTTTGCTGATCGTTTGAAGGATGAGCGGTCCGGTCGTGGTTACATAAAGGACCCGAACATCATCCCATTCCTTCGGTTTGTGCTTGTTGAAGAAGTCGGTGGCCACCTGCGTATCCACCCAGCCGCTCGGAAACCCCAGGGGCAGATCGAAGACTTCCATTGCAGGGAATCGCCCCCGGGTATATTGAATGTGAGAAAAACCCAAATCTGCGATGCCCGTGACTACGCCGTCATACATCTTGACCGGCGAGAGGAGCGTGCCGCCGGGATGGTAGGCGATTTCCACCCGACCGTTTGACCGCTTCTTCACTTCGTCGCAAAACCACCCGGTGAGAAGCGACATGGGGTGAGTGACCGGGAGGTAATTGGCGGCCTTCAACTTGATGACCTCTGCCGCAGGCGCAAGGGAGCGGGTTGCAAAAGTGAAGAGAGAAATGAAGAGCAAAAATAGAACAATCTTTTTCATCTTCCACCTCCTGTAGTATGAAATGATGATGCCAACATTTTTGTATTCCTACCATTAGAAAGATATCGATGTCAACCTGAAAGGGGCATCCTAAAAATGCCTCAGTTACGAGTTCAAGTAATACGAATATATTTTTCTACCCCTCTTTGGCCGCCGGCCCATAGGGTCTCTGGCCCGGAGGGCAAAGAGGGGTAGGGGGAGATTTTCCAAACATATTTTTAAAATCCCCCTTTATCCCCCTTTGCCAAAGGGGGATAAAAAAAACATAACTGAGGGGTTACCATCCTACCCTCTGACACAGCGGACATGATACAGGTTGCTCTTACAGTAACTCAGCACATAGGCGCCGTCGAACATGACAATCCATGCGTTTTGAGTATCGTCCTCAAACGTCGTTGATGACCAGTAGGACAGGTTATCCCTGAAGATAACATCTTCCCGCACAGGGGGCCTGCCCTCAGGACGCGCCTTCGTCCTGTCCAGCAAAGATTCAAGTTCTGCCAAGGCGGGTAAATGCCAATCCGTTTTACCATCCAATGCAAGCGATGCTGCATATTCCCGGGCTTCATGCCAGGTCATCTCGCCCGGAGATTCCCACTGCCATTCCAATCCGGTTTTGGGGTCTTTCCATGTTGGGGGTTGTTGTGTCACGTGTTCCATCGCCGTGGAAAAAGGAAATGGTCAATGACCAATTAGCAATGATCAATTATCAATGTTACAAAACTTTGGTTTTCGCATTGTTCATTGGGTACTGATCATTGACCATTGATCATTGATCTTTTGTGAGGCCTCATAGCCCCGCATAAACTTCTTTTGGAAACTCCTTTGGATCACCCCAGGAAATACATCGTGTCGGACAAATCGCAAAACATGCAGGGATCTCTTTCCGCCCTCGCTTTTCAACACAGAGGTCGCACTTCGTTGCCTTAGTGACATCCTGGTCAAACTGCATGACCTCATACGGACAGGCCTGAACACAGCAGGTGCCGCAGGAGATACATCTTTTGGCCTCCTGAATTACCACTCCCTTGGTCAATCCCTTCTGGACTTCGCTGAAGCTCCTGACCCGTTTTTGAGGATCAAGAGAGACCATCTGAGCCCGGGGAGCGGGATCATATTTTTCTTTCCTGGGTTCTGTGATCGCTTTCAATTCCGTATCTCTCCCCAGCCGGAGGTTCTGGCCGCTCAAATACCGGTTGATCGAAATGGCTGCCTGTCTTCCATCCGCAATAGCCACGACCAGGCTTTGAGGACCTCTGATGGCATCTCCCCCTGCGAAGATATCGGGATCATCGCTTTGAAGGGTCAGGGAATCAACCCTCATGGTTCCCCATTCGTTCAAGGTGCAGGCGCACTCCTGGGTCAGGCAGCACCAATCGGATTCCTGTCCGAGGGCAGTAATCACGGCATCGACTTTCATCGTAAACTCCGAGCCCGGGACAGGTTCTGGTTTCCGACGGCCGCTTCCATCAGGTTCGGTCAAGCGCATTTTGACACACTCGATTGCATTGACGCGGCCGTTTTTGCCGATAAAACGCACAGGCTGAGTCAGGAGCTTGATAGGGATCTTTTCTTCCCGGAACTCTTTAATCTCTTCGGGTCTTGAAGGCATCTCCTCCAGGCTTCGCCGGTAAAGGATAAAGGCCTTCTCAGATCCCACCCGGCGTGCCGATCTTACGGCATCCATCGCCGCATTGCCTCCGCCAATTACGGCAACCTTTTCCGCGAACCTCACTGGTTTTCCGAGATTAAGTTGACGGAGGTAATCCAAACCACCGTAAATCCCTTCCAAATGCTCACCCTCAATGCCGAGCCGGACACTTTGCTGGGCGCCGATGGCCAAGAAGAAGGCATTGAACCCATCCTGGCGTAATTGACCGATGGTCTTATCCTTGCCGACCTCCACGCCGGTTTTCATGGTCACGCCCATATCACGAATGAGTTGAATCTCAGCTTCGACAATTTTTTGAGGAAGCCGATAGGAGGGTATGGCTGTTGTGAGCATTCCGCCCAATACGGAGCCTTTCTCAAAGACCGTTACCCTATAGCCTTCTTGAGCCAGGTAGTAGGCGCAGGTCATACCGGCAGGACCCGATCCGATGATGGCGACCTTTTCCTTTTTCTTTGATTTTATTTCCGGCATGTAACGCCTGTCAGCCTTCATATCGAGATCGGCCAGGAAACGCTCAATGGAGCGAATCCCTACGGGCTCATCGATCTGATCGCGGTTGCACCCCGACTCGCAGGGATGATGACAGACCCGTCCGCATATGGAAGGGAAGGGGTTTGCGAGCTTGATGAGTTGAAGGGCTTCCTCAAATTCCCCTTTGGCCGCAAGGTTGACATATCCCTGGACATCGATATGCGCCGGACACTCTGTCTTACACGGAGATGTCTGCTGTTTTTCAACTCCGGACTTTCCTGCCACCGCATCGCAGCCATTGCATTTTTCTTCATTCACAAGAACGACCTTTGTCTTCGGGTCGATGGAGATGGCATCTTCCGGACAGGACAGGGCGCAGGGGGCATTGTCACAATGGTGACAAAACAAGGGCTTAAAAAAGGGAGCCCTTTCAAGAACCCTGACCACTCTCGGGCCTACGCCAAGTTCATGTTCCTGCTTGCAGGCCACTTCACAGGCATGGCAACCCATGCATTCATCTTCATTGAACAACAAGGATACTTTTCCCATTGCTTTCCTCCTCTTGAGATTTCTAAAAGATTTAGAAATCTCTGATTACTCAGATTAAGGAATGATTACACCGATTAAAAATTGGAAAAAAAGCATAATCTGTGTAATCTATTTTAAAAATCTGTGAAATCGTTATTCACTCTTCACAGGAAGCGATATTGCACAAACAGACTCTCAGATTGGTGGAGCCCATCGCAGGGTCAAGGGTCTCATAGGCATTGTCGGTCAGAATATTGACATTGGAGACATTCCAACCGTGACCCGGGTCTTTGATTTCAGGGAACCACCACCCATGCTCTGCAACGACTACTCTTGGATCAATGTTGTCATTCAGTTTTGCGCGCTGTTTGATGCGCCCCCTCGGTGAGGCAATATAAACCCATTGAGCCTCTTTAATATGATGTTTCCTGGCGGTCTCCGGATGAATCTCTACAATGGGATCGGGTCGTATCTCCCTCAAAGCAGGTATCTGCCGGTTCGCTGAATGAAAAAAAGTCGGAGTCCGGAGTCCTGCATTCAGAATATACGGGTAGTCTTTGAGAAGATGGGGCGTTGAAACCGGGCTCTCGGGGACTTCGACATATTTGGGAAGTGGATCGTAACCCCATTTCTCCAGAACGGTCGAATAGAGTTCCACCTTCTTCGTCGGGGTGGAGAACCCTCTCTGCTTGTATTTGTAATAGACCATCTCCCCTCGCAGATATCCTTTCTCCTTGAATTGCTCCCATGTCAGTCCGGAGGGCTCGAGGAGATAATCCAGCGCATCCTCCACGGTGTCAGGCCAATCCTGGCCCATTCGTTTGCCCAGTTCAAGAAAGATCTTGTGGTCCTGCCAGCATTCCCCAATCTCCACGCATTTCTGTCTGGCTAAGACATAGCCGTGCCGTTTCCAGTTGTCTGCGACGTGGTTCTGCTCAAGCCAGCTGCCTGAAGGCAGAAAGATATCAGCCAGCTCGGCTGTCGGTGTGAGAAAGAAATCGATGACAGCGAGGAACTCTATTTTCTTCAGCGCCTCATAAGCCTCTTTAGCGTTGGCCCTTGTTATCACTGGATTGCTGCCGCAAAGAATTCCGGCCTTCAAGGGATAGGGTTGGCCGGTAACGATCGCATCCCATGCTTTTTTGGGGTTGATCAGGGCAACCCTGGCTCCAAGTTTAAACTGATCTCCGCCCAATCTTTTTTTCTGCTGTTCCTGGGAAAGGTCACGATGGCGGGAAAATTCGGCCACTGTCCGGGTAGGCGGATTTACAAAGAGGGCATTTCCACCAGGAGCATCCAAATTCCCTGTAATCGCCATTAATCCAGTCGTTGCCCGCGTGTAATTGACGCAGTTGATCGTCTGTTCCGTTGGGACGCCCCAATGAATACAGGCCGGCTTGGTTGTGGCATACATCCTGGCCGCTTTCCGGATGAGCTCCTTGTCAACCCAGGTGATCTCCTGAACCTTTTCCAGGGGATACTCCTTCATCACCCTTTCCTTGAAGGCGTCCCAGCCGTTAATGTAGTTCTCAACAAAATCCCTCTCATAAAGCTCTTCCTCAATGATCACCCGGTGAAACCCCATCGAAAGGGCAGCGTCCGTCCCCGGGCGGATTTGAAGCCAGAGGTCTGCTCTATTAGCGATAAATCCTTTTCGGGGATCGATGCAGATCAATTTGACGCCTTTCTTATAAGCCCTCCAGAAATTCTCCCCCTTGTATTCATCCGGGTTGGTCCACTGCGGATTGCAGGCCCACATGACGATGCATTTGGGCCCACCTTCGTAATCGGCAATGGGCAAAGTGCCGCAGGTGATCAGGGTTGATCCGACCCTGGAGACATAACACATATGCCCGGCGGTAAGAACATTCGGGGTCCCGAGAAGATTGGCAAAACGGTAGAGATGGCTTTCAAAATCCCGGCCGGTCCCCTGACCGACAACGATCGATTCCGGACCGTATTCAGCGACAACTTTTTTAAATTTTTCAACGATGGTATCCAGAGCCTCATCCCATGAGATTCGTTTCCATTTGCCTTCTCCCTTGGCCCCCATTCTTTTCATGGGGTAGAGGACCCGATCCGGATGGTAGGCCAATTGGGTGATGGCCAGTCCCTTGCTGCACAGGGTTCCATGGCTGATGGGGGAATCCGGATCTCCCTCCACTTTGATCACCTTGCCGTCTTTGACATGGGCGATGACCCCGCAGCCTCCGTGGCAACTCCGGCACGCCGTTCGAATCTTTTTCACCTCTTCCATCAGCTCTCCTCCTTACCTCCCGTGGCCGGGTCTAGCCGCCCTACAGGAGTGATAAACTTAAGAATATAGACAAAGGTCAAAAGGATATCCGCATTCCTGAGGATGGCAGGATTATCCTGTGCCAGGGTTTGTAGCCTTCTGGCGCTTTCCTCAATCCTTTCGATCTCATTTCTTATCTGCTCATTCATCTTTGCCTCCTTTCCTTAAGTGAGAGCTCTAAAAAAATCTTCACGCTCTTATGATGACACAGATTTCAAAAAAGATTACACAGATATCAAGAGTTGCCTAAATTTTTCAGATGTCCCTTAAGTCCTTAAAACGTTTTGCCTTGAGCGTGTAGCGGGGGAGCGACCCCGGAGGTTCCATGATGACATGGAAGGTCAGGTTGGTGGCGATCTTCAGAGCCTCATGGAGCCGGTTTTTTGTTTGCTCGATCGAACTGATCGAAAGTTGCGGGTTGACTTCGGCCTTAAGCGTGATGACGTCCATCAGGCCTCTTCTCTCCACAATGATTTCGAACTCCTCGACCTCCTGAAACTCCTTCCGGATCACCTCCTCCACCGTTTTTGGCGAGAAGAGTACGCCCCGCACCTTCCGGAGATCATCAATCCTTCCCACAACCTCTTTGATCTTTCTTGAGGTTCTTCCGCATTGGCAGGATTCTTCTCCTTTGATCACAAGGTCCTTTGTATTGAACCGTATCAGGGGGAAAGACCTTCTGCCGAGAGGGGTGACGACCGCAACGCCAATCTCCCCTTCGTTTACCTCTTTCTGGAGCGTTTCACGATCAAGGATCTCGACCAGAAAGAAAGGCTCGATGATATGCATGCCGTCTTTGGCTTCACACATACCCGCCCATGCGCACGGTTCCGTCCCGCCGATATGATCGAAGACATGGCACTGATAGAGTTCCTCCAGCCTTTTTCTCGTGGCGGATGGCATTGGTTCTCCCGCACAGAGCATCCTTTCGATTCCGAAAGAGGCGGGGTCGATACCCATCGATTTTGCCTCCTCGGCGATGTGAAGCCCATAAGTCGGAGTATTCATCATCCCGTTGGCCCGGATCTCCAGAATCTTGCGGATCCTTCCCTTTGTGTCGAGCGCCCCGCCGGGGACAAGCTCGCAGCCCACCTTTTCGGAGGCGAAGTGGGCTTCCCAGAAGGCGACATAAACATTGTAGCCAAAGGGAAGAAAGACCCTGTGACGGGGTCTGAAGCCTGCCATATAGAGAATATGGCACCATGCTTCGACCCTCCATTGCCAGCTTTCATAGGTTTCGGGAACGTAGATAGGTTTCCCGGTTGTACCGCTGGTCTGTCTGAAGGTGGTCACTCTTTCAATATCGCTTCCCAGAAGCCCTCCGTAAGGGAAGGGCTCCACCTCCTGATATTTCCTCATCTCTTCTTTTTCTGTGAGGGGAATCTTCTTGAGGTCGTCAAGAGACCGGATATCCCCCTCATCCACTCCCTTCAACTTTTCCCGGTAGAGGGCTGAGTGCTCCTTGGCAAAGGAGAACATCTTCCGAAAGTAGGAAAGCTCAATTTGACCGTATGACTCTCTGGGCAGCGTCTCCAAGTATGGATTCCAATAGTTCATTATCCCTCCTATTTCCCTGCGTTTCTCGATTGTTTTGGGTAAACCCCGTTAGAAAGCCTTCGGCCTTTTAAAGGACCGACTCACACGAGGGGTTAACCCCCTTGTTCACTCTGAACGAAATTGAATCTTCATCCCCGCTGCAAGCAGTGGGGCTTTCTAACGGGGTAAATGTTTTCAACATTAGCGCCGAGTTTTTGTGAGATTTGGAAAGCCATATCGGCCACCTTTGGTCCGTATTCCTGAATTCTCTTCTCCGGAAAGGTTCCGATGAGGATGAGGCAGCCAATCAATTTCTCATGGTTCGCGAACAAGGGAGCGCTGACCACATTGGCTCCAGGAGTGATGTTCCCAATATCTTGCGAATATCCAAGAGCTCTGCATCTCGCCAGCTCTTCCTTCAGAAACTCCCTATCCACGCGGGATGGGTCCAAATAGAAGAAGACCTTCTTTCGAGACAGTATTTTTTCCCTTTCAGTCTCAGGCATGAAAGCTAAAATGGATTTCCCGTGGGCGCCCAGAGTGATATGAAACTGGTGCCCAAGCCGAACAGTAAACCCTATATTCTGATTTCCTTCATGTTTGCCGACCACGATGACATGTTCGCCATTTATCAATCCGAAGATAGCCGTTCCATTCGTTTCAACAGCGAGGCGCTGGAGAAAGGGAGCGACCACTTCCGGATAACGAATGTTATCTAAAACATGCCGTGATAGGGAAAGGAGACCGGGACCGAGCGAGTAAGTTTTGGTCTGGAGATCTTTTTCCGCAAATCCAAACTGGCTAAGGGTGTTGAGGATGGAGAAGCCTTTGCTTTTATGAATCCCGACTTCTCTGGAGATCTCGGTCAGCCCCATCTTGAAATTGGAATTTTTACTCAAACAGAGAAGGATCCGGGAGGCCTGATCCACGGCCGGAACAATGGGCTTGTAAGAGGATTTCTTCTTGCTCGTTTTCTTTTTCTCCCGGGGAAGGCTGCTCACAGGATAGTAACCTCAAGGGAAGTTCTATATACAGAACAGTGTTATAAAAACTGCCCGAATATTACTGGAATCCTCATGCCCTGTCAAGAGATTTTTTTCGGAAGGTTTTTTCGAGAGGGGTAGGTTCCATTTAAGATTCTTCAGGGTTTTGAGTTGGAGAAATCGTTTGTACCGAGACCTTCCTTCGACTTTGCTCAGGACATTCGTAAAAAAAACCGTTCGCCCTGAGCCTGTCGAAGGGTGAAAGGTTTACTCAGAACAGGCTTGTCGAAGCATGAATGGTCCGATGCCTCACCCTTCGAGGGCCTCAGGGTGATCGGTAGATTAATGACTGTGTTAAAGCAGGAAGAATCCAAAAATGATTAAAAAGATTTTCTCAATGTTTGATATTGTTATTGATCATTTGAACGTTTGAGTGGGGAAGAGCGCCCTGTTACAGATTCAATTCTTTTTCCTCTTCCGTAATGCACTGATCCAATATCCGTATGGCCTCATCAATTTCTTCCTTCCGGATGATGAGTGGAGGAGCGAACTCGAGGGTCTGTCCCATCGTCTTGATCATCAATCCTTTCTTCTTGGCCCGTTCAATCAGCCGGTTGACCCGTTGAACAGGGAAGGGGGCTCTCTTTTTCTTATCCGAAGTGAAGTCAATGGCTGTCCAGAGCCCTGTCCCCCTGACTTCGCCGACGGTTGAGTGATGCTCGAGCGTTTTTAACCCTTCGAGAAAATAGATCCCCATGCGCAGCGAATTTTCAATGAGATTTTCCCTCTGCATGATCTCGATATTTTTCAGGGCTGCGGCACAGGCCACAGGATGGTTGGAATAGGTATGGAGGTGCTGGAAGATCTCGATCGGTTCCATGACCGCATCCGTGCATCCGGCGGCTCCAAGCGGAACATATCCGCTCGAGATCCCTTTTGCCATCGTCATGAGATCGGGCTGGATGTCAAAATGTTCGATGCCAAACCATCTGCCTGTTCGGCCGAATCCGCAAATGACCTCGTCGTCGATGAGGAGAATTCCATAACGGTCGCAGATTTCCCGGATGATCTTCCAATACTCTTTCGGAGGAGCATAGGCGCCGAATCCCTGTTGAATCGGTTCGCCGATGAAAGCAGAGATCTGTTCGGGATCTTCGAACTGGATGATCCGCTCAATGTCCGTAGCGCAGGCGATCTCGCAATCGGGATAGGTAAGGCGGAGGGGGCAACGGTAGCAGTAAGGGGATTCCACAAAGATCGTCCCGGGGGCAAGGGGCTCCATGATTTGCCGCATGGGAAGGACTGTGCCGAGAATATTTAAGGCTCCGCCCGTGACTCCGTGATAGGCGCCCCGCCGGGAGATGATTTTATAACGTTTTCTGTCTCCTCTATAGAAATGGTAATGTTTTGCCAATTTGATGGCTGATTCCACTGCCTCGGAGCCACTGGAGACAAAAAAGAACCAGCTCAATTTCCCGGGAGTTAAATTCGAAAGGACTTCGGACAGCTTGAGGGCAGGCTCATTGGCAAACTGCATGGGCGTATAGTAACAGAGCTGGACCATCTGCTCATATGCCGCCCGGGCGATCTCTTCACGGCCGTAACCGACATGGACCGGACGGGTCATTCCAGCCACCAGGTCAAGATAGCCTTTGCCATCCCGGTCATAGACCCGGGCGCCTTCTCCCCTGGTGATAACGGTGATTCCTCCCTTGATGTAATCCCGGTGGGTTCTTGCAAGAATCAGGTGAAGTTCATCTTCTTTCATCATCCCTCTCCATTCGGTATTTTTAATCAGGTTCTTTAACATAATGAAGCGCCCCGATTCAATCTTAATTTTCATGGAGGGATTGTTTTACCTCCCTTTGGCAAAGGGAGGTGAGGAGGGATTTTAAAAGTTTATTTTAAACCGATAAATAGATTTTTCATTTGAATAATCCTGATCATTCTGATAAAAATAGGTTTCATGCCTCATCCCGTTTTTCAGTCTTTCCTGAACATATACCGCGTAGACACTGTTCCGGCGCTGCTGCGGCCGCTCCACTGGTTTTATGCATACAGTATTGCTCTTGGACTCTTCGTCTATTCCGCTCTCGTCCACCATACCAGCAGGATCGAGTATAGCGGCCAAGAACATCTGGAGGGAAGGTCAAACTACATCTTCTGCATATGGCATACCTTCACCCCTCTTTATTTCTGCGTTTTCATGAAACACGCTCATCACGTCTGGATGGAGCACCCCGGCTGGCTCATGAAACACTTGCATATCTTTCTCCGTTTTGTCGGAGTGGAAAGAATCATCTTTGGGTCAACCGGCCATTCCGGACGGGAGGCAGCAGATGAAATCGTCGAGTGCCTCAAGCAGGGTTACTCCACCGTTCTGGCACCCGACGGCCCATACGGACCTCCCTATGTTCTCCACAAAGGTATCCTCCATATGTCGCGCCAGAGCGGCGTCCCGGTCATCTCTATTGAATTCTCCGTAGCAAGATTCTTTAAATTGAGAGGCTGGGATCGAAAGAGGATCCCTTTGCCTTTCAATTCCATCAAGGTCCGTTTCAGCGCACCGGTCCAGGTCACCCCCGAAAACCTCTCCGAAGCTTACACCCAGATCCAAAAGGAGCTGGGTGTCCCGGGATGACTTTTATATTCGAAACAACAACCATTTGACATGACTCAGATAAATAGCAGCCTGGTGTCTAATGAATCCATGAAAATTACTTTGACAAAGTCTGTTGACAAGTATAAGATTCAAGGAAATCAATATCACAGTTTTATTTTGGAATTTAAAAGATACAAAGTTAGATACTTGATCCAAGAAGGATGGGTCACATGGTCGATGCAGGACAGCCGCTTGCAGAAGTCTTCGGTTACTTAACAACCGACCAATCTGAAAATGCCAATAGATACCGCTCACATCGCCTTTTCCGATTTAACAATAAAGTCCCGAATTGTACAAAAGACAAAGCCAAAGATCCTTTGGGCGTATGCAGCATTTATCATGAAACTCATCCAGTGATTACCTGCCCCATCAGATTTCGCGAAGACTGGATCATTACCGATGACGCTGCCTCCTTCTTTTTCAAGGGTAATGCAACCTGGAGTTCCTTGACCGAGGTCCGTTTGAACGACTCGCGAGGAAAGTCCGCTGGGAATATTGATGTTGTGCTTGTTGCCTATGACGATAAGGGGAAGATATATGATTTCGGGGCGCTCGAAGTTCAAGCGGTATACATCTCGGGGAATGTACGTGAACCATTTGAATTCTTTATGAAGGCCCCGAAAGCCCGGGCATCGATGGATTGGTCTAAAGAACCCAACTACCCTCGACCTGATTACCTTTCATCATCCCGGAAAAGACTTGCCCCACAACTTCTTTTCAAAGGCGGAATTTTACACAGCTGGAAAAAGAAGATTGCTGTAGCGCTTAACAAGAGTTTCTTTGGTACTTTGCCCCCTCTTAAGAAAGTGGCAAAATCAGATGCTGATATTGTATGGCTTATTTATGATTTGGAATTGATAAAAGCAAAAGGGAAAGGACCGGGGAGATATTACCTTAAGAAGGTGGACGAAGTCTTCACCGAATTCGAACCAGCCCTTGTCTCAATCACCACTGCCTCACCAGGAAAAGTGGAGGACTTCATAAAACTGCTTCAAGAAAAACTGGATGAGCGGTTAGAAACTCCTCCGGTGAACAAAACGATCGAGAGGCCATTCTGAGATGCATGCATTGAGACAATCGTCCCTATTTCCTGGACTATCCGGTGAATTAGAAATACCTAAGCCGGTAAATGTAGCCTCTGTTCCACAACGAAGCCCTTTCCGCTACCCCGGGGGAAAAACGTGGTTTGTGCCGACATTCAGACACTGGTTAGAGGATAAATACCCAAAGCCAAGTATCCTTGTTGAGCCCTTTGCGGGTGGAGGGATAATTACCCTTACTGCTCTCTTTGAGAATCTTGTTGAAAAGGCAGTTATGGTTGAATTAGACGAAGAGATCGCTGCTGTCTGGAAATCCATCATTCGCGGTGATGCCGAATGGTTGGCTAATCGAGTCCTTACTTTTGACCTGACCAAAGAATCTGTCATACGGGAATTGAAGAAAAGGCCAAACACTCAAAGAGAGAAAGCATTCCAGACGATTCTTAAGAATCGAACATTTCATGGGGGTATCCTCGCCAAAGGTTCGGGATTCTTAAAATACGGGGAGAATGGGAAGGGAATTCATTCTCGCTGGTACCCCGGAACCCTTGCGAAAAGACTTTTGAACCTGAAACATATCGCTAATCGAATTGACTTCCGATGTGACGATGGACTGAAAGTGATGCGGGAATTTGCCACAAATCGAGCTGCGGTCTTTTTTATCGACCCTCCATATACTGCCGGAGGAAAGAAAGCCGGCAAACGTTTATATAAACATTATGATCTCGATCATGAGCAATTGTTTACCTTGGTTGAGACATTGAAGGGCGATTTTTTAATGACCTATGATAATGCAGAGGAAGTTAAAAGGATGGCCCGGATTCATGGCTTTGAAATGCGCTTAATACCAATGACTAACACCCATCATGCAACGATGGAAGAATTGGTAATCGGTAAAGATTTATCATGGATGGACGGTTCCCCCGCAGTGCATGAACCCGAAGCCGAATATGTAACGCGGATTATAAAAAAAGACGGTCAGAAAAATCGCTCAAGAGGGACTCAGCGAAAATCCGCCGCGCCTCTTAGCTTTGTCGATTGGGACAAGATCTAAATCAAAATGAATAATATGAGAAATAATCTATGGTGAAGGATCCAATTGTTGAAGAAGTACGTGATATTCGTGATTCCTATGCGAAACAATTTAACTACGACTTAGATATTATCTACCGTGATCTCAAAGAGTTAGAGACTAAAAGTGGCAAGATGTTCATCTCGCTTCCACCAAAACGCGCCATGCGACCTGAAAGGAAAGATTCGAGAAAGAAGCAGAAAATGGCTTAACCAATCAATCCCGCCGATGTCAAATAACACAGCCGCTGATTTCTGTCGATTCCGCATCGAAAATATTCAGTCATTTTATTTTGATACTATCGCCCTGATCCCTTTACACGACGAGGTATTTCTTTACGATCTCTTCGTTCTGCCAGATCTCTTCCATCATGGACTGGTATTGGACCACGCCCTTTTCAAGGATGTATCCCCGATCCGAGGTCCTGCGGCAGAATTTAAGATTCTGATCCGCCAGGAGAATGGTGACGCCTTCGCTCCGGATACGGCCGATTACCTCAACCAAATTTTGGACGATGAGGGGGGCGAGACCTTCGGAAGGTTCATCCAGGAGGAGAAGGTCGGGATTCTTCATCAGCGCCCGTCCAATGGCCAGCATCTTCTGTTCCCCTCCGCTCAGCTGGGTTCCCTTCCGGTCTCTTAGATCCCTGAAGACAGGGAAGAGGTCATAGACTTTTTCGAAGGTCCAGAGGGTTTTTCCCTTCTTTGACAATCTGCGGGCCAGTTCGAGATTTTCGTAGAGAGTGAGGTCCGGGAAGATTCTCCGATCATCCGGCACATAACCGATCCCGAGCTGGGCAATCCGGAAAGGAGGTTTCCCAACAATCTCTCTTCCATTAAAAAGAATGCTTCCGGAACGCGGGGGGGTGAGACCCATAATGGAGCGTAGGGTGGTTGTTTTGCCCACTCCGTTTCGACCCAAAAGGCAGACCACCTTCTTTTCGTCAATGCCCAGGGAGACATCTTGAAGGACATGGCTCTGGCCATAAAAGGTATTGATCCGGTCGATATGAAGAAGAGATACACTCTGCTCTAAAATCATACTTTCTCCCAGAGAATTTCCTCCCCGAGGTAGACCTTGCGGACATCTTCATTCTGTTTAATCTGATCCGGAGACCCGTCTGCCAGGATTTGACCTCGATGCAATACGACGATTCGATCCGAAAGAGCGAAGACAATGTCCATATCATGTTCCACGATCACAAAGGTGGATTGTTTCTCCTGCGACAATCGCCTGATATTTTCCAGGACCTTCACCCGTTCCACCGGGTTCATTCCTGCCGTAGGCTCATCGAGAAAGAGGAGCTTCGGCTCCGGAGCCATGGCCAGCGCAATCTCAAGGAGGCGTTGATCTCCATGGGACAGTGTGCCTGCAGGAAGATCCTTCTTATCGAAAAGACCGATCTCTCCGAGCAGTTTATCAACCCGTTCCTTCACATCGGCATGACTAGAAACCGGTTTGAAAAAATGGAGGCTCCGATTTAAGAGGGAGAAGACCGGAATCTGGAGATTTTCATAGACCGAGAGTTTGGGGAAGATATTCATGATCTGAAAGGAGCGGCAGATTCCCTTCTTTACTCTCTTATGGGTCGGGAGATGGGTGATCTCTTCGTTGTTGAAAAAGACCTTTCCCGAATCGACCGGAATATTTCCCGTGAGAAGATTGATGAAGGTTGTTTTCCCCGCGCCATTGGGGCCGATAATAGAAGTGAGCGCCCCCGCATCGATCGATAAATCGATATGATCGGCGGCGCTGACAACACCGAAATATTTTTTAAGTTTCTCTGTCCTGAGAAGTTCAGCCATTCAACACACCTTGCAAGACTCCCCATTTTCTAAGAGACTGTGTCACAAGTCCGCTCGTGGTTCGACAAGCTCACCACGAACGGACCACGCCACATTAAAATTCAATTGCTTAGCCGTTCGCCCTGAGCGTGTCGAAGGGGGAACGGCGATTTACGACACAGTCTCTAAAGGGGGAGGAAAAATTGTTTATTTTCTTATTAACCAGGGCCATATTTTTTCTGTAAAGAAAATGACAATTCCGCCGCGAAAGACCAGCACAAGCAAGACAACGATCGAGCCAAACCAGATCAACCAGTATTGAGTATAACGGACAATGATGTCTTTAATGAGGTAGAAAAGGACAGAGCCTACGATAGGGCCTGAAAAAGTATGGATGCCGCCGAGGAGGGTGACCATCACCGGCTCAGCGGAATGGGTCCAGTGGGCAATGGGTGGAGTGACCGTATTCTCCAGCGGGGGCAGGAACGAGCCCGCCAGGCCTGCATAGAATCCTGCGATGGTGAAAGCGAGAAGGCGGTAGTTTCTTATCGATATTCCTGCAAAGGCCACACGGTTTTCGCTATCCCGTATTCCTTTCAAAGTGAGGCCGAGGGGGGAATGGACGATTCGATAGAGAACGAAGATGGCAATGATGGAAATCACCAGGACGAAATAGTAATAATGCCCCATGGAACTCATATCGAGATGGAGGATACCCGGGATTTGGAGGGGGGCTCTCGGAATGCCCACCAGCCCATCGTCTCCTCCAGTCACCTCTCTCCATTTCCAGGCCAGGGAGTAGATCATCATTCCAAAAGAGAGAGTGAGCATGGAAAAGTAGATTCGAGTGTGGCGGATGCAGAGGAAGCCGAGAATCAGGGCAGCGATGCCTCCAGCCAGCGTTCCGACAATCGTTCCTAAGAGAAGAGATGGAGTGACGAGAAGAATTTTGGCTGAGGCATAGGCGCCCACAGCAAAAAATCCTGCCTGACCGAAGGAGAGCAAACCGGTATATCCCAGAAGGAGGTTGAAACCGAGAGCGAATACAGAAAGCAAGCAGATATGGATCGCCATGTAGAGAAGATATTTACCCCCAAAGAATGGAAGAAGGAGAAGGAAGAGAATGAGTGCTGCAAGGAAAAGAATTCGTAGTTTCATAAAAATCAATTAGCAATGATCAATGTTCATTTCTCAATGATCAATGATTAACCGGTATAACTCATAATCCTAATTGATAATTGCCCATTGATAATTGAGTATTGATCAATGTTTATTTCCCGAAAAGTCCTTCCGGTTTTACCAACAGCACAATGACCATGACGACGAAGATGATAAACAGTTCAAAAATGGGAAAGAGTAAAATTCCATAAGAGGTCAGTATGCCTACGATCAGGGCGCCGACAAAAGCCCCCTTCAGATTTCCCAGTCCTCCAATCACCGTAATCACAAAAGCCTGAATGATCATGGCTGTTCCAATCCCGGGGGCCACGACACGAACAGGAGTCCCCAATGCTCCTCCCAGGGCAGCAAGCATGGCTGCAAAGATAAAAACAGTGGTAAAAAGAACAGGAATATTGATTCCAATTGCGCTCGCCATCTCCCGATCCGATGCAGAGGCCCGGATCATCCTTCCCCACCATGTCTTCTCAAGAAGGAGCCATAGAACGATTGCAACAGCCAATCCCGCAAAGATGATGAAGAGATTGTAAAAGGGATAGGGTCTGCCCAGGATCGAGAAGTTTCCCTCTAAGAAAGAGGGCATCGGAGGAATCATGGCCACACCGCCCCAGATCATCTTGACCAGATCATCGAAGATCAGAATAAAGCCAAAGGTCAGAATTAATTGATAGGGGAGATCGATATCATAGATTTTACGTAGGAAAAAACGTTCGAAGATTACTCCTATGATACCCACACTGACGAGGCTAAGGAAAATGGAGAGAAAAAAATTGATACCCAGTTTTTCATAAAATGTGAAAGCTGCATAAGCTCCCAGCATAAAGAAGCTGCCGTGGGCAAAATTCAGAACTCCCAGAACTCCGAACACAAGGGTGAGTCCAGCGGCAAGGAGCCAAAGGTACATCGAAAAGCTCAAACCGATAAGACCCTGGAAAAGTAATTTTTCGAGCATAGCTGAAAATCGTTTGAGGATGGAGGATAGAGGTTGAAGGCAAATGAGAGATTAAGCCCCCAACCTCAAACCTCTAACCTCCAGCAACCGAAGGTTTTATTTTGTTGCAGAAATTGGCGTAAAAGGTGGATGACGATAATAGTCTTTTGCTGGTATCACCCTCAGATCTCCAAGAATGGGTAGAGGATAGTCAGGACTTTTAATCACTCTTCCTCCTGGGACATTATAAACAGCTTGATGATCTTCCGGTCTAAAATATCTCTTGCCAGCTGGAGTCATAATCTCCATTCCTTCGATAGCGGCAATCAGCTTTTCTGTTTCTAAAGATTTTGCCTTCTCGACAGCTGCTTTGATGACATAGATTGAAGAATAACTGGTTTCAGCAGAATAATTTGGATACCGACCCCATCTTTTTATGAATTTCTCAACGAAAGCTCTATTTTCCGGTGTGACCGGGTAGTTATGGATGTAACGCGCCGAAGCCCACAATTTTCCCTTAAACTTATCTGCCTCAACTTCCCTTGCTATCCCCTGGAGGACGTCAACAGAGCCACCCATACATTGCCACCACGCTTTGATATTATCAAATACACCCATGGTTAGGGCTTGCCGAATGAGCATGACACCCTCTCCGGCCCATTTGGTCGTATGAATCGCATCAGGTTTTTCAGCCATTACAGCAGCAATATGGGATGAGAAATCCATGGTCCAGAAAGGAGCCCATGCAATGGATACAAACTCGACATCCGGACGAACTTTCTTCATGGTTTCTTTAAATGTATTCCAGGCTACATATCCATATTCATAGTCTTCGTGAATGCCCGCCCATCTTTTTATCTCAGGGAAATCTTCCATAATCAAAGCAGGAAGGATACCATCTTGATAAGTTGGGACAGAAATCCGGAAGATCTGCGGGATACGCCTTTGAGCAACAAGTTCCTCTGTTAAGCGATGGGTGGCGGCGTGGCAGAAGATATGGACACGATTCAATTCTGCCAGAACTGGACCCAATGCCATGGCGCTTCCGCTTGAATCTACACCGAAAAGGACATCCGCTCCCCAGTCTGTCACCAGATACCTTGCATTCTTGACGGCAGTAGCCGGCTTTAATTCTTCGTCCATGAATTTCATCTCAAGTTTACGACCCAAGACTCCACCCTTGGAATTGATCTCTTCAATGGCCATTGTTGACCCGGCCGTCATCTGCCAGCCGTAATCGGCATGGGCTCCCGATATGGCGCCCTGACCGCCGATCTTGATCGGCCCTGCCGCTTTTTTGGCCTGGCCATAAGTGATTCGATAGCTTCCCAATCCGCTTCCGATAGCCGCACCGCCGATCACCGCATTCTTCAAAAATTTTCTTCTTGAGATATTTTTAGCCATCTTTTGCCCCTCCTTTCTATTAAATCTCGCCCTAAAGGTTTTACAAATTAGAAGTAATTCACCCCACCCATATACCGGTCAAATTAGCAAAACATTTTTACCTTGTCAAATTAAAAATCTGTCCCAAAAACAGAGATAGGAATCTCAAATTATTACCCTCTCCTTTGGAGACTGTGTCGCAATGTCATTCTGAGGCGATAGCCGAAGAATCTCTATAATCGATTCAGTTGAAATCATTAGATTCTTCACTTCGTTCAGAATGACAGACATCCCAATTCCCACATTACGACACAGTCTCCAAGGGGAGGGGATTTATGTTCAACGGTAAGTTTCTAAAAGGGGCTTGGGTCTGTGATGATGGATAGAAAAAATGGTAGGCGTAGGCTTCAGCCTGCGAATAACGCACCCTCAAGGGTGCGGCTACACCCTCATTAAACTATACCGGGAATCCCCTCAGGGCTCCAGCCCCGCAGGGCGTAGTAATCCTGAAGCATCCGACGGAGGTCTTCCCTTCGGATCGTCTTTCCATCTTTGCCGAGAGGTTCGTCAAAAAATCTCTTGGGGAGCGTGTCTTCTTCCGGTTTCATGCCTTCACGAAGGTTGAATCTCCGGGTCTCATTCTGTACTGTGGATGAGATTTTTCGCAATCCGGCCTCATCCAGTTTGAGCCCTGTCGTCATTTCAACTATGGCTGAAAGGTGTGCCCAATCCCAGTAAAGGTCACGATAGAAACGGCACAAGATCAGGGAGTCGTGAATGTTAAAGCGATCTTCGAATTCAAGGAAGAGCTTTGCTTTTCCTTCCATCTGATCCATTGGGATCATTCCGGCAAGTTCGGCTTTATAGAAGGTCGCCCTTAAATGACAAGCCCCCCGATCGGAGGTGGCATTGGCGAGGCCCATCCCTTTGAGGATTCTTGGATCGTAACCGGCAGGATCAAGGCCCTTCACATGGATGGCGACATCTTCCATCTCCCAGGTCTTGGCAGCATGCCGAATCCCTTCTGCCAGGATGGCCCCGATTCCTTTCTTGGATGAAATATCATGGAGAAGTTGAGCGATCCTGTCCACATCGCCCCAGGAAATTCTCTCTTGAATCCGTCCCATCTCCGATGCCTCCATGGCAAAGGCGCAGAGACTTCCGGCAGAGATCGTGTCCATGCCCAGGCGGTCGCAGATATCGTTGAGATAGGCAATCTCCTCGATCTCGTGAACCATGCAGAGTCCGCCAAAGGCGTAAATCGTCTCATATTCCGGCCCTTCGATCTTGAGACCTTTGTGTCTCCCCTCTTTGACCTCGCTTAAATCTCCACAGGCCACAAAACAGCGAAGACAGGCAGTGGGTCTCACCTGGCATCGTTCAAGAAGAGCTTCTGCACTGATCTTTTCCCATCCTTCAAAGGTCCCAAGATGCCAGTATTTCGATGGGAAGCCCCCGACCGCATTGTTCATGGCAACAAGCATCGGCGTGCCCATCCTCCGGTAGTTTTGAACACCCGGGTTTTCTTTTCCACGATCCAACGTCTCTTTCGCGAACTGTGCGATCCGGTCAGGGTCGGCAGTCTCCTTCATCTTTGCACCGTGAAAAGCAATCGACTTCATCTTTTTGGAGCCCATCACCGCGCCCACTCCGGTTCTTCCAAGGGACCGCCAGTAATCATTTTCAATGACCGCATATCGGACGAGATTCTCTCCAGCAGGGCCAATGACAAGGGCTCCGGTTCCCTTTTGATTGACCTTTTTTAATACTTCATCCTCTGTAGAATATGTATCCTTGCCCCAGAGGTCATTTGCATCATGGAAGCGCACGGCGTGGTCGGAGATTTCAACCCAGACAGGCTGATCGGATGCTCCCTCGAAGATGAATGCGTCAAATCCCGTCCGGCTCATGGGTTCTGCGGCTTTCCCACCGGCATAGGATTCGGAGAAGATTCCGGTTAAAGGGGATTTTGTGAAGACGCCATGCCGGCAGGACCCATAGATCCGGCTATCGGTGATCGGGCCGAGGGCGAAGATCAGTCTGTTGCCAGGAGATAAGGGATCAACGCCAGGAGGATTTTCCTTCATGAGAAGATGGATACCCAACCCTTTTCCACCCAGACAGGATTCATAAACAGAATCAGTGATGGGTTCTTCCTTAGAGGTTTTTGCCTTGAGATTGATCCTCAGGATTTTATTAAAAAAACCATACATGGTCGCTTACCTCTTTTTATATCTTCGAATAGGACAAATTAGTGTTTTGGCATAACTCGAAGAAACATAAACATTTGATGGCTGAACTGTTCTCAAGACTCTATTCCCCCAAATAGGCCTTTTTTATATGGGGGTCATCAATCAGTTTTGAAGCCTCTCCTTCGAGGACGATTCTCCCCACCTCAAGGACATAGGCATATTGGGCCACTTCAAGGGATAGGAAGGCGTTCTGTTCAACGAGGAGGATGGTCTGTCCCTGGCTATTGAGCCGGGCGATAACTTCAAAGACCATATCCACAATGATGGGAGCGAGTCCCAGGGAGGGTTCATCGAGAAGGAGGATTTTAGGATCGGACATAAGGCCCCGTCCGATGGCCAACATCTGTTGCTGTCCTCCGGAGAGTGTTCCTCCTAATTGGCGCTGCCGTTCCGCAAGGATGGGAAAGAGGTTAAAAACATTTTTTAAAATTTCTTGGGCCCGCTTCTGGCCCTTGATAGGTAAAACTCCCATCTTAAGATTTTCGATCACCGTCAGATGGGGGAAAATCCGGCGTCCTTCAGGCACATGGGCGATTCCCATCCGGGCGACCTGATGGGGAGGAAGATGGTCAATCCGCCTTTGATCAAATTCAATGGTTCCTTCTCCGGGGTGGATAAGCCCAGAGATAGCTTTCATCAGGGTGCTCTTCCCGGCTCCATTTGAGCCCACTATGGCGACGATCTTTCCATCCTTAACAGAAAGGGAAACCTCCCATAATGCAGGTGCAAGACCGTAGCTTACGGAGATCTGTTTAACCTCGAGCACGGTAGCGTTCTCCTAAATAGGCCCGGATCACTTCCGGATGGTTTACGATTTTTTGAGGAGTATCTTCGGCGATCTTTCGTCCATAATCCAGCACGGCCACCCGGTCACAAAGGGACAGGATGACATCCATGACGTGTTCAACGACAATGATGGTTAAGCCCTGGTGATGCATCTGCTTGATCAGATTGATGGCAGATTTTACCTCCACCGGGGTGAGTCCTGACATCACCTCATCAAGAAGAAGGAGAATAGGCTCGATGGCCAGCGCTCTTGCCAATTCGAGCCGTTTTCTATCTTCAAGGGTGACATTGAGGACTTGAAAATCGGCTTTCTCATCGAGGCCTACCTTTTTCAAAACCTCCTCTGCTTTCTTCTTTGCCGTCTTCATCGAAGAGGTGTGGAGGAAGGCGCTGACCATCACATTTTCGAGAACGGTCATCTTGCTGAAAGGAGCCGGGATCTGAAAGGTTCGTCCAACGCCCAATCGGGCAATTCGGTGAGGCCGGAGCTTGGTAATCTCCTGTCCATTAAAAATCACTTTTCCTGAATCGGAAGGCAGCATTCCTGTGATGAGGTTGAAGAAGGTTGTTTTACCGCTCCCATTGGGGCCGATAATCCCGAGGATCGTTCCTTTTTCTACCTTCAGGGAGAGTTGGTTGACAGCCACCAATCCTCCAAAGGATTTGGTTAAGTCATGGGATTGCAACAGCATGGGTTCCTACCATTTCACCTTTTTTCGAATTTCTTTCCAGGCGGTTCCGGGCAGGAAAATCCTGGATTGCAGTAGGCCGATGATCCCGCTGGGGATAAAAAGGACGACTGTGCAAATGGCCGCCCCAATGATGATGAGATAGAACGTTCCTTCCCCCCAAACCAGCCATAAAACTCTATTGACGAGCTGGACGACCACAGCGCCCAGAAAAGGTCCCCACAAACTTCCAATGCCACCCAGAAAAGCCATGACAACCATGAAGTCTGTGAGTTGGGCTCCCAGGACGCTGTCCGGGTGGATATAGGTGACCCAGTAGGCGTAGATTCCGCCTAATACTCCCGGGAAGAAGGCGCTTAGGGCAAAGGCCTTAATTTTAATTGTGACCGTATCCACGCCGACCATCTCGGCCGCCTCCTCATGTTCCCGAATGGCCAACAGCTTATAACCAAAAGGGGAGCGTTCCAGCAAAAGATAAGTGGTTAAATAGGTGAGACCGGTGACGAGGAGAAAGAGGTAATAGAAGAAAGGGAGGTTCAAATAGGAGGGAAGCTGCATGCCGAAGGCGCCTCCGGTGATTTCCAGGATCGTAGCGATCTGACGAATCATTTCTCCAAATGCCCATGTGGCAATCGCAAAATAGGCTCCTCTCAAACGGAGTGTAGGATAACCGATGATGACTGCCATGAGGGCCGCAGCAATTCCTGAAATAAGGAGCCCCAATGCAAAGGGCCACCCCAGATGCAACATGACTATCCCCGTCATATAGGCTCCCACACCGAAGAAAGCTCCGTGTCCAAAGCTGAGGTAGCCTGTGTATCCCCCGATTATGTTCCAGCTCTGCGCCAATCCTGCCCACATAATGACTTCAGTGGCAATCCGAATCCATAAAGGAGAAAGGGGCCAGGGAAGGAGAAAGGCGATAAGGAGAGCCAGGCCGAGCAGAGCCCATCGCCAGGAAGGTGCCGATGTGTGAGGTTGGGTATGAGCGTTTTTCAAAGGCATCAAATGCCTCTCCTTAAGATGCCTTTCGGTGTGATGAGGAGGACTCCGTACATGACCATGAAGAGGGCCAGGAGGTTATAGCGTCCTCCAATATAGACTCCTACAAAAGACTGAAGGAGGCCAAGGATAAGGCCGGCAATGATCACGCCAGGGACATATCCCATCCCTGCCAGGACAACGACAAAGAAGGCCATGGTGCAGTATTTAACCCCCATAGCCGCATGGATGGAAAAGAGCGCTCCGATCAGTATCCCTGACATGCCTGTTACTCCGGCATAAAGACTATATACGAGAGCTCCTACCTTTCTGACGTCCGTCCCAAGGAGGTTCGCCATTTCTCTGTCCTGGGCTGTAGCCCGAATGGTAATTCCAAGTCTTGTTTTGTAAAGGAAAAGCATAAGGAGGAGGGTGATGAGAATACCAAACAGGAACCCTGAAAACCGGAGGGCTGGAATTGTTAAAGGACCAAGAGCTAAACTCTTTCCTGATAGCCAGGTGGTAATAGATTGAATATGATACCCCCAGACCGAAAGGGCCCCGCCTTTGGCCAGAATGGAGAGTCCAAAGGTAAAGACCAGCCCCATGAGCACAGGGTTGTGTCGCTTTCCACTTACAGCTCGATAAATGAGAGGGTAGATGGCCCAACCCAGGGCACAAAAGATCAAAAAAACGATAGGCAAGTAGATCATGGGGTCATGTCCGAAATAGCGGACCAGGATAAAACCCGTATAGGCGCCCAGCATGACCCACTCGCCTACGGCAAAGTCAACGATGTGCATCACCCCAAAACAGAGGGAGAATCCGATGCCAACAACGATGATGAGGCCTCCGATCAGGAGTCCATCAATGAGCATTTGTAGGAAGAGTTCCACGATTTACCTCAGATCATTGAGCTAAATGACCCCTTACCCTCTCCTCCATCCTCCGTAGCAGGTTACTGCCATGGAGGGGCCATGAGGGGAGAGGGATGGGGTGAGGGGAGGATTACCTTTTGTCCCAGGAGGGGGTTGGATACTTGGGCGCCACTGTCCGAAGTTTCCCAGGTCCCACTTCGACTGTTTTTCCTCCCTGGTATTGAAGAGCCACGGGTTGCAGTCCTGCATTACAGTGATAGGAATCTCCCTCCGTCGCAAACTTAATCTGTCCGTAGAAGGTCATAATATTCAGTTTTTCCAATGCACCGATAAGCGCATCTTTCTGGGCATCGGTCAGTGGAGGAGTCGCCTTGATCATGCGCAGGGCTTCTTGAAATGCGATGCCCGCTGCCGTTGAACCAGCTTCTGTATAGTCGGGATCTGTCTTGAACTTGGCGACAAAAGCATCAGCATATTCCTTTGTCGTTTTGAAAAGGATGGTCGACTGGTGCTTCATATTGGGCGTCCAGACGGCGTTCCCAAAGACGTATTCGCAATCCTTGCCCAACCCCTTTCGAAAATCCGGGGTGGTCATCCCGTAATGCTGGACAAAGGCCTTAGGGTTGAATCTCAACTCTTTGGCAATCTTCATCATTTCGATGGCCGCCTTCTCATGATTGCCCATGGCGAAGATGTCAGGGTTGACAGCCTTAATCGAAGTGATGGCAGGAGTGTAGTCGCTTCCTTCGGGGACGATTTCATACTTGAGCACCTTCAGTCCCAATTTTTCAGAGGCCGCCTTGAACGCCTCTGCTGTAAATTTAGAGAACGGGTCATCAATTCCAAGGATGCCGATGGTTTTCGGCTTGGGTGAGACGTCCTGAGCGAGCGTCTGGATGATCCCCTGGGCTGTGAGGTTGACCGATGGAATCGTGCCGAACGTATATTTAAATTTCCTTTTCCAAATCAATGGAGACTCTGCCGATCCTGTAATGTGGGGCATCTTGTATTTCTCAGTAATGGGTGCCAGAGCTAAGGTGGGGCCGCTGGCATAGGGTCCCAGGATGAAGTCAACTTTTTCCTGCGTGATCAGACGTTCACCCGCCACAGCTGCAGTGGCTGGTGTACTCTGATCATCAGCATAGACCAGTGTAACCTTATATTTCTTTCCTGCAATTTCAATTCCACCTTGCTGATTCACCGTATCCGCCCACATGTCGTAACCTCGCTTTGTTACCGTTCCTCCAAAGACGAGTTCGCCAGAGAGAGAGGTAACAACACCCACTTTGAAGAAATCTCTCTTCTCCTGGGCCTGTGCAGAGTGCAGGTTCATGACACCGACCATCAAAGTGATTAAACCAAAAACTGCCATTTTCTGAAGCATCCTCTTTTTCATAAGAATCCTCCTTTCTGCCCTTTAAAAAATTTAAGTTTTTTGTCCTACCTGTTTACCATCGCTCGAACCACTGCCCACCCAGGAGAGAGAGACTCACAGGCAAGATACGTCTCATTTCCCGCATCCGCGTTCCCGCATGTCAAGTAAGAGAAAGTTCACTGAGACTCTCCTCAATGATTGAGAGACCTCTTTCAAGCTGTTCGTCCGTGATCACGAGGGGCATTAATGGCCGAATGATATTGGAGTAGGTGCCGGCCGAGATCATAAGAAGCCCTTTGTCACGGCAGATCGTTACCAGTTGTTTTGTAAGCGTTGTTGCGGGTTCTTTGGTCTTTCGATCCGTCACCAGTTCCATCCCAACCATGGCTCCCAGCCCCCTGACATCTCCAATGACGGAATAAATTTCTTTGAACTCAAGAAACTTTTCTAAAACCCTTTTACCAATTTGTTCGGCTCTTGTCAAAAGATTCTTTTTTTCAAACTGATCCAACACCGCAAGGGCAGCCCGGCACGCCACCGGGTTTCCTGAATAAGTTCCGCCTAATCCTCCCACTTGCGGGTGATCCATCAACTCCGCTTTCCCAGTAACAGCGCTGAGAGGAAACCCTCCTGCGATGGATTTGGCTGTTACCAGAATATCCGGCGCTACCTCATAATGTTCCATCGCAAACATCTTTGCTGTCCGACCGAAACCTGTTTGGACTTCATCCGCAATGAAGACAATTCCATTATCCTGACAGATTTTTTTAAGGATTTTAAAATATTCCTTGGGTGGAACAACAAACCCTCCCTCACCCAATACCGGCTCCACAATCAAAGCCGCCACCTGTTCGGCAGAGATGTGAGTTTGGAAAAAATCTCTTAGAAAATAGGCGCAATGAATTTCACAAGAAGGATATTCCAAACCGAAAGCGCATCGGTAGCAATAGGCATAGGGCATTCGATAGATCTCGGGAGCGTAGGGAGCAAAACCAAATTTATAAGGTTTCATCTTACTGGTGAGGCTTAACGCCAGAAGGGTTCGGCCATGAAAGGCATCCTCAAAGGCAATGGTAGCAGTACGACCTGTCGCATGGCGGGCAATCTTCACTGCATTCTCCACAGCCTCCGCACCACTATTTGCAAACATTGTCTTTTTTGGGAAGTTTCCTGGGGTAATTTTATTAAGTCTTTTCGCTAATTCCACATAAGGTTCATACATGACCACATGGAAACAGGTGTGAATGTATTTTTGAATTTGATCCTGGACAGCTTTTAGCACTTCATCATCACAGTGGCCAACGTTGTTTACACCGATGCCCCCTGCAAAATCGATGTATTCTTTTCCCTCCACATCGGTGATGATTGCCCCCTTAGCCTTTTCAACAAAAATAGGATGTACGTTGAAAGGCCCCTGGGGGATGTGTCGGTTCCTTTCAACGAGTAACGAATCATTTGTTTTCATTGGTTCAATCCTTCCTTACTCATTTTGACACTTCAGGACAGAAAAACATGATAGACCTAATAGGCGGACTGATAGATAGCAATGGCATCTTCGAGGGTTATTTTTCTTGGGTTATTAGCCAGGAGCCTGGTCACTTTCATGGCCCCTTCGGCTAACCCTGGGATGGCAGACTCCGGAATCTTAACATCCCTGAGTCTCCGTGGGACCCTGAGATCATCAGAAAGACGTTCTACAAATCTTACAGCCGCTTCTGCGCTATCCAGGTCTGAGAGCCCTTCCACCCTTTCGCCAAATGCTTTTGCCATTTGAGCAAATTTACCCGGGCACCCAAGGATGTTGTATCGCATCACATAAGGGAGCATCAATGTATTCGTGAGCCCATGGGCGAGATGGAATTCTCCTCCGAGAGGATAGGCAAAGGCATGGACAGCGCCCACGCCAGCATTGGCAAAAGCGATGCCCGCCAGAAGGCTTCCCTCCATCATATTTGAGCGGGCTGCCAGGTTCTCGCCATGAGCATAAGCCATTCTTAAGTTCTTTGAACAGAGATCCATGGCTCTGAGGGCGAAGAGATCTGTCAAATCAGTGGCGTTGATAGAAGCGTAGGATTCAATGGCATGGGTTAAGGCATCCATTCCTGTGAAGGCGGTCACAGAAGGGGGAAGGCCGATGGTAAGCTTGGGGTCGACGATAGCCGCTTCCGGAAAGAGGGTAGGGCTGATGATCCCCTTTTTCAATTTTTCTTTGGTGTCGGATAAGATGGCGATGGGGGTGACTTCGCTTCCGGTCCCAGCCGTGGTGGGAACCAGGATCACGGGTATTCCTGGATTGGGAACGAGATCGATTCCAAAAAAACCGTCGATCTTTCCCGAATTGGTAATCATAATCGAAGTCACTTTGGCGATGTCAAGAGAACTTCCTCCTCCAAGCCCGATGATGAGATCGATCCCCTCTTTTTTCGCTTTTTCAACGCTCTTCTCAACCACCTCAATTCTGGGGTCAGGTTCCACGCCATCAAAAAGCACAAATGGAATATTGGCGGCCTGAAGAGATTTTTCAACGCCTTCGAGAAGACCGGCTTGAATGACACCTGAGTCGGTGATGATTAAAACTTTCTTCCCTTTAAGGAGTTGAGCCTCCGCGCCTATTTTTTCAACCGCTCCAACTCCAAAAAGAATTCTCCTGGTGGTTCGGAAAAGAGTGAGTTTTTCTATCATGAATCAACCTCTTATTTTCAGCTAATAGATAATGGCTGATAGCCAATCGTTAATCTGCCGATTACTATTGGCCATCTGCTAATTGCGTTTACCCCGTTAGAAGTAATACCCCGCTGGAATTTATAACGGGGTTTACTTTCCAACCAGCTTCAACAGTCTCTCGTTTTCGAGAATTTCTCGAGGATGCCCCTCAAAGATAATTTCTCCTCTTTCTATAATATAGGTCCTTTCTGTGACTTGCGATACGATTCGGACGTTCGATTCCCCTAAGAGGATAGTCACTCCCAATTTTCTGATCTGGTTTAATGCCTCCATAAAATGATTCACCACGAGAGGAGCCAGCCCTTCAAAGGCTTCATCCAACAGCAGTAATGAGGGATTGAGCGCTAAGGCTCGGGCAACGGAGACCATCTTCTTTTCCCCTCCGCTCAAGTTAAGCCCTTTTCTGTCCAAGAAATCCTTAATCTTTGGGAAAATAGCAAAAATTTTTTCGTAACTAAAGATCTCTCCCTTTCCACGTACCCACGTCGAAAGGCTAATGTTTTCTTCCACCGTGAGCTCTGTAAATATCCTCGTATCTTCAGGGGAATATCCGATTCCTGAAAGAACTTTCTTCCGTGGGGAGAGAGAGGTAATGTCTTTCCCCTTAAAAATGATCTTGCCCGACCTGGAAGGATAGAGACCAATCGTGCTTCTGATAATGGAGCTCTTCCCTGCGCCATTCCTCCCTAAAAGACAGACGATTTCCCCTTCGTTCACCCCCAATGAAATATTTCTTAAAATCTGGGTCGAGCCGATAAACACATCTAAATTTTCAATTTTGAGCAGCATCTCCATTAACTCACGATACCAAAGACGGTGGCTTTGACTTCTTTGTTTTCCATAACTTCGTTCGGTTTGCCTTCTGCGATAACCTTGCCTTCGTGCATGACGATGACCCTGTCCGAATACCCTGAAACAATGTCCATGTCATGCTCGATGATGAGGGTTGATATTCCCTCCTTCTTTATTGCCTTGACGATGGAGTCCATGACTTTAAATTTATCGTTTGTGGCTACTCCGCTGGTAGGTTCGTCCAATAAGAGTAATTTCGATTTCAATGCAAAGGCAATGGCAATATCAAGAATTTTTAAATCCCCTTCCGAGAGGCCTTTTGGAGTCAAATTCTTTTTGTCGGACATACTAAAACTGTCCAGAATCTTGATCGCCTCATCCGTGACAGAAGAGTAACGATCCGCCGGCAACAGCCCCCTTCGAATCATCCCATATTTTGAGAAAAGGGCGATTCTAACATTATCCAAAACCGTGCTATTGGAGAAGAGTTGAATCAGTTGGAAGCTTCGGCCCACACCCAATTTAATCCTGACGTAAGGGGGAGCGTAGGTGATATCTTTGTCTAAAAATTGAATGCGCCCACTATCAGGTTTGATGTACCCACTGATGAGGTTTACCAGAGTTGTTTTTCCAGCCCCATTGGTTCCAATGATGGAGACAATCTCCCCCTCCTTGATTTCTAAATTGACATGATCTACGGCTTTGACAGATCCGAAATGTTTCTTCAAATTATCTATCGTTAACATTAAGTTTCCTCAACCCCTTTTTTTATCTTAGTCCATAGGCCTGCAAAAGCTCCTGCGATACCATTTGGAAGGAGGAGGACGAGAACAATCAGCGTTCCCCCGATAACGAACATCCAATACTGTGTATTCCCCATGGCATATAATTTTAGGTAGGTGAAGATGATTGCCCCAACGATGGGTCCCTCAAAGATTCCAAAACCACCGAGCAAGGTCATATAAACAATTTCACCTGAAAAAACCCAGTGGGACAAGTCCGCCGTGACATGGCCGTTCACAAAGGTCCAGAGAGCGCCCCCTAACCCAACGAACATCCCAGAGATAATAAAAGAGTAAAGTCGATACCGACGAACACGAATGCCAATCAACTCTGCCCGTACTTCATTATCCCTGATGGCCTGGAGGGCTTTACCAAAAGGGGAATTGACAATCCCTTTCATGACGAGGAAGCTTACCGAGAACATCCCTAACAAGAAATAGTAATAGGTTCCAGAAAGAAACTCAGGTCTCCTGATCCCCTTGAATGACATGCCAAACAGAGTGGGAAGGGGAACACGAAGTCCGTCGGAACCCCCCGTAATGTGATAGAGTTTGAATAATAATGCAAAGAGGAGCATGGAAAGAGAGAGGGCGAGGATGGAAAAAAAGATCTTTGTATGCCTTACGCAGACAAAACCGAAGATGATGGAGAGTACCATTGAAAAGAAGAGGGCTGCTGGAATCAATATCTCGAGGGAATAGGCCTGAGGAAGATACTTCGCAATCATAGCGACAGTATAGGCCCCCGTTGCAAAATAGGCGCCGTGACCAAAAGATAAAAGGCCTGTATATCCTAAAAGTAGATTGAAACCCAGCCCGACAATGGCGAAGGTTATTCCATATTCGAAGAGCATGAGGTCGTGGATAGAGAGAATGCGGGGGATGAATAATAACGCAATGAAGATCAATGAATAGACGATCCATCTTGGGTTTTTAACCATTCCCGTTAAGCCCACTTTTATCTCCCGAAAAGACCTTCCGGTTTAACGACCAGAATAATGCCGGCAATTAAGAATAATAAGGGCAATTCGATTTCCGGAAATACGGCAATACCGAAAGACCTGGTAAAGCCCACCAGGAGAGATCCAACCAGGGCGCCTTTGAGACTTCCGAGGCCGCCCACGACCACGACAATAAAACCAAAGATGAGAGGCTCATGGCCAAACCCTAAAAGCGCTGGAGTCGTTGGGACGACTAAGGCCCCGGCCAACCCAGCCAGTCCTGCTCCAAGCACAAAGGCGAAGGTGCTGAGCCCGGTAATATCCAGCCCTAATCCGGTGGCCATTTCTCTGTCCAAAGAGATGGCTCTTAGCATAATTCCCAGTTTCGTTTTGGACATAAAAAGCCAGATCAGCAGTCCTGCGATTAAAGCGATGAACATCACAAATAAGAAGTAGGCCGGATAAACATTTCCAAAAATATCGACTTTGCCTAATAGTTCAAAAGGGGCAGAGGCATAGTAGGCCTGCCCTCCCCATATCATCTTGATGACATCTTCAAGGAGCATCAGGGCTCCAAAGGTGAGCAGGAGTTGATACTCAAGGGTCCGTTTATACATGAATCGAATTAAGGATTTTTCCATTAAAAACCCAACGATGCCTACCCCTGCCAATCCACTTAAAAGTGATACATAGAGAAAAAATGGCGGGACGTGCGTCCCAAGGGTGATAATGATCCAGGCGGCAATGAATGCCCCAATCGCGTATAAGGAACCATGGGCCAGGTTGAGAATTCCCATGACACCCAATATGATATTAAGCCCAAGGGAGATGAGGAATAAAAGGGCTGCAAAGTATAAACCGTTAAGGGTATAAATGATCCACATTTTTTATCCTGCTGCCCCCTCACCCTTCCCCTCTCCCCCGAGGGGAGAGGAATGAGGTGAGGGGGCTTAAATTTCAGTCAAGTATGAATTGATTTTCTATTTCCAGCTATTGATCCAGTCCACCGTTTTCATGCCGATAGGTGCGTTGACCTGAGCGGCAGGGAAAATTTCCATTTTGTCAAGAATCGGGAAGGGATATTTGGGCGTCAGTTTTGTGATTCCGACCAAACAGTCCTCAATCCCGTTGTGATCTTCCCTGATTGTCAGCATACCCGATGGGGTTGGGAAGGTTATGCCTGTCATGGCTTTGGCAATCTCTTCGATGGTCGGCCACCCCCCTACTGCTTTCGCAGCCTTTTCAACGGAATGCTTGTAGGCAAATATCGCTTGAAAGGCATGGTAGCACGGATAGGTCGGGTATTTTCCATATCTCTTTTGATACTCCCCTACAAACCATTTCTGCAGGTCTGCGGAAGCTTTGTCTTTTGGCGTATATAGAAAGTAGTGAGTTCCAGCGCAGCAGATAATCTGCCCTTCCGGATAATCTTTCCCCACCTCTTGAGGATAGGGCTCGCCGCGGGAATACGCCATCCGGATTTTCTTAAAGTAGCCCATTCCTAATGCCTGTTTAGTAAAGGTGACCGCATCTCCTCCCCAGAGGGATGAGTGAACGATTTCCGGCTCCGATCCCATCAAGGCGCTGATATGGGCTGTGAAATCGGTGTTGCCGAGAGGAGGCCATAACGTCTTGACCACTTCAATCTGTGGCATCAGTTTTTTAATGGCTGT
>Ga0154725_1138_pt1 | contig 42898 bp, 35 predicted proteins | sample Rifle2008BG16ft_FD_105733 | JGI IMG/M metagenome (GOLD analysis project Ga0154725, IMG submission 105733) | Deltaproteobacteria bacterium RBG_16_49_23 | reverse complement strand
CTGACACCTGAGAAATTCTGGGCAATAAGCGTTGGAAATGTACATATCCTTGATGGAACGAGTCAGACTGGCGCATTCCAGTGGCGTGGAGAGATTGTAGGGACAGATATAATTAATTTAGTCGATACTTATGTTCAGGTGGGTAGCTGGCGGAACGATTTTACACCAACATGGCAACCCGATAACAGATCCTGGTTTTCAATAACTAATCCATTTGAAATGAGAGTAATGGCGAACGCAGAATACCATGATTTTCGCCAGGTATGGTACTCAATCATTTTAGACCCTCCGGGTATTCTATGGAACAGAAACCCAATAATCGTGGGAGACTTCTGGCCAATTTCAGCCACGGGCATAGTAAACACTGGTACCACCCCTCTCGGTGACGATCGAGGAAGTATTCCAGTCACCGTGACTGGGAACGTCTCTGTCCTTGCTGCCGAAACCATCACAGCTCTCTTGGGAACCTACAAGGCTTATAAAATTCAACACTTCATAGAGATTAGGGATCAAAGTAATAATATCGAGACTATGACAGATCTGGAGTGGATGGCCCCTTATTTAGGAAATGTTAAATGGGCAAATGCGCAGTCGACAGAATTGCTCTCTTCGCTGACCCTTCCCTTCCTTTTTCCGGATGTCCCCTCCAACAACTGGGCCTATCATTACATATTTGGAATCTACGACAACGGAATCACTGCGGGATGTGGGAATCCCTTTTATTGTCCCGGGAACAATGTGACCCGTGAGCAGATGGCCGCCTTTCTTGTGAGAGCACATGAAAAAGGCCCAGCCTATGAAGGACCCTGTATTGGTCCATCGCCTTTCTTGGATGTGCCTCAAAGCAGTAACTTTTGCAGGAATATCGAGAGGCTTGTAGATCTTGGGATTACCGCAGGATGTGCAGCGGGGATATATTGCCCTTTCGACAATGTCACCCGCGAGCAAATGGCTGCCTTCATTGTGAGAGCGGTGGAGGGTGGTCAGTTCTTTGAAGGACCCTGTGACGGCGCATCTCCTTTTTCCGATGTGCCTCAAAGCAGTCCCTTCTGCAAAAATATCGAGAGGCTTATAAATCGTGGGATCACGGCGGGATGTGAGGCAGGAAAGTACTGCCCTGAAAATAATGTCCTTCGCGACCAGATGGCCGCATTCCTCGCAAGAACGTTTTTAGGAATACCATGAGATTCATAACCCCTCCTTCCTCCCAATCTAACGCCCCTCTCCGAGCCGTAGGCTCATACGAGCCAGAGGCCGTCCATCTTCCCCCTCTTACCTTAAGAGGGGGAAGGGGGAGTTATAAGGGGAGGGATTCCTTTCTCTATTCCCCCCTTAGTTTAAGGGGGGATAAAGGGGGGTTAAGTTTTAACTTAAGCCGTGATAGAGGGGAGGGTGAATGGTTTCAGGTTGACACTCCATCACAATGGATTAAACAATGTTTAAGAAGGGGGGATTCAGATGTCTAATCTGAAAAAAGTATGGGTTGTGGTTTTTATTCTCTTTGTTTCTCCATTATTCCTCCAGGGGGTCGCGCATCCTCGCTCCATCCCTTTTGAAACGATAGCCAAAGGGGAGATCTCATATTTCAGGTATAACGATTCCAACTTCCTTGGAGCTGATATGGTCATCAGGGACCCAATGACATGGAAATGGTTCTGGGAAAAGCATACCCAGGGCCTCTCCCCTGCCCTGCCTCTGCCTGTTGTAAACTTCTGGAAAGAATTCATTCTCGTAACTCTTCTCGGATTTCAGACTTCAGGAGGCGGCCCCGCTATTGAAATAATATCCATTGAGGAGATCCGTGATATCGATCCCGTGAATCTATCCCTCTCCGCTAACCTGATCTTTCCGAGAGGGATGAGAGCATTAGTGATGGACAATAAAACCCCGGGCCCCCTGACCGTGATTACAAACCCCTATCACATCGTGAAGATAACGGACCTGATTCCTTACACGGCGTCCAGGTTAAGGGGGATTCATATCTCCGTCGCCTTTGAGCATCAGCCGATGGTTCAACCAAAGCTATGCACCAGCAACACAGCGTGCGCCGAAAAAGAGTACTGTGCTAAACAACCAGGGGATTGCGAAGGAGAGGGTGTGTGCAGACTAAAACCCGAGGCCTGCCCCCTATACTACGATCCCGTTTGCGGGTGCGACGGAAAGACCTATGGGAATGAATGTGAAGCGGCTGCGGCCGGCGTTTCCGTGCTCCACCCCGGGCGATGTGAAGATATCAAAAGATGCACCATAAATGAAGATTGCAGCCCAAATTGGTTCTGCCTGAAGCCGGACGGTCAGTGTGCCGGCCAGGGTATTTGTGCGCCCAGACCTGTATGTCCTTTAACGTTTGCCTGCCTTCCTCTGGTCTGTGGTTGCGACAACCAGACGTATTGCAACCACTGCGAAGCCTATGCGGTCGGCGTCTCCGTTTTGCACGCCGGCCAATGCAAAGACGTCCCTCAATAGCAAAAAAGATTTTTCAAGAAGGTTTTTAGGATTTCCCAGTAATCGCTACCAGACAGTCCTGATAAGAGAAAGAGCTTGAATGGTTTTGTCTTTGGTAATGAGGGGAGCATCAAGATACTTTGCCGTTGAGACAATTATTTTGTCGTGGAGCTCAGGGACATCTCTTAGATCTAACATGATATGGAGGATTGGGTAGTCGAGTGGAACGATCATAAAGGTTCGGCTGTCAGTAATCTGGTTAAATAGCTTCTTAAAATCAAAAGAGATTCGCTTCTTCTCGAAAATGCTGAGAGCCTCAGCCAGGACAATGGACGGAATAAAAATAATATTATCACCCGATTCACATTTTTCAAAAATCTCGGCAGTTTTTGGGCTTATCTTGGGGCTATCAATAAACCACCACAGGAGTGCGTGGGTGTCGGTGACAAAATTCATGGTTTCGCTAAACCCCCATTTTGCTATAAAGAGATTTTTTTGCGGACCTTATATCTTTTTCGGTAATTTCTACTCCTTTGAGAATTCCTTTGAAAGAGAGCGCTTTCTTTCCGGCGGGGGGCAGAGTTTTGAGGAGAGTTAATTTTAAATCCAATATCTCTTTTTCGATATTCTCGATTTGGTGGAGAATATCAACAGCGCTTTTCACCTGTGCACGGTTCATTCGAGGCCACTCCTTACTTAATAGATTTATTATACCAAAATTATCACAGAATTGGTTTCATGTCAAAGCGAATGTGAAATGAAACTAAGGAAATCGAAGGTTTTCGCAGGTTTATGTTTATGTGAGGTTCTGCTTCTGTATTCCAATATCTCGTATGGGGTTACCATAATAAAAAAAGGGAGATAATTTTATCATGTTGACAAAACCTACGAAAAAGATTGCGTGGCTTACAGGGGCAACTCCGTTTATTCTCATCTTTGTCATCCCTCTGCTTTTCTGTATTCCCATCCAGGAGGCATTGGCCCAGGGTCCTACAGTAGTGTCAACAAGCCCTGCAAACGGCGCAACCAATGTCCCCGGGAATCAGACCGTGATCTCGATCACCTTCAGCGAGCCAATGAGTGGAGGCTACAGCATTACAGACATGACTGGTAGTTGGTCACCCATGTCGGTTTTCTGGTCGGCGGGCAATACGATTATTAACCTGACAAGACCCGGTCTGGGAGACCTTGCACCCGGAACCCAAGTGACACTCATCCTGAATTACCAGGGATCTACAAGCTTCCAGGATTTACAGGGGATTCCCCTGCCGACCTATACGTTGTCGTTCACGATTCTGCTGGATTCACAGGCTCCTTACGTTGTCTCGACGAGCCCTCCGAATGGGGCAATCAACGTTTCTCGCGACCTCCCATCGGTATCGATAGTATTCAATAAGCCCATGCGCGGCGGCACGACTTCCGCCACGAACTGGGGATCAAGCGATATTGTATGGTCAACAGACCGGATGACTGTCACTTTTGTCAGAACGGATCCGCAGAGGCTCGGAGCTGGTGTGACAGTCAGCATCACGCTCAGCCCCCCGGGATATCCTCCTTATGAGTCCATGGATGGTCACGCTTTACCGACTTTTACATTATCGTTCACAACCGAAATGGGCGCTCAATTGCAAAGGATCGAAGCAAATCCTGCGAAAGGGTTTCACTGGCCGTATTATCTCAGCGTCCCGAATTCACTCAGTCAGGGATCGGTTCTTCTTGTCGAACCGAACAACAGCGGGACATGGAGCGACGACCCTAACTTCCACGACGGGAAAGCCCACGATCTGGTGTTGCAGCGATCGAGTTTTGCGATTGACCTGGATGCTCCCCTGTTAGTCCCAACATTTCCGAGACCGATAACACCGCAGGCTCCTGAGCCGGGAGGCATTTACACCCACGCCCTCGACAGGTACAGCCTCTATCTTTCGTATCTTCCTGACAACCTCAAGCGCATAGATCTCCAACTGATCGCCATGATCAATGACGCGAGGGAAAAGCTTGCCGCAATGGGTTACCAGACCGAAGAGAAAGTCTTTTTAACGGGGTTCTCAGCGTCAGGGGCTTTCGTAAGCAGGTTCACTGCCCTTCATCCTGGGATAGTCAGAGCGGTGGCGCAGGGGTCGCCCGGCGGCTGGCCGATAGCTCCGGTAGGCGTATGGAATGGAATTCCCCTCAGGTATCCCGTCGGGGTAGCTGACGTCGAGCAACTTGTGGGTGTCCCCTTTGACCTTAACACATTCCTGACAGTTCCCAAGTATATCTATGTCGGAAACCTGGACACAAACGATGCGCTCGACACCAGAGATATGCCGCAGGAGGACCGGGATCTGATTTGTGCGATGCTGAATTGTTCTCCCCTCCCAAATATCTCTCAGCGTTGGCCGATTGCTGAGCAGATGTATGACTCCGTGGCCGCTAACGCCCAATTTGTCATTTACCCTGGTGTTGGTCACAACTATAGCCCTCAGATCTGGTCGGATCTGCTGAATTTCTTCAGACTCCACAAGCCCACATTTTTGGATGTGTTGTCTCAACACTGGGCAAACGATTATGTTATGGCAATCTATAATGATGGAATTACTGCGGGATGCGCTGCTGGCATGTATTGTCCCGGCAATAATGTCACCCGTGAACAGATGGCCGCCTTCATTGTGAGAGCAAAGGATAAGGCCAATGCGACGACCTGCTTAGGGACTGTATTTGACGATGTGACTGCAGACAACCCTCACTGCGCCAATATCGAGAGACTCAGGACTCTTAACGTTACACTGGGTTGCGGACCAAATTTATATTGTCCTCTGGGCAATGTGACCCGGCAGGAGATGGCATCCTTTCTTGTGAGGGCAGTGGATGGGGCCGATGCTACGGTTTGTGCAGGAGATGTATTTAACGATGTGCCGCTGGGAGCTCCTCATTGTGCCAATATCGAAAGGCTCAGGACTCTTAATGTTACTCTGGGATGTTCAGCAGGTATGTACTGCCCTGCTAATAACGTCCTCCGCGACCAGATGGCCGCATTTCTGGCCAGGGCTTTTTTGGGGATGCAGTAATACAGGGTGCTGGGTGCAGGGTGTAGGGTGTAAAATAAATCCATTTCAAATTTTTTATTTCAGGTTTCTTGGTTACTTGTGTTATTTGGGCTTATTGGGTTACTTGGGTTAAACCCAATAACTCAACAAGCTCAATGAACCCAATAAACCTTAAATTTGTAATTCTGGTGGGGCATGAATGCTGAACACTCTTTGCGAGATGGGGGGATCACAATGAAACACCTTTTCAAAATTAGTTTAACGTCATTCATCCTTGTCATCCTTTTACAAACAGCCGCCTATTCAGCCATCATCCGCGTCAAACCTGGTGGCAACGACGCCAACTCCGGTGCAAACTGGGACTTAGCCAAGAAAACCGTTCAGGCCGCAATCAATGCGGGGAATCAGGGGGACGAAATCTGGGTAGTTGCCGGAACTTATCCCGAGCACATCAAGAATAAAACCGTCGGCAGCCCGGGGAGCGAATTGGCTGTAGACATGGCATTGTACGGCGGCTTCGCCGGCACTGAAACGGCTCGTGACCAACGCGACTGGAACGTCAATATAACCATTCTGGACGGCGGAGGCGGCCCCTTTCCCATGCCGCCTGAAATCGGCACTGTTATTTATATTCGTGGAGGAGCGACACAGGCAACTCGCATCGATGGATTTGTTATCATCCGGGGACATGACATGGCTGGCGGAGGAATCGCCATTCTGGGGTCGGCCCCTACCATCATCAATAACACTATCAGTGAGAATCGGGCCAATGCCGGCGGAGGCATTCTTATAATCAACTATAAAATTACGGCGCCCAAAGAGCACCCTATCATAACCCAAAATGTGATCACTGAGAATTTCGCCAGCGAGAGCGGAGGAGGGATCGCAATCATCGGCTCCGAGCATATCACGCCTCCACAATATGGGCCGGTGATGCCGACGATTACAGAAAATACAATCTTTCGTAACGTGTCGGCGCTGAATGGCGGAGGAGTCAGCATCCATGGCCATGTCACCCCGTTCATTGCCAATAATAAAATCATTGCCAATATGGCCGCCTATGCCGAAACGAATTTTCTGGGAAAAGGGGGGGGAATCTTCGCCACCACGAGAGATCTGGATAACAGCACGATTGAATTTGCCGTTACGACCCCGATCATCGTCAACAACACCATCGCTGCAAATGGAGGCGGGGTCGGCGGAGGGATCATGCTATTCGATACGGATCCGGAGCATGGCGGCATTCCTGTCATTACAAATAATACGGTTGTGGCAAATAATGGCTCCGGAATCGTCTGGCATACAACCTCTCCGGTGATACGCAATAACTTGATCGTTTACAACACCTGGGGATTGGAGCTGGGGGATACGAATCCTTCCACAGCCACCATTGGCAACAACTGCGTTTATGGGAATACGCTGAGAGGACAAATATCCGATTACCAGGGGATTGCTGATCAAACCGGTTTGAACGGAAATATTTCAGCCGATCCCCTGTTGGCCAATTACAAAATCGGGAACTTTCACCTGCAGCCTGGCTCTCCCTGCATTGATGCCGGAACCACAGGGGCGGTCGCACCCGGATGGACCGATATGGACGGTCAAAATCGGATTATCGGGAGCGGAGTCGATATCGGGGCGGATGAGTCGGATGGCACTTCATGGAATTCTTCTACGCCGGTCATATATGTGAAAACAGGAGGAAATAATGACAATGATGGGTTGAGTTGGGCGACAGCCAAAAGAACCGTTGCCGCAGGCATCCTGACAGCATCCTTAACAGGAGGGGAAGTGTGGGTTGCCGCAGGTACTTACCAGGAGCACGTTGTATTACGGGCATTCGTTTACCTTTATGGAGGATTTGCCGGGACTGAAACCAGTCGCCTCAACCGGAACATCGCTGCTAATCCAACTATCCTGGATGGCGTAGGAATCCCCACCGTTGTCATGATCGAGAGGGCAGGATACCTGGTCAGCACGGTGGACGGCTTCACGATTCAGAATGGCGGCAGGTACACCGGGGGACAAATACCCGGTGGAAATGATGGATACGGCGGTCTTGGAGGAGGCGTCTATTGCCAGGTGAGCACACCCTACATCGAGAATAACACGATTAGACATAACTCGTTGGGTAACCCTTTCGATAATGCCAATAAACCCGGATATGGAGGAGGGATTTACACCTATCTGAGCGCTGCCTTCATTCGCAAGAATACCATAACGGAGAATGAGATCATCAATACTTTCTCCGGCAGCGGCGGGGGGATCTATTTTATCCATTCCGCACCGGTGATCGAAGGAAACACCATAACCCAGAACCGTGCTGTCTATGGGGGGGCGATCTATGGAGAGTATTCGGATCCCTGGATACTTGGGAATATCATTGAAAATAATTTCATGTATGTTCTTACTCCCCTTTACAATGGGGCCACAGAGGGCGCCATCTCTCTTAGAGGGAGTCAAAATTTCCTGATCCGGGGGAATCTCATCCAGGGAAACATTGCTAATGCCGGGGCGGGGATCTGCGTGCAGAGTAACTTGGCAGGACGCATCCTGAACAATCTGATTATCAATAATGAAGCGAAAAGCCCTCTTGGTGCAGGCATGGGCGGAGGCATCTATGCCCAGACCCATGCATCACCAAACGATGACCTGTACATAGTGAATAATACAATTGTGGGCAATACCGCGACTGCCATGTTCTCCGAATGGGGAGGGGGAATCGCCTTAGCGCTTCCGGCCCCCTTGCCTCCTCCTCCGATCCCTCCCCCTGGGAGAGCAATCGTCGCCAATAACGTCATTGCTTTTAACTCTTCGGGTATCTGGCAATATCCGATGACTCCTATGCTTGTTCCAACCTTAGGAAAAAACGATATATTTGACACGGGCAGCCACTCCTACTACATAAACTTATCAGCAGGAGCAACCGACATTCATCTCGACCCGCTCTTTGTGAACCGAGCGGGAGGGGATTTTCACCTCCAACCGGGTTCACCCTGTATCAATGCAGGAAGCAATGCGGTCATTCCAGTGACACTCACGACCGACTTTGAAGGAGACCCCCGAATCATTAATGCCACTGTGGATATTGGAGCGGATGAATTCACAGCCATTGTGGATACGACTTCTCCGACAGTCACCATTACCTCACCCACAAGCAACCCGACCTATTCAACCACTCAACCGGCGATCAGCATCAGCGGAACGGCAACAGATAATGTGGGAATTACCAAAGTCACATGGTCTAATGACCGGGGAGGAAGCGGGACGTGCACTGGAACTTCTTCATGGAGCGCAACTGGCATATCACTCTTTGTCGGTGAAAACATCATCACAGTCACTGCCCGGGATCGGGAGCCAGACGGAAATGTTGGAATCGACACTCTTACGGTCACCTACTCTCTGCCTGATTTGACTCCGCCGACGCCGAATCCGATGACCTGGGTCACTGCTCCTGCAGCAACGGGAACAACCTCCATCACAATGACGGCAAGCACAGCAAGTGATCCAACGGCTCCTATCGATTACTACTTCGATTTTGTGGATAGTCCTACCGGAGGCAGTGGAGGAGCTGACTCAGCCTGGCAGGCTGAAACATCTTATACGAATGCCGGACTCCAACCCAACCATCAATATGGCTATCGGGTGAAGGCAAGAGATGGGGGCAATAATGAGACAGCTTACTCCTCCCCGACAAGATATCTCTATACCGCTATTGAGGCCCCGACTGGGGTGACGTTCGGCGCAATAACCTCAACAAGCATTCAGATTCAATCCACCAATACTCCCTCGGGGCTCAACCGTGGAAGCTCAGGGTTATTGATCGAGAATACCACCAATGTCACCAACTCCGGCTGGAAGCAGGACAATAATTTCTGGACCAGTAATTCTCTCTTACCGAATGCGAGCTACAGTTTCAGGGCCAAGGCAAGAAACGGAGATGGCATCGAGACGGGTTACTCTCCTGTTGCTTCCAGGTTTACCCTGGCCAATCCTCCCGGAGCAGCCGCATTTTCTAATATAACTGAAACCTGTGTCCGTGCGAACTGGGCTGATAATGCAAACCCCTCCGGAACCCAGTATTTCTGCGAGAACACCACAGCAGGGACGAATTCCGGCTGGACCACAGGGGCCTCCTGGGATAGCTGTAGCCTGGTGTGCGGCAGCCCTTACAGCTTCAGGGTGAAGGCCAAAAATGCAGAGAATGCAGAGACGGGTTGGACGCTGCTTGGAAACCAGTCAACCTCAGCCTGCCCTGACCTGACTCCTCCCGAGACGTTGATCATCAGTGGTCCAGGCGGAAATATCACGACCCGTAATGCCACATTTATCTTTAAGGGTTCGGATAATGCGACTCCGGCATCCAATCTTCTCTATGCCACATACCTCGAAGGGTTTGACTCCGGATGGTCGGCCTTTGGTCCTTCTACCGCCATATCCTACAGCAACCTGCCTGACGGGTCTTATACCTTTCATGTGAAGGCAAAGGATAGCGCAGGAAACGAGGATCTTTCTCCTGCTACAAGAATTTTTACGGTGAGCTTTCAGCCCCCGGTTAGCTTTGGGGATGTCCCAAACGATAACTTTGCACGTGCATACATCCAGTCAATTTACGGCGTTGGAGTCACTCTGGGTTGCTCATTGAATCCATTACAATACTGTCCTTCTAATCCCGTCACTCGCGATCAGATGGCATCGTTTCTTGTGAGGGTTGTGGATGGAACTAATGCTTCGATCTGCTTAGGAACTGTATTTGACGATGTGACTAACGTCAATCCTCATTGCGCCAACATCGAAAGACTTATGGCTCTTGGGATCACCGCTGGATGCACAACCGGCATGTACTGCCCCGGGAACAACGTGACCCGGGAGCAGATGGCAGCCTTCATTGTGAGGGCAGTGGAGGGTGGCCAGTTCTATGAAGGAGTCTGTGCCGGTCTATCTCCGTTTAACGATGTGCTTCAAAGCAGCCCCTTCTGCAGGAACATCGAGCAGCTTGTAAATCTTGGGACCACCGCGGGATGCGCAACAGGAATGTATTGTCCATCCAATAATGTTCTACGCGACCAGATGGCCGCTTTTTTGGCCAGGGCTTTTTTAGGGATGCAGTAATACAGGGTGCTGGGTACGGGGTGTTGGGTGTAGCGACCTTCCACCCCCTACCCCCTACACCCTGCCCCCTTTACAGTTTCTGTCAAATTATCACATAACAACTGCCCCATAACACAGGTAGGGATTAAGAGGGAGAAGAGGATGGTTTGACATTACCTGACCAACCGTTCTATAAATGTATTTAAAGAGGAAATTTAGATGAAAGAGGCAATAAGATATTTGAACAACGCAAAGGAAATATTGAAATCTGTCCCCATAGAGGACAATACCTATACGGATGTCAAGCCTGTAAGAGAAGCATTGGGAACAGCTTATCTCGCTGTTTTAGAGGCTATTGACGAAGCCTTAATAAAGAAGGGGTTGAGCGAAAAAGAGCTGCCAACGTCCGTAGATGCATACAGAAAAGCGTTGCAGAAATATCTTGTAGTTCATGATGGCAGGCTCTTAAGGGAGTTTGAATCGCTTTACAGGGTTATCCATATAGCGGGTTATTATAGAAAGCTTTTAGACAGGGTAGATATTGTTAAAGATGCCCTTAAGGCAGCTAAGGCCTTTATTGAAAAGATGAAGTGACACACCCTTAGAAATTAAGAGTGTCAGTGTAAGTGCCAGTGTTAGTAGTAATTGAAAGCATAAGCCCTTCGGTGAGTGTAAATATATTGGTTCGTGGGTGATCTTGCGGCCATGGGGGATTAGGGAGAAACCGATAATCACCGGCGTATTCCTCTTCTCGGGGTGAAGACGATGCCGCAGAGAAAAAGCCTGATTCATCCTAATGTTGGATGATCAGGCTTTTTCGTTTTGCCCTCAACACCGCCCATTGTCTGACCCCATTTCCCTGATTTCCCCTACTCTTTTCCCTCATAATTTGCCAGATGTCCTCTTGTCGGTCTGAACCCGGATATGTTAAAAATGGTCCCATTAATTAAGAAATAGCACCTTTCCCCCTCTCCCTTGGCGGGAGAGGGCGGGGGTGAGGGGGAAACGCACGTCTTCACCCCCACCTCAATCCTCCCCCGTCAAGGGGGAGGAGGATTCTTTTTTTCATGGTTCGCGGGTGCCCTCCGGGCATGGTGTATTAATTAAAATAGACAAGGAGATCCTATGAAGAGAAGAGATTTTTTGAAGAAGGCTTTGCTGGCCTCAGGCTTGGTTAGCATGGGACTGGCATCTGCTTCTCCTGCAAGAGGGGAACAGCACAAGACAACTCAATCAGGGAAAGATTATCGGATTGATTCTTACTGCCATTTTTCAGTGATGAGGGTCATCGATTTTCTGGAGAGGGCCAGCAACAGTTCTCCTCATATTTTCAGGAATCTCTTCGCCAATACTCCAACCCTTATCCATCCGGATAAACGCCTTGCACTCATGGATTCCTGCGGTATTGATCTGAGTGTTCTGGTTCCACTGCCCTGGCTGGAGACAACCCCGCCAGTTCACGCCAACCCCAAATTGTGCGCGGAGGCCGCCCGGCTCTTCAATGATGAATTGGCAACTATTGTGAATAAGCGGCCTGATCGATTTGCGGGGGTTGCTCTTCTCCCGACGACGAACCCCGAAGTAATGCTTGCCGAGTTCGAAAGGGCCGTTCGCTCGTTGAAGCTCGTGGGAGGTTTTTTTGTTGTCGGGCCTACGGTCAAACAACCCGATCATCCGGATTATGAGCATCTCTACCAGAAGGCTGTTGAGCTGGGTGTTCCACTGTGGGTTCACCCTTCCCGTCCGCCTGTCTATCCGGACTACGTCGGTGAAAAGATCTCTCAATACCAGGTCTGGCAAACCCTCTCCTGGCTGCTTGACAGCTCGACCGCCATGGTCAGGCTTGTCTTTAGCGGGGTTTATGAACGGTATCCGGATCTTAAATTGATCATTCATCACCATGGAGCTCTCGTCCCGCTGTTTGCCAAGCGGATGCAGTATGGCTGGGACTACTTTGAGCAGAATACCGGCGAGAAGCAAGCCACCCCTATTTCTCGCCCATATATCAATCACTTTAAGAAGTTTTATTGCGATACAGCCACCCAGGGACACGAGCCCCTGCTCCTTAAGATGGCTTATGACTTTTTTGGCCCGGAAAAGATGCTCTTTGGCTCCGATGCCCCGATGGACCAAACCGGAGGCAAAGCCTTCACCATGGATGCAAGGAAAAGTGTGGAGGACCTGGCCCTAAGCAAGGAAGATCAGGGGAAGATTTTTAGCGAAAACATTCAGCGGCTGTTAAAGCGTGGATAATAGATACTTACACCAGAAAGTCTGAGAATTTATCTCTAACTTTCTCTGAAATGTTTCTAAAAAATCTCCCCTCCCCTCGGCGGGAGGGGATGAAGGGGAGGGGGGACTAAATGGTCTCTATTTTGTCCACCCCCACCCTAACCCTCCCCCGTCGAAGGGGGAGGGGATTATTGTGAAATTTCAAATATCTTTGGATAGGATTTATATACGAAGCAATTCTACCATGAATTTTTCTTGTATTTACGTTACAACTCCCTTTCGCTTTCAGAATTTCTAATCCCTGTAATCGGTCCCTAATCGAAGTAATCAGAGATTTCTGGTTTTTTCCAGAAACCTCTCCAAAAAAATTCTTGACAAAACCTACGAATCCCTTGATCATTCGTATCGAATGATCAACCGGGCCTGCCTTCAGTGCTTTGAGAGGATCTTCATCGAACATTGTATTAAGGGACTAGATGGCCGAGTTCCTGGCACGGGCGTTTTTGGGGATGCAGTAATTCAGAGGGGGGATTACATGAAAATTAAACTTGTCATTGCTCAGTTTCTTATCATCGGGCTATTTACGCTTGTGGGAAATGCCCATGCGCAGACACCACAAAAAATCTGGGCAATGGAACTGGGGCATTATCGGATCTTCGATGGAAATAGCAATGGTTCCCCTTATCAGTGGCGCGAAGACATTGTTGGAATAGATTGGGTTCAAGGAGTAATGACTTATGTGATAGAAGGTAGAAGGTGGGATGGATTTACTTGGGTTCTTTTAGAAAGAACCTGGATTTCAATAAGTCCATCAGAAATGAGATTCCTTCAACACACTAAATACAATAACTTTGACCAGCTTTGGTACACACTCATCTTAGACAACCCGGGGGTTCTGTGGACAAAAAACCCGATCTTCGGAGGGGACTCCTGGCCAATTTCAGCCCTGGGAACTCTGAATAAAGGCACTGTCCCTCAAGGAAACGATGTAGAAAGCATTACACTCACCCTTACTGGAACTGCCTTTGTTCGGGGTTTGGAAACCACCACAATAACACCCTTTGGGACCTACAACACTTATCATTTTGAGCATCATTTAACAGGTTGGGATTCCGTTAATAATTTTCGCTGGGGTATGACAGGACGGAAATGGTGGGTTCCTTATCTTGGGAAAATTAAATGGGATAATATGTCACGTAATCCCTTCAATGGGGACGGGAGATTGCTTACCTCATTAATCCTCCCAATTGTTTTTTCGGACATTCCCCTCAACTTCTGGGCTTATCATTACACCGCAGGAATCTTTGATGATGGAATCACAACGGGATGCGGGGCTATGGCATACTGTCCCTCTAACCTCGTCACCCGGGCCGAAATGGCTTCTTTTCTTGTCAGAGCAATCGATGGAGCCGATGCGACAAACTGCTTAGGAAATGTTTTTAATGATGTATCACCGGGCGCTCCACACTGCGCCAATATCGAGAGGCTCAAGGAGCTCAATGTTACCCAAGGGTGTGGAAGTGGAAACTATTGTCCCGACAACAATGTCACCCGGACGGAAATGGCATCCTTTCTCGTGAGGGCCATGGATAAAGCCGATGCTCCGGGGCCCTGCATAGGATTTTTTACCGATGTGCCATTAGGCGCTCCTCACTGCGCCAATATTGAGAGGCTTGTAGGCCTCGGGATCACCCAAGGATGTGCAGCGGGGATGTATTGTCCCGGCAATAATGTGCTACGCGACCAGATGGCCGCCTTCCTCGGCAGAGCGTTTTTGGGAATGCCGTGATTTGGAAAATTGAGCGATTCTTTTTGAAATTATGGTAGGCGGAGGCTTTAGCCTGCGGTTTTCTCTCACCCATTGGGTGAAAAATCGTTACAGATAAATAACGCAGGCTAAAGCCTTCGCCTACCATTTGATTTTAACAAATCATCAACAATCTTTTGTCGATATCGATTCACTAAGTGCCTAACCCCCCTTCATCCCCCCTTAAACTAAGGGGGGAATAGAGGGGCGTTAAAGAGGGGGAGATACCCACACAAAAGCCGGAAGAACCTTAAAATATTTATTCAAGGCCTGGTCTTGAAGGCATTTGAGACCAGGCTTTTTTGTGTGCCAAAATTTGGCTGAATCTGGTCATAATTAGTCAATTTTTATTACTACAGACAATGAGAGAATTTTAAAAGTGATTTAATGTCATGCAGTTAGACGGACAAGTTCCGTGGCACATAATATGCTTACTCTTCAATGTTTTTCGATCATCATAACACCCCTCTATTCCCCCCTTAAGTTAAGGGGGGAATAGAGGGGTGTTATGATGAATAAACCTGAAAAAAGGATGAAAAGATGAAACAAATTCTTATCACAATTATTTTATTGCTTCTGGTTTTCTGCAACCTGAGTCTGGCTCTTGAACCTCCAACAAAAGAGCAATTGGAAGAGTATAAAAGGGATGGGTCTCTTGGCTCCCGCATTGCTGAGGCAAAAGGTCTGGGCAATCACCTCCCGTCTCAAAGCGCTGTAGCCCGTGCCCAATACAAACTGAAACGCATATCCTTGCAAATGCAAGGAATGAGCTCTCAAGAAATCGGTCAGGCTCTCGCTCCCCCGCCTGCATGGCAAGGGATGCCCACTTCAGGACCGGTGAAAGTGCTTGCCCTGCTTATTGCATTTCAGGACACACCTCAAATTGTAAGTGACACGCAGGCATCGGTCAATTCAAAACTGTTCGTTGACGGTGAGGGGTCTCCCCCTTACGAGAGCCTCCGGAATTTTTATCGCCGGTCATCCTATAATCAACTTGAAATCCAGGGCAATGCGCTTGGATGGTACACAACCCCGTACCCCCGCAGCAACGTTGTTGAGACTACTCAGGGACGCCAGAATCTGATCAAGGAAGCGCTCAACTATTATGAAGCTCTGGGCCATGACTTTGCTCAGTATGACAATGACAGCGACGGAATCATCGACTATTTGATCGTCATCTGGACGGGCTCACATGGCGCCTGGTCCAGTTTTTGGTGGGGATACAAAACATGGTTTGGAGACAGCACTTTCCGGCTCGATGGAAAAAGGCTGGGGGATTATTCCTGGCAATGGGAATCGTACAACTACCCTTCCGGCGCCTTTGACCCCAAAGTTGTCATTCATGAAACTGGTCATGCCCTGGGCTTGCCGGATTATTATGACTACGACGATGCCGTTGGTCCAGACGGAGGAGTGGGCGATCTGGATATGATGGATGGTAACAAAGGAGACCACAACTGTTTTAGCAAATTTCTTCTGGACTGGATTAGCCCTCAGGCTTATGGTTTAGGGACTCACGCAGTAATGTTGAATAGCTCGGGGACATCGCAGGATGCCATCGTGGTCATGCCTGGCGCTGTCCAGGGAAATCCGTTTGGCGAGTTCTTTATGATACAGAACCGTAATCGTGTCGGAAATGACACGCCTTTCCCGGGCGACGGCCTTTTGATCTGGCATGTGGATGCCCGTCTTAATGCAGGGGGGACGAATTTTCTATACGACAACTCAGATACCGAGCATAAGCTGCTTCGCTTGATGGAAGCGGATGGATTGGAAGAGATCGAATTCGGAAATGGAATCGGCGATGCAGGAGATTACTTCGTGGCTGGAAAGACCTTCGGCCCGAACACTTCACCGAACAGCAACCGATACGACGGCGGACTCACCGGACTGCTTGTGGATAACATTTCGACCCCGGGGGCGACGATGAGTTTTAACGTGTCCTTTCCCGGCGGTTTATTTATCGATGTCCCAATAGGTTATTGGGCTGAAACCTATATTGATGCTATTTTCAACGCAGGTATTACCCAGGGATGTGATGAGAGTCTCTACTGTCCTTTGACTAATGTTACCCGCGAGCAGATGGCATCCTTTCTTGTGAGGGCCGTGGATGGAACCGATGCTGCAAGCTGCACAGGGGCTGTCTTTATCGACGTGCCGCTGAGCAATCCCCACTGTGCAAATATCGAGAGGCTCAGAGCGCTTGGGATCACAACAGGTTGCGGGCCGAACACATACTGCCCTGGGCACACCGTGAGCCGCGAGCAGATGGCTGCTTTTATCGTGAGGGCCGTAGAGGGTGGACAGAACTTTGAAGGCTCTTGCATCGGTCCATCTCCGTTTTCCGATGTGCTCGCAACCAATCCCTTCTGTAGAAATATCGAGAGGCTTGTAAATCGCGGGATCACCCAGGGATGTGCCGCAGGAATGTACTGCCCATCCGATAGCGTTCTTCGCGACCAGATGGCCGCTTTTTTGGCAAGAGCGTTTTTAGGAATGCCGTAAAAATTAGTGTCTGTGTCAGTGTAAATGTCAGTATTTAAAATATTGACTAAAATACTTATCAAAAACATTTGAAATTTCCGAATAATCCCCTCCCCCTTCGACGGGGGAGGGTGAGGGTGGGGGTGGACAAAATAGAGACCATTGGGTCCCCCCTCCCCTTCATCCCCTCCCGCCGGGGGAGGGGAGATTTTTGGGGGACATTTAAGAGAAAGTTAGAGATAAATTCTCAGACTTTCTGGTGTAAGTAGCCTAATCTTATCGAAAGGAGAAAGTCTCATGAGGAAGATGATTTTGTTTGTTGCTGTTTCTGCAGTGTGTCTGGTGTTTGTTAGTGGCGCTATCGCACAACCTAACAAGTTCTGGGCAATGGATGTGGGGAATTTTTGGGACTATAACGGGAGCAACCCTATAGGGTGCATCCCGGGTCCATGTACATGGACCTCGCGCACAAATGTTGCTGCCATTGATCCAGTAACAGTGCCCGGACTTACAACCTACCGTCTTGACGGCTTTAGCGGGGGCATCACCTTGCAGGATATGGACTGGTATTCCGTTAATCCGTTAAGTCCATTTGATTTCAGGTGGCATCGGGGAGAATATTTACAGGATCAAATGACGGTGACGTTTAATGGAGGACTCTTCGTGGGGGGGAAACAGATTGCCTTTGGTGTTCCGCTAATCGAAAATACCACGGGAACATTTAATGATCCAACTTTTACCGGTCCAATTGATATTACTTCCACAGTCACTGTCGTTGGGTTTGGACGTGTCACCGTGCCACTTGGCACCTTTCAGGCTTATGAAGTTCACCGCCAGATATCCGTGCCTCAATTAGGGGGACAGGTCATGGATCGGACCCGGTGGTTTGCTCCGTATATCGGGATTGTTCAAGATGTGGAAGTTTTTGGCCCCGAAGATATTGACACGAAAGTGCTTGCTGACTTGAATGTTGCAGCCGTTTTCAACGATGTCCCTATCAAGTCAGGACCGGGAGTCAACCCGTTTTATCAATATGTCATGGGGATCTATGACGACGGGATCACGGGGGGATGCGGGGCTGGCACGTATTGCCCCGGAAACAATGTCACCCGCGAGCAGATGGCGGCCTTCATCGTGAGGGCAAAGGAGGGAGAGCCGCCGGCGAATTATTGCGACGCCGGAATATCCTTTACGGACGTGCAGCCAGCCAGCCCCTTTTGCAAATACATCAAGAGGCTGGTTGAGCTCGGGATCACTGCTGGATGTGAAGCGGGAAAGTACTGCCCTACGGATAACGTCCTGCGTCAGCAGATGGCGGCGTTTATCGTAAGAGCGGTGGAGGGAGAACCTCTCCCAAATTATTGCGATACCGGAATATCTTTTACAGACGTGCAGCCAGCCAGCGTCTTTTGCAAATACATCAAGAGGCTGGTCGAGCTCGGGGTGACCCAGGGATGTCAACCGGGGATGTACTGTCCCGGAGATAATGTTCTACGCAACCAGATGGCCGCATTCCTGGCCAGGGCATTTCTGGGGATGCAGTAATCAAGGGTGCTGGGTGTAGGGGTGCGGGGTGCAGTAACACCCTATCCCCTACACCCTGTACCCTTCAACGAAACACGCAACCGCTTTTGTCAAATTAGCATATTCTAATCGCTTGACCTGATCTCACAGTTTGGTTACTTCTTCTCCTTCTTCTCCAATTCCTTCTTTAGCCCTTCAATCTTTTCCCTGAACTCATCCGTGACTGTTTTTGACTGAATGTGATCGGTGATAATATGAGGGGTTAGAAGAAGGATCAACTCTCTTTTCTGATGTGAGCGCGTATCAGCCCCGAAGAGGAAACCGATGATAGGGATTTTACTTAAAAATGGAAGTCCTTGCCTTGACACGTCCTTTGTATTCCGGATCAATCCTCCGATAGCGATACTTTGGCCATCTTTAATGGAGAGAACTGTTTTGGCGGTGGTTTTATTAAAGGCAGGAACTACAAAAGTCGAAGAACTAGCTAAAGCTGTATCCCGCCTTCCAATCTCCCTCGTGTCTAAGCTGCTCTCCTCGATGGAGAGTTCAAGCGTCACCAATCCTCCATCACTAATTCGGGGAGTAACGGTGAGGATTGTACCAATGTCTTTATACTCAATGGATTGCTCGGCAAATCCTGTTGCTGTAGTGGTTGTTGTGGTTGCAGCTGAAGTGAAAATATTTGAGACGACGGGCTCGGACGTTCCAATCTGAATCTTGGCTTCTTTATTGTTGGAGGCAAGAAGATGTGGTGAGGTTAGCACTTTGAGACGCCCAAGGGTTGCCGCTGCCTTAATGGCAGCAGAAAATCTTCCGGCCTCTTCCACAATGGAATAGGTTATCCCAGGACCAGCTTCCGCAAGTCCTGCAAAAGTTCCAAGGTTAATTGTTTGTTGAAATTTTCCTTTATCAAGATACTTCACGAAGTCTATACCGAACTGCATATCATCAGTGAGAGTAATATCCGCTAATAAGAGTTCAATTAAAACTTGCCTTGGATAAATATCTAGTTTTTTGACGGTTTCGAGTATTGTTTTATAATCCCTGGCATAGGCTCTTATTACCAATGCGTTGTTTGTTTCATCAACTACAATATTGATCTCCCCTTCGGGGACGGTGGTTGCTTCGGATGCAGTCGGACTTGGGGGAGTCGGAGAAACAGGAGGAGGTCTTACGCTTCTTGGGGTATCAGCCACCTTCTGTTTAAATTCATCTTTCTTCTCCTTTGCTCCCATGAATACTTGTTTCAGGACATCGGCGAGATCCTTGGCCTTCATATTCTGAACATAATAGACGAAGACGCTGTATTTCGAGCCCTCGGCAGGTATTTTGTCCAGCTCCTTCAGCCATCCCTCCACTCTGTCAAAAATATTGGGAATGGAGCTGACCACAAGGAGGGAATTGATTCGTGCAATGGGTGTAAAGGTAATGCCCACCCCTCTTCCTGATTTGGTGGAAACCTCGAAGGAGGCGAAAATACGCTCCATCTCCTTGGCGATTTCAGTAACATCGGCATTGAGAATGGGGTAGATGCGTATCCTCATATCGGTGAAAATATCGAGATCGAACAGGTTGATGATATCGAGAGATTTTCTAATGTTCGAAGCCATATCGCCGATGATCAAAATGTTATGGGCAGGATGCTCCACCAGATCAGCCCCGTCTGAAAGAAAGGGCTTAAGCATTCTTGCAACCTCTGAGACCGGAATATATTTCAGAGGGACAATCTGGATGACATATCTTCCGTCCGGAGGCTGCTTCCCCGGCTCCAGCGTAGTTGAGGGGGGCACATAGAGCTTTTTGGCATCACCGAAAGGGACGATTTCATAAAGGTTCTCTTTCTTGATGGCCGTGGCTCCGTTCATTTTCAGGATCGACTGGAAGATGGGGTAAACATCTTCCACAGAAATCGAACCTGCGGTCTGGATATTGACCACCCCTCTGACCCTTGGGTCGATGATATAGTTGATCTTCAGAATCTCTGCCATGACCCGGATGACTCCATAGATGTCTGCATTATCAAAATTGAAGACGACCCCACCCGTGCGGGGTTCCGCAGGTTTTGAGGGTGCAGGAGCAGAGGTTGGAGGCGGCGAAGGCGTTGTCAGAGGCGACGCCTTGGGTGTGACTGGAGCGGGAGCAGGAGCCGGGGGCGCCACCGGGGTGGGCGGCGAAGGGGGCGCTGGAGCAGCAGGAGAAGTGGTAGGCCGGGGAGGGGAAGCAGGTTGAGGTACAGGTTCTGCTTGAGCCAGCCGGGGTGAAGGTTCAGACTTTAATTGCGAATTCGGACCGGAACAACCGATTGTTCCGGCAATACAAATAAAAACTATCCAAAGATATTTGAAATTTCCAAATAATCCCCTCCCCCTTCGACGGGGGAGGGTTAGGGCGGGGGTGGACAAAATAGAGACCATTGGGCCCCCCCTCCCCTTTATCCCCTCCCGCCGAGGGGAGGGGAGATTTTTGGGAAACATTTCAGAGAAAGTTAGAGATAAATCCTCAGACTTTCTGGTGTAAGTATTTAAAAATGTTATCCAAAGGTTTGACGTTCTCCTCATTCTTTCCCCCTTTTTTAAGAGCTCCGAAAAAATATCTTTTGCTCTCTGATTTCACAGATTTTCCTTTATTTATCAATGTATTTTTAATCTGTGTAATCGGTACCCAATCGGCGTAATCAGAGATTTCTGGACTTTTTCAGAAATCTCTTTTTAATTTCCTCCCGGCCCCTGTGACGGATTGGGCAGAGTGGGATTCCCGGGCGCTGGCGTCCCCGGCGTTACAGGCGAAGATGGAGCTCCGGGAAGAGGCCTTCTCCTTCGTTGACTCAATGGCGACGGGGTCGATGAAGTTTCCGGCCCCGTTTGAGTTGAAACGGCCGGAGGCATCTGTGGAGGCGTGACCGGGGTTGGGAACGAAGGCCGTACCACCTGACCCGGCACCTGCGGAGGTTGTGCGGTCGGAGAGCTGGGCAGTATGCTTGCCGCTGCAACCGGTCTGGCCTCGCTTCTCTTTTTAATTTTTTCAGGATCGTAGAGAAGCACTTCGAAACTGTCGCCCTCTGCTTCCAGAGTGATTCGATCGGGCAAGACTTTGGTTAACTTATATTCCCCGACCTTTTCTCCAACCCTTAAGCTGATCGTCTCCCTCTCATCTTTTTTGAGGGGCCTGCCCGGATGAACGATGGATGCCGACTGATAATCGCCCGCAAGAATCACTCCGTGCAAAACAATTTGAGGGCGTGTCGCCTGATTTTTACCCCCTGCTTGCGGTAACGAAGGGATTGGAAACTCCTTTCTTTCCGGGCTGAAGATATTTTTTTCAGCTACCAGCATGCTCGAATCTGCGGGGCGGGTCGTCTTCTCACCTGCCGTTCCTGCCCCATCCACCCTCTTCTCCATTGGCCTTTTGTTAACGGTCTTTTCATTTATTGCCGGGATAGGGGCGTTCCACACCTCATAGCTTTCGATGCCAAGGAAGAAAACCATCAGGGAAAGCATCAGGCAGAGGATACCATATTTGAAAGACATCACCCCTCCTTTTTCTTTTCCTGAGCCTGGTCTGCCTTCATCAATCCGGAGACGACCAGGCTCCCCTGAATCATATTGGGCGCCCTCGGATTGGGAACGAGGAGATCCATTTCCGAAATCATCAACTCCTTTTCATTCTGTTCAATATCCTGAATAAACTGCATTAAACCGGACATCTTGCTGGTGGGGTTGAAGTCAATATGGATCGAAATTTTCCTGAATCCGCTGATCTCCTTCGGCTCCAATATTCTGAAACTCCGAATCGCCATTCCATTCTTTTCGAGAACCTTTTTCACAACCTCCTGGAGATGGGCGGCGCCTAATTGAGGCGTTTCTCCGGGAAGAAGTTTCTGCTGAATACCTTCATACTGTTTGGAGACACGGTCCAGTTCCTCTTCAACCGTCTTCCGGTTTTGAAGAAATTCTTCATATTTTACCAGAACCCTCTTCTTCAGGACGATCTCTTCCTTTGACTTCCTGACCATTTCAACAAGAGGGAGGACCCCAAGAACATAGATCAGAATCGCCGCAACGATTCCGATGGACGCCCAGAGGACTCTTTTTTCAGAAAACTTCCACTTTTTTACAAAAGACAAATTTATAAAAGACAAACCTTTCAAGAGATCGATCTCCTCTCCTCTATTTTGGCCCGGATCCTGAACCTCTCCTTCTCTGCCTCCGGTTTCATCATCCTCTCTTTTGTCACGGGAGCTAAAAATTCAACCTTTTCGAAGAAGGGAGATTTATCGAGAAGGGTGATTAAGTCGGAGGCGGAATCAGCGTATCCGTTGATCTCAATCTCCTTGCCGTTATATTTCAAGCTCCAGATCCAAACGGTCGTGGGAAGGAGCTGGGTGAGCTCTTTTAAGATGTCGATTTTGCTGATCTCCCCTGAATGGATCTTCCCGAATTCGGAAACCTCTTTCCTCAATGTCTCTTTTCGCTTCTGTAATTTTTCGACCACTTCCACTTCAGGTTTTCTCTTTTTGATCTCCTGGTTGACTCTGTTCAAATCGTTTCTGTATTGTGTAAAGGCCCCGACTCCCCATGTGACCGCCAAAAAGAAAACGAGGCAGAGGAGGATAATGGAAAGGGGTTTCCCGATCTCTCTCACCTTCTTCCTCATCTCTAAAGGAAGGAGGTTAAGGTTCACCCTCGGATGGATTAATCCTCCAAGTGGAACGCCAATTGACGCATAGATGGGTAAAAGCTTTGCCCTCTCTTCCCCTGACTCTACACGGTTTAAGGGAGGGGGCGCCACTCCGGCGATCTGATCAGCCTCCCGGAGCGCCTTCAGCAGCGCCTCATCGGTCGCCGATCCATATACGAAAAAAGTCGACTTAGAAGTGAGCGCGGGAGCTAATCCCAGTCGCTTAAAGGTGTTCATGATTTGAGCGGCCCGGGCCTGCGGGGATAAAGGAATGTGAAAGCTCTCCTTCCAATTCCTTCCCTCGATGAGGTTCATCTCTAAGAAGGGTTCCGCGACATCGAGCAGAACGGAGATTTTGCTGTCCCTCTCTCCTTCATGAAAGAGGAAGAGGTTGAGGGCCGCCGTAGAGGAAATCTGGACGGAAATCGGTTGAATCCCGATTTTCTTAAGGAGGGAGAGATAGCTATCCAAATCCAATCTCTTCACAAAAACGGCAAAAAGATCAATCCCCTCCTTCTCTTCCTTGAGGAGCTGATAATCGAAATAGACCTCCTCGCTCTCGAAAGGGATATATTTAGGAGCTTCGTATTCAAGAACTTTTCGGAGATTCTCTTTGGCCGCAAGCGGAAGCCGGATGAACCGGGCGACCACCTTCTCCCTGGGGATGGAGAGGAAGACGCGCTCCCGGGTAAGATGGTGCTTGACGAGAAAGGAGTTAATCTGGTTGATCCATTGCCCCTCCCGCTCCTCTCTCTGCTCTTCCGGAAGGATCGGGTGGATGGCATAATCTACCAGCCTGATCTTCCGGAAAGATTTTTTCAGGAGCGTGAGAATGAGATGGTTCTGTCTGAAATCGATTCCAAGACTTGAGTCTAAAATCCCCATCGCTTCACCGGTCGGTTGCCTGATCCATGCCGGGCATCAGGATAGTGAATCAATCCATTGAATGATTTTATATCCTCTCTTCTCTCTTGTATCTATCCTGACGATCCCTTTGATCCCCCGTTTCGACTTTCCCTCCAGGTAGCTTGCCCTCGATTCGATGGTATAGTAGGCGCTTCTGGATCGATAGAGAATGAGCCCCGTTATCTCACCGATGAAAGGGGCAAGTTCAGGAACCCTTTGAAGAAGATCCAGTTGATGATCAAACCCCTTCTCTTCCCTTGCCTTCACGATGAGCCGGGAAACCTCCCCCGGAATACCTAACGCTATTCTCAGGGCAGGCGCTGTGGCGCTGTTGATGTCAATCTGTTCTCCGGAAGAGTAGAGGGAAAAGACATCTTTTAATCCAACCCGTTCTATCTTCTCCCCTTCCGTCTTCGATCCTCTTCGTCCATGAAAAAGATCAGGGGTTACCCCCCGGACGAGAAGGAGCTCCTCGATGGCATCCAGAAGCCCGTTCTTGCAATCATAGGGTTCAGGAAGGGATCGATAATAGTCGTTCTCCGCTCCATTGATTCGATAGAAGTCATCCGGATCTCTCCAGTCCATAATCGAATCAACCACGATATCCCTCGCTTCTACTTCTAAGCCGATATTCTTCATAATCCTGCGAAGTCCCGCTTCTGAGACGAGGTTAATGTTGATCTTCCCTTCTTCATTCATCACCCTGACGTCACACGATCCCTGATCGTAGGAGAGAAGATATGGCCTCCCGTCCGCTATCCACTCTCTCTTTTCGGGAGGCATCTCCTCCTTCATCGTCTTTCGTAACTGTTGAACTCTGGGGTCATGTTTGTAGATCATCTCCGCAATGGCGCGTTGCATTCCGCCTTCGGCAATAGCATAGAGCTGCAGATCCTCTTTGAAATGCCTGGTAATATTGATCTCTGTTCTCATGGCGAAACTGAATTCCAACACCATGACCGAAAGGATGGCGATCACCCAGAGGACCATCACCATCGCCACCCCATTCGATTTTCTTATTCTAAACCCCAATTCCTTCATTTTCAATCAACCATGAACACCAGTGAATTCTCATGCAACAGGGGAACGCCCTTCTCATGGGGTCCCCGGGGGCCGGATCCCCGGCCGAAAAATTCTTGGAGCAACCCTTCTCTCTTCAACCTTGTTCGCTGAAATGGAGGGAATCAGTGTGAGCGAGGATTCCTTCCCGTCTTTCCCTTTAAAGGTGAGGGTCGCTTTCAAATATTTTGGCAGATCCTTCTCGTCTTTGCCGTTCCACTCCTCAACCCATTCCTCTGCCTGGTCTTTCTGTGGATCCCCTTCACGGTAATATTCGAAACGGAGCTGAGAGATTCCCTCAATAAGCGGGACGCCTGCCTCTTCCTTCAGCCCCTCCTCCATGAAGTCTTTGTTCAGAACTCTCTGTTCATGGAGCACCAGACGGCCGCCTGCCTCCCCATTCTCTTTAAACTCATAACTTGCAAATACAAAACCTTCAATCTGTCTTGCTTTAATGGGAAAGGCGGAGACAAATTTTAAAGAGTGAGCCTTCCCCTCAAAAGCGAGATAATCTCCCCCTGCACTCTTGTTCTGGATTTTATAGGGGACGATTGATTTCAACTGCTGGGAAAGGACCTGGGAGGCGATTCGTATCCTCTGATATTCCTCTTTGCTCGACTCGCCTCTTTCCCAGGCGGAGAGTCCGAGTCGGAAAGCGCCAAAGATGATCACCAGAACAAACCCGAGGACCGCCAGGGAAACCATTACCTCGATCAGGGTGAAGCCGCTCTTTTTCTCCTTTGAATTAACCTTACCGTTTTTATAAAACATCAATCACCCATTCCATTCACTCACCCTTCTCCCCCGTCCGATGGCAGAAGCGCCAACTTTACTCCCCCTCGCTTTCATTTGCCCCATCCCCTCCCTCACCCTCCCCTTGAAGGGGAGGGAATCTTAGGGGCAACTTTCTTATCTCCTCCCCTTTCAACGGGGAGTAACCTTAATGCCCAGCCTCCCCCTTCAAGAGGGAGGCTGGGAGGGGGATGGGATTTCAGCTCCTGTTTCCTTAACTCTTCTTCTCATCGCTTTCCGGTTTGATGGCCTTGTAGGATTCAATCTCCAGTGCCCTTTCCTTGGAGCCCGATTTCCACAGGACATTCATCTTAATCTGAAATAACTCAACCGGAGACTTGAAGTCCGTCTCTCTTTCAGCGGGAAGGAGATCCACTTTCTTGGTCTCTACCTTCCACCGATAAGTCTCATTGAATTCCCCTTCTTCTGTCCCTTCCACCGTGGGCGGCTTCCATGCCATCTCTTCCATTTTATTGCGGGCCAAGTTCACCGCCTTTGTATATTCCTCTGAAACTCTGGCCAGGCGAAGTCCGCCGGCGAAGAGCTCAAGGATCACGGTCAACCCGATCCCTAAAATGGCGAGAGCAACAACCACCTCAATTAAAGTAAACCCCGTTAGAACGGACTGGGTTTTGACGCCACCCTCAATAAGGAGCTGAGGTTTTCTATTTTTACCATCCCCAGCATAAGTGCTGGAGCTTTCTAACGGGGTAAATCCCGTGCCTTCTTTTTTCACCATAGGGACATCAGAGCCTTTCAATTTCGACGATTCCGGAAAGGAAGTTGACCTTGATCCGGTACCCTTTCTGCTCCTCGCTGTCCAGAAGAAGCGACCCTCCATTCGAACTGCCATTGGGATAAAATTCAATCGCCGGGAGATCAGAGATATATAGGGCGGGAGGAATCTTCACCTCTTTTATATGGATCCCCCCCGGGAGGGAGTAGATCTTATCCTGAGCCTTTTTCTCCTTTGCCTTTTCGTCTTCCGCCTTTTCATCTTCCGTCTTTTCTTCTTCTATCGGTTCGATCGATTTGACCCTCACCTCCCGGAGGTCCGCATTAAAAAGAACCTGATACACCCTTCCCTCATGGACCGCCTCGCTTCGGCCGTAGCGGAGGATTCCCGAAATCTTCTGCGCCGTTCCTTTCAACTCAGCCGTTTTAGAGACACGGGAGAAGAAGGGGACAGCCAGAGCAAGGGAGAGGCTGAAGAGGATCAGGACAATGATCAGCTCGATGAGGACAAAACCCTTTGACTTCATTTTCATCAATCCTTCCAGCTCATGACATCCTGATTCTCCCCCTCCCCTCCCTCCACGCCATCGAGACCAAAGGAGAGAAGATCGTAATCGCCATGTTCACCGGGAGATTTATAGATATAGGGTTTGCCCCAGGGGTCCAGAGCGACTTCCTTCGACAAATAAGGCCCTTTCCACATCTCTACCCCGGGAGGTTTTTCCCGGAGGACTTTCAACCCCTCTTCCGTTGTCGGATATCTCCCCACATCGAGCCGGAACGTATCAAGGGCGGTCCCGTAGAGCGCGACCTGAGCCTTGGCCGCCTTATGTTTTGCCTGGGTGAGTTTGTCCATGAGTCTGGGGGCGACCAGGCCGGCCATAAGCCCGATGATGATGATCACGATCATGATCTCAATCAATGTAAAACCCCGTTCGCCTCGCCTATCATGATCCTTCATCTTCTACCTCTCTCTTTTCTAAAATGGAATCTCATTGATGCTGAAGATGGCCAACATCATGGATATGACAATAAACCCCACCGCCCCTCCCATGATGAGGATGATCAACGGCTCCAATAAGGAGATAAACCTCTTGAGTGAATTCCGGACATTCTCCTCATAGGTTTCGGCCACTTTGAGAAGCATTTCGTCGAGCCTTCCCGTCTCCTCCCCGACCCCGATCATATGAACCGCCAGGGGAGGAAAAACATCCGTCTCGACTAGTGATTTCGATATCCCCTTCCCCTCCCTCAGCCGGTCGTGAAGATTGCCGATGGATCTTGAAATGACGCTGTTCAGGGAAACTTCCTTGACCAGATTAAGAGCGGGCAGGATTGGGACGCCGCTTTGAAGCAGGGTGCCCAGGGTCCTTGAGAATCGTGCGACCTCAATCTTCTTGATCAGGTCCCCCACGAGAATCCACTTCAACTTGAATCGATCCCACCCGAATTTTCTCTCTTCATCCCGGGTATAGAGCTTCCACCCGTAATAGACCAGGACGGCCGCCCCCAGGCCTCCCCACCAGTAACTCCTGACCCCATGGCTGATCCAGAGTATGATTTGCGTGGGCAGGGGAATGGCCTGTCCCATATCGGAAAAGATCTTGGCAAATCTCGGGATCACAAAGGTGACCAAAATGGCGATGGAGAGCCCGCTGACAAAGGTAAGAATCAAGGGATAGATCATGACGGAGATCAGGGTCTCGCGGATCTCTTTTGAACTCTCCAGATATTGAGCCAATCTCGCCAGAATCGTCTCTAAAAAACCCCCTGCTTCTCCGGCCTTCACCATATTGACGTAGAGTTTTGGAAAGATTCGAGGATGGTTACTGAGAGCCTCGGCCAGAGAGTTTCCTCCCTCGATCCTCTTAAGCACATCCTTTACCGTCTCTCCCAATTTTTGATTCTCGGTCAGGGTTCCCAGAATACTGAGGCTCCGGTCGATAGGCAACCCTGCGGAAACGAGAGTAGAAAGCTCCTGAGTAAAGACGAGGAGGTCCTTGACGCCAACCCGTTGGGGCAAAAAGGAGGCAAGGGAAAAACCCGTCTCCCCTTTCTCAGCGGAGCCGATGCGAATGGGGATATAGCCCATCTGGTGAAGGCTCTGGACGACTGTGGATTCATCCTTGCCCTCCATTAACCCTTCGACCGTCTGTCCGCTGAGGGTCGTGGCTTTGTAGAAGAACTCTACCATTTCCCTTTATTGTTTCCTTCTCCTTCTTTTTTTCTCAAGACCCTAAACCGCTAATTTCAAATTTTAGATTTCAGATTGTAAATTTTTCAATTTGCAATCTGAAATTTGAAATGACTTTAATACAGGATCTCTTCTTCCTGTGTGACCCTTAAGACCTCTGAAACGGTTGTCATGCCCTGCCTCACCTTCATCCAGCCATCCTCTCTCAAAGTCCTCATGCCCTGTTTTCGGGCCGCCTCCTTAATGACCTGGGAACCTTTCTTTTCCAGGATGAGCCTCTGAATTTCGTCGTTGACTTTAAGGAATTCGAATATCCCTGTCCGGCCCCGGTAGCCTGTGTAGGCGCAGCTCTCACATCCCTTGACATCGAAGAGATTGAATCCGTTCAGCCTCTTCACTTCTGTCTTTAGCCCTTTCAGAATGGGGGAGTCCGGCGGATAAGGCTCCCGGCAGTTAGGGCAGGCCACTCTCACCAGGCGCTGGGCCAGCAGCCCGATGATGGTGGAGGAGAGGAGGTAATCTTCCATGCCCATATCGAGAAGCCGTGTGATGGCGCTGGGGGCATCGTTCGTGTGGAGGGTGCTCAGGACCAGGTGGCCTGTCAGGGCGGAGTGAATGGCAATTTCCGCCGTCTCTGCGTCCCGGATCTCACCGATGAGGATGACATCCGGATCCTGGCGGACAATGGACCGCAGGGCATTGCTAAAAGAAAGTCCAATGGAGGGTTTCACCTGAATTTGATTGACGCCTTTTAACTGGTACTCCACCGGATCTTCAACGGTGATGATTTTCTTCTCGGAAGAATTGATTTTCTGCAGGGCACAGTAGAGGGTGGTCGTCTTTCCGCTTCCCGTGGGACCGGTGACAAGGATGATCCCATGGGGTCTTTCGACCAGATATTCAAAGCCCGCGAGCGTATCTTCGGGAAAACCCAATCTCTCAACTTCCATCAGGATGCTGGTCTTATCCAGAATTCTTAAGACAAGGCTCTCTCCATAGATGGTCGGAATGGAGGAGACCCTGAAATCAACCTCTTTGCCCTTGACCCGGAGCATAATCCGTCCGTCCTGGGGAAGCCGCCTCTCGGCAATATTGAGCTTCGCCATGATCTTGATGCGGGAGACAATGGCCGCCTGAAGTCTTTTGGGAGGAGATTCCACATTGTGAAGCACGCCATCGATCCGGTACCGGACCTTGAACTGATCCTCAAAAGGTTCGAAGTGTATGTCGCTCGCCCTTGTCTCGATCGCTTTTGAAATAACGAGGTTGACCAGGCGGATGACCGGTCCTTCTGAGGCCAGATCCCGGAGGTGATCGATGCTATCCTCCTCTTCCGGACTATATTCCGGAATGTTCTCCATGTCCTCAATGATCTTCTCCATGGAGGTCGGGCCGGATCCGTAATGACGGTCGATGGCTTCCAGAATCTCATTCTCTCTTCCAACCAGCGCACGGACTTCATACTGGGTCGCCAACCGGATCGCATCGATCGTATAGAAGTCGTGTGGATTGCTCATAATGACCGTCAATTCATTGTTCACCAATCGGGCAGGGACAAATTTTGATTCCCTCATAAATTGAATCGATAGATGATTGACCAGAACCGACTCGACGGGAAAATCCTCTTCCTGTGCAAATGAGGCGCCGAAAAATTCCGCAAGCGCGGAACGAAACGCTTCCTTGGTGATGAGTCCGGAGCTGATGAGATGGTCTTCAAGCGAGAGAGAGCCGGGCGCCTGATCCGGCAGGGAAGCCTTTTCTAACTCGGTCTTCTCGATCAAGCCCTTATCGACTAAAAAAGAGAAGATTTGACTGCTGAGGTTCTCCATTTAAAGATTCTCCGATAAATTCTATATACTTATAATTAAACCAGATTTTTTAAAATTATGCAATATCTTCTTTCCTCGCAGGTGTACAAAAAAGGGGTTAGGCCAATCGCCTAACCCCTTTAAACCTTTGTAATACTTTTGCTTTTTGAAAAAAATTATTTCATCCCCTCGGTTTCGAGTCGTACCGACTTTGTTAAAAGAGGGATAATTTTCACCTCCCTTTGGCAAAGGGAGGATCGGAGGGATTTTACAAAAATGATTTCAAACCGTAAATTGATACAAACCACTTAATGGTCCCAACGGGGTTCGAACCCGTGTTACCGACGTGAGAGGCCGGTGTCCTAGGCCACTAGACGATGGGACCCTTCCTAAAAAAATCAATTTTCAGTGATCAATTAGCAATTTTCAATTAGCAAGAAACGACAGCAAACACTTCTTGCTAACTGTAATCAAGCCAGTTTGGCCTTATCAACACCTTGTTCAAGTTAACTCACGCTTTATTAAAAATCAAGGACAAAAACACGTTTCCAGCCGGTCTGAATTCTCAACCCGCTTGTTTTTTTAGTGATCATTGGTATAGTATTTAAAAATCTGAGATCTAAAAATATTTGAAATTTCCCCTCACCCTTCTCCTCTCCCCCATGAGGAGAGGGGAAGTATTAGAGGAGAGCGCCCATGATTCCCATTCGAGATGCGATTCGATCAAAGACCTTTCCAGTGGTCAATCTCCTGATCATTATCGCCAATGGCATCGCCTTTCTCTGGCAACTCTACCAGGGTCCTCATTTGAGGGAAGCCCTATATTTCTATGGAATTGTCCCCCTCCGGTATTCCAATCCGGAGCTCTCCGTACAATTTACATTCTTAGAGCAGGCCTTCCCTTTCATCACATCGATGTTTCTTCACGGCGGTTTCTTTCACATACTCGGCAATATGTGGTTCCTCTATATCTTCGGAGATAACATCGAGGACCGGCTCGGTCATATTCGATACTTGATCTTCTACCTCCTTTGCGGAATGGCAGCGGGGTTGATCCATCTTTACACCAACTGGGACTCCGGAATCCCCACCATTGGCGCAAGCGGAGCCATCTCAGGGATCATGGGAGCCTATCTTCTCCTTTATCCCCGTTCCCGAATCTACACATTGATTCCGATCTTCTTCTTTTTCCAGTTTGTGGAAATCCCGGCCTTCATCTTTCTCGGTTACTGGCTTCTCATACAGGTATTTTCCGCAAGCCTCACTCCAAAAAATGTCGGAGGGGTTGCCTTCTGGGCCCATGTCGGCGGTTTTGCCGTCGGCCTCGTTTTCATCAAACTATTTGACCTGATTCCCAGGATGGGTTTGGGTCAGGGGTTACGCCATTATACCGATAGGAAGACCACGCCACGCCTTCAGACCATCTCCCCTCAGTCCCTTTCCGAAGAATTGGATCTTTCTGGAGAAATCTTGATTACGCCGAAGGAGGCCCTTCAGGGAGCCCGAAAAATGGTCGCGGTCCCCCAGGGATTAAAGAAGAGACACATAATCGTCACGATTCCCCAGAGGGTCCGTCAAGGCACACAGCTTCGTCTGAAGGGTTTGGGCCGGGCTGACCGTGAGGGCAACCGGGGAGATCTCTTCCTCGAAGTCCGAATCCTGAGTTAGGGATCTCTCTCCCCATTCATCTTATGTTTCCCGCAAAATGTATTGAAATTAAATTGAGCGATTTATCATCTAAAATGTAACCGCAACCTTTAGGTTGTGTGATTTTACCTGCCCGCCGAACAAGTTCTTTGGCAGGCGGGTCGGAAACAAATTCTCACCCGGCGGGTGAGAGGAAAACGCAGGCTAAAGCCTGGGGCTACAATAAATTCCAAAAAGAATCGTTCAATTTAGGTTGAAATCGTTTGTTGAAATGGTTAATTTGAGTGGGTCTATCGCCAAAGATCAAAGCCATCCTAAGGAGAATGTAAATGCCACATAAAAAGCCGGAGCGAAGCGGTCTCACCCCCTTTTTTGATCCCCGGAGCATCGCTGTTATCGGATCGCTGAAAGAAGGCTTTTTTGGCGGCTATGTGGTGATCAAGTCTCTGATCAATGCCGGTTTTAAGGGAGAAATCTATCCTGTCAATCCATCCTATAGAGAGATTTGGGGATTAACGGTCTATCCCTCGATTAAGGAGGTCCCACAAAGAATAGATCTGGTTCTCATCATCACAGGCAGCAAGTCCGTGCCCGGAATCCTGAGAGAGTGCATACAGAAAGGGGTGAGGGCCGCCATTGTCGTCTCGGATGGTTTTGCGGAAAGGGATGAGGAAGGACGCAGACTTCAAGAGGAGATCGTGGCGATTGCCGGGCAGGGAGACCTTCGAATCATCGGGCCCAATACGGCAGGCGTCGCCAATCCGGCAAAAGGCCTCATTCCCAACCCCTACGAAATGGGATACGAAAGGGTAAAGGAGGGGACAATAGCCATCTGCGCACAGACAGGGATGATTAATCCCCAGGCCTTTCCTTACGGAGACCTCCGCTACGGGGTAAGCAAAATATGCGACTTTGGAAATAAGTGTGATGTCGATGAATGCGACATCATGGACTATCTCGAAAGAGATCCATTGACAAAAGTGATGACCCTTTATCTTGAAAGCATTAAAGATGGCCGGAGGTTTCTGAAGGTTTCAAAAAGGGTGACCTCCAGGAAACCCGTCCTCATCTTAAAATCGGGCAGGACGGGACAGGGAGCTCGCGTCTCCGCCTCTCACACCGGTTCCCTTGCCCTGGACGACCGGATATTTGATGCGGCCTGCAAACAGTCCGGAATCATCCGGCTGGAAAATTTCCGGGAGCTGTTTGAGTTGCCTAAAATCTTTGCTTATCAACCCCTGCCCAAAGGGAATCGGCTGGGAATCATCACATTCACCGGCGGGGTCGGGGTTCTGGCCATTGACGAGGGAGCGAAATACGGTCTCTCTGTTCCCTTATTATCTCCTCGAACGAGAAAAAAATTAGATGCCATCTTTCCGGGTCTGGGAAAGAGAATCGTAGATATCGGGCCGCCGATGGCCGTGGTCAATGATTATATGTCCATCTATTCTGAAATTCTGAAGACCGTGACCGTTGATCCTTGTATCGACTCTATCTTCAATGTCATTTGGACGGGCCCTTCCGGTGAGTTCATCGAGGAATATCTAAAAATCTACAGGGAGTTGCAGGGGAACCGGGTGCCGGTCGCCTCATGGGTCTATGGGCCGAGATTGGACTCGATCAATGAAATGTCCCGCCGGCTGGAGGAACTGGGATTCCCGGTATTTCCGGATATCGAAATGGCTATTAAAGCGCTGGGGGTGGCGAGCCAATATGCGAAGGCGAAGGGAGGAGATCAATGAAGAAATCAGCGATGATCGCACAATTGAGAAAGGAGGGAAGACGGATTCTGACCGAATTTGAATCGAAAAAGTTCCTGAAGCAGGCAGGGATTCCCGTGATCGAGACAAGACTGGCCAGAACTCAGAAAGAGGCCATTCTGTTCAGCCAGGAGATGGGTTTTCCTGTGGCTTTGAAGATCGCTTCCCCGGATATCGTTCACAAGAGTGACTCAGGCGGTGTGAAACTTTCCCTGAATCATGCCTCCGATGTCAAGGCCGCTTACAGTCAGATCATGGATCGGGTTCAAGAGAAAAATCCTTCGGCGTCCATCCGGGGGGTATCCGTGCAAAAGATGGCAAAGCCTGGAACAGAGGTGATTGTAGGCGCAAGCAAAGATCCCCAGTTCGGGCCGGTCATCATGTTTGGTCTGGGTGGAATCTTTGTGGAAGTTCTCAAAGATGTCTCTTTCAGGATTATTCCGCTGAGTCGAAAAGATGCTCTGGAGATGATCGAAGAGTTAAAAGGATACCCATTGCTGCAGGGTTACCGGGGAAAGGAACCAGCCGATCTTCCGGCGTTAATAGAGATCATCCTGAAAATATCGGGAGTGATGGAAGAGAACCCGGAGATTAGAGAGCTCGAGCTCAACCCCGTCATGGCCTACAAAAAAGGCGCCCTTGCCGTCGATGCGAGGATCATTCTTGAAGAGTGAACCCCGTTAGAAATTCCAGTCGTTGCGACTCGAAACCGAGCAGGGCATTATTTCTAACGGGGTGAAGGCGGAACCCGTACTATAATAATTTTCTGAATTCCCCTGAGATGGGAACCCGCTTGCCCGTCTTTGAATCATAGAAGAAGATGATCTGATATCCCTGGGCAATGAGCTGACCGGTCGCTTTATTGATGAACCGGAAGTCAAGCTTGGCATACCCCTTTTCCACATGATGGTCTCCTACCTTCACGCGGACCTCAATCCGGTCGTTGAGATAGGCAGGGGTCATAAACCGCACATTTGTCTCTCCTACCAGAAACCAGGGAGAAGGGGCTTCGCTCATATCCAGATGATCGACCATCATCCGCTCCCTTGCCGTGCAGGCCCACTCGATGTAACTCCCGTCGTAAGCAATCCCTGAGGCTGTAGTGTCGATCGGAGTCACGACATGTTCATAAACATATTCAACTGCCACCTTCCATCCCTCCTTTCATCCGTTAGGTGGTAAAACTGTTCAGAAATAACATTCTTAAATCCCTCCCTACCTCCCTTTGCCCTCCGGGTCGGAGACCACTCTGGGTCGGAGACCAAAGGGAGGAGATCATTACCCCCCTTAGAAAAAGGGGGGCGAGGGGGGATTTTCATGGTTCAAAGGTGTTGATCCCATTCAGCGGATTTAGATACTTTCCAGCTTTTCTCTAATGACATGTTTGAAAGCGTCGACCACCTCCGGGTCAAACTGTTTCCCTGAATTTTTAATGATCTCTTCAGCCGCTTCCCGGGGGGTCATTCCTTTCCGATAGGGTCTGTCACTCGTCATTGCATCAAAGGCATCTGCAACAGCAACGATTCGGGCGCCCAGGGGCATGCCAACGATGTCTTTCTCAGGTTTATCAATGGAATCGATAAAAAATTTATGATGTGCAACGACAATGGGAACAACCTCTTTCAGAACCGAACCTACAGAGCTGAGGAGATAGGCTCCCTTGACGGTATGTTCGTCGATTAATTCGCGTTCCTCTGTTGTCAAGGCAGCTGCTTTCCTGAGGATGTCTCCGCTGACTTCTATCTTTCCGATGTCATGAAGTAAACCGGCAACACGAACATTCTCCACTTCTGCCCGCGGCAATTCCATGGCAACCCCGATCTCCATGGCCAGTTCCGAAACCCTTACGGAGTGACCCTTGGTATAGCGGTCGGTTGACTCAAGATATTTTGAGAGGATTTCCAGAATGCCGATATAGGCATTTTTTAGGTCCCGTATGCGGTGTTCATTCTGTTCATACAAGGTTCCGACCGCAACGCTCGCTAAAATAAGAAAGCCAGCCCATGAAGAAATCTGGGCAAAGCTTTTCAGAAAATCCTGGTTTCCGAAAAAAGAATTTGGAAAAAACAAGGATGAGATCACAACGACAAGAATCGAAAAGACAGCGGTCAGCACCCCCAGCCGTCTCCCCAAAAAGTAACCCGATGCAAGCACGGGAAGATAATAAAAATTCAAAACAATCGATTTCTCTTCGATAAGATAGGTGCCGATGAAGGAGGCAAGAAGGATGATGACGACGAGAATCTTCTCAAAGTGCCTTAAGATGAAATCTTTGGCCTGTTCCATAATCCCCCCTATGGATCGTATTTTACCGAGACATTATATCATAAACTACATCATATCAAATAACGAAACAGTTATCAAATGAAAGAAAACAAAAGGGTAACCCCTCAGAAGTTAATGAAACAGAACAGGGTCGGGAGAACCTTCCGACCCTGTTGGGTCAAATACAACCCCATAACTGAGAAGGTGTGAAAAAATCACATTTATAGAATCGGCATCATTCCGGCCCACAGGGTTGGGGGGATTGGAGAAGCTTTAGGGCGGAACCTCTAATCTTAAACTACGTTGTCTAAATCCGGGTATGATCGCTATCTTACCGGAAACGAAGGTTACCCATAACATCTAATGATCCGCCTTCTAAAGCTTGGACAAGACGCCCAACCCTGTGGGCCGAGGCACAGTCCGTCAATTTTTTCACAGCTTCTGAGGGGTTACACAAAAACCCGGTTTAGGAAAAAATCGAATTTTGTTGTAAAATAGACCTGAATACAGCAATAGAACACCAAAGCAAATCTGAGAAAAGAGAAAGGAACGGAATCTATGGCTCAAATCCAACATTCACCCCCATCGGATTTTATAAGGGAGATCATTGAAGATCACTCGAGAACGAAAAGGTTCAAGGGCCGTGTGGCCACCCGATTCCCGCCTGAGCCGAACGGCTATCTCCATATCGGACATGCCAAGTCGGTCTGCCTCAATTTCGGAATCGCCGCCCAGTATGGAGGCGCCTGTAATCTCCGGATGGATGATACGGACCCGAGTGGGGAAACCCAGGAATATGTCGATTCGATCATCCGGGATGTGAAGTGGCTTGGATTTGACTGGGAGGACCGCCTCTATTATGCCTCGGATTACTACGAACAACTCTATCAGTATGCTGTTCAATTGATTAAGGAGAGCAAAGCCTATGTCTGCAGTCTGAGCGCGGATGAGATCCGGGAGCACAGGGGCACCCTGACCGAACCCGGCAAGGAAAGTCCTTATCGGAACCGGTCAGTGGAGGAAAACCTCGATCTGTTCAAACGCATGCAGGCCGGGGAGTGTGAGGATGGAGCCCTTGTCCTTCGTGCCCGAATCGATATGGCGTCCCCGAATATCGTCATGCGGGACCCGGTGCTCTATCGTATCAAGCGAACACATCACTACCGGACAGGCAATCAGTGGTGTATCTATCCGATGTATGACTTTGCCCACTGTCTCTCCGATTCGATTGAGAAGATCACTCATTCGATCTGCACCCTCGAGTTTGAAAATAACCGCCCCCTGTATGACTGGATTTTGGATGGATTAAAAACGGAATGCCATCCTCAACAGATCGAATTCGCACGGCTCAACCTCAGTTATACGGTTCTCAGCAAGCGGAGACTGATTGAATTAGTCCGGAAGGGGTATGTGACGGGATGGGATGATCCAAGGATGCCAACCATTGCCGGAATGAGAAGGCGGGGCTATACACCGGAGGCAATCCGCAGCTTCTGTGAGCGGATTGGCGTGGCCAAAAATGACAGCATCATCGACATGGCTCTCCTTGAACACTGCGTTCGTGAAGATCTGAATGAAAAGGCCCCCCGGGTCATGGCTGTGCTTCATCCTCTCCGGGTCGTCATTGACAACTACCCGGAAAGCCGGGTGGAAGAATTCGATTCCCCCTATCATCCTCAGAATCCAATCTTGGGTTCCCGGAAAGTTCCCTTTTCCCGGGTCTTATATATCGAACAGGAAGATTTTATGGAGAATCCGCCCAAGAAGTTTTACCGCCTTTCCCCTGGCCGGGAAGTCCGTTTACGCTATGGATACTTTATAAAATGTGTGGGCGTTGTTAAAGATCCTAAAACAGGCCAAGTGGTCGAAGTTCACTGCACCTATGATCCGGAGACCCGGAGCGGGTTTGCTCCCGATGGGCGGAAGGTCGATGCAACGATCCACTGGGTATCGGCAGAACATTCTATTTCTGCCGAGGTACGATTATATGATCGACTCTTCCAGGTCGCCAATCCAATGGGTGAAGAGGGTGATTTTACAAAATACCTGAACCCAAAATCGCTGGAAATCCTTACCACATGTCGCGTGGAACCTGGCCTCGCAACAATAAAATCTGAAGACCGTTTCCAGTTTGAAAGGCTCGGCTATTTCTGTCTGGATCTAAAAGACTCTATTCCTGGAAGGCCTGCCTTCAACCGTGTTGTGACCCTTCGTGACTCCTGGGCCAAATTAGCCGGTCAGGAGAAGAAATAGCCGACATGACGGGCAGGATGAGATAACGGAAAGACGGTGTTTTTTATCATCGCCTCATGTTGTCAGGCTAATAATGTTTTTAAATCTTTCAGGATCTCCTGGACCGGAACAATCTCAATTTTGCCCTCATACATTCGCCGATTCCCCATGTAAACGAAATACGCCTTTGCCATAGGATAATCCGCCAAGAATGATTTCAATCCCCCCAGCATGTTTGATGTTATTCTGGATGTTCTTTTTATTTCAAAAGAGAGCAACCCTTTAGGGCCATACAGGACAAAGTCCACCTCTCTGCCGTTAGAAGTACGCCAGTAAAAGACCTTATACCTCAAATCCAAGGCATCGTTAAGGGCGATGAGCTCCTGAAGGAAGAGTGTTTCCAGAGCGATTCCATCAACCTCTTCCGGAGCATCAAGCGGGCCCATGGGTCTCAAAGTCCTATAGACACCCACATCAAAAAAATAAAATTTGGGATGCACGATAAGCCGTCTTTTTGCCTTCTTAGAGAAAATGGGTATCCTGTATCCGATCATAAGGTCCTCAAGGATCGAAAAATAACTCTCAACAGCCTTTCTCTCGACATGACACTCCCGCCCCACCGAAGAAATGTTCAAAACAGACCCTTGGGAAAAACTCGCCGCCTCCAAAAATCGAGCAAATGTTGAAAGGTTTCTCGTAAGCCCCTCCTGACGAATTTCTTCCTCGAGGTAGGTCCTGACATAGGCCTCGAGATACTTTTGGGGATCGGTTTCTATGTAAACGCTGGGCAAATGACCATACGTAAGGGAATGCTCTAACCGAAAATCCCCTCCTAACTCAGCGACCGATAAAGGATGTAAGGAAAGCGTTAATGCCCGGCCAGCCAGAAGATTTGGCCCTCTTTTCTTCAGTTTCCGGGGGCTGGACCCGGTGAGAATAAAATGATACTTTTTTGCTTCAATCAAACGATGAACTTCATGTAAAAGATCGGGGATTCGCTGAATTTCATCAATAATAATCCAGTCTTTGAAATCAGGAGGGATAAAATTCGACAATCGTTGTGGATTCGCTGTTAAATCGTTAAACAGCTCAGCTTCTAATAAATCGATATAGATGGCCTTTGGAAAGGCCGACTTCACCCATGTGGTCTTACCGGTTCCCCGGGGACCGAACAAAAAGAAGCTTTTGGCCCTGGGCGGACTGAGCAATCTGGAATACATAACTCCATTTTATATAGATATTTGGAGTTGTCAAGCAAATTTCTACATGTCTAAATCTTGTGAAGGTTCACCCATTTCATATAAGCTATTGCCTGATTCTTGTAATAAAAAACGGGTTTGGCTCATTTAAGGTAAACCCATTTTTTACTCATTGGCTGGGGGATGAGGAGTCGAACCTCAATTCACGGAGTCAGAGTGGCACTGAGGCAAGAAATAAAGCACAAGGCAAGGAGGATAAAGACACCGAAGATATTAAGAAAACCTGAAATTGAGATGGATGACGGGGAAGCCTCGAAAAGCCTAAAAAGGAATTGAACCTGTCACAAAATCCACCACAAGGAGGTATAGGGGGAGAGGAGCGGAATCGCTCCCTCCCCTTTTATATGGTGGAAAGAGAGGGGTGGCTTTGGGGGATGGCAGGGGCTCTTTCTGACCATATATCCGCTATATATAGAACCCCCCCCCAAAAAAAAGTTACCCTTATATACGACCGTGAGGGTTTACTCCTGCCATTGTGGCTTACAGGGTTGAGGAGTACACCTATCTACAGTAACAGGTTAACCTGGAAGTTGATGATTACCGAAGGAAACAAACAAAAAAGGCAGAGCCGTTTAACTCTGCCTTTGCCCTCCTCTAATTCTATATGGGTTTATTTTTTAAGTTCCTCCATTTCTACCTGAACGAAATAGATATTGCTGACATCTGAATTATTGCCTATAATCTTCCATCCCCAATTCAAAACAGAATCCTTTGTTATTCTCTCTGGAATCTTCCTTCTCTCTGGGAGTATCCCAATAAAATGCTCTTTCTCGATTTCATCACGCCAGTAGAATTCGTAACCTACCATGTTCCATTTCCCTCATATGTTCCTCTTCCAAAGATCAGGATAACTTTCTCAAAGACAATTGCCGCCCTGTAAGCCCTCTCCTTTCCGATTCTCTTTTTGAGCCAGTAATAAAGAGACAGGTTTTTATTAATCAGGAAACTCCTCATTCACATCTCCGTTGTCTGTGAGTATGGATTTATTTTCCAATGATCACTGAAAGGTTATTGTATTACTATTGATATCCAGATTAACCCAAAGGATTCTGCCATCATTATCTAATGTTACTTTCTTGAAATAGATGCTCTTGTTATTTGCATTACCACCTAAGAGAATTCTTCCCCAACCCAGGACAGAGTCCTCGGTCATTCTCTTTGGGTTTTTTCTTCTCTCGGGAAGTACCCCAGTTAACTCATATCCATTTATTGGATCAAATGTGTATAACTCGTATACCAACATATGTTTAATACTGTTGTTACCTGAATTCACTTCCTAAACTTCCTCTTAAGTCCTACAAGACCAAGCAACCCAGAACCAAGGAGGAGCATGGTGGAGAGTTCGGGGACCGGGGCAACGTCACCATCACGTACCGCCCAACAATACGCCACCGCAGGTTTGTAGGGCGTGGCCTGGTACCCGCTTTCGATAAACCCTGAAGTAGTAGGTATGTCCCGAAACGAGAAGCCCCAAGCGAATTCAACTTCGTATCCCGTTTGAGACCAGTACCAATAATCCTGAACATTCTCGAAGGGGGAGAAAAGTGGACTTGGGTCCCCCCACAGATTCTTCAGCCCAACGTAATACAGGGAACCCATCTCACTGCCATCGTTGTATCCATCCGCAGAGGGATAAAAAGTTATTGGCAGACGCCAATCATTGTAAATAATGCCTGTTTGGGTATCAGTGTAACTCAGATTATTAGCCCATAACATGGCATCTTGCCACGTTAGCATTCCATTTGTATCAAAACCGTAGAGAGCATCGTCATACCTAGAGGTGTTGACATAGTTGGCATTCTGAAGCCATGTGATGTTCAGGACATCATCATAGATGAGGCCTCCTCCACGATCCCAGAGTGTAGCATAGGTAGTAACCGTTACTCCGAATATGATTGCCAAGAAAGTTATTAAGGGAAATATTTTTCGCATTGGTCGTCCCCCCTAATGGTTTGGTGTTGAATGCATAAACCAATACATCATACTTTTCAAGCATTTTCCATACCAAGGTAGGCCATTTTATAAGCATTTAATATCATTGGGTTTTATCGAACCCCGATATTTCTAAAAAGGCCAGAATGTAATGTTTCCCGACAGGAGCTTTAGGCTGTTATTCTACCCATATGAACCAATTAAGGAATTTTCCAATTTTTAAAATTGTAAACTTTCCTGACAATTTCCCTATTCCCTGTTGACTTCCCTGGACGCCTCTGATAGTCTCTTACCCAAACTGAGGCCCTCTAACGCTAACCTTTAACCCAAGGGGGGATTATGGGTTGAGAAAATTAGACCCCATTTCTTAAAAGGGGATGGGGTTTTGTTGTTTTATAAACATGAGGGCTAAATTTAAGGAAGGGAGGGAGTATTATGAGGATGATTCTTTCGATTATTAGATTCCATGACCTTCGTCATACCTTTGCTTCAAATCTGGTCATGGCAGGGGAAGATTTAAATACAGTGAGGGAGTTGTTAGGTCACAACGATCTGACAATGACCTTGAGATATGCCCACCTTTCTCCGAATCACAAGACGAGAGCTATCAACGTTTTGGATCGGATTATGTCACAAAATCCACCCCAATCTGTGATCCCTCAAAAGGTGGTTTCTCTAAGGCCTTGAAATCATTGGCTGGGGGATGAGGGCTCGAACCTCAATTCACGGAGTCAGAGTCCGTTGTCCTACCATTGAACGATCCCCCAATCACAAAACCGCATAGCGCAGAGAGCATGGCGCATAGCGTAAAAAACCGTCAGGTGTTAGGCGCAAGGCGTAAAGGGTTTAAAAACATAATAGCACTGAAGCATGAAACGTTCAACCCTTTTCGCTTTACCCCTGACGCCCAACTTTTTCCTTTAGTATATTCAACAGATCGGCGGTTGGGATTTCTTCCTGGGATTTGTCTTTCATATCTCTCAGGACCGCCCTGCCCTTTTTCAATTCTTCCTCGCCCAG
>Ga0154725_1041_pt1 | contig 42991 bp, 37 predicted proteins | sample Rifle2008BG16ft_FD_105733 | JGI IMG/M metagenome (GOLD analysis project Ga0154725, IMG submission 105733) | Deltaproteobacteria bacterium RBG_16_49_23 | reverse complement strand
TCGGTGGCCACATGGCCCAGCTGGATAAGACCTTCCCGACCCTTGACTGCTCCGCCTGCATCATCACTCCGAAGATGGTCGATACGGCCAATCATCCCAATATCAACCTTCTCACCTATTCTGAAATTATTCGTGTCGAGGGGAAGGCCGGACATTTCAAGGTAACCGTCCGGAAAAAACCACGTTATGTCGATGTGACGAAATGCACGGCCTGTGCGGACTGCGTGCCCCAGTGTCCGGTTACCCTCCCTAATGAGTTCGATATGGGGCTCGGGAAGAGAAAAGCGATTTATACCCCCTTCCCTCAGGCCGTTCCCCTCAAATACACCATGGACCGCAGAGGCATTCCACCCTGTACAGCCACCTGTCCCCTCCATTGTAATGCGCAGGGATATGTGGCTCTCATCTCCCAGGGAAAACTGAAGGAGGCCCTTGCCCTGGTGAGGGAAACCCTACCCTTCCCGGGGATTCTTGCTTATGTCTGCGCCCATCCATGCGAGAGGGAGTGTAAACGGATCGAAGTGGACCGTCCTGTATCCATCTGCAATCTGAAAAGGTTTCTGGTAGATCATGTTGAAGAGGCGGAAGTCAATCTCACCCCTTCTGAGGAGAAACTTCAAAAGGTGACTATTGTCGGAGGAGGACCTTCAGGATTGACTGCCGCCTTCGATCTGCGGAGGATGGGCTACCATGTCACTCTCTTCGAATCGAAGGATCAACTGGGCGGCCTCCTCACCCATGGATTCCCCTCTTACCGTCTGCCCGGCGAGGTGGTGAAAAAAGATCTCTCTGTCATTGAAAAGATGGGGGTGGAGATTCGTCTTAACACGGAGGTGGGAAAGGACCTCTCTTTTGAGGAGCTCCAAAAAACCTCTGATGCGATCTTTTTGGCCGTCGGTTCCACAGGAGCCGGATTGATTTCAAAGATATTTAAAGGATTAAGGAGGAACCGGAGGGGCATGATCCAGGTTAATCCTGTCACTCATGAAACGAGTCTGAAAGGTGTTTTCGCAGGAGGAGATGGCGTCACCGGGCCTGGAACCATTGTCGAATCGATGGCACAGGGAAGAAAAGGGGCGATTTCAATCGACCGGTCTATCCGCGGAGAGGATCTTCGTCGTGGGAGGGAGTCCGAAGGAAGGCAAACCTCTCCGATGAAAAGCCTTCTGTCCGATACAAAAAGGGATGAGCGTGAAGTCCTTCCCCATATGGTGAAACCCATCGGTCCCGGTCTCACCCTTGAAGAAGCGATTGAAGATGCAAAGCGTTGCCTCAACTGCGGAGGATGCTCTGATTGCGGCGAGTGCGCCAGGTACTGCCAGCCCAAGGCCATCGTCTATGGGATGAAGGAAGAGACCGTCGAACTCCATGTGGGAGCCATCATCCTGGCAACGGGATTCGATCCTTTCAACCCCAAGTTAAAACCGGAATTCGGTTATGGAGTCTATCCCAATGTTCTTCACGGGATCGAGATGGAAAGACTCTGTTCCGCCTCCGGTCCCACAAGGGGAGAAATCCTGATTGGAGGAAAGAAGCCAAAACAGATCGTCTTCATCCACTGTGTGGGATCGAGGGATAAGACCGTTGGCAATGAACACTGTTCCAGGGTCTGTTGCATGTACACTGCCAAACAGGCCCATCTGGTCAGGGATAAGATTCCGGACGCCCATATCACCGTTCTCTATATGGATGTGAGGGCCTTTGGAAAGGGATTCGAAGAATTCTACGAGAGGGTTCAAAAAGAGGAGATCATCTACCGGAGGGCAAACCCCTCTGAAGTCTATCGAAGAAACGGAAAACTGGTGGTGAGGGGTGAGGATACGCTACTGGGAGAACCTATTGAACTGGAAGCTGATCTGGTCGTGCTCGCCTCGGGTCTCATCCCCCGGAAGGAGGACGATCTTATGAAAGAGATGCTCGGCATGGAAAGCTCTTCAGACCGGTTCTATGCGGAGGCTCCCGGCCTCGACCCTGTCCTCACCTCAAAGGAAGGGGTCTTTCTGGCAGGATGCTGTCAGGGCCCGAAGGATATCCCGGATACCGTGGCCCAGGCGAGCGGCGCCGCCGCCCTGGCCTGCGCCTTATTGGCAAAAGGAAGAGTTCGGAGTTCGTAACCCCCCTCTATTCCCCCCTTAAATTAAGGGGGGATGAAGGGGGGTTAGCGGTTTATGAGTTACCTTATGAAGATCGGCGTTTATATCTGTCATTGCGGGATCAACATTGCGGCCACGGTCGATGTGGAGAAGGTCACGGCTTTTGCCCGCACCCTTCCTCATGTGGCCATGGCCCGGAACTATCAGTATATGTGTTCCGATCCCGGTCAGGACCTGATCAAGAACGATATCAAGAATCTGGGCTTTGACCGGATTGTGGTGGCTGCCTGTTCTCCACGAATGCATGAGTCCACCTATCGGAATGCCTGCCGCTCTGCGGGCCTCAATCCCTATTTCTTTGAGATGGCCAATATCAGGGAACAGTGTTCCTGGGTCCATCCAAATAAGGAACAGGGGACAAAGAAGGCCATGGATCTGATCGCTTCCGCCGTGGCCAAGGTCTCACTCCATGAGCCATTGGAGGAGAATGAAGTCGGAGTCACTCCCGTGGTTCTGGTCATCGGCGGAGGGATCGCCGGAATTCAGGCAAGCCTGGACATTGCCAATTCAGGTTTTGAGGTCTACCTGGTGGAGAAATCTCCTTCTCCCGGAGGGCACGTCTCCCAACTCGATCGAACCTTTCCCAACCTCGAGGAAACCTCCGTCACTCTGTTGCCCAAGCTGGAAGAGATAAAAAATCATCCGCTAATTCATCTTCTCACCCAGAGTGAGGTCGAGGGAGTGGAAGGTTTTGTGGGAAATTTTAAGGTGAGGATCAGGCACGACCCCCGACATGTCAGTCAGGAGAAGTGCACCTGCTGTAAAAAATGTGAGGAGGTCTGCCCGGTCAGGGTCCCGAATGAATTCAATATGGGACTCGACCGGAGACCTGCGATCTATCTCCCCTTCCCCGATGCCGTTCCCCGCTGCTATACGATCGATTCAAAAAACTGCCTCTATCTCCAGAAGGGAGAGTGCGGAAAATGCCGGGAGGTCTGTCCGGAGGGTGCGGTCCAGTTTGAAGAGGTGGGAATGGAATTCGAGGCCGGAGTGGGGACGATCATCGTGGCTACAGGTTACGATCCCTTCGATCCTAAACTGAAACCGGAATTAGGATACGGTCGCTATGAAAATGTGATCACCGGCCTCGAGTTTGAAAGGATGATCTCTCCGGGTGGGCCCACTCAGGGTAAGCTTCTGGTCAACGGAAAAGAACCCGGAAACATCGTCTTTATCCAGTGCGTTGGCTCAAGGGATAAGACGGTCAATAACGAATATTGTTCCAGGATCTGCTGCATGTTCACGGCAAAGCAAGCCCACCTCGTCAAGGATCGAATCCCTGAGGCGCGTGTGACGGTCTGTTACATCGATGTCAGGGCCTTTGGCAAGGGATATGAGCAATTCTATGAAGCGGTTCAGAAAAAAGGCATCTTCTACCGTAAGGGAGTCCCCTCCGAGATCTATCAAAAGAATGGAAAATTGATCGTCAAGGCGGATGACGAACTTCTGGGAGAACCTTATGAAGAGGAGGCTGACCTGGTTGTTCTCGCAACAGGCCTCACACAGAGGAAGGATTCGGACCGCTTGAGGAGTCTTCTCAAGCTTTCCCTTTCACCAGACCGTTTCTATCTCGAGGCCCACCCAAAGATGAGACCTCTGGATACGGCCACCGACGGGATCTTCCTTGCCGGAACCTGTCAGGGTCCCAAAGATATCTGTGATACGATCTCCCAGGCGCATGGAACAGCCTCCAGGGCGACCATCCCCTTGTTTGCAGGAAGGGTGAGAATCGAGCCGATCACCGCCTTTGTGGATGCGCTTATGTGTGCGGGATGCGGTCTCTGCGAGCAGGTCTGTGAATTCCGGGCCCTGAAAATAGATCCCTACAAAAAAGTGATGACCGTTAATGAAGCGCTCTGCAAGGGATGTGGCGCCTGCAATGCGACCTGTCCCTCAAGCGCCATTACTCTGAGGCACTTTAAGACCGAACAGATCATCGCCCAGCTCCGCGAAGTCTGTTGATTGCGAATTTCGGATTGCGGATTGCGGAATTTAAACTGACTTTACGACCTTTTCAATTAATAGTTTGTATCCTAAAACATTGACTACTGCTAATTGCTAATTGAACATTTTGCATTGATGGGTTTTATGGAAAAAGGATTGATTCAAGTCTATACAGGGAACGGCAAAGGCAAAACCACGGCCGCTCTGGGATTAGCCCTCAGAGCCGTAGGCCATGGGCTGAAGGTGTTGATCATCCAGTTTATGAAAGGCAATACCGAAGATGGCGAGTTGGAATCGGCCCTGAAACTTTCTCCCTATCTGACGATCAAGCCCTCTGGTCGTAAAGTCTTCATTTCTGAAACTAACCCTGATGCGATCGATATTCAACTGGCCATGGAAGGTTTTTCCTTAGCCAAAACAGCCATCGTGAATAAAGAATTTGACATTGTGATCTTAGATGAGATCAACCTCGCTGTGGATTATGGTCTGATTCCTCTGTCCGAACTCCTGCAACTGATCGATGCCAAACCAACCACAGTGGAACTTATCCTTACCGGAAGAAATGCAAGACCAGAGATTATAGAGAAGGCCGATCTGGTGACAGAGATGATGGATCGAAAGCATTACTCCAATAAAGGCGTCTTGGCCCGTAAGGGAATAGAAATTTAAAAGCTCAATGCAAATTGAAAATTTAATCCCGCGCTGCGCGGGAAAAAATTAGCAATGAAAAAAATCTTTTAAAAAGGCGTAACAATTTAGCGGTTTGAAATAAACTTTTAAAAATCCCTCCCCTCCTCCCTTTGACAAAGGGAGGAGAAACATTTCCCCCTTTTGATGAAGGGGGATTAGATGCCTTTTTTCAAAGAGCTAAAGTGTTACAAAAAGGCTAATTTTACAATGATAATTTTCTATTGCTAATTGATCTTTTGAAAAGGGGGTGATCGGATGTTTAAAGAGGATCAACTCAAAGAGGTCCAGAAGGAGAGAAAGAAATGGATAGACGACCTGTCAAAAATTCTCTCCGAAACTCCCGAACGTTTGCCCCGCTTCACCACGGTCTCCGATCTGGAGATCAAAGGTCTCTATACCCCCGAAGATACCAAAGACATCGATTATTCCAGGGATACCGGTTTCCCGGGAGTCTATCCATTCACCCGCGGCGTTCAACCCTCCATGTATCGCGGAAGGCTCTGGACGATGCGAATGTTTTCCGGCCTGGGGGGGCCGGAAGAGACAAACAAGCGTTTCCATTATCTGCTCAATCATGGCGAGACCGGTCTCTCCATTGCCTTCCATTATCCAACCTTAATGGGCTATGACAGTGACTCTCCCAATGCCAGAGGTGAAATTGGGAAATGTGGCGTTGCCGTGGACACTTTGAAGGACATGGAGATTCTTTTTGAGGGTATTCCTCTTGACCGGGTGACCACTTCCATGACGATCAATCCGCCCGCCTCTATTCTGCTGGCGATGTATATCATGGTGGCAGAGAAACAGGGCGTGAGTAAGAAAGAGATCGGGGGAACGATCCAGAACGACATGCTGAAGGAATTCATCGCCCAGAAGACCTTCATGCTTCCCCCCAGACCTTCCCTTCGGATTATCGTGGACACCATCGAATATTGCACCAAAGAGGTCCCCCGATGGAATACGATCAGCATCAGCGGCTATCATATCCGTGAAGCCGGTTCTACGGCAATTCAGGAGCTGGCATTCACCCTGGCCGACGGAATCGCTTACGTGGAAGCTTCCATGGAGAGGGGCCTCGACGTGGATGATTTTGCTCCGAGGCTCTCCTTCTTTTTCGACTCCCACATCGACTTCTTTGAAGAGATTGCAAAATTCAGGGCGGCACGGAGGATCTGGGCTAAGGTCATGAGGGAGCGTTTTATGGCCAAGAAGCCCCGTTCCTGGATGCTCCGATTTCATACCCAGACGGCAGGCTGTTCCTTAACGGCTCAACAACCCTTTAATAATGTGGTCCGGACGGCCTACGAGGGGCTGGCTGCGGTTCTGGGGGGAACGCAATCGCTTCACACCAACTCGCTCGATGAAACCTATGCCATTCCGACCGAGGAGGCCGTAACGATTGCCCTGAGGACGCAGCAAATCCTGGCGGAAGAGACAGGTGTGGCAAACACCATTGATCCTCTTGCCGGGTCCTATTTCATGGAAGCCTTGACCAACCAGATGGAAGAAAAGGCGTGGGAATATATCCATAAGATCGATGAAATGGGAGGGATGGTGAAAGCCGTTGAGAGGGGGTATCCGCAGATGGAGATTGCGGATGCCGCTTATCGATTTCAGAAGCAGATTGACACTGATGAGAAGACCATTGTCGGGGTGAATAAATATGTGACCGATCATCCGCCCATTACGATATGGAGAATGAGTCGTGAAATCGAAGAGAGGCAGTTAAAAAGGCTTCAGAACGTGAAGGGCTCGCGAAATAATGCAAAAGTGAAAGATTGCCTTGCAGAGATCAAAAAGGCTTCTCTCGATGGAGGAAACCTGATGCCCCACATCATCCATGCCGTCAGGGAATATGCAACCATCCAGGAGATCTGCGATGTGTGGCGGGAGGTGTTTGGTCGGTATACGGATCCGGGGTATTTCTAAAATTGCAGAATGTAGAATGTAGAATGCGGAATGACTCTAATGCAGATTGAGAAGTGGGGAGTTAAAATTTCGCATTTGAAAGGATTCCGTAGCGCCCTCATTTACTGAGGGCGAAAGAATCGTCGGCAGTAAATGCCGACGCTACAATGAAATCCAATGGATTAAATTCCGAAATCCGCAATCCGAAATCCGCATTTGGGAGCGGAGAGGGAGGAACGATGAGTCCAGAGCGGAAGATACGAATCCTGATCGCCAAACCGGGTTTGGACGGGCATGACCGCGGAGCCAAAATCATCGCACGGGGATTTCGCGATGCAGGATTTGAAGTGATCTATACCGGGCTTCATCAGACACCGGAACAGATTGTAGCGGCTGCAATTCAAGAGGATGTGGATGGAATCGGACTGTCCATCCTTTCGGGAGCCCATGACTATATCTTTCCGCAGGTGATTCAACTTCTCAAAGAGAAAGAGGCAAACGATATCGTCGTCTTTGGAGGAGGGATCATTCCTGAAGAAGACGTCCTCGCTCTGAAAGGGAGCGGTGTGAAGGCTCTCTTTGTGCCGGGAACGCGTATCGAAGAAGCTGTGAAGTGGGTCCGGGAGAATATTAAACCACGTAAGTAATGCGGATTTCGGATTGCGGACTGCGGAATTAAAAATTTTATTCCCTATTCCGAAATCTACATTCCGAATTCCAAATTTGAAAGAGAAGGGGGGTGAAGGGTATCTAAAGATGTCACTTATCAATTCTCAATTAGCATTTAGGAATCTTCAATTCAATTCACAAATCACGCCTGCGTGTCGAAACAGCTGTACTCCGGCGTGCAGGCACGAGTCACGCATTTCGAACTAAGGAGGAATGGGTATGATCACATTTAAAGAAGGAAATTTGAGGATCCCCAAATGGAATCGAAAGGTCTTTATTGTTGCCGGGGGGACAACAGCCTATAAAAAATATTTTCCAGAATACAAACTGGAAGAACTGGTGATGATGGCCTTCAAGGATATGTTGGAGAATAATGATTTAAAAATGGATCCTTTGGAGGTGAAAGGCCTGATCAGCTATGCATCTTATGGCGAATTTGCCGATCACTTTCAGGATCAATTGCTCTGCCAGGCTAAGATTCATGATTATCTGGGTCTTGACCCTCTCTATAATATGGGCATCAAGACAGGAGGGGCTACCGGAGGGTCAGCCGTCCTCCATGCGGCCATGGCGGTAGCTTCAGGGTATGCCGATGTGGTTCTAGCGGCCGGTTGGGAGCGTATGGACGAAGTGGACACTCGGACCGGTAATTTTTATATCTCCACGGCAGCTTGCAAGGATTTCGAAACTCGCCTGGGACGGATTTACTCCTCTTATTATGCGCCTATGGCGAACCGCTTTGCTGAAACCTTTAATGTTTCCGAGGTAACACGGGCCAAAATAGCCGTTAAAAACCATCTCTATGCCTGTTCTTCACCCTATGCCCAGCAGCCCGGTAAATACACTGTGGATGATGTCTTAGCCAGCCCCATGTCAGCTTTTCCGCTTCGGTTTTTAGAATGTTGCGCCATGAGTGTTGGCTCGGCTGCAGTCCTGGTCTGTGACGAAGAAACAGCTTACAAGTTGACGGATCACCCCTGCGAACTTTTTATCTGTGGGGGCTCCCATACCTTACGTGTGGCTGATCGTCGCCATATGGAAGTTCCCTTACTTCCACATGAAACTCCTGGAATGTATAAAGACCTCTATGGCAAGGAGGGAGCTCGTTATCCCGGATTTGAGAGTTTCTTGGCATCCCGGTTTGCAGCCTGGCTGGTTTACCGTATGGCAGGCATTCAAAATCCCATTGAGGATTTGGACTTGGTCGAGCTTCATGATGCCTTCACCATTAGCGATTTACAGACCTATGGAGATGTAGGGCTCAGGCCCTATGGTCAGGAACAGGATTATATTGAGTCTGGAGATGCCTACTACATCAATCCCAATACAGGGAAACCTGGCAAATGCCCCTCCAACCTCTCGGGTGGGCTCATCGGAACAATGCATGCAGTAGGGGCAACGGGAATTTTCCAGGCCGCTGAGTGTCTATGGCAGTTACAGCAAAAGTACGATAAATTTCATGGCGACCCCAAGATCTGGAAAAAATGGGGGAAACAGAAACCCAAGGATTGGCAGAGTCTGCAGATTCCTGAAAATAGTAAGCAAGCCCTTTGGGTTTCCCATGCAGGTGTGGGTTCTCATGTCACCGTTGGCATTTTGAGAAAGAGCTGGTAAACGAACACATGTTCATAGATGACGATATGAGTTCTGTCTAGTTTGTCATTCCGGGCTTGACCCGGAATCCAGTGTTTTCCTGGATTCCCGCTGGAGTTCATCCCGATGAAAATCGGGGCAGGAATGACAGCTTTTGATATGATTAATATTACTGTGTATCTAATGGTGCAGCGAAAAGGAGGAATGAATCAATGTTAAAGAAAAAGGCGCAGACAAAAACCAAAGTTCAGACAAAAAAGAAAGTACAACCGAAGAAGAAAGTCCAGACAAAGGGAAAAGGGCAAGTAAAATTTATAGGCAAAGTTACTAAAATCCGCCAGACTGAACCACGCACAGTGATTGAATGGCCTCGGGCGCTTACCCATGTTCATACTTATGGGATGCTGTCTCCTTTTTTTGAAGGTCTCAAAAAAGGAGAATTGCGGGCCACCCGTTGTCCAAACAAGAACTGTTCAGAAAACCGTCTCTGGATCCCACCCCGGGCCCATTGCCCGGACTGCCATACCGAAATGATCTGGAAGACTTTACCCAATCCGGTGATCGGCAAGATTTATAGCTTTACGGAAGTCGTATATGCTGGAATTGGCATTGAGCTTTCCACCCCCTACTGGCAAGTAGATGTGGAGCTTCCGGGCTTGGCAACAATCCCCAAAAGTTATTTATTACATGGAAAACCATATATCGGTATGAAGGTCAAAGCTGAATTCAGAACGAAAAACCCTACGAATACGGTGCTCGACTATTGCTGGGTGCCTTATGAGGGATAAATAAATTTAGGGTTCAAGCCTGCCTGCTGGCAGGCAGGGATTCTAGGGTTCGAGGGTTCAAGGAAAAGATTTTAACTTGACCCCTTGAACCCTTGTTCCCTCGACCCCTTTATCGGAGGTAACTATGCCACTCGATTTTGATTTGAACGATGAGCAACAGATGCTTCGAAAGATGGTCCGGAACTTGGCTGAGAAAGAGATCGCTCCCATCGCCCAGGAACTGGATGATAAGGAAGAATTCTCCTACACATTGACGAAAAGAATGGGAGACCTTGGCCTTTTTGGACCCTTTGTGAACGAAGAATATGGCGGAAGCAACGTGGGTTATGTCTCTTATATCATCTCTGTGGAAGAGGTTGCGCGAATCGATGGATCTCAGGCGGCCACCCTTGCAGCTGGAAACTCCCTGGGGATCTCACCCATTTACTACTACGGGAACGAAGAGCAGAAAAAGAAATGGCTCCCCGACCTCTGCTCAGGAAAAGCGCTCTCCTCTTTCGGCCTGACCGAACCGAATGCGGGGTCGGATGCCGGGGCCTCCAAAACGAATGCGGTCTTGGAAGGCAACCATTGGGTGATCAATGGCTCAAAAATCTTCATTACCAATTCAACCACCGATATCAGCAAGGTCTGTGTGGTTCAGGCAGTCACAGGCAAGAGGAATGATGGGAAGAATGAACTCTCCTGCATCCTGGTTCCGAATGATACCCCCGGTTTTACGACCAAGGCCATGCATGGGAAGATGGTCTGGAGGTCATCCAATACGGGAGAACTCTATTTCACCGACTGTAAAGTTCCCAAGGAGAATCTTCTCGGACGGCGGGGAGATGGGTTTCATCAAATGCTCGCCACCCTTGACGGTGGAAGGCTCAGCATCGCCGCCATGGGTTTGGGAGGCGCTCAGGGCGCTTTTGAATTGGCGCTCAAATATTCCAGCGAACGGGAGCAATTCGGAAGACCGATCGGCACCTTCCAGGTCAATGCCTTTAAGCTTGCTGACATGGCTACAGAGATTGAGTTGGCAAGGCTACTGCTCTATAAAGCCTGCTGGTTGTGCGAGCAACATCGCTCCTTCTCAAAGGAATCGGCGATGGCAAAAATGTTTTGCTCTGAGATGTACCATCGAGTGGCCAACCAGGCCGTCCAGCTCCATGGCGGATATGGATTGATGAAGGAATATGCCGTCGAGCGCCATTACCGAAACCAGAAACTCCTCGACATCGGCGAAGGAACTTCAGAAGTTCAGCGAATCGTTATTGCAAGACACATCGGCGTCCCAGGGAGAGCCCTGTGATCCTGCTTAGATCAAAAAAGCAATGAGACAAAGGGAGGATAGAATAATCTTCAAAAATTATTTCTGGTCCCCCTTGCTATGATTTCGATGTATGGCGTAAGGACGTTTCTCTCATCGATTTTCGAGGACAAACGAAATGATCGCTTTGGTAATATCGCTGGCTGTTTTGCCGAACATGAAGGTGATATGGTTTCCTGGGAACTCGAGAAGTCGCCCATCAGAAAGCAATGACATCGTTTTTTTCGCCTTGTCCCCGGGCAATATGGGAGGATAACCAGGGGGCCCAAAGGGATCAGTCGACCGGAGAAGGATCGTCGGTTGCCGAATCATCCGGACCGTCCCAGGCCAGTCGATTTCCAGAAGCCCTTTCACCGCCGCCCGGATGTTTTCCGGTCGCGACCGTGACTGCATGGTGCCATCCGGATTGACTTTAACGTCTGCCCGGTAGAACTCTTCAATGGTTGGGTCCCACCATCCCTCGTAGTAAGGCATCGCCTTGACCCAGGTTAGGTAATCTTCCCAGGAGGGCACGACCATCTCAAGGCGGGCGAGCGATGGCTTGATCTGTTCGAGAACGGTGGGATCCACCTCGGCCGGAGCGTCGATAACGACGCACTTCGAAACGCGGTTCGGGAAATGGGCAGCCATGTAATAGGTTAAGAGACCGCCGAACGAATGGCCTCCAAGTACAACCCGGTCCAACCCGAGCTGATCCATCAACCCCAAAACATCAGCGGCATGATCCGCCATGGAGTAGCCGGATTCCGGCTGATCGCTCTCCCCACGGCCGCGCAGATCAAGTGCCAACATATGCAATGATGGTACAAGTCCTGCCTTGACGATTCCTGCAAAGAAGTGAGCGTTGGCCGTTAGCCCTGGCATGAGAATCAGGACTGGACCTCGACCTGGATGGTCGATGTAGTGTAAACGGATTCCATTGGTCTCGACATACTTTCCCATCTCTTCTTCTCTATTTAAATGAGGCCATTCTTCGCCGGCGGATTATCTTTTGAACTGTGCCAACAATACCCTTTGGAAAAACCAGGATAACCACGACAAACATGACTCCGAAATAGGCCATCCAACGGTCTGCCATGCGCTGGATGATTTCATAATCGGGGAAGTTGGCTGCAATCCCTCTCAGCAGATCTGGAAGCCAGGTCTGAACAGTGATAAAGAATGCAGCCCCGATGATGCTTCCGTACATTGTGCCTAACCCTCCAATAATAACCATGAGGAGATAATCTACCATGCTAAAAACTCCCAGCACCGATTCTGGGTCTACGTACCGCAGCCATAAGGCAAACAGGATGCCACCCATGGAGGAGATGGAAGAGCCAAAGACAATGGAATAGATCTGATGTGGAAAGGTCTTGAAACCCAGAGCCGTGGACCGCTGCTCATTGTCACGGATGGCCTGGAGCACCCGGCCCACAGGCGAACCAACAAAGCGTACCAGGAAGATAAAAAGGGCTACCGAAACCACTAAAACGAGGTAGTATGTCATGGTCCGAGGGCTTATATTCAAACCAAACAAACTGAATCCCTGTCCCTGCACATTTAAGATGCCCGGCAAGGAAAAGGTGACGCCGTCCTCACCGAGGGTTAGATTGCGCCAGGACCTCCCTAAGATGTGGAAAAAATCGGCCAGGGCAAGGGATAGCATGGCAAAGAAGATGGCCTTGGTCCGGAGCGAAAAAAAAGCAAGGATCAGGGCCAGAACCACACTCATGGCAAGAGCCACGATCGTTGCCAAGATGAGGTGATGCCATTGGGGCGATCCTAAATGATAGCACAACAAGGCCATGGAATATGCCCCTATGCCGAAGAACATGGCATGAGCAAAGGAGAGCAACCCAGTGTACCCAAGGATAAGGTCATAGGAAGCCACAACGATCGAGAAGATCATAATCTTGGCCATCATATCCATAACCCGGAATGAAGGGACGAGCGGCACCAATATCAAGCCAATAACCAACGCCACTTGAATTAAAAAGGATGGACGTTTAAAAAAAGCCTGTTGGGCTTGAAATCTTTCCCTTTGAACGGGAGTCATCTCTGTGGTCATTATTTTGTTCCGGTTATTCCCTTCCCATCAAGCCTCTGGGCCGAATAAGAAGGATAGTTGCCATAATCAGTATATTTATCCCCAGGGCCAGCTTTGGCCATAGGAAGGCGACATAGTTGAAAGAAAGTCCCACAATGATCGCACCTAAGAAACTGCCTGTAACAGATCCCATACCTCCGATGATGACCACGATCAAGGCGAAGATTTGATTATCGAGTCCAATCTCGGGCGTGACCTGTTGTTGAAAAATGCACCACATGGTCCCACCTATTCCCGCCAGTGCTGCTCCGGCCGTAAATACGGCTGTAAAGATACGGCTGATATTGTAGCCTGCAACTTGAACCATCTCCCTGTTTTCCACTCCTGCTCTAATAATGAGGCCGAGCCTGGTCTTTCTGAGGACCAGTTGCATACCCACAAATAAGACCAAACCAATAACAATGGCCACGACTCTGAACTTGCCCACGATGACATCGAAGATGTCGAAGCTTCCCTGGAAGGCCAAGGGGACCAGGACCGGTTCGGCAGTGGGTCTCCAGAGGATCTTGATCAATTCGGTGATGACGTACAATACTCCAATGGTAATCATGATCTGTTTAAGGTGATCTCCGTATACCCTCCTGAGGATGACCCTTTCCAGGAGAAGGCCCACCATGGCGCCTCCTCCTGCACCCATTGTAATGGCCAGCAAAAGGCTGATCGTGCTCAGACCGACAGAACCCGTTTCGACCCAGCCCAGGGTGTTGAGCAGATTGAGGATCTGATATCCCCCTAAATAGGCCCCGATAGCAAATAAAGCGCCGTGAGCGAGGTTGAGGATGTCCATGAGGCCGAAGATGATGGTCATGCCCGAGGCGACCATAAAGAGAAACATCCCAAATGCTAAGCCCGCCGTTGTAAGGACTAAATACGGGGTCAATTTGATCCAAATCAACGGTATGAAAAGTATTCCTATTGCGCAGATCCAGATGATCGATTTTCTCATTTCAATACCGACTATGAGCTTAAGACTGACGGTCGCCCATCAGAGGATATGGCTTTGTATCCATCACCCAATTCCGAGATATTTCTTTTTAAGTGCCTGGTCATCTACAAGGTCTTTCATTTGACCCTTGTGAACGACCCGGCCATTGTCGAAGATAAAATAATCGACACCTACCTGGCTGGCCAGATAAAAGTTCTGTTCCACCAGGACAACTGTTGTTTTATCTTTAATCTTGTTGAGCGAATGCCCTAGATGCTCAACCAGTATGGGGGCCAAACCTTTGGAGGGCTCATCGATGAGGAGAACCTTATGATCATTGACGAAGGCCCTGGCAATCCCCAGCATTTGCTTCTGACCTCCTGAGAGGAGCCCTGCCTTGGTGCGCCAGAACTTTTTGAGGTCCGGAAAGAGCTCGAAGACGGTCTCGAGGTTTCTTCGGGTTTGCTCGGTCTCTTCAAACAGAGAAAGCCGGAAATTCTCCTCCACCGTCAGGCTGTAAAACACACCTTGATCCTCCGGAGTGAAGCCAATGCCCAAGCGGCTGATTTCAAAAGGCTTGAGGCCTTGTATGGTCTCACCTGAAAACTTTATGACACCTGAAGTGACCGGATTGAGTCCTATAATTGCGCGCAGGGTACTCGATTTACCGGCCCCATTTCTCCCCAGTAATACCGTGCTCCGGCCAGCCTCAACGTCAAAGGTAACGCCCTGTAAAATGTGGTGCTGGCCTATGTGGATGTGAACGCTTAATAAAGACAGGATTGACCTGGAAGGAGAGGAAATTTCAGCCATACTTCATGCCTCCCCCCAAGTATGCTTCCATAACCTCCGGGTTGCATGACACGGCCTCCGGCACATCGTCACAGATGAGACGCCCATCTTTTAATACGGCGATAGAGTCAGAAACGTTCATGATCATATCGAATTTATGCTCAACCAATAAAATGGTACGTTTGCGAGCTGCTTTAATATTTTGGATGATTTTTAAAATGGCCGGCACTTCCTCGATGCTCATGCCGGCTGTCGGTTCATCCAACAGCAATACCTTTGGATCCAATCCCAGCAGGATGGCGATCTCCAGTTTTCGCTTCTCACCGTGGGTCAGGGTATTGGCTTCGTCTGCCCAGCGGTCTTCTAAAAGCACCTGTTTTAAAAGCTCGTAGGCCTGATCTTCCAATTTGAAATAAGAGCGCCAGTGACGCCAAAAAACCATCCCCACATCGGCCTTGGATTGCAGGGCTAATCGCACATTTTCCAGCACACTAAGTGTGGAAAAGATGTTGGTCAACTGAAATGAGCGGCCGATACCCAGTTTCGTCCGTGTGGCGGGGTCGAGGCCGGTTATGTCCTGCCCATCGAAAATGACCTGTCCAGATGTAGGCTTGTATTGGCCGCTGATGAGGTTGAAAAGGGTGGTCTTCCCAGCCCCGTTGGGTCCAATAATGGATTTAAGGCTATATTCTTCGAACTGGAGGTTGACAGTGTTAACTGCCACATTGCCGCCAAAGCGGATCGTGAGGTCCTTAGTCTCGATGACTGGCGCTTTAGCCAAATCTGACTCCCAGCGGTATTGACCCATTAAAACCTTTTCAACATCCTCCTTGCGCAGAAAGGATTATGTCAAGGGTATTCAGTGAAATGCGAAACTCTCGCCCTTGAAGGGCCATCCCTTTCCTGGGGAACTATCTGGTAAGTGGAATGTTCAACTCCTCAATTGTCTGGACTTTAACCAACTCTGGAACAGCCCAATCCACATCAGGTTGGACCGCAAGCTTGAAGTGAAACTGTGATTGCAGGGCTTGGTGATCCTCCTTTCGCATGATCATCTTCCCCTTGGGCGTCATCCACTCCAGTCCTTCCATCGCCAAGATCAGTTTCTCTGTATCAGTGGAACCTGCCTTTTTGATGGCCGTCGCAATGAATACGGCTGCCGCAAAACCACCGCAGTGGAAAAAGTCTGGGGGCATCTCTTTATAGCGTTTCTTATGTTCTTTAACCAGCCAGTCATTCATGGCGTTATCCTTGACCATTCCATGATAGTAATAGGCCGATCCTTGCATCCCCTCAAAGGGTTTGTATCCCTTTAACCCGGGAATAATTTGACCGCCTGTGGTCAGCTGGATTTCATACTTCGTATCTAACTTCATCTGATGAAGCATCGCCAGAGGGTTGCCCTTTCCTGCCCAAGCTAAGAAAACGTATTTTTTACCCTTTAAATCCTTCATGGCCTGAATGATGCGCTCCGCAGGAGCTGTGAAGTCCTGGGTGTCCATCGGCAAAAACTCCTTATGGACAACCTTTGCGCCCCTCTCCACACAGGCTTTTTCGAATATATCGACGAAGACGCGCCCAAAGGTGTAGTCCTGGGCCAGGGTGGCGACATAAACGCCCGGTTTCGCCACAACAAGGGCATTGCCGATAGCGTCATGGGAGGAATTACGGGAGGTCTTAAAGACGTAGCGGTTACCCTGGGCCGTGATGTCGTCGGACACGGCAGGCTCCACTACCAAAATTTTCTTGAATTCGAGGGGAACCGGAACCATCGCCACTCCCGCGCCGGAAGAGGTAGGACCGACGGCTAAGTCCACCTTAAGATCCTTATAGGCCTCGGTGAGGAGCTGTTTACTGAGAGCCGGCTTGCTCTGGTCATCTTTTGTGACAATCTCGATGGGCCGGCCAATAAGCTCCATCGTGCCGTTGGTGATATATTCCATGCCCATCTTGAACCCAATGACGCTTTGATTCCCAAATTGTTCTAATATACCGCTTAGGGAGTTGATATTGGCGATCTTAATTGGCTCTGCGGCAGCAGCCCAGTTTATTTCCATAAACAGCAACGTTCCAATCAACATCAACATTTTAACAATTTGTTTATAATTCATCTTCTTATTCCTCCTTTCTCATTTTACTGTTACCTCTTTAATCTAACTTTGGATTAAGATCGAAGGCTTGATCCTTCTCCCTGTCTAAACCATTTTCTACTAATCGATATCTACTGCTTCTGAAGACAGTAGAATAACATTTATTTAATCAAATTGGGGAGGAATAGGACCGCAGACGGGAAGGCGATACAAACCCCCAAGCCAATGAGCTGGAGGATTACAAAAGGCATCACCCCCCTGAAAACGTCCGCCGTCGTCAAGGTTCCTTTGGATACCCCTAAGAGATAGAACATTGAAGCACCCGCAGGGGGAGATATGAAAGCATTTTGCATATTGACGGCGACGCATATCGTAAACCAGAGGGGGTCAATGCCGAATTTTATCACAATCGGCAGGAAAATTGGCACGACTAGGTAAATGATGCCCACCCACTCAATGGGCATGCCGAGTATGAAAATGAACAGCATCATAACGAAAAAGGCTCCCCATTTACCCAAGCCCGACGCCACCATATACTCCATAATGACCTTGCCGCCGCCGAAGTCCAGAAACACCGCCGTATAACAATTCGTTGCCACAATGATGAACATCACCATGGCCACGCTCTTCGCCGTAGACTGGAGGGCTTCTCTCAACATCCGCCAGCTAAACCGACGGTAAATCAAAACGATCACGAAAGACAGGAACGCTCCAACACCTGACGCTTCCCTTGCCGTTGCGACCCCGGTAAAGATGCTTCCCAGCACGATTAGGATCAACAAACCGGGCGCCAGTATTGATTTCACTGCAAGTTTGAGCCTCGCGTTTACCGGTACAGCGGCTCTCTCCTCCAAAGAAAGGGCGGGACCCAGTTCCGGCCGAAGCCTGCATCGGATAACAATATATAAAATGTAAAGTCCTCCGAGGAGGAACCCGGGGAAAACTCCGCCAGCGAGCAACTTGCCGGCTGACAACCCCGTTAAGTCTGCCAGCGCAATCAGCATGACGCTCGGCGGAAGCATAATGCCCAAGGTGCCGCCGGCACAAATCGTTCCCGCAGCCAAACGTTTTTCATACCCATATTTCATCATCACCGGCAAAGCTGCAAGTCCCATCGACACGACCGCGGCGCCCACAATCCCCGTGCAGGCGGCCAGAATCATGCATACCACAATCACAGCAACGGCCACTCCCCCCCGCAAAGGGCCCATGAGATAGCGGATGGCCTCAAAGAGGTCCTCCGCAATGCCGGATTTAACCAGTAGATTCGCCATTAAAATAAACATGACGATGGCGACTAGAATCCCGCTGTCCATGGTGCCCATGGCTTGGCTGGTGAACATATAGAAGACAGACGGGCCCCGCAGGAGATAGCCAAATATAAGCCCCACCCCGCCGAATACAAAGGCGATGGGATGCCCGAACATGAGCACGATAATTAGGGCGGCCAACATTAAGATCGACATCAGCTCAACACCGAGACCTTCGATCATAGCTCCCTCCCGCGAATGCAAAGGTATAGGTTACGCACAACCTGGGAAAGGCCTTGCAGCAAAATAAAAAAAGATGATAAGGGTATTAAGGTTTTCAATACCGGAACAATAAGGGGCGTTCCGGTGACGGTCTTCTCTCCCATCGCCACGGATTCAACCGCCAAATCTGTTCCCGCATAGAGAAAGATAAGAAAATAGGGGAAGAACAGGAAGAGGTAACTTACCGCATCCAAGCCGGCTTGCCACCGGCGGGGAAGATAGTTATAAATAATATCGATGTTGACGTGGCTGTTGTGCAGAAGACCGTAGGCGCCTACCATCATGAAATGAATGGCATATAAAAAAGTTGACACCTCAAAGGCCCAAAGATGAGGGTTTTGAAACACTCTTCTGCAAATTACCTCATACACGATCAGCAGCGCGATGGGAACCGCAACCCAGGCAAATTTCTGCCCGACCCAATCACTGACGCTATCGCATATCTTTACAAACGCTTTTATGCTCATAGGCCCTCCCGAATGTCGATGAGCCGTGGGTAGAATGAAAAAAAGAGGTACTCCCCAACAGATAGCACTCTGGGGACTACCTCATGGGCATAGATCTACTTTATCTCAGGATATTTCTTCAAAGCAGTGCCGGATTTAAAGCGCCCCTCTATGTTGCGAACCTTATCGAAGCCTTTCAAAAAATCAACCATGGATTTTGCTATCTTCGCATAGTCAGGGTTCTTGGCAGCCTCCATTTCCATAAACTTAATGCATAGCTCCTCAAGCTTCTCCTCGGCCTTTTGGTCAAGATGGCTTTCCTGAATCCCGGCTGCCTTGAACTTGTCCACAGCCGCGATAGATTCCCAATTCGTTTTAGCATAGGTCCACACCATGTTCGACATGGCTGCATTCTCTATAATGGCCTGTAGATCAGGGGACAATTTCTTCCAGGCATCCATGTTGATCATCAAGTCGCCTACTGTTCCCACCTGATGCCAGCCCGCAGGGGTAATCCAGTACTTGGTATTTTCCTGGAACTTCAACGACCAGTCGGTAGAAGGGACACTAAATTCAGCGCCATCTATTGTGCCTAACTTGAGGGCCATGTATATCTCCCCACCCGGGATTCGAACGGGTTTGGCTCCAATCTGCTCCAAGACATAGATGGTTTGGAGAACGCCTGTTCTTAATATTACTCCTTTAAAATCAGCGAGGGTTTTTATCGGTTTATTGGTTCGAAAACCGGACTCCGGACCAAGAACACTAAAGGGAAAGTACATCATGCCATATTTCCCATAAAGCTCCTGACCCAATTTCAGACCTCCCCCTTCATAGAGCCATGTCATCCAGTCAGAAGGGGTCATTATAAATCCGAGCGAGCAAAACAGGTCAAAGGCGGTATTCTTGCCGGTCCAATAAGTGGACCAGGCGCCCCCCAATTCGACGACTCCTTTCCTCACCCCATCAAATACCTCAAAGGCTGGCATCAGCTCGCCAGCGGGATGGACGGTAACCGTCAGTCGAGCTCCGCTCATCTTATTCACCGTTTCTGCAAACCGTAAATCACCTTCGTGATGGGGTGTTAAAGCAGGTGTTCGACCGGTGGCCATTCGCCACTTAATTGCTTGGGCCTGGGCTGTTGAAACCAATGCAAAACCAATTACTAACATCATCACGCCAATGAATAGTACTCTTTTCCTCATAATCCCACCTCCATAGAATTTATAATTTGATAAATCAGCTTTATGGATTTGCAAGACAAGTGCCAATATTTTTATGGTCCTATTATTTTATAACCTATTGGGATCTATGAAATTTTCTTAAGGAGAGCAATGGAAACATCTTGATAGAAAATTTCTGCCTTGCAGTTTTGCGAATATTTTGCAAATCTACAAAAGGCCAATATCTCATACATGGAGCCCCACGGGCAAAGCCCGTGGTACCTCCATGAAATACCCTCCTACGCCAAGGCTTCGGAGGGTTATCCGCCAGTGGCGAAATCCGCCGAAGCATTAATACTGCGGCGAATGAATGATCCAATCAAGGGTTACGCATTCATCCACGGGCAGAGCCCGTGGTCTTCTGCGTAGGCGGATAAAAGTCTGTTCTGCCTATGCTCCCCCGTCAAGAAGCAATATCTTATCAAATCTGATACCTATTCTCAGTACCCCATTTGCACATCAAATCTAAAACCGGTCTCAAGCTTTCTCCGGATGGAGTAAGGGAATATTCCACTTTGGGGGGCACTTCCGCATATATTTTTCTATTTATTAAGCCATCCGCTTCTAACTCTCTGAGTTGTCCCGTCAACATTTTCTGAGTAATTCCGGGAATTAATTTTTTCAAATCAGAAAAACGCCTGATGTCATCCTTTAAATGCCACAAAATTAATACCTTCCATTTACCTCCGATGACACTTAATGTTGCCTCTACTGGGCAGTTGTATTCCCTCTTTTTTGTCTTTTCCATTGTCAGGCGCTCCTTTTAACCATCTTTTTCAGTGCGACAAAACCTGAAGATATTTTATAAAATCAACCTTTAGTAACACTTTAGTGCTTTGAAAAAACTGATTTAATCCCCCTTCATCCCCCTTTGTCATACCCCCCCCATCCCCCCTTATTTTAAGGGGGGAGAAAGGGGGGTTACTCCTCCCTTTGGCCCGCTACGCCAGCGCATGCCTGCCGCGACGGTGCGCGAGCACGGCGGGCGCGGCGAGCAAAAGGAGGTTGCCTGCCTGCACGAAGCCCCGCCTCCCAAAGCCTCGTGAAGCGGGCAGGCGCTTCGGCGAAGGCAGGGGAGGGATTTTACAAGACGATTTCAAACAACTAAATTGATACAATCTTTTAACATCTTTATAGTTTCTTTCAAGATACTATAAGACAAAATAGTGCCTACTTGACGAATTAAGCGCTACTGTTTAATTTATACTAACATGCGAAAATCAAAAACCAAAATTCCATATACTCATTAAAAGGGGAGTAAGGAGAGAGGCGAAGTAGTTATAAAAACTTAATAAGGAGGGAAGATCATGGCAAATAGAATCTTGGTTACAGGAGCAACTGGGAATATTGGTCTTCAAATCGTGAAGCAATTATCCGTTCTCGGGGAGAATGTTCGGGCTGCTGTTCATTCAGCAAAAAATGTCCCTATCATCAAAGAGGCTGGAGCGGAGCCGGTAGAACTTGATTTTAATAGACCGGAAACCCTTCGAGACGCTTTCAGAGGCATTGAAAAGGTTTATTTGCTTACTCCCCTTGTTCCCAATATGGTCGAAATGGGTGCCCATTTGGTGGAGGAGGCAAAAAAAGGAGGGGTGAAATATATCGTCAGGTCATCAGGGTTGGGCGCCGATATAGAGCCGGGAATCACACTGAGTAGATGGCATCGGGAAATTGAAAAAATGATTGAGGCCTCCGGCATTCCTTACACTTTTTTGCGTCCAAACTCATTTATGCAAAACTACGCCAACCTATTTGGATATACGATCAAAACTCAGAATGCCTTTTATCTACCGGTTGGAGATGGCAAGGCGGCCCTTGTGGATGTTCGGGATATTGCGGCCGCGGCCGCTGCCGTACTCACCAAAAGTGGACATGAGAACAGAGCATATAATCTGACGGGGCCTGAGGCTCTGTCCAATCACGAGGTGGCGGAAATTCTTTCCAAGGTCACAGGCAGAAAAATTAATTATGTCAATGTTTCTGAAGACGATGCACGCCGGGGAATGAGAGAAGCAGGCATGCCGGAGGTGATTGTTGAAGCCTTGATCGAATTGTATGCCATTCAAAGAGCGGGCTATACTGCGGCCCTATCGCCTGATGTAGAAAGAGTTACGGGGAAAAAACCAATGTCTTTCAACCAATTCGCAACGGATTATGTAGAAGCCTTTAAATAGTCTATACCTGTGAGAGTTTATCGCCTTTTTTGAGAACTGTACGTGTGCCAACCCAAAATTTTACTTTTTCATCTTTTATCAAATGAAGGAAGGAGGCATTGGTGATTTCTCTTCACGTTAATGGGAAACGCTATGAAGTGGATGTCGATCCGGATGTCCCATTGTTATGGGTGATACGTGAACAGTTAGGACTCACAGGGACAAAGTATGGATGTGACATGGCCCTCTGTGGTTCGTGCATCGTCCATATTGACGGTAAGGCTGAACGCTCTTGCCAGATTTCGGTCAAAGAGGCGCAGGGGAAAAAGATTACCACTATAGAGGGGATTCCTGAGAATCATCCTGTCAAGAAGGCCTGGATTTCGGAAGACGTTCCCCAATGCGGCTACTGTCAATCAGGACAGATCATGGCAGCGGCAGCCCTGCTGAAAAAGAAGCCTCAACCTAATGATGCAGACATCGATGATTTCATGTTCGGGATCATCTGTCGTTGCGGGACTTATCAACGGATTCGCCGTGCTATTCATCGCGCAGCTAAGATGATGAACAAAGGAGGCAAGCGATGAACGAGATTATCAACGTGAGTCGTCGTGATTTTTTAAGGACCGGCGCTTTGATCGGAGGAGGATTAATACTCGGCTTTTCCCTTCCTTTGCGCGAATCCTTCCGTGCAGCGGCAACGCCGGCAGCAGCCCCCTTTACACCAAACGCTTTCATTCGCATCGGCGCTGATGACCTGGTGACCATCATCATTAATAAATCCGAAATGGGGCAAGGAGTATACACCTCCCTGCCGATGCTCGTTGCCGAGGAGCTCGAGTGCGATTGGAGCAAAGTGCGTGTTGAGTCAGCGCCGGTGGCTCCCGAATATAACCATACTGCTTTCGGGATCCAGTTGACCGGCGGCAGTACAAGTGTTTCAAGCGAGTGGGAACGGTTTCGTAAAGCCGGCGCCGCCGCCAGGGAAATGCTGATCGCCGCCGCTGCTGAAACGTGGAAGGTGAACAAAGCGGGTTGCCAGGCAGAGAAGGGTTTCGTCATCCATGAAGGAACTAAAAGGCGACTCTCTTATGGTAAGTTAGTGGAGAAAGCGGCTCAAATGAAGCCGCCGCAAGACGTTCCCTTAAAACAGCCTAAAGACTTTAAGGTCATTGGCAAATCGATGAAACGCCTCGATACCCCAAAAAAGACCAATGGCAGTGCGCTCTTCGGTATCGACGTCAAGTTCCCGGGTATGCTCACCGCCCTGGTCGCACGTCCACCCGTTTTCGGTGGGAAGGTAAAAAGTTTTAATGCTGGGAAGGCGAAAACAGCGCCGGGCGTCAAAGCGGTGGTGCAGATCGATTCAGGAGTGGCCGTTATCGCAGACAGCTTCTGGTCGGCCCATCTCGGCCGTGAGGCATTGGAGGTCGTCTGGGAAGAGGGTCCTCTCGTCACGTTTGATAGTCAGGCGCAGCGTGAGCAGTACGCTGAGCTGGCAAAAAAACCGGGCGCCGTGGCGGCGCAGCGGGGTGACCTCCGAACGGCCATGACAAAAGCGACGAAGAGAATTGAGGCGGTGTATGAGGTCCCCTATCTCGCCCATGCTACCATGGAGCCGTTGAACTGTCTGGTTGATCTGCGGGCCGATCGTTGTGAAATTTGGACCGGCACCCAGTCCCAGACCTTTGACAGGGATGCGGCGGCGCGCGTCTCAGGACTCAAACCGGAACAAGTCAAAATTCACACGACCCTCTTGGGCGGCGGTTTCGGCCGCCGTGCAAATCCTCACTCGGATTTTGTCATCGAGGCGGTCCAGGTCGCAAAGGCGATCGAGAGACCCGTCAAAGTGATCTGGACCCGAGAAGACGACATCAAAGGAGGCTACTATCGCCCGATGTGGTATGACCGGATGGAGGCGGGGCTCGGCGCGAACGGCCACCTGATCGCCTGGCAGCACACGATCGTTGGACAATCGATCCTGGAAGGAACGTTTCTTGCAACCATGGTGAAGGACGGCGTAGATGGGTCATCCGTCGAAGGGGCGGCAAACATGCCTTATGAGATCCCAAACGTTCTCGTCGATCTGCATACCCCCAAGATCGGTGTTCCGGTTCTGTGGTGGCGCTCCGTCGGCCATTCGCACACTGCCTTTGTTGTGGAGAGTTTTATCGATGAGTTGGCCCATGCGGCCGGCAAAGACCCCTATGAATTTCGTCGCGGGCTTCTCGCAAATCATCCGCGCCATCTTGGCGCGCTGAACCTTGCGGTAAAGAAAGCCGGTTGGGGTAAACCGCTGGCTAAAGGCCGTTTTCGTGGGATCGCCGTGCATAAGTCCTTTGGCAGCTTCGTCGCTCAGGTGGCGGAGGTGTCAGTGAACCCAAAAGGGGAAGTGCGTGTCCATAAGGTGGTGTGCGCCATTGACTGCGGCAGAATAGTGAATCCCAACACCATTGAGGCGCAGATGGAGTCAGGAATCGTCTTCGGCCTTTCCGCTGCTCTCCATGGGGCTATCACCTTTAAAGATGGCCGCGTGGAACAGAGCAATTTCAACGATTATCCGGTATTGCGCATAAACGAGATGCCCCATGTAGAGGTTTACATCGTGCCGAGTCAGGAGCCACCGAGCGGAGTGGGAGAACCTGGAGTGCCGCCGATTGCCCCTGCGGTTGGCAACGCCATCTTTGCAGCCACAGGCAAGAGGATTAGACGTTTACCCATCCGCAGGGACGAGTTGAAAAAGGTTTGAGCGCTGAAGGCCAATGAAAGAAATATGAAAGGAGATATTTCCCTGATTCGCTTTTGGAGCTGCTCGCTGCCGATCTCAGTTGAAGACTGTTTCGTCAGGCAGCAAAAGGAGGATGATTTTCGATGAAAGTGTTCATTGTGATTGGACACGCTGAATCCCAGAGCTTCAATGGCGCACTATTCCGAACCGCCGTCGAAACGCTCCAGGCCATTGGACATGAAGTGCGGGTCTCAGACCTCTATGCCATGGGGTTCGACCCGGTTTCGGACCGCCGCAACTTCGTTTTAGTCAAAGACCCAAACTACTTCAAACAGCAGATTGAAGAAATGCATGCCACTGAGGTTAGCGGTTTCGCTCCCGAAATTGAGGTGGAAATGCAGAAGCTGGAATGGTGCGACCTCATGATCTGGCAGTTTCCGCTTTGGTGGTTCGGCCTTCCGGGAATTCTGAAGGGGTGGGTTGATCGCGTCTTTGCAATGGGCCGCACCTATGGTGACGGGCATTTTTATGAAAATGGAGTGTTCCGGGGGAAACGCGCCTTGATTTCATTAACGACGGGTGGACCGGATGAGGCTTATATTAAAGGAGGATTCAACGGCGACATAGGCGCTATCCTTCGCCCGATTCAACGGGGAATGTTACAGTTCGTCGGATTTGATGTATTAAGCCCTCACATTATCTATGCTCCTGTCCACCGAACGGATGAGGACCGGAAGCAGTTGTTGGCTGCTTTTGCCCAGCGGCTGCATAACATTGACAAAGAGGCGCCGATTGATGTTGGAATGTATTAGATCAACTTGCCTTGTAAAGCGCGGTAGCCGACAAAGAAGAAGGGGGGGCAGCCGATGAAAAGCGCCGTGTTCATAATCTTTATGTTGATAGCTACATCAAGCTTGTCTTTTGGTCAGACTGCGGAAATCCACAAGGCAGCGTACAATGGCGATATCCAAAAAGTACGTAAGCTTTTGCAAAAAGGAGTGAATCCGGACGAGAGGGACTCGTATGGCGGGACAGCGCTCCACGCAGCTATGTTCCAAAAGAACACGGAGATCGTAAAACTGCTTCTGGAAAACAATTTCAGCATTGATGCTGTAGGGCCTCAAAATGGTTATACGCCGCTTCATGACGCAGTCTGGGCAGACAATATAGAAGCGGTTAAGCTTCTGCTGGACAAGGGCGCCAAGACGGGCATAAGAGGGAAAGATGGACTGACACCCTATGCAAAAGCGAAAAAGGAGGGAAGGACCGAAATTATGAAGCTTTTTGAATCGAGGGGAATCAAGGAATAAGGATGTGCCTGAAACATGGCCTCATGCAAGCCTGCTCACCTTTCATAATCCCACCTCCATAGGATCTAAATTTTAAACATGCCAATTTGAAGAAATCGCAAGACAAGCGCTAACATTTCTAAAGTAACATTAAATTCTAACCTATTGAGATTGATAAAATATTCCTGTTGTGAGAAATTAGATTTATTAAAAAGGGTTCTTCCGGCTTTTGTGTGGGTGTTATTCCCCTCTTAAGAATAAGAGGGGGTGAAGGGGAGTTATGAAATTCTTACGGAATGATCCGACATTAAAGCAAAGGCGGCGAGAGTTGAGGCGCAATCAGACCGAGACGGAGAAGACCCTCTGGGCATACCTGCGAAACAGACAGTTCTATGGGATGAAATTTTTTCGCCAGTACAGCATCGGTCCTTATATTTTAGACTTTTACTGTCCGACCATGAAGCTTGCGGTAGAATTGGACGGCGGACAGCACAACCGTCGCGAGAAAAAGGAATATGATGCAACTCGTACAGAATACCTGAAAGCGCAGGGAATTAACGTTATACGATTTTGGGATCATGAGGTATTGCTTGATATACAAAGTGTCCTGGCTGAACTGACGCTTAAAGTAACTCCTCCTAACCTCCCCTTTAGCAAAGGGGAGGGAAAAAGACAGGACCTACAGAAATGTCGGAAGAACCTTAAAAAGAATTTTTTATTTTGCGATTCTGCTAATATTTTGCAAACATACAAAAGGCAGGTTGACCCCTCTGCATTCTTTTGCTATTTTAGAACCAAGTGTGGGGAAAGGAAGCGAAAACCGATGAACAAGAAGAAGACGGCAAGCAGCAAACGATTGAGTTTTTCAGAAGATTTGATTGAAAATCTACCCATCGGAATGATGCTCCTCGATAAAAAAGGGAAAATCATCAGAATGAACAAAAAACAGGAGGAAGCATCGCAAATTGAAAGAGAAAAAATATTGGGGAAAACCTTCGAGGAAGCCTTCCCAAGGACCCTTGAACAGGGTGTAAAAAAACCCTATTACAAGCTATTAAGAAATGGAACCTCTTTCGATATTATTATCGACCACTATATTCCACAATACTATTCCCAACAGATAACTTATCGAGCCAGAGGAGCTCCCTTTTTATCAGAAAAGTACTTTATTTTGCTCCATGAGCATGCCCAAGAGTTAGGTCAAGAGAAGAGGCTTGTCGAAAAGAGAACGAAAGAGCTGCAAGAATCCAAGAACTTTCTTGAATCCCTCATCGATTCCTCCCCCAACATAGTGATCAGCACAGACCTCTCGGGTAGAATCCTTATTTTTAATAAGACGGCGGAAACTATCTTTGGTTATATGGAAGAAGAGGTATTAAAGAAAAAAATAGATTGTCTCTTTACGGGAATTCAATTCAACAGAGGATCGGAAAGAAAAAATGTCTACGCCTCCAAGGAAGTCATCTGTGTTAAGAAGGACCAAACGACTTTCCCGGCCTCTATTCGTATATCCGACATCAAGAATACCAGGGGCAAATCCATTGCAAAATTATGCCTGCTTTTCGACCTAACAGAGAAGAAGGAGATGGAAGAGAGATTGCACTTGAGCGAAAAATTAGCCTTATATTCTGAACTCATGGGAGGGATTGCCCATCAACTGAATAACCCATTAATCGGGGTGGTTAATTTTTCTGAAATGTTATTGAAAGAAATGGAGACCGGAGACCCCAAAAAGGACCTGGCAGAAACCATTTCAAAAGCCGGCAAGGAATGTTTAAGAATTATAACCAGTGTTCTGAATTGCATTAAAGACCCTTATCTCACCTTTTCGAGAACCGATATCCATGAAGTTCTAACGAATTCGCTTCAAGCCCTGCGAGAGCAATTCGGAGAGAGCTTAAACGATGTGTCCATTAAAACAGGGTGGGACCCGGATGTTTCACCAATATTGGGGGATGGAATTCAACTCAAACAATGCTTCTTAAACATCTTGACCAATGCCATCCAAGCCCTTCAGAATGGAGGAAGTCTTCAAATCGAAACCGCATATGATAAGATAAAAAAAGAGGTCAAAATTATTTTCTTAGATACCGGAACAGGGATACCAAAGGAGTATCTTAATAAAATCTTTCTCCCTTTCTTTTCGCTCCAAAAGAATGGGAAAAGACACGGGCTTGGTTTAAGTTTTGCATATCAAATTGTGAAAAACCATAGCGGCCATATAAATGTCGAAAGCGAAGTAGGGCTGCGCAGCGCTTTTACGATCACCCTTCCTGCAAGTTAAACGACTCATAAGGGTATAGATCCTATGGCGAAAGAAGAAAAAGTATTAATCATTGATGATGAGCTCTTTTCGCGAGAATATTTCCAAAAGATTCTTGAAAAGACTAATTTCTCCGTAAAAACAGCCTCCAACGGTTCCGACGGGTTGGGTTTTTTCAGGGGATTTTCATACGATTTAGTGATCCTGGATATCAGACTTCCGGATGCCGATGGAATAGATATCTTAAAACAAATTAAAGAAATCAATCCTCTCACCCCGGTCATCATCATCACTGCTTATGGAACGGTGGAGAACGCTGTCCGGGCAATGAAATTAGGGGCGTTTGATTTCTTAATGAAACCCTTTGAAGAAACAGAGAAGGTATTAATCACCGTCAAGAATGCTGTTTATCAGGGAAGATTAGAGAGAGAAAATTTATTATTGAAGAGTAGATTAAAAAGTGAATCATTATTTTCTAACATTATTGGGCGAAGCGCAATCATGCAAAGGATATTCGAGTTAATTAAAAAAGCCTCCGAAGTGGAAAGTAATGTTCTCATCCAGGGAGAGAGCGGTACCGGCAAAGAATTAACGGCTCATGCCATCCATATGAATAGTATTCGAAAAAAATCTGTCTTTTTAGCGCTCGACTGCGGTGGGTTGCCTGAAAATCTCCTTGAAACGACCCTTTTTGGTTATGAAAAAGGCGCTTTTACAGGGGCTTTCAAAACGACCAAAGGATATTTTGAGGAAGCCGATAGTGGGACATTATTCCTTGATGAAATAGGAGAAGCAAGCCCTTCATTGCAGATCAGATTGCTTCGGTGTCTGCAAGAAAAGGAAGTGATTCGGGTGGGGGGCACAAAGCCCTATCCAGTAGATGTCAGAGTGATTATGGCGACGAATAAAAATCTTCAAGAAGAAGTCGTGAAGAAACGTTTTAGAAAAGATCTCTTTTATCGAATCAATGTGATCAAAATAGACTTACCTCCACTCAGAGATAGGCGAGAGGACATCCCTCTATTGGCCAACTATTTTATAGAGAAATATTGCTCTTCGATGAATAAGGATAAAAAAGTCATCCATCATAAGGCATTACAAGTTCTTATGAACCACGAATGGCCAGGAAATGTGAGGGAGCTTCAAAATGTCGTCGAAAGAATCGTGGCCCTTCATACCGGAGAAACCATCACGGACAAGGATATTCTCGAACATATCACCATCTTCCGTGGAGAAGAGGATTATGATTTCTTGGATTATCCCTATGACAAGGCCAAAGAATTGTTCGAGAAGAGATATGTAGAAAACCTCTTAAAAAAATTTCCTAAAGACTTAAATAAAGCATCCCTTCATGCGAAAGTCCATCCGGCCACCCTCTACCGCAAAATAAAGCACCATGAGATTCAAAAATAATTTTTTTCTACAGAATCATTTGTAAATTTGCCAATAATTCGCAATATTGCAAATTTAAAATAAAAATGTTCATTCTACACACCCCTCCCCGTGCAAGAAGACCCTTGAATTTACAATAAATTATCAGCTACTCCCTAATTCATCATATTGGCATTCGTATTGCTAATCAAGGTGAGGGAGGTGAAGAACATGGGAGAACGATTAAAAAATAAAGTGGCGATTGTAACAGGCGCCGGGGCCGTTGGCCCGGGATGGGGAAATGGTAAGGCAACTTCAGTCCTTTTTGCCCAGGAAGGGGCCAAGGTTTTTGCGACCGATATTAACCTTGCCGCGGCGGAAGAGACGAAATCGATCATCGACAAGGAAGGGGGTATCTGTACCGTTCATAAGGTGGATGTCTCGAAATCTGAGGAAGTCAAAGCCATGGTCGAACGATGCATAGAAATTTATGGCCGCATCGATATCCTCCACAACAATGTGGGTGTCGTTGTCCCCGGCGGTCCGGTGGAGACAAGCGAAGAGACCTGGGATCGAATTATGGCAATCAATCTAAAGAGCATGTTTCTGACATGCAAATATGTGTTACCCCATATGGAAAAACAAGGGGGCGGCGTTATTATCAACATATCATCCATTGCTGCAATTCGCTACACAGGGATACCCTACATCACTTACTATACTACCAAGGCAGGCATTCTTGGGTTCACACAGTGTGTTGCGCTCCAGTATGCAGCAAAAAATATTCGTGCAAACGCGATTCTGCCAGGCTTAATGCACACCCCGATGTTTGTTGAGCCGCTTAAACAAGCCTATGCAGGGGGGGATATCGAGAAGATGTTCGAAATCAGAAACAAGCAATGCCCTACAGGAAAGATGGGCGATGCATGGGACGTGGCCTATGCGGCCCTGTATCTGGCTTCAGATGAAGCCAAGTATGTGACAGGGACCCAGCTCGTCGTCGATGGCGGAATCACCTGTAAGTTCGCATAATGACAGTTGGTATTCCAATGATAATGATGGAATGATAAAGGGGGTTTTTATGACGATTAATCTTGGAACGCTTTTTACAAAAGCGGCAAGGACTTTTCCAGAAAGATTGGCCATCGCCTATGGAGATTATGAACTCACCTATCAACAGGCTAATGAACGAATTAACAAACTGGCCAATGCCCTTAGAAGTTTGGGGATCAATAAAGGGGATAATGCGGCCATCCTTTTACATAACTGTCCGGAGTTCATTGAAACCCTCTTTGCCTGTTTCAAGGCTGGAATAGGAACAGTTCCTATCAATTTCCGGCTCCATCCAAAAGAGTGTGCTTTCATCATCGATAACTCCGAAGCGGTAGCAGTCGTTTTAGGCGAAGACTTCAGAGATTCCCTCTATGCCCTAAAGAACGAAATGCCACGGGTAAAGCATTACCTCTGCACGACTAAGCCTTTGGAAGGAATGCTTCATTATGAGACACTGACTAAGGATAATTCTCCAAAGTTTTTCGATGTAGATGTTGGACGCGATGACTTAGCATGGCTTTTTTATACTTCCGGGACCACCGGGCAACCAAAGGGAGCGATGCTCACCCATCATGTCATTATGATGATGACGATGAACTTTTTTGCCGATATGACCCCTCTCGGCCCTGATGATGTGATCCTTCATGCGGCGCCTTTAAGCCACGGAAGCGGCCTTTATGGCATACCCAATATAGCCAAAGGAGCGGCGAATATCATTCTTCATGTAAAAACATTCGATCCTAAAACAGTTTTTGAGACCATTCAGAGAAGAAAAGTGACCAATATGTTTGCGGCTCCAGCCATGATCAAGCGACTCGTTACTTCTCCTGAGATCGACAAATATGACCTCAGTTCCATTAAATGTATTAACTACGGCGGAGCTCCTATCTATGAAGAAGATCTTAAAGAGGCAGTCAGAAAGATGGGGCAGGTGTTTGTCCAACTCTTTGGTCAGGCAGAATCCCCGATGACGATTACCTATCTGCGGAAAGAAGAACATCTTTTAGAGGGGACAGAAGAACAGATGAAGCGTCTGACATCGGCTGGAATCCCAAGGACAGATGTGGAAGTCAAGATATTCGACAAGCATGACAATGAGCTTCCACCAGGAAAGATGGGAGAGATCGTCGTCCGGGGAGAAGTGATGATGAAGGGATATTGGAGAAATTCAAAAGCCACTGCAGAAACTTTGCGCGGTGGATGGGTGCATACGGGTGATCTCGGGATTATGGATGAAAAAGGTTATGTCTATATCCTTGATCGGGCAAAGGATATGATCATCAGTGGCGGCGAGAATATTTATTCGAGAGAGATTGAAGATGTGATCCTTAAGCATCCTGCAATCCATGAAGTAGCGGTCATCGGAGTTCCGGATGAAACCTGGGGAGAAGCGATCAAGGCTATTATCTCCCTGAAGCCAGGCCAAAAGGCAACCGAAGATGAAATCATAAACTTCTGTAAGCAATATATGGCAAGCTACAAGAAACCAAAGTCCGTAGAATTCATCAAAGAGATACCCAAAAATCCTTATGGTAAAGTTCTCAAGAGGGAACTACGGGAGAAATACTGGGTGGGTGAAGCCAGAAGAGTGAGATGAGGAGATTTCTGAAAAAGTCCAGAAATCTCTGATTACACGCCTGCCTGCCCCGCCCTCGGTCGGGGCCCCCTGCCTGCCGGCAGGCAGGGGGCCGGTAGGCAGGGATTATGTGACGATTACATGAAAGCCAAAAGTAGTTTTCAGAGCTCTCATGTGAGAGGTGATAATCAAATGCGGAAAAGAAAACTTTCAAGAGGGGCGGCCGTTGTCGGTGGCGGTTTGACAAAACTCGGTCTCTTCAAAGACCGAAACTGCAAGGATTTCTTTGCTGAGGCTTTTGTTGAAATGGCAGATTCTATTGACAAAGGTTTTAATCCCAGAGACATCGATGCCATCTATGTCGGAAATTACAGTAACGATTTTTTTGTGAATCAATCCCACTGGGGACCAATCATTGCTGATTTATTGGGCCATGTGCCCAAACCGGTGACCAGGACGGAGGGAGCCTGCGCCTCGAGTGCTTTAGCCTTTAGAGAAGGCGTCTTAGCCATAGCGTCTGGACTCTATGACATTGTTTTGGTGGGTGGATTCGAACAGATGTCCAGGCGGACCACCGAAGAAGTGGCTGAGGGCTTGGCCATGGCTTCCAGTCCTTATGAAGTGGCTGCCGGATTTACCTTCCCTGGAGTCTTCGGAACAATGGCTACCGCTTATTTTGCTAAATATGGCGCTGACAGAGAAGCCTTATTTAATGTGACCATCAAAAGCCACAACAATGCCCCTCTAAATCCGAAAGCGCAGTTTCCGATGACCATCCGGGATTTCATGAATGCCCGGATTGAAAAGTGCCGTAAGAAAGGAGAACCGGTGCCTGAATGGAGAGATGAAAAGGATTTCCTCAGGGATCCGATAGTGAACCCTCCAGTCGCTTGGCCTATGCATCTCTTTGATTGCTGTCCCATCAGCGATGGGGCTTCGTGTCTTCTACTCGTTGCAGAGGATATCGCTAAAAATTTTACCGATGATCCGATCTATTTAGCGGGTATGGGACAAGGAAGTAGCTATAGTTTCCACGCCAAAAAAAATCTGACATCTTACGAAGCCACAAGATATGCGGCAAAGGAAGCCTTCGAGATGTCTGGCTTAACGTCCAAAGATATTCAATTCTCCGAGGTCCATGACTGCTTTTCCATCGCCGAGATCGTCCATATGGAGGATCTCGGTTTCTTTAAACCAGGAGAAGGATATAAAGCTGTAGCAGGAGGTTTGACCCGACTTGACGGTTCGATTCCCATCAATACCTCTGGAGGACTCAAAACCAAAGGACATCCTGTAGGTGCTACGGGTGTAGCTCAGCTGTGTGAGGTATGGTTACAACTCCGAGGGCAAGCAGGCAAAAGGCAGGTTCAAAATTCAAATCTTAGAGTGGGGGCCGCACACAACCTTGGGGGGACTGGCGGAACTTGTACCTTTACGATTCTGGAGAGGAGATAAAACACTCTTCCTTACAGGTGAAGAATTTAAAAAAAATACAAAGAAAATTCTTGCGTTATTCGTCACCCTGAACTCGTTGATTCACATTCGTTCATCACTTCGTGCCAGGGTCTCATTTTTTTAGATTCTGAACCAAGTTCAGAATGACAGGGGGTTGTAAACCAATGGCCGAGAAACCATTCAATGATACTGCTTACGAACAATTTCTAAACAAAGAAAAAATCATGGGCTCGAAATGCAAGAAATGTGGGGCGCTCGCCCTACCCCCTCGTCCAATCTGTGTATCCTGTTTTAGCAGCGAGATGGAGTGGGTTCAGTTCAAAGGCATTGGTAAGCTGGCTGCCTTTACCAGCATCACGGTCGCTCCACCCTACATGGCCAAAGAAGGCTTCAATCGCAATAATCCTTACGTTGTTGGAGTTGTCGAATTGGAGGAAGGAGTAAAAACCGTGGCTCGAATCATCGGAGTGGATGCCAGGCAACCAGAATACATCAAAGTTGGTACACCCCTCAAAGCAGAATTTCATGAAAAGAGGGAAGGAACGGAAACACAAATGCTCTTAGCCTTCAAACCTTAACCATTCAAATTCGCCAGTTTCCGCCAGTTTGGGGCTTCCCTCGATATGCTCTTTCAGTAATCCTTTAAGGCGCTCCCTTTTTCTGTAGTAAACCCCGTTAAAAATTCCAGCGGGGCATTATTTCTAACGGGGTAAAGGTAGGTAAAAAGGATGAACCGGTTTCGTGGGCAAGTCATGAATGAACTCTTTGAAAAAACATCATAAAATTTCTTGAGAGTTATAAAAAGTTTTGTTATAGTCTTTCCACTATGGAAGCAGGTTTGGCCAAGCGTATCCTCGATGGAGACATTCGGGCGGCTTCCAGGTTGATGAGGGATATTGATGATCGGATCCCCTCCGCCATGGATGCCTTAAGGGAACTTTATCCCAATACAGGAAAAGCCTACATCATTGGGATTACAGGTCCACCTGGCTCTGGAAAATCGACGATGGTCGATAAGATGGTGGATATCTTCCGTAAGGAAGGAAAGACCGTGGGAATTGTTGCTGTCGATCCCACCAGCCCTTTTACCGGAGGAGCCATCCTGGGCGACCGGATCCGGATGCAGCGCCATGCCACAGACGAAGGCGTCTTTATCCGTTCCCTTGCAACACGGGGATGCCTGGGAGGACTTTCCCGCTCCACCCAGGATATCGTCAATGTGATGGACGCAATGGGCAAGGACATTATTATCGTCGAGACCGTTGGCGTCGGTCAGGACGAGGTGGAGATCGTCAATACCGCACATAGCTCGATCGTTGTTCTCGTCCCCGGTATGGGAGACGACATCCAGGCTATCAAAGCAGGAATCATTGAGATCGGCGACATCTTTGTCATCAACAAATGTGAACGGGAAGGCGCGGAAAAGGCCGAACGGGATCTCCGGATGGTCCTCGAAATGGGTCGGAAGAGAGAAAACGGCTGGGAACCTCCCATCTTTAAAACCGAAGCCATCCTGGGAAAAGGAATCTTTGAATTGGTCTACGGGATATACCGCCACAAACAGGCGCTGGAGCAGGGCCAGGCTCTGGAAAAGAAGCTAAGGGAAAGGGCAAAGGCCACTTTTCTCGAAGTCCTTGAAACAGAGGTCATGTCCCGTTTTATCCAAAAGATTGAGAAAGACGGAGAATGGGAAAACATCCTCGATGATCTGACGAAACGCCGAACCGACCCGTACTCCATTGCAGAAAAAATGATCGAGGAGGAGTTTAAAAATCATTGAAAATGCCCCCTCACCCCATCCCTCTCCCCACTGAGGAGAGGGGAAACCTGCCCGTCGAACAAGTTCTTTGGCAGGCGGGGGTGAGGGGTGGTAATGAGAAGGGAGAACCCATCCATGAGATCGATTGAAGCCATACGGAAAGAACTGGAGAAGAGGAGAGCGGAGGCCTCACTCGGGGGTGGTCAGGAAAGAATCGACAAACAGCATAAAGATGGAAAACTGACCGCCCGAGAACGAATCGATCTTCTCCTCGATCCGGGAACATTTGTGGAGTTGGACAGGTTTGTCACCCATCGCTGCCATGATTTCGGAATGGAAAACAAGAAGTTCTGGGGCGATGGGGTCGTGACCGGTTACGGAAAAGTGAATGGACGCCTGGTCTATGTCTTTTCTCAGGATTTTACGGTTTTTGGCGGCGCTCTGGGAATGGCCTTTGCGGAGAAGATTTGCAAGGTGATGGATCACGCCATGAAGACCGGAGCGCCTGTCATTGGTCTCAATGACTCCGGAGGGGCAAGAATTCAAGAGGGGGTGGAAAGCCTTGCGGGGTATGCATACATCTTTTTAAGAAATACCCTCGCCTCCGGTGTCATCCCTCAGATCTCAGCGATCATGGGACCCTGCGCCGGAGGCGCGGTCTACTCTCCCGCCATTACTGACTTCATCCTCATGACCAAAGGCACAAGCTACCTGCATATCACCGGCCCTGATGTGATCAAGGCGGCCATAGGCAAAACAGAGACCCCGGACGGAAGGCCCATCACTTCCGATCTCTTGGGCGGAGCCAGGGTCCATATGGAAAAGAGTGGAGTAGCTCACTTTGCCGGAGAGAATGATCAGGATACCATTCGCCTCATCAAAGAACTCCTAAGCTTCTTCCCTCAAAATAATCGTGAGAAGCCCCCTGAGATCCCCTGTACAGATGATCCGAATCGAATGGATGAATTTCTAAAGACGGTTGTCCCAGAAGATTCTAAAAAAGCCTACGATATAAAAAAGATCATCCTGGGCACTGTTGACAATGGCTATTTTCTTGAGGTGCAGAAGGATTGGGCAAAGAATATTGTTGTCGGCTTCGCCCGGTACAATGGAATGCCTGTTGGTATTGTTGCCAATCAACCCAACTGGTTGGCGGGTTCTCTTGATCCGGATTCTTCGGTAAAAGCGGGACGATTCGTTCGCTTCTGCGACTGCTTCAACCTTCCCCTGATCACCTTTGTCGATGTCCCCGGTTTTCTTCCTGGAATGGACATGGAAGAAAGGGGCATCATCCGGCACGGAGCCAAACTCCTTTACGCTTTCTGTGAGGCCACTGTCCCGAAGATTACGATCATCACCCGAAAGGGTTATGGCGGAGCCTACGATGTGATGTCGAGTAAACATATTCGAGGAGATATCAACTACTGTTATCCGACGGCAGAAATTGCCGTCATGGGCGCGGAAGGAGCGGTCAACATCATCTTCCGGAATGAGATCAAAGAGGCAAAAGACCTCAAGGAGACGCGCCAACAACTGGTCGCTGAATACCAGGAGAAATTTGCCAGCCCTTATAAGGCAGCAGAGTTGGGGTATGTGGATGAGATCATTGAGCCCGAGGAAACCCGCCCCAAAATCATACAGGCCCTGGATATTTTAAAGAACAAAGTCGATGCCAATCCCTGGCGGAAACACGGAAATATACCATTGTAAATGAAATCGTAAGGCGTGAGGCGTTAGGCGCAAGGCGTATCAAAAATCATTTTTGATTTGCAGTTACCACTCACGACTTACCCCTTACGACTTACGGAAGTAGAGGTGATTTATGCCTAAAAAGATTCGAGAAGAACAGGAGCGCTGGGAGAAGACGACACTTCAGAAGACTCTTTCGAAATCTCCTGAACGGGAACCCTCTTTCAAGACGACATCCCATATTGAGCTTAAATGTCTATACACCCCTTCGGATACGGAAGATATCGATTATTGCAGCGACCTCGGTTTCCCCGGAGAATTTCCCTTTACCCGGGGAGTTCAACCCACCATGTATCGAGGCCGATTTTGGACCATGCGGCAGTATGCCGGATTCGCTACAGCCGAAGAGACAAATAAGCGCTATAAATTTCTCCTTGAGCAGGGGCAGACCGGATTAAGTGTCGCCTTCGACCTTCCAACGCAGATCGGCTATGACTCCGACCATTCTCTATCTGACGGCGAGGTAGGAAAGGTCGGGGTCGCGATTGATACCCTGAAAGATATCGAGATTCTTTTTGATGGTATCCCTCTGGATAAAGTCTCCACCTCTATGACGATCAACTCCACAGCCGCCATCCTTCTAACAATGTACATCGCGGTAGCAGAAAAACAGGGGGTAAAAAGTGAAGTCCTTCAGGGAACGATCCAGAACGATATCTTAAAAGAATATGCGGCGAGGGGAACCTACATCTACCCGCCCCTTGAATCGATGCGGATCGTCACGAATATTTTTGCGTTTTGTAAAGAACGTGTCCCCCGTTGGAATACGATCAGCATCAGCGGCTATCATATGCGCGAGGCAGGTTGCACCGCTGTCCAGGAAGTCGCCTTTACATTAGCTGACGGCATTGCTTATGTGGAGGCCGCCATCCGAGCGGGCCTCGATGTCGACTCCTTTGCCTCCAGACTCGCCTTCTTCTTCTGCTGTCATAACACCTTCATCGAGGAGGTCGCCAAATTCAGGGCCGCCCGGAGGCTGTGGGCAAAAATCATGAAGGAGCGATTTAAAGCGAAAAAGGATGATTCGTGCATGTTGCGGTTTCACACCCAGACAGCCGGATGTTCTCTCACAGCCCAGCAGCCCGACAACAATGTGGTGAGGGTTGCTTTCCAGGCGCTGGCAGCCGTGTTAGGAGGAACACAGTCGCTTCATACCAATTCCAGAGATGAAGCCTATGCCCTGCCGACAGAGGATTCCGTAAGGATTGCCTTAAGAACTCAGCAGATCATCGCCTACGAAACCGGGGTGGCGGATATGATCGATCCTCTATGTGGGTCATATGCCGTGGAAACCCTCACCGATGAGATAGAGAAGAAGGCCGTCGACTATATCGAAAAGATCGAAGCCATGGGGGGAGCCATCAAAGCCATTGAATCGGGGTACATCCAGGGAGAGATTGGCGAGAGCGCTTATCAATATCAAAAAGAGATCGAAACCAAGAAGCGGATCATTGTTGGCTTGAATCAGTTTCAGGTCAAGGAGGAACCCCTCAGGGATATCCTTCGTATCAAACCTGAGATGGAACAATACCAGAAGGCAAAACTGGCAAGGATTAAAAAAGAAAGAGATAACACAAAAGTGAAGGAGGCGTTAGCCGTTCTCAAGAAGACCGCCCAGGGGGCGGACAATCTGGTTCCACCCATTTTAGAGGCAGTCAAGGTTTATGCCACCCTGGGAGAGATCTCGGATACTCTGCGGGAGGTGTTCGGGGAATACAGGGAAAGATAAACGAATGCGGATTGCAGATTGCCGAATGCGGAATAAAAAATTAAAAAATGGAATTTAGTTTTTCCATTCCGAAATCCGAAATCCGCAATCCGAAATTGTTACGGAGGAGAGTATGCCTCGAAAGATCAGAGTGCTTATTGCAAAGCCAGGATTGGATGGTCATGACAGGGGGGCAAAGGTTATTGCCCGTGCCTTGAGAGATGCAGGAATGGAGGTCATCTACACGGGGATACGGCAGACATCCGAACAGATTGCCAGTGCTGCCATCCAGGAAAGTGTGGATATCGTGGGCCTTTCCAGTCTTTCCGGCGCTCACAACAATCTCTTTCCAAAGGTCGTCCAGATTCTAAAAGAGAAAGGGGCTGAAGATATCTTCGTTTTTGGAGGAGGCATCGTCCCTGTCGATGATATTCCAGCGCTTAAAAAGGCGGGAATCAGGGAGATCTTTCAACCCGGCACCTCCACAGAAGACATCATTAAGTATATCCAGGAGAACGTTAAAACCACATAACCCCGTCAGGCGGAAGACGTTAGGCGTAAGGTGTATGATTAAACCCCTTACCCCTTACCCCTTGCCCCTTCCGACTTACGTAAAGAAAGGATACTTCAATGCTTAAAAAGATTAATCACATTGCGATTGCCGTGAACAATCTTGAAGAGGCCGCTAAGTTCTATCAGGAGGTGATGGGCCTCACTCTTTCAGGGGTCGAAGTGGTGACAGCCCAGAAGACGAAAGTGGGCTTCTTTAAAATCGGGGAGTCGAACATCGAACTGGTCCAGCCCGCCGAGCCGGATTCCCCGCTGGTGAAATTCCTGGAGACGAAAGGACAGGGAATCCATCACATCTGTTTTGAGGTGGAGGATGTGGAGGCAGAGGTCAAAGCTTACCTTGATAAGGGAGCAACCCTGATCGATCAAAAACCCAGGCCCGGAGCCCACAACACAAAGGTCGCCTTCATCCACCCAAAATCCTCAAGCGGCGTTCTGATTGAACTCTGTGAACTACAAAAAAACAAATAAAATCTATCACTTAACAACTAATAAGATGGATTCTCCTCGTAGAGTAACTATACCATATTGAGTTAAATTAGAAATATTATAATAATTATAACATTTTTTTTCTTGACAAAAAAATACCCTTTCTGTATACCTAAACCCATCCGGTCCGATCATTAACTGAAAAAACCTTAATGTTCAAATCCATTTTCCAACTACAGAAGCCTATTTAATTCTGGCTATGCCAGATTAGGAGAAGGCAAAACATAAAACAAAAGGGAGGTCAACATCAATGGCGCTTTTAGAGGAACCGATTAAAGGTATCAAAGAAGTGAAGAACTATATCAACGGAGAATGGGTGGATACGAAGGGAAAGATTATGGATGTGGTCAACCCGGCAACGGGAAAGGTGATCGGAAAATGTCCCATCTCGACCAAAGAGGAGATCCATGCTGCCGTGGAGGCAGCCCAGGCCGCATTCCCGGACTGGAGGAGAACGACCCCTCTTGCCAGATCAAGGATTCTCTTCAGATTCAAGGGATTGCTTGAAGAGAATTTTGAGGAATTAAGCCGGATCCAGACCATGGAGCATGGAAAGACCATTGACGAATCCCGGGGTGAAACGAGACGGGGGATCGAAAACGTGGAGGTCTCCTGCGGCATCCCCACCTTGATGCAGGGCTACTATTCAGAGGATATAGCGACAGGAATTGATGAATGGGTCATTCCATCGCCTCTCGGGGTGTTCGGGATCATCGGTCCCTTTAACTTCCCCTTTATGATCCCTCTGTGGTCAGCTCCTTATGCGGTGGCCACGGGAAACTGCGTTGTGATCAAACCATCGAGCGAGGTGCCCCTGAGCCAATGGAGACTTGCTGAGTTGGCAGAAGAAGCTGGATTTCCCCCCGGGGTGTGGAACGTGGTCAATGGGGGGAGAACCGTGGTGGACGGGATGTTGGAGCATAAAGATATTGTAGGGATCACCTTTGTTGGATCCACGCCTACGGGAAGGGATGTGATCTACCGGAAATGCGGTGAGACGGGGAAACGGGTGATTGCCCAGTGCGGGGCCAAGAACTTTATGGTGATCATGCCGGATTGCAATGTGAAAGCGACGATTCCAGCATTGATGACCTCTTTTTTTGGCAATGCGGGGCAACGCTGCTTAGCCGGCGCCAATCTTCTCGTAGTGGGGGAGGATAACAAATTCTACAACGGTTTTATGGAGGAAGTAGCGGCCATGTCCTCCCGAATCAAGATGGGATATGGACTGGATGAGGCGATCCAGATGGGGCCTGTGAGGGACAAGGAAAAGAGGGATAAGATCATGGGCTACATTGAGATCGGGATCAAAGAAGGGGCGAAACTGAGACTGGATGGAAGGAAGCCGAAGGTCGATGGGGGATGCCCGGAGACCTGCTTTGTGGGGCCGACGGTCTTTGAAAATGTGACCCCTGAGATGCGAATAGGGAGTGAGGAGATCTTTGGTCCGGTGATGAGTGTGTTTCGGGCAAAGACTCTGGAGGAGGCGGTTGAGATCTGCAATGCCAGCCCCTTTGGCAATGGCCATGCGATCTTTACGCAGAACGGCAGGAGTGCGAGAGAATTTCAATACAGCGTGACGAGCGGGAATGTGGGGATCAACATTGGAATCGTGGCCCCGGTGGCTATTTTCCCCTTCAGCGGGATGAAAGACTCCTTCTTTGGGATCCTGCACACACAGGGCCGGGAGGCGGTTCGTTTCTTCACGGAAAGCAAAGTCATCATCCAGAGGTGGTTCTAAAAAATCCTTGATCGCAGATCGCAGATGGCGCCTGCCTGCCCCGCCCTCGGTCGGGACCGGGGCCGGCAGGCAGGAATTGAAAAATCCGAAATCTTAAATCTCAAATCTGAAATCAAGGCTCGATTGAGGAGGTAAAGACCGATGGAAATTAATACCTGTTCCGGGGCGATCAGCCTGTCCAGAGAGCTGGAAAATGAATCGGCGAAATTCTATGAGGAACTGTCAAAGAGATATGAGCAGGATAAGGATCTTTTTCTCACCTTTGCCAGAGAGAATGGGAAGTACGTCACCCAGATTGAGCGGGCTTACTATGGTGTGATCACCGATGCACTTGAAGGGTGCTTTGCCTTTGATCTTAATCCGGAGGACTACAAAATCAAGACCCCGCCCATAAAAGATGCAGGATATTCAGATTTTTTAAAAGAGGCTCTGGCCATGGAGGAAAAGATCCTGAAATTCTATCAGGTTGCAGCCGAGCAGTCGAAGCATCTGATGGCCGATGTGCCGAGATCGTTTACCCTGGTCGCCAAAAAGAGAATTGAAAGGATACCGAAGTTGAAGGCCCTTCTTGAAAAGGGAAAATGATTACTCACTCCCCACATCGAAACGGGAGTGGAGCGGTTTCAAAGGAGTGTGGATATGGGAATGAGAGTCGATCCAAAAAAATGTGTTTCATGTATGGCTTGTGAATTGGCTTGCGGATATCATCGGGACGACGGATTCGCATTACTCTCATCCTGTATCATGGTCACCCGGGGAAGGGAGAAGAGGGATTATTCTGTGGTGGTCCTGAAGGAGGAAGAAAATTTGGTAATTGCTCGACCGGAAGGATTAGAGGTTAGAAAACTTGGTTCTGGCGGAGAGACACAAGGGAAAAATAAAGAGGACGCCTCAGCCAAGCCATTGCTTCTAAGAGAGCCCTGTGACCTATGC
>Ga0154725_1145_pt1 | contig 43086 bp, 38 predicted proteins | sample Rifle2008BG16ft_FD_105733 | JGI IMG/M metagenome (GOLD analysis project Ga0154725, IMG submission 105733) | Deltaproteobacteria bacterium RBG_16_49_23 | reverse complement strand
CTCTCATCTCTCTCTTCCAGAATAAGTAACTTCAGACTCCAAAGTGTAACTTAACTTTGTCAAATTATTGTCTTGACAATTGGGTCCACCTTAATAGTCTAAAGCTTGAAAGAGCATATTAAGATCTTCGACTACCTTTAGCTCTGCTACTACTAATGTCTTATTGGCGTCAACGAATAGTATATCAAGTCTTCCTTCGCCAGTGCCTCGTTGATGTTCAAGATAGGTCAAACCCTCCTCAATTAATTCAGGAACTCGGATTATTCTCGATTCCAATTCCCTTTCCTCGAGTGTGGCTCGGGAGTATTTTAGCATGGCTACCTCCTTTGACATCGCCGGGATGGGGTCAAGTCTATTTTCTTAGCGTTCGCCTTTTCCACCAAATTCCGCCAAGGCTGAAGCCCTGATTCTACATTCCTGATTAAGTTCTCATTATGCCATTTCATAGAAAGGAGTCCGGGGTCAGGCTTCTTTTTGACACTCTCGAATTCTTCTCATTAACTTTGGATTAGGCGGCCTTTTTCATCCCTTGTTTTCTATAAAAATCGTTTCTTTTCTTCTGAGCTTTAGGTGCAACATGAAGGCTGACCTCCCCCCCTGCTGCCCTTACCAAACGCACCATTGAATCTAATGTGAAATTGACATTGCCACGAAGCACCTTAGTAATATAAGCAGGGCTGATTCAAGGCGTCGTGCAAGCTCGCTCCTGGAGACTCCGTTTGCCTCCATCATTTTATGAAGTCCCTCAGTAAAATCGAGAATGAGAGAGGCAACCCAATAGGTATCCCGTCTCTTTGCCTGATCGAAAAGCTCTTTAAACGATTTTTTCTTCATTTATCGGCAGGGTCAGGTCTATTTTCTTAGCGCTCACTTTCCCGCCCAAATTCTAAACAAAAATATTTGAAATTTCCTGGGCCTGTCATCCTGAACTCGTTTATTTACGTCTGTTCACCACTACGTGTCAGGATCTCACCCAAAAACACAAAACGAGATGCTGAACCAAGTTCAGCATGACATTTTTATCGCTGGATTAATGTATTTCTTAGGATAATATCTTGCCCTTGGGTTCCTCGGCTATCTGGATTGTGCCGAAGGTATTTTCATACTTCATAATGTTGTCTTGTAAGGCTGCAAGAATTCTTTTCATATGGCCCGGGCTGACAATGACCCTTGCAGTAACGGCGCCTGCCGGTGCCGCAACCATTAGGAAATCGAGGATGAACTCTTCTTTTGTGTGGGTGACGACCATATTGTTTGAATAAACCCCTCCTTGAAGATTTGGAGGGAAATTGACTTTAATATCCTGTCCATTCGGCATAAAAACCTCCTCTCAAGGTGGAAATCCGTGAGGCTGTCCACAGAAACGGGCGTTTCATTCGGAAAATCTCCCCTATCCCCTCTTTGCCCTCCGGGTCAGAGGCCCTATGGGCCAGCGGCCAAAGAGGGGGAATACCTCTCTTTTGTTAAGGAAGGATTTGTAGAGATCTTTCCCTATTTCAGGAACTTTTCTATTCATGTGAAAAGCTACCACAATATTTTGTGTTGTCAAGGAAAAACTGTATTCTAAAAGAGACAGCTGTCTTTTCTTAGGCTATGTATTACGGGTGTATTGACTGTGGCGAGTTAAAGGGGTTCATCATTTGGTTCAAACACTACCCACTGAGAACCTTTTCAGATAGATTACTTAAGATAGAACAAAGGTCGGCGTACGTTGATATATTCCCATTCGGGACCACTGGCAAGAATCTCAATGGACATCGAACATATTTTCTGAGTGGTTCCCTTTATTAGTCACGGGGGCAGGTTTATTTTCTCAGCGCTTACCTTTTCTCCGAACAAGTGAAGGAGAGTGGAATAACGCAATAAAAAGGGGAACGCACTTGGCGTTCCTCTCTGAGAATAGCTATGATTCAATTCCTATTTCAACGGGATCGCAGGCAGCCGCTTAAGGGTGCGGTTTGCCGGGTCAACCGTAATCCCCACGGATTCGAGTGCGGTTACACCCATCAATGGCTCTGAGTCATCGGGGCCGAAGATGACCCGTCCCGCAGTAATCTCACCCATAAAAGAGATCTGAACCAATCCAAATGGGTACTCCTTCAGAGTACCATCAGTCAGCTCATAGACTGTAGTTCCCACAGCTTTCACCCCTATCCGCTTCAATTCCACTCCGGGAGCAAGACAATCTATAGCTCCCGTATCGACGAGAAATTCTGCCTCATAGGTTCCGTTAGCAGATTCCAAAGCTTTAAGGGCTACTGTGACGTGAGTCAATCCCATATACTCCCCTCTTCTGCAAAAGGCTAATATTTACCCTTCCATCTTACCCAATTCTCTTAAAAAACAAATCCCCTGCCAATTCAAAAAAACATCCCTGATTCCATGTCGCTTCACGATTCTTCCTGTTCCCACCCTTTTGTCCTTTCAACGGCCCTCTTCCACCTTCGGTAAAGAGATTCTCTTTGTTTAAAACTCATCCGGGGAATGAACTTCCTCTTCACTCTGTAATTTGCGGCGATCTGCTGCTGGTCCTTCCAAAACCCTACGGCTAAACCAGCAAGGTAGGCGGCTCCCAAGGCAGTCGTCTCAGTGGTTTCCTGGATGACTACCGGAACCCCCAGAATGTCGGCTTGAAATTGCATGAGGAACTCATTGGCAGCCGCTCCTCCATCGACCCGCAATTCCTTCAATCCCGTTCCGAAATCCTCTTCCATGCATTCCAGCACATCCCTTGTCTGATAGGCAATTGACTCTAAGGCGGCCCGGACAATATGAGCCAGCGTCGTTCCACGGGTCAATCCAAAAATCGATCCCCGGGCATACATATCCCAGTAAGGCGCTCCCAGGCCGACGAAGGCCGGGACAAAATAGACGCCCTCATTGGATCGGATGCTGCCAGCCAACCTTTCGCTATCGGAGGCTTGCTGAATCATCTTTAACTCATCCCGGAGCCATTGGACTACGGCTCCTGCGATAAAAACGCTTCCTTCCAAGGCATATTCGATTTTCCGGCCGATCCCCCAGGCGATCGTTGTCAGAAGATTTTTTCTTGAAAGCAGAGGCTTCCGCCCTATATTCATCAGCAAAAAGCAACCTGTTCCGTAGGTATTCTTGGAAAGGCCCTTGCGGAAACAGGTCTGGCCGAAAAGAGCTCCCTGTTGATCTCCCACGATTCCCGCAATGGGGATCTCCCTCCCTAAAAAAGACTCAGGAGATGTACTTCCGTAGATCTCGCTGGAAGCTTTGACAACCGGCAGGATTTCTTTGGGAATATGAAAATATTTTAAGATCTTACCATCCCACGAAAGATCATGAATATTGTAAAGCAGGGTGCGGGAGGCGTTAGAATAATCTGTGATATGGAGCTTCTTCCCCGTGAGATTGTATAGCAGCCAGCTATCCACCGTGCCAAAGGCCAGCCTCCCTTTTTCCGCTGCCCGGCGGATCGCCTTCCGATGGTCCAAAATCCATTGAATCTTGGTGGCTGAAAAATAGGCATCAATTACCAATCCCGTTTTCCTGCGAATCTCTTGGGCGAATCTTGTCTTCTTGATTTCGGAACAACTCTGAGCGGTCCTTCGGCATTGCCACACAATAGCATTATGCACCGGCCGGCCGCTTTCCCTGTCCCAGATTAAAGTGGTCTCCCGCTGGTTCGTGATTCCGATGGCCGCGATGTTTCGCTGTGAAAGATTGACGGAATCAAGCGCCTGCCGGGCAGCTTCCAATTGCGAGTTCCATAATTCCGCAGGATCATGTTCGACCCATCCGGGACGGGGATAGATCTGCTTGAACTCTTTGGCCGCCATACCGACGATTTTCCCCCGGTGATCAAAAATCACCGCCCGGGAACTCGTGGTCCCCTGATCCAGGGCCATGATATATTCTTTTTTCATAAATCAAAAGAAGGCATCCCCCCTACTTTACCATAGCCTGGTACACCGCGCCTCGCATGAGGTAGCGGTAGTGCAACCGCAGGGGCGGTGCGTGCATCATCAGGACGACAGCCATCTGCTCCTTCGGGTCGATCCAAAAATACGTCCCATAGGCCCCCGCCCAAAAATAATCGCCCACTGACCCATGAAGTGCATTCCGGCCAGCCTCGGTACGCACGGCAAAACCTAATCCAAACCCCTGCCCCACCTCCGGACTCGGGATGATTGCTTGAAACAATGGGTAGCTTACCGGGCTGAACGGAATGCCGGGAGGAAGGTGGTTGGCCGTCATCAGTCCGATGGTTTTAGGGGAAACCAATCGAACCCCTTCCAGCACGCCTCCATTCAAAAACATCTGGCAGAAACGCGCATAATCAGTCGCTGTCGATAACATGCCGGCGCCGCCCGCGATCCATTTGGGACGCTGCATCGAGTCATGAAACAACGGTGGCCTTTTGCCGGTCGCCGGATCCACTTGCGGTTCGGCTACGCGCATGGCCTGCTTTTCACCCTCTGCCCAGAAGCCGGTGTCAGAAAGTTTAAGCGGTTTCGCAATCCGCTCTGCAATAAAAGCATCCAGTTCAAGACCGGAAACCACTTCGACGATGCGGCCTAATACATCCGTAGACATGGAGTAATCCCAGGCCGTGCCCGGTTGATACTGGAGAGGCAATTTGGAAAGCTTGGCTACCATCTCAGCATTCGTCTGATTAAAATCGAAAGGATTTCCACCTTTAACATTATAGAGGTCCTTGACCATTGATTTACCGAAAATGCCGTAAGTGATTCCGGAGGTGTGGCGTAACAAATCCTGGACCGTCATCTCGCGATCGGGAGGAACTAAAACCAGCTCCTTCCGGCCGGTTGCGGCGTCCGTCTTCTCGACACCCACTTTCAGGTCTTTGAACTCCGGAAGATAGCGGGAAGCTGGATAGCCCAATTGGATTTTACCCTCTTCCACCAGCATCATGACCGCAAGGGAAGTAAAGGGCTTGGTCATGGAGGCGACGCGGAAGATCGAGTCGTGTTTCATCGGGATTTTTTTCTCCCGGTCCTGATAGCCAATGGGTTCATAATAAGCGATTCTGCCTTTGCGAACAATCGTAACGACCGCACCCGGAATCACTCCCTTGTCAACATCGGCCTGCAATGCTGCAGAAATTTTCTTCAGCCGTTCAGATGAGAATCCGACTGCTTCGGGGGTTTCCGCTTTGGGAAGACCCTGAGCGCTGGCCATTGTGGCCAAAAACACCAAAAGTATTGCCGCCGCCATTATTCGTGTGAACTTTTTCATAGCAGTTCCTCCCTTCTTTTTTATTTGACAGGCTATCATAATAATTCGGGTTGTCAAGGAGAATTGTTTTTAAAAAAAAAGCCTTAGCTGCTCTCTGGCGGGAAGAGGGAAAGAGCAAATGAGATTGACAGTCCCGTATTAATCTGCTTAAATAAAAATAGCGGTTTGAAATAAACTTTGTAAAATCCCTCCCGACCTCCCTTTTCCAAAGGGAGGAGTCCATGCGTTTCACGGGATCCTTCTTTTGATGAGGGGAAGCAGGGGGATTAGAACCCTATGAAGGTCATTGCCGTTATTCCTGCGCGATATGGTTCGAAACGGTTCGAGGGGAAACCCCTTGTCGATATTCTGGGCAAGCCGATGATTCAATGGGTCTATGAAGGGGTGGGCCAATCGAAATTGATCGAGGAAGTCATTGTGGCCACCGACGACCAGAGGATCCTGGAGGCGGTTCAAAGGTTTGGAGGAAAAGCTGTGATGACCTCTCCAGGTCATCCCTCCGGAAGCGACCGGGTGGCAGAGGTTGCCCGCAAGCTCAGGTCCGAATTTATTGTCAATGTTCAGGGAGATGAACCTCTGATCAAAGGCTCTATCATTGATAAAGCCATCCGCCCTCTCCTGAAAGACGAAACCCTGGATATGTCCACCTTGATGACAAGGATTGAGGATGTGAAGGACTGGCTCAACCCCAACCAGGGGAAGGTGGTTGTGGATCAAAAAGGTTTCGCCCTCTACTTCTCACGCTCTCCCATCCCCTTTCCCCGCGATCTTAATATGGAGCAAATTCTCCGTAAGCCTGTCGAAAAAAGAGGTATTTTTTCAAAAAGGGTATTTAAAACGATAGGGCTCTATGTCTTTCGACGTGCTTTCCTCTTGCGGTTTGCCAAAATGAAACCCACCCCATTGGAAAAAATAGAGAAACTGGAGCAACTTCGGGCTTTGGAAAATGGTTATAAAATCAAAGTTGTTCCGGTTGATTATGAACCCATCGGTGTTGACACGCCGGAAGACCTCCAGAAAGTCCTCGCCTTCCTTGCCCGCAGCGCTTAAAAACTCATAACACCCTATTTTCATTAATATTGTCTTGAATTCACCGGCTCATCTTAAAAAAATAAAAACCATTTCCTCTAATTTCTGTGTGTTAGCTAAAATCTAAAAGTGCACACCTTTAAATCTCCTCTCCCAAAGGGGAGAGGATGAAGGTGAGGGGGTTATTCCTAATCCACCCTCACCCCAACCCTCTCCCGCCAGGAGACTGTGTCGTAATATCATTCTGAGGCAATAGCCGAAGAATCTCTATGATCGATTCAGTTGAAATCATTAGATTCTTCACTTCGTTCAGAATGACAAACATCCCAATTCCCACATTGCGACACAGCCTCCAGCGGGAGAGGGAGGAGCTACTGATTTCAATCGTGTGATGGTTTGGTCACAATTGAAGCACGTGCCATGGCCAACTTTAAACAGATTAGGTGTGCACTTTTAAACTTTAAATCCATAAAAAACGGTGCACTTTTAATTCTTAAGGGAACCTCTAATAATTCCCAATTCGTCACTCCTGCGCAGGCAGGAGTCCTGTTATGTCAAGAACTTATGGATTCCTGCTGGAGTTTATCCCGGTGAAGACCGGGGCAGGAATGACATTTTTAGAGGTTGCCTTAAATGACATCTCCGATTTCTACGTTGATTTTTTCACAATTTTAGGGTATAGTTAATTACTCGCCTAAAGGAAAAGATGAAATCAAACGCAACGAAACGCTATCTTCCTGTTTTTCTCTCACTTTTCACCCTTTTCCTTCTTTTTGCCTGTTCCACACCATCCTGGTTTCCGTTTAAAAAGGGGCCTCCTCATAAGGCGAAGATGAAGGAATTGGTGGATAAGGAAGTCATTATTATCGACAAACACGAATACGTGAAGGTCATCAATCCCCGGGTTTCCGAAGGAGGGAATCAACCCAAATATCTCTTGATTCCTGTGGAGGAGTATCTGGCAAAAAAAGAGGCATTTGCCGCTCCATCGATACGCGGTGAGGAGGGAAGGAAAACGCTTTCTGGCGCCACAACCCGATCACCCTCTTTCCTGCCGGAAAAAGAGGCTCTTTCAACATCCGTTTCAGTCTCTCCCGTCGCTCATTTAAAGAAGAAAGTGGTGGTTGCCCACTTTAATGACCGGACCACTTCTGCCGAAGAGGCCTTCGGCGACTGGTTGGCTGAAAGACTGATGAAAGAGATGATGCGAAGACCCCTCCAGGTTCTCTTTGTTGACTATCAGTTGGTAAAGGGATTTCTGGAAGCCAGGGGGATCTCTCCATCCGATCTGGAATCCCCGAAAACCTCAAGAATGCTCAGCGAGACCTTCGGAATCCATGCCATCGTGCTCGGAGAGATCTTAGGTCCCTATGTCTTCACCACAAAAGGAGCACAGGACCAGGATGGGACGTCGACTGCGATCATCAAGATAGAGATGAAAATCATCGATACCTTCTCCGGCAAAACACTCAAAACACTTGCGGCCCAGAACTCCATTGTCCCCACCAAAGAGAAGGGGCTCTTCTCCGATGAGAAGGCAAAAGGAAAGGCCTTTGACCTGACCCTTTCCGAAATCAGTCGGTCCCTATCAAGGGAACTGGACCGTCTGGACTGGTTCTGCCGGGTAGCCAGGGTCGACGGGGAAGAGGTTTACATCAATGCCGGTAGATTAAGCGGCCTGAAGGTGGGAGATGTGATGGAGGTGCTCCGGCCTGGAAATCCCGGAGAAAGAGGAGAGGTCAAGGGGAAGATTCAGATCTCAACTATCTTTGGAATGGACGCTTCTGTCGGAAAGTTGATTCAGGGGAAAAGGCCTAACGAAGAGGATATATTGAAACTTGCCGGACGAGAAGGATCTTGAGACCTCACTCAACTGCCCGTTCTCACCTCAACAGTCAGGCTGATATACGGGAGAAAAAGATAACCTCTTTGAATCGTGAATCATGAGGAAAGGGGACGAAAATTATGTTTAATATCGGTGATAAAGCAGTCTACCCGGGTCACGGGGTAGGAGTGATTGAAGCCATTGAGACCAAGCGTATATCGGGTAAGGAGCAGAGCTTCTATATCCTTCGCTTCGTCGATAACGGGATGACCATCATGGTCCCCGAAGACAATGTAAAGTCCGCCGGCCTGAGAACGGTGATCCGGAAGATCGATGCCCGGAAGGTGATCGGGATCCTGAAAGACAGGGAGATCACCCTGGATAATCAGACCTGGAACCGGAGATACCGGGAGTACATGGAAAAAATTAATACGGGATCGATCTATGAAATTGCGGAAGTCCTTCGGGACCTTCACCTCCTGAGGGCCGAAAAAGAGCTCTCCTTCGGTGAGAAGAAAATTATGGACACGGCCAAGACCCTCCTGGTGAAGGAGCTGGCCGTCGCCAAGAATGTGAAAGAGTCTGAAATCCTGAAAGAGATCCGGACGATCTTTGGCGCATAGACATCGATTTTCCCCGTCTTTTCATTCAATCCATCAAAACTTCATTGAAAGGAGGTGAACGATTTGGACACCTGGATTCTACGTCTTTTTTTGTTTCTCATCTGCGGTGCAAGCGGATACTTTCTGACAAAGGGATTTTCGCCCCGGATGGGTTTATGGGGACTCTTCGGGGGTCTTTTTCTCTCCGCCCTGACCCTCCTCATGGAGGATCGGTTGAAAAAAGTCTCTTTAAAAAATCTTTTAGGAAGCCTTATTGGACTGATCCTTGGAATCATCTTAGCCAATCTCATTTCCAATGCCTTTTTCCCCTTTCTTTTTGGCGAACAACAGACCGCCCTGCCTTTATTCGGGTTACTCTACGGGGTGTGCGGATATATCGGGCTCCGGATCGGTTTAAAAAAAGGAGGGGAATTCCATCTTTCCCGCGGTCCGCAGGATTGGAAATCCATGGGAAAAGGTTCTCCCAGGGATGGCATTGCCAAGATTCTGGATACAAGCGTCATCATCGACGGCCGCATCGCCGATATCGCGGAAACGGGCTTTTTGGAGGGCCCTCTTCTCATCCCCCAATTTATCCTCAGTGAACTTCAGCACATCGCCGACTCCCACGATCCTATCAAGCGAACCAGGGGGAAAAGGGGTCTTGAAATTCTCCACCACATCCAGAAGCAGATCGATGTGGATGTCCGGATTGTGGACACGGACTACCCCTCGGTCAAAGAGGTCGATGCCAAGCTGATCGAGCTTGCCAAAGAGGTCCAGGGAAAGATCATCACCAACGATTCCAACCTCAACAAGGTCGCCGGGCTTCAGGGAATAGAGGTGCTCAACATCAATGCCCTGGCCAACTCTGTAAAACCTGTCGTCCTCCCCGGAGAGGAGATCAATGCCAAAATCGTTAAAGAAGGGAAAGAGATGGGGCAGGGAGTGGCCTATCTCGATGATGGCACCATGATCGTCGTGGACAATGGAAGGCGGCAGATAGGAAAAAGTATTGATGTCGTTGTGACCAGTGTCCTTCAGACGCCCGCCGGGAGAATGATCTTCGCCCGCCTGAAAGAGGAGGCGAGCCGGGAAAACAGGGGAAAGGATAATTATTACCCCCTGGACAGCGAATTCTAAAGGAAGGTTGGAATAATGCCTGCCTGCCGGTAGGCGGGGAAAGATGGGATGTTGGGTCTAAATGGAAAAATCAATTTCCAAGATTCTAAACAGCCCATTATTCCAGTATTCCAACATTCCATTATTCCATGTAGTTTTATTGTCGAATGATGAAAGCCGACGCGGTGATCGTCTCTGCCGGTAAGGGTCAGCGGTTCATGGAGGGAAGAAAGAAACAGTTCTTCTCCCTGGGGGAAAAACCCATTCTTGCCCATACCCTTGATCGTTTTGACGCCTGCCCTCTCATCCGCTCCATCCTCCTGGTGGTTGGCCGCGAGGATCAAGACTATTGCCTGACAGAAATCATCGAAAAATTCCGGTACAGGAAGATCTCCCGGATCATCCCGGGTGGAAAACAGAGACAGGACTCTGTCAGGAATGGGCTTGATGGACTTCCCGGAGATGCGGAGATCATCGTCATCCATGACGGGGTCCGGCCTTTTGTCACGAAAGAGATGATCGAAGAATCGATCCGCTCCGCCGCCCGTTTTGGGGCGGTCATCATTGCCATGCCGGTGAAGGACACCATTAAGATGGCCCATCCGGACGGAACGGTCCTCAAGACTCTGGAGAGGGAATCCCTCTGGCAAGCTCAAACCCCCCAGACCTTTCAAGCCTCTCTCATCAGAGAAGCCTATCTCAAGGCCACGGAGGACGGCTATATCGGCACCGATGATGCTTCCCTTGTTGAGCGATTAGGGAAGAAGATCCACATCCTTCCGGGGTCTTACACGAATATTAAAATTACCACACTGGAAGATCTCATGCTGGCAAATCTTATCCTTAAGATGAGAAACCATACAAAAGGAGAAGAGGAATGAGGGTGGGGTTCGGTTATGATGTCCATTCTCTCGTACCGAATCGGCCTTTGATCCTCGGAGGGGTCCGTATCCCTTACCTCTACGGGCTCCAGGGCCACTCCGACGCCGATGTTCTCCTCCATGCCATCTGTGATGCCCTGCTGGGGGCCATTGCAGAAGGGGATATCGGACGACACTTTCCGGACACCGACCCCCAATACAGAGACATCAAGAGCGCCCTTCTTTTAGAAAGGGTGATGACCAAGGTGAAGGAGAAAGGATTTCACCTCCTCAATATTGACGCGACGATCGTCGCTCAGAAACCGAGACTATCGGATTTCATTCCCAGGATGGTTAATGAAATTGCCCAGGTCCTCGAAATCGACACGGCCAGGATCAATGTGAAAGCCACCACGACGGAAGGGCTGGGCTTTGCCGGCAGGGGAGAAGGAATCGCCGCCTATGCCGTAGCCCTGGTAGAAGAGAATTAAACAAAAATATTTGGCATTTTCCCCCAATCCCCTCCCACGTTGGGGAGGGGAGATTTTTTTATGTATATTTGCGTATAAATATTAGAGATAAATTCTAAGATTTTATCGTGTAAGAATCTACGCCTCATCCGGGACTTCGCCTGGAAGAGGTGGCCCCTTCGGGGCAGTTATTTCCTGGTAGCCGCAACCTTTAGGTTGCGTTTCAGGGTCGGTATTACATTGGAGGCCGATACGCGCAGGCTAAAGCCTTCGGCTAACATTTGGTTTTCCCAAATCATCAACATTTTTTTGTCGATGTTAATTCACTAAGCGACTATAAGAATGATTAAAGGTCCCAAATGACTTCAAACGTGCGTGTTCGCTTCGCTCCTGCTCCCACCGGACTTCTCCATATCGGAAATGCCCGCACTGCCCTCTTCAACCATCTCTTTGCACGAAAGGAAGGAGGCGCATTCATTCTGCGGATCGAAGATACCGATGTGGAACGATCGACCGAAGCCTCCATCGAGGCGATCCTCCGGGACCTCAGGTGGCTGGGGATTCTCTGGGAGGAAGGGCCTGATGGAGTTGGACAGAATGGTCCCTATCGTCAATCCGAGCGGCTTCCCCTTTATCGTGAGTATGCGGAGAACCTGTTCGGGGAAGGAAAAGTCTATAAATGTTTCTGTTCCCCTGAAAGGCTCGAATCCCTTCGAAAAGAGCAGCTCGCCAGGGGCATGATGCCAAAGTATGATGGAAAATGTCGCTCCCTCTCCCAACGGGAGATCTCAGAAATGGAATCAGAAGGTCTCCGGCCCGTCCTCCGGTTTCGGGTGGATAGGGGAATGGTCGTCTTTGAAGACCTCATCCATGGAAGGATGAGTTTCGATTCGGATGGGCTCGGTGATTTCATCATCGTCCGTTCCGATGGGATGGCGGCTTACAACTTTGCCTGTGTCATCGACGACCATTCGATGCGCATCACCCATGTCATACGGGGAGACGACCACCTCTCCAACACCCCCAGGCAGATCCTGGTCTATCGCGCCCTGGGATGGCAACCTCCGGTTTTCGCCCACCATCCCCTCATTCTCGGTCCGGACCGGTCCCCCTTGAGCAAACGCCATGGCGCCACAGCGGTCTCCCAGTACCGGGAGGAAGGTTTTCTACCGGAGGCTCTTCTGAATTATCTCGTCCTCCTGGGATGGACCTCTCCCTCCGGAGAGGAGATTCTCACCCCGGAGGAGATCGTCAAAGCATTCTCCCTCACTGCTCTCTCAAGAAATGCTCCCATCCATTCCCGCAAAAAATTGGAATGGCTTAACAGCCACTACATCCGTAAAACGGATAACGGTCGACTCGTCCGGTTACTTCTCTCCTACTTTGAGAAGGCCGGAATCCCGGTCAAACAGATGGATCAAGAATATCTTGCTCAAATCTGCGGTCTTCTGAAAGAGAACCTCTCCATTCTCTCGCAGGTTGAGGAATATTTAGGAATTTTTTTCGATGCGCTATTCTCCTTCAGTGAAGAAGCAAAGGCCGTCCTGATCTCCCCTGAAAACCGGGAAGCGCTTCAAACGATTTTAAATGTCTTAGAGGGTTTCTCCGAAATGGAAGGAGATTCGGGATCTCCCCTGCTTGTCCGGTTCGAAGGCAGGACGGGACGAAAGGGTAAATCTCTTTACGCCCTTCTCCGGGCGGGAATCACCGGAAAGATGAAAGGTCCGGAGCTGGTAAAAATCCTCCCTCTCCTCGGTAAAGACAGGATGATCAATCGATTGAAAATGGCTCTGGAGCTTTCTTGAGAAATCTGGAATATTGGAGCGATGGAATATTGGAACAATGGGTTTTCAGCAAGAGTCATTTTTAATCACATCATTCCACCATTCCATTATTCCATTATTCCGTTTTTGGATAGATTTATGACTCTTCGTGTATACAATACTCTGACAGGGAAAAAGGAAGATTTTCTTCCCCTCCGTGGAAATCGGGTTGGGATGTATGCCTGCGGGGTAACGGTTTATGATCTCTGCCATATTGGCCACGCCCGTTCGGCAATCGTCTTTGATACCCTCTACCGATACTTACGCCATCGGGGATACGATGTGACCTTTGTCCGGAACTTCACCGATATCGACGATAAGATCATTAAAAAGGCCAATGAAGAGGGGGTGGACTACAGGACAATCGCCGAGAAATACATCGAAGAATTTTATATCGATATGGGAGGCCTCGGGCTGGAGAAGCCCTCTGTTGAGCCTAAGGCCACGGAACATATCTCCGGCATGATCGACCTCATCTCAACCCTCATTGAGAAAGGATTTGCCTATCCGAGGGATGGCGATGTCTTCTTCTCGGTGGAGAAATTTAAGGACTACGGCAAGCTTTCCGGAAGGAACCTCGAAGAGATGCAGGCCGGCGCGCGGGTAGAGATCGATGAAAAGAAAGAGAATCCTCTCGACTTCGCCCTATGGAAATCGAGCAAGCCCGGAGAGCCTTTCTGGGAAAGCCCCTGGGGAGAAGGGAGGCCGGGCTGGCATATCGAATGTTCGGTCATGAGTCAGAAGTATCTTGGAGAGACACTCGATATTCATGGCGGAGGGAGAGACCTTGTCTTTCCCCACCACGAGAATGAGATCGCCCAATCCGAAGCCGCAACCGGCAAGCCTTTTGCCCGCTACTGGATCCATAATGGTTTTGTCAATATCAACCGGGAGAAGATGTCCAAATCGCTCGGAAACATCTTAACCATCAAAGAGATCCTCAACGAATGGCATCCGGAAGCCCTGCGGCTCTTCTTCCTCTCACATCACTACCGGAGCCCTGTCGATTATTCGGAAGATAGCCTCCTGGAAGCCAAGACAGGATTGGACCGGTTTTATATCACACTCCATGCGATTCAGGAGGAATTAAAAAAACATGTCTCCGCAAAACAAAAGAAAGAAGATTCTTTCTCCATCGGGAATTCCCAGAAGACGATCGAGTCCTTTCAAGCACGATTCGAAGAGGCCCTGGATGACGATTTCAATACCGCTCAGGCCCTTGGATACTTTTACGACCTTCAAACAGCTTTAAATGGCCTGCTGGGTTTTTCGGGGGGCCAACCCACCGACGAAATTCGCTCATTACTCAGTCAGGGATATGGTCATTTCTCAAAAATGGGGTGGATTCTCGGCCTGTTTCGGGAAGAGCCGGGTGCTTATATGGACAGGCAGAAAAAAGAAGGGTTGAAAAACATAGGCCTCTCAGAAGAAGAGGTTCTCAACCTTATCGGGGAGAGAAATGCAGCAAGAAAAAATAAGGACTGGAAGAAAGCGGATGAGATCCGAAACAGCCTTCTCTCAAAAGGGATCATTTTGGAAGACACCCCCTCGGGCACCCTCTGGAAAATCAAATAATATAGATCAAATATGGAATAACGGAACACTGGAATACTGGAAAAATGGGAAATTCATAGAATAAGATTTATTATTTTTTTCCTCTTGAAACCCAATATTCCACTTTTCCAATTTTAATTTTCTTTCCTGATACCCAATATTCCATTATTCCAATTTCAGCGCTGTATAAGCCGCACCCAATATTCCCGCATCATCTCCGCATTCGCCCTGGACAATCTCAACCCTCTCCCTCTGCCCTTTCATGGCTCTTTGATCAACAACCTCTATTGCGCTCCCAATAAAATAGTCCCATGCTCTTGAGACTTTGCCGCCGATCACAATCTTCTCGGGATTGAAGAGGTTGACGAGGTTCACCAGTCCCAGCCCTAAATATCCACCCATCTCTTTAAAAACGTGAAGGGCTGTTTCGTCTCCTTCCCGGGCGGCCTTAAAAACCTCCTCCGATGTAACCTTCCGGAGATCCCCCCCGCTTCTCTTAAGGATCCCTTTCCCTTCACCTTTCTCAATCGCTTTCCTTGCCATTCCTCTGATTCCATTTCCGGAAGCATAGACTTCGAGGCATCCTTTTCCTCCGCAACCGCATAAGGGCCCCTCCGGATTGAGCACTATATGTCCCACCTCTCCTCCCATCCCCCCTGCTCCATGGAGAATCTTCCCTGCAACCACAATCCCTCCTCCCACTCCTGTCCCAAGAGTGATGCCACAATAGTCCAGGGATCCCCTTGCCGCACCTTTCCAGCCCTCACCCAGGGTGAAGGCATTCGCATCATTCTCAATGGCGATGGGATAGAGAATCCTTTCCTGAAGGAAGGCTTTCAACGGAAACCCATGAAGGTCCGGAAGATTGGGCGGGACGATCAGAATACCTCTCCTCATATCGACGGGTCCTGCAATGCCGATTCCTATCCTGATCTCGGGCTGAATCCCTCCTGCCTCTCCCTTGATAAAATCCTGAAGCCTTGAGACCAGGCTCTCCATCATCGCGAGGCCGCCCCGTGACGCATCCGTGGGGTATTGAATCCTTTTTACAATTCCACCATCCGGAGTGACGATTCCCATCCGGATGTTCGTCCCCCCCACATCCACTCCAATCAAAAATGGTTTCAAATTCATTCGGGCTTCCCTTGTGGTAGCGTCGGCATTTATTGCCGACGCCATGATACGCCCCCGGTAAACGAGGGCGCTACGAATGACCTACAAATTAACACAATAAATGGTTCGGTCATATCGACAATGTATTTTTATAGTTAGGGGGTATTGAACCTTTGCCCTTTGTCCTTTGTCCATTGTTATTTGTTCATTGTTCTTTGTCAAGTAACCCTTCATTTGTAGTGCTTTTATCCCCCTTTGGCAAAGGGGGATAAAGGGGGATTTTAAAAATAAGTTTGGGAAATCTCCCCTCACCCCTCTTTGCTAAAGAGGGGGTATAAAGATACATTTGTATCATTCGGACAAGTAACTGAGAGGTTTCTTTGTCAAAATATTTCCCCTTGTTTGGCTGTTTTATTTCTGATATAAGTAGTGACAATGTTAGCCCGTGTTCTTAGCAGCGCCGTTTTCGGAATTGACGCCTATGTGGTGGAAGTTGAGGCCGACATCGCTCAGGGCCTTCCCGCCTTTGCCACGGTTGGCCTTCCCGAAGGTGCAGTGAAAGAGTCAAAGGACAGGGTCAAAGCCGCAACCAAGAATTGTGGCTACGACTTTCCTTCCCGGCGAATCACGGTTAACCTTGCTCCGGCCGATATCAGAAAAGAAGGGGCGGCCTTCGACCTACCCATGGCCATCGGCATACTGGCAGCCACAGAGGTGGTTCAGAAAGAGAGACTCGACCGTTATTTCATCCTGGGGGAGCTCTCCCTGGATGGCCAGGTCAAACCCATCAAAGGAACGCTTCCCATTGCCGTGGCTGCAAGGGACGCCGGCCTCCGGGGAATCCTGCTTCCCAGGGGAAATTCAAAAGAAGCCGCGGTGGTCAAAGGAATTGAGGTTCTTCCTCTCGATACCCTCTCCGACTGTGTCGAATTCCTGAATGGCAACCTCGCCATCGATCCCGTTGTTTTGGATCTTGACGAAGTCTTTAAGATGGAGATGAACTATCCTGTTGATTTCAATGAAGTGAAAGGCCAGGAGCATGTCAAGCGGTGCCTGGAAGTGGCTGCCGCAGGCGGACATAATTTGATTATGGTCGGTCCTCCCGGCTCCGGGAAGACGATGCTGGCAAAACGTCTTCCCACCATCCTCCCGGATATGAATTTCGAGGAGAGCATCGAGACGACGAAGATTCATAGCGTGCTTGGACTCATCCCTGCAGACAGGGCCCTCATTGTCACCCGGCCTTTTCGGAGTCCCCATCATACCGTCTCCGACGCAGGCCTGATCGGGGGAGGACAGATCCCGAAGCCGGGAGAGGTCAGCCTCTCCCATAACGGTGTCCTTTTCCTCGACGAACTTCCCGAATTTAAGAAGAATGTTCTGGAGGTGATGCGCCAGCCCCTGGAGGAGGAAAAGGTAACGATCTCCCGGGCTGCCACCTCCCTCACCTACCCTGCCCGATTTATGCTTGTTGCCGCAATGAACCCTTGCCCCTGCGGTTATTACAGCGACCCCAACAACGAATGCTCCTGCACCATTCCCCAGATTCAGCGCTACCGGTCAAAAATCTCCGGCCCTTTGATGGACCGTATCGATATTCATGTCGAAGTTCCAGCGGTGAAGTACCGGGATTTGGCAAGCCGTGCCGCAGGCGAATCCTCCCGTGAAATTAAAAGACGGGTCGATCAGGCCCGGAAGGCCCAACTCGATCGATTCAAAGGGATGAAGATCTACTGCAATGCCCAGATGACGAACCGGCATATTAAGAAGTATTGCCAGATCGATGAAGCGAGTCAGAAATTGCTGGAAGTGGCCATCGATAAGTTTGGACTGAGCGCCAGGGCCTATACGAGAATTCTGAAGGTGGCCCGGACCATCGCCGATCTTGAAGGTCAGGAGGAGATCCAGCCGGCCCATCTCTCTGAAGCCATTCAGTACCGCACTCTGGACAGAAATCTGGTTTCTTGAATCCAGTCATAAGATGGAAACAGTTGAATACTTCTCAGATTTTTTAAGAAGGATTGGAGCGACGAATTTTTTAGCTATTGGCATCGGTCTCATCGTCCTCTGGCTTCTCATCTCCGGCATCCGAAAAGGACTCAAAGGAGGCCGAAAGGACAACGGCCCCGACCAGGAAGGTGAAGATTAATTAGAGCCTGTCTATAAATGCGTCTTTCCCGTCATGCCGGACATGATCCGGCATCCAGAAGGCCTTGAAAAAATGGATTCCGGCCCCGATTTTCATCGAGGTAAACTCCAGGCGGAATCCAGGGTCCCGGTGAAGACCCGAATAAAACAGAATTGTGAAAATCCAAATTTCCGATAAGTGGGGGATTTTTTGAAGGCAGCCGAACAGGGAAATGGAATGGTAACAGTTTAGTCCTTATTTTACCCATCGGTTGTGGAGATATCAACTTGAATTATTATACAGGGCAGCTTGAGCGGTTGCTGTATCTGCGGTGAGGAGGGTTTGGAGAAACTTCCTTGGATGGACCCCTTGTCTTCTGGCGGTTTGCACCAGACTGGGGAGGATGCTGTGAGTTTTGAGTCCGCTTTTTGATCTCGATCCAAAGCATATCTTTCGGAAGATCACCAGATGTCTAAGAGATTGTTCTGCGTGGTTGTTGGTGGGCGGCACACCGGGGCGCCGGAGGAATGTAAAGAGAGACTTTTGTTCGGGGCCTACGAGAAAACTACGGAGAGTCTCGGCAGGTTTGAAACGAAGGGTCTGTTTGTCCCGCGCTTCGCGGGATTGAGTTCCATAACGAAGCGTTTTTCGAGCTTGGCCGCTTCGTTCCGGGGGATATGGCCGGATTTGAGCTTCTGGCCTGTATCGCAGAGTCGTGAGCATAGATCGATGAGATTATTGCAGAAGGGGGCGACAGCGGTGTCTTTTTCGGTTTGCAGCAGGAGCGCATGTTCCCCTCTGATTTCCTTGGCCTTTGTGATGATATGGGCGATGCAAGTCTGCCAGTCCAGACCGATACCGTTATAGGCGGCATAGCGGTCGCGCACCAGGGTCCCATCAAAGTTTTCTCCGAAGATGCTTTTGGCCACCTCGGCAGACCGATGCCGGTCGATATGAAAGAAGGCGAGGTTTTGATTGCCTGCGAACCATATAAAATGGCCCACGCCGTCATTGCGCCAGGAGGTTTCGTCGGCATGGAGCAGCTCGGAGGTCCTGATCTTGTCGCGCAAATCCTCATAGATCGGCATCCCCTGTGCCGCCGCTTTGCGGTCGAACCCCAGGGCGGAAGCCGGAACAAACTCAAGGCCGAATAACTCCCGAAACAACTCCGTCGTTTTCCGATAGGAAATCCCGATCCGATAGCGTAAGTAAAGGGCTACGGACTTTGCGACCGGCCCGATAGGGGCGTTCAACAGCTCACCCTTGCCTGCCTGAACCACGGGACGGTTGCACCTCGCACAGAATGCCTGCCCATGCCGATAGCATGTGACCAGGGTCTGGGGCTGGATCACGATATCTTCCTGAACGTGCTCCGTCGTTTCTTGGATCGGTGCCAAGCCCTCGGATTGACAATGAGGGCAGATCGTGGGGGCAGGCACCTCAACAGTCCTATCAATATGCTGCGGCTTGGGCCTCACCCATCCCGGATGTCCTGGCGTTGCTCCACGCTTTTTCTTCTCCCCTTCATGGGACGACGAGGGACTCTCGGGATTGTTTCCACCTATTTCCACTTCTTTCTTCTCATTCGGCTTAAATTGCCGTCGGTGCAAGGCCTGAAGTTTCGCCCTAAGCTGCGCATTGTCCCGCTCCAGAACCCGTATCCGCTCATCCCTGGCTTTTAAGTCGCCATCAAAGAGATCGATGATTCGCAGATGCTCCTGATACACGTCATGGGCCCGTCGGTACTCTTCCAATACCCACTGGGTGGACAATCCATCCAGATACGGGCAACTGTGCCTGTACAAGCATTCGAAATCAGAGGGTGGATAGGGGCAGCGCGGCACGCCTACTGGTTCTCCAGGTTCAGGATCTCCCAATTGACTTTGGAGAGCGAGAAGCGCTACTGCTGTCCCTGCTCCCCCTCCTCCGATGATCAGGACATCGGTTACGTAAGCGACCTGCGAAAGATCGATCCGATCCGGATCGATCCGGCTCCAGGACTCCAGAATGCTACAAAACTCAGGAGGCAGACGATAGCCCTTGCTCGGACCGACCTTCAGTTCCTGCAATGAGCCCTCTTTATAGGAAGGGTGAAACCTCTTCAGCCGTTCCTCTTTTTCGGCGAGGCTCATCCTCGGAAATTCCCAGTCCTCTCCCCTCTTAGCCAATCTGAGAGGCCGGGTCTGTTCCACTTTCCGGATCAGTTGTTTTAGCTCAGGTGTGTATGCCATCGCTGTAAATAAAGGCTGAGGCTGAGTTTGAGGTTAAGGTTTAAAAAATTAAATTCTAAACCTTTGCCTAAACCTGAACCTTTGCTTTAATTTAGTCATTAATCTGACATTTGGGTTTTGGAATTTAGAATTGATTTTTTGAGGTTAATGGACCTTCTTTTCGTAGCCTTCCCAGTACCGGTCCCTCAACCCCTTCTTCTGGATCTTCCCGGAGCCGGTTCTTGGAAGGGCGTCGATGAAGTCGATTGATTTGGGGGCCTTGTAATGGGCGATTTTTTCTTTGCAGAACCGGATGATCTCCTGCTCTGTAGCTATCTGTCCCTGCTTCAAAACAACAATACCTTTGACCGCCTCACCCCATTTCTCATCGGGCACTCCAACGACCGCACATTCTAATATGGCAGGATGCATATAGAGCACGTTCTCCACCTCAGTCGAATAGACATTTTCCCCGCCGGTGAGGATCATATCTTTCTTTCGATCGACAATGGTCACGTATCCTTCTTCATCCATAACGGCCATGTCGCCCGTATAGAGCCAGCCCTCTCTGATCGATTTTGCCGTCTCTTCCGGAAGCTTCCAGTAGCCCTTTGTCACAATATCTCCTCTGACGATGATCTCACCGACCTCTTTTTCATCTTTCTTGATCTCTTCTCCCCGGTCATTCACCACTTTCAGCTCGACGCCGATGAACTCCCTTCCCGTCTTCGACTTGAACTGAAGCTGCTCTCTGTCAGGCAATCTTTTCAAATGGTCCTTTAAGATGGAGAGTGTCAGATAGGGACTCGTCTCGGTCATCCCATAGGTCTGAATATAATTGCATTTGAAGGTTTCGACAATCTTCCTGACGACTTCAGGCGCAATGGGCGCTCCCCCGCTGAGCAGGACTCTGAGGCTTGAATAGTCGTATTTACCAACATCCGGAGAGTTGACCATGAGGTTGAGCATGGTGGGAATAAGATTGGTAAGGGTCACTCTCTCTTTTTCAATCGTCTCTAAAACTGTCTTTGCATCAAACTCCCTGACCAGAACATGCGTTCCGCCCACCCAGGTGATCGCCCACGTCGCCCAGGCATCGGCAAGATGGAAGAGCGGCGCCACATGAATCCAGACATCCTGATCCGTGAGATGGATTTCTGCAATCGTCCCCAGGGCATGGGTCGTCACATTCTTATGCGAAAGCATCACGCCCTTGGGCCGTCCCGTGGTCCCGCTTGTGTAATAAATCTGGGCAATGTCCTCTCCCGTGACAGGCGTCTCCGGAGTAGCGTCCGGATCTCCCTGTTCGAGGGCTTTCTCATAATTGAGATCACGCTCTTCCCGTCCTGGAATCCCATCCCCTGTCCACAGAATCTTTTTAATTTCCGGGATCTTCCCTCTGATCGGATCGACCTGCTTTTGGAACATCGGATCCGAGATCAAGACTTTTGATTCAGAGTCCTGCAGGATAAAAGCGATCTCTCCGGGAGAAAGCCTGGTGTTGATGGGGACCGATGTGGCTCCGATCTGAGCAATCCCGTAATAGGCTTCTAAAAAATAGTGGCAGTTGGGATGAAGGATGGCCGCCTTATCATCCTTGCCCACTCCAAAGGCTTTGAGAGATTGAGCAAACCGTTTAACCCGTTCATCGAATTCCCGGTAGGTCCACCGCCTTCCTCCGCAGACAATGGCTGGCTTCCCGGAAAAGAGTTTGGATGCTTTTTTCAGAGTCTCTGTAAGAATCAATACTTACCTCCTTAAAACGCAAATGGACAGGCTGGAAACCTGCCCTTTCGAATCTCGGGTTCATCTTCAGAAATCCTTCTATCGGGTTTTAAATAAGATGGTTTCGTAAAAAGTCGTCTCATCCCGCGAGACGCGGGAAAAACCGGTGTCCAGTGCCTTCATAACTACCTGAGATCGATGGATTCCGGCTTTCGCCGGAATGACGGTGATCAGCCTTTTTCGACTTTTTACGAGACCATCAAATAATACTTTTCTTGTATTTTGTGTATTGATAACCGGCAACAATGATGAGCAACCCGAAGCCGATGAGGTCTGTGACCCAGCCCGGTTTGATCAGGCATAGGGCCCCTATCAGCAGGATGAGCCGCTCTATCCATCCCGCCTTTTTCAATAACCACCCCTGGACCGCAGCTCCCAGCGCCATAGTCCCTAAAAGACCTGTAATAATGACAAAGGTAATCTCTGTCGGACTTCCCACAAGGACCATTGCAGGCCCATAAACAAACATATAAGGGATAAGAAATCCAGCCAACGCAAATTTCATTCCTAACCATCCTACATTCCAGGTCTTTGCATTGGCAATGGCGGCCGCCGCAAAGGCGGCTAAAGCCACAGGAGGAGTCAGCGCAGAAAGACAGGCAAAATAGAAGATGAAAAGATGAGCAGCAATGGCCGGAACTTTAAGCTGAATCAATGCAGGGGCCAAAACCGAGGCCGATATAGCATAAGCCGCCGTGGTGGGCATTCCCATGCCAAGAATAATGGCAATCAGCATGGTGAAGAATAGGGCAAGAAGAAGGCTTCCTCCTGAGTAGTTGATAATGATCATCGCAAACTTCATTCCTAATCCAGTTTGTGTAAGGACGCCGACGATAATCCCCGCTGCAGCACAGGTGGCGGCTATTTCAATCGACCCTCTTGCTCCTTTGGCAAGGGTTTCAATAACACTTCGAAATCCCATTCTACTAGCCTTGCTTATCCAACTCACGATAATGAGAGAGATGATCGCATACATTGCAGACCGATAAGGAGAATAGAACAACACCATCAATGAAAACAGGAGAACAACGATGGGAACGAGAAGGTATCCCTTTTCTACCATGATCTTTTTGAAAATAGGCAGTTCTTCCCTTGTCATCCCCCTCAATCCAGAAGAAGCCGAGTAAAAGTCGATCATCCAGTAGGCAGAGGTGTAATACAGCAGTGCCGGGATTACTGCTGCTAAGGCAACTTTAGAGTAAGGAATCCCCAAAATCTCTGCCATGAGAAATGCGCCAGCGCCCATGACGGGTGGCATGATCTGTCCCCCTGTGGAGTTCATCGCCTCTATGGCTCCGGCTGCGGTAGCCCTAAATCCACTGGCCTTCATCAAGGGTATGTTGAAGACTCCGTCCACGACGACATTGGCCACGGAAGATCCTGAGGCTGTTCCAATGATGGCGCTTGAAATGATGGAGACCTTTGCAGGGCCTCCTCTCAAACGGCCTGCTGCGCAACGTGCAAAATCGACAAAAAACTTACCTGCTCCGGATGCCTCTACGAAGGCTCCGAAGAGGACGAAAAGGAAGATATAGTGGGCAGAGGCTAAAATAGGAAGGCTCAATATCCCATCCAGACTGAAGAGGTAGGTCATCATTCTGGGCCATGAATATCCTTTGTGGTAAAAGAGGCCTGGCATATAATTGCCAAAGTAACCATAAAGAATGAAAATCCCTGAGAGGATAGCCAGGGGCAAACCTGTGGCCCGCCGTGCCATTTCCACTACCGTAATGACAAAGATGGTGGAGAAGATGAAGTCCAGAGTATTTGGAACCACACCCACTCGATAGATCCACTCATCAAATACAATAAAGATATAGGCGGCAGGAGCCACGGTTAATAGAATGAAAAGATAATCGATTAAATGAAGACGATCTTGGGGTGAGTTCTTCCATCCAGGGATTACAGCGAAGATTAAAACTCCTGCAAAGACGACATGCATTGTCCTGAAATACCAGGGGTCGATGGCCCGAATGGTCAAGACATAGATGTGAAAGAGACTCATGACAAGTCCGATCACAAAGACTGCCTTGAAGACAATGCCTGTCAGTTCCCTTCCACCCGAGACTTCGATATCTTTGATATGCATCTCTTCCAGTTTATGCGCAACCTCTTTGATATCCACTACTTTTTCCTCTACCATCTTTCTCCTCCTTTTTTCCCCTTCCCCTCAGCGATAAAGAGCGCCTCGCCTGAAGTGTGTTGTCCGCCCTCTCACAGAATCATAAGACCCTTTAAAAAAAATGCGAATGGCCATGAGAGGCATGGCTCATCCGCACATTCTCTTGATTCAAAGAACCTTGAGATCATTCATCGATTCTATTGCGGGATCAATTTATCCGGAATCTTGATGCCCTTTTCTTTATAATACCTTATTGCTCCTGGATGGAGGGGAATAGGACTGAAAATGACGGGCTCTGGTTTTGTTTCCTTTGCCGATGCATGGGTCGTGATAAGGATATCCACATTTTCAAAAGTCTTCTTGACCACTTCGTATACAAAATCCCCTGGAACATCTTTATGGGTGATCATAAAGTTCCAGACCGTAATCGTCTCCACATCGTAATCCTTATTGCTTTTATAGTATCCCTTCGGAATCACGCCGGGAGCAAAGAGGGGATATTTGGCGATAAACTTTTCGGCGTCGGCCTTTGGAACGCCGATGACGTTGACATCATGGGTCGTCTCCACTTCATTGATGAGCCCCCAGGGAAGTCCCACAGACTGCCCGTTGGCATCAAGCATCCCGTCCTTGAGCTGGGAGTTGAGATCGGATGACCCCGCATTGGTAATTCGGCCGGGTTTCACCCCTGCCGCCTCAAGAATTTTTGGCCAGTAAGTGGCGGGGGTCCCGCCTACAGGACCGACTCCTATGCTTTTCCCGTTAAGATCGTGGATCGTTTTAATTCCGGTCTTTTTCAGGGCATACATCTGAAAATAGGTGGCATACATAGGAAAGATCACTCTCGTGTTCTGATGTTTCTTTCCTTTGGCCCAGCCCTCTCCGGTCCATCCTTCCCAGACAGGAGCCGCGGTCACTCCCCCGAAATCAAGTTGTTTGGCATCGACCAACTGGGTATTATGCACCGGGCCTCCGGTTGTCTCAACATTGCCGGGAATCCCCATCTTATCATGCAGTAATTTGGCAAATCCTCCCATCCAGGTGAAATAGACACCGCCCACCGGCGCGGCCCCAATGGTTACGGACTTCGGCCAACCCGGCTTCACCTGCGCTTCGCTTGTAGCCAGGGTGAAGAAAAGAATAAGTAATACAACGCTTAATATGACCCAAACTCTTCTCATCGCTTCTTCCTCCTTTTTGATTTAATTGCTCCCTCTTTTACCAATTAACTTCCTTCTTGTCAATGACAAATTCTTTCTCCTACTCCTCCTCGCTCTTGGTCAGGTCTTCGAACCGGATATCCAGGCCGAGGATGCCTTTGATCTCTCCTGTTTCAACCCGAATCGGTCCGGAGAGGGTGATACAGAGCGCTCCGGTATGCTTTGAAGAGTAGAGGTCGGTGACGTGAATTTTGCCGTCCTTTAACGGATTGATAAACCAGGGGCGATCGGAGTAATTCTCCCCCACCGGGACATTGGCGAATTTCGCCTGGTCCACGGGCTGACAGATGGTCCGTGTAACCTTTATTCCATGTATATTGACCACATAGACATACTGCAAATAGGGATATTCATCCACCAGAGATTGCAAGATGGGCTCGATCTGCTCCGTATTCATGGACTTCATTCCCGGCTCCTCAATCACCCGTTCGATGATGTGGTAAGCCATTTCTCGCGCCCTTGCCTTCAACATGTCAAACTCTGAGACGAAGATCTCGGCGAGGTATTTCCGTGTCACTTTCTCCATCTCCAGGTCGGAGATCGCGGTCGTTCTTCCTTCCTCATACTGTTTCGTCACCCAGCGATTGATCTTTCCCACCCCTGGATGGGTCTTTTCGATCCGGTCTTTTCCGGTAAGGGAGAAATGTGAGTTAATCCACTGGGCAATGCCCGCCAATCCGGATTTGTCATTGACCGAGACCGAAATGGGCCGGTTGAGAATCTTGGAGGTATTGAAGATGTTATAGATCTCCTCGTTCTTCAAAATGCCATCGGCATGGATGCCGGCGCTGGTGGCATTGAAGGCGGCTCCGACAAAAGGCATATTGGGAGGGATGTGGACGCCGATGATCCGTTCGAAATAATTTCGGATCTCTGTGATCATGGTGGTATCAATGCCGTTGTTGTGACCCACAAGGCTGATATATTCAATGATGAGCCCTTCAATCGGCGCATTGCCCGTCCTCTCTCCAAAGCCCAAGAGCGTCCCATTGGCCCCCGAACATCCATAGAGCCAGGCGGTGGTCGCATTGATCAGCCCCTTGTAAAAATCATTATGACCGTGCCATTCCAAATATTCGGGAGGCACTCCCGCATCATCGACCATGGCACGGATGATCTTTGGCACGCACCGCGGGAGGGCCGCGCCCGGATAGGTCACGCCATAGCCCAGGGTGTCGCAGAGCCGGATCTTGACCGGCAATTTTGCCTCCTCGGCAAGGCGCATGATATCCTGCGCAAAGGGGATACAGAACCCATAGATATCCGCACGGGTGACATCCTCAAAATGGCACCTTGGGATGATCCCCAGATCCAGGGCTGCAGAAACAATGGAGAGATACTCCCTCAACACCACCCTCCGGTTCTTCTTCAATTTTAAGAAGATATGATAATCCGACACCGAGGTGAGGATGCCCGTTTCTTTCAATCCCATCTCTTTGACCAGCTTGAAATCTTCTTTGGCAGCGCGGATCCATCCGGTGATCTCGGGGTAGCGGTAATTCCTTTCCTGACATCTTCTCAACGCCTCCTTGTCCTTTTCGCTGTAAAGAAAGAATTCGCACTGGCGGATCACGCCGTTGGCGCCCCCGAGTTTGTGGAGCATGTCATAAAGATCAACGATCTGTTCCACGGTATAAGGGGGCCTTGCCTGTTGGCCATCGCGGAACGTGGTGTCTGTGATAAAGATCTCCTCCGGAGGATCGATGAAGACGAACCGGTTATCGAACTCGATCCGGCAGACCTCCTCGTAGGGAAAGACATGCCGGTAGAGATTCGGCTCCTGGATATCCAGGAGTGGAAATTGGACAATAGCTGTCTTGCTTTGAAATGCTTTTTTCTTCTTTGCAATGGCCATTCTTGATCCTTTCTTTACGGATTTATCTTCCGTATTTTGATAGACAACTGATTCATAAAATCCATCCCCTGCCTTCGCCGAAGCGCCTGCCCGCCGCACGAGGCTTTGGGAGGCGGGGCTTCGCGCAGGCAGGCCACCTCCTTTTCCAAAGGGAGGAGAAATATTTCCCCCTTTTGCCCTCCGGGTCAGAGACCGCTCTGGGTCGGAGACCAAAGGGGGATGAAGGGGGATTAGATGGCTTTTTTCAAAGCGCTAAGGCGTTACTAAACCTTCAATTTAATCCACAGCTCATCCAGTTGCTTTCCATCTACTTTCGAAGGGGCGTCGGTCATCAGACAGGTTCCCTTCTGGGTTTTGGGAAAGGCGATCACATCCCGGATCGACTCCGAATGGCTGAGGATCATGACGAGCCGGTCGAACCCGAAAGCGATCCCTCCATGAGGAGGGGTCCCGAATTCGAGAGCCTCCAGCAGAAATCCGAACTTCTCCCTCGCTTCCTCCTCATCCATCCCCAGCTTCTCGAAGAGGAGGGATTGCACCTCCTTCAGATGATTCCGGATGCTTCCTCCCCCGATCTCAGAGCCGTTTAAAACAAGATCATAAGCCTTGGCCTTCACCTCCTCCGGGTGATCCTTCAATGTTGAGAGGTCCTCATCCCTGGGGGCGGTGAAGGGATGATGGACAGCCGCATACCTCTTCTCTGTCTCATCATATTCTAAGAGAGGAAAATCCAAAATCCATACGAACCGGTACTCCTCTTCGGGAATGAGCCCTAATTTCTTGCCGAGATGGAGGCGGAGGTTTGCCAGAGATTGATTCACCACCTTCGAAGGACCTCCGATCAGGAGAAGGAGATCGCCCTCCGATGCTTCCATCACTTTTCCCACGGATTTTCTCTCCTCATCTGTGATGAATCTCTGCATGGGGGATTGCCAGGTGTCCTGGCCCACTTTGGCCGAGATCAAACCTCTGGCCCCATAGGCATAGACAAAGTGGGTGAGCTCATCGATTTCCTTTCGTGAAAAGGTTGCCCCTCCCTTCACATTGATCGCCTTGAGGATTCCCCCTTTATCGAGCGCATCTTTGAAGACCTTGAAGGTAGAATGCATCAAAACTTTTGAAAGATCCCTCAATTCGAGCCCGAACCGGGTATCAGGCTTATCCAGACCATACCGGTCCATCGCCTCATCGTAGCTCAAAATCGGGAAAGGGGTCTCCAGTTCCATTCCCATGACCTCTTTGAAGAGGTGAACCATGAGCCCTTCCATTGTTTTCCGGATATCCTCAACCGTTACAAAGGACATCTCCACATCGATCTGCGTAAACTCGGGCTGGCGGTCCGAGCGGAGGTCTTCATCCCGGAAACATCTCACCAACTGAAAATACCGGTCATAACCGGCGACCATGAGAATCTGCTTGAAGAGTTGAGGAGATTGCGGCAGTGCGTAAAAATGGCCCGGGCTGAGACGGCTTGGAACGAGAAAATCCCTTGCTCCCTCAGGAGTGGACTTGGTGAGCATCGGCGTTTCGACCTCCAGGAAACCCAGCCGGTCGAAATAATCTCTCACCTCCCTGGCCAACCGATGCCGGAGGATCAGATTCTTCTGTAAACCCGGCCTTCTTAAATCAAGATACCGGTATTTGAGCCGGGTATTCTCGGCCACCTCTTCCTCCTCCTCGATGAGAAACGGCGGCGTCCGGGAGATATTGAGGATCTTCAGCTCCTTGACCGCCACCTCAACTTCGCCGGTGCCCAGCTTGGGATTCGCCGTCCCTTCAGGCCTTAAAACCACCCTTCCCTCAATTCCAACAACATATTCGCTTCTAAGGGCTTGAGCTTTCTCATGGGCTTCGGGATTCGATTCGGGATTGAAGACTACCTGCACAATGCCATACCGGTCCCTCACCTCGATGAAGATGAGCCCTCCCAGGTCCCGCCTTCTCTGCACCCATCCCAGAAGGAACACCTCCCGCCCGGCATCCTCCTTCCGGAGATTTCCGCAGTAATCCGTCCTCTTCCAGTCTCCTAAAAAATCAATCATCATCCCTGATTCATTCAGCCTTTCTAATTAGAATTTTAATGAGGTCAAGGGGGGTGAAATTGAGATTAATATTAACCGAATCTTTCAAGGCGGTCAAGAAATCCCAAGCCTCTAAAATGATGCGGGTAACAATGGGGCGGTTGAAATAAACTTTTAAAAATCCCTCCCCACCTCCCTTTGCCAAAGGGAGGAAAAAAATTCCCCCTTTGATAAAGGGGGATTCACCCTGTTAGATAAATTTTTTTCACTTTCAATAATTGGATATTCACCTGCTATCTAACAGGGTGAAGGGGGATTAGATATTTTTTTTTCAAAAAGCTAAAGCGCTAAAAAATTCCAAAAAATTACAGCGCCCTGCAGACCATGCCTCTCAGATATTCTCCCTCGGGGTGGGACAGGTCGACGGGATGATCGATCGGGTGTCCTCTCCGGCCCAGGAGTTGAACCTTCCTCTTCGCATCCACGGCCGCTGAGAAGACGATCTTCTGAAAGAGATCCCAGTTCATGTGGTGGGAACAGGAGAAGGTGAAGAGAAGGCCTTCCCTTTTCAAGAGACGGAATGCCTGGAGGTTGAGGTCCTTATATCCTCTCGAAGCGCCCGGGAGGTGAGCCTTCTTTTTAGCAAAAGGAGGAGGATCGAGAACGACGATATCATAATCGGAGTCAAGGCTCCTCATCACTTCAAAACCATCTCCCCGGATCAGATGAGCGGGGAGCTTTCCCAGATGATTGAGAGCGAAATGGTCCTTCACTCTTTCCAGGGCATCTTCGGAGGAATCGATCAATTCGATCTCTTTTGCCCCTCCCAGCCCTGCATGGATGGAAAAACCTCCGGAGTAGCAGAAGCAATCCAGTATCTTCTTCCCCTGAGAGACCTCCTGAAGGGAGAACCGATTCTCCCGTTGATCCAGATAAAAGCCTGTCTTCTGACCTTTTTTCACATCGACTCTGAACCGGCATTCATACTCCTCTATCTCAACAGATTCGGGAACCTCCTCCCCGTAGAGAAGACCCTTGGCTTCAGGCAAACCTTCCTCTTTTCGGGCTGGAACATCGCTCCGTTCATAGATGCTTTTCGGATTGAAATGTTTAACCAGAAGATCGAGGAAAATCCCTTTCAGCCGGTCCATCCCTGCTGTCAGAAATTGAATCACGAGGGTCTCTCCATAACGGTCCACGATCAATCCCGGTAGAAAATCTCCCTCTCCGTTGATGGCCCGGTAATCATTCGCCTTTCCCTTTAACCCCCTTTCTCTCAGGGCATCGGCCAGCAACAACCGCTCTCTGAAAAAAGACGAATCCAGAACTTCCTTTCTCCGGGTCAGCATGCGAAGAATGATCTGAGAATGGGGATTGAATTGGCCTATTCCTAAAAAGTTTCCATCTCCCGAATAGACCTCTCCAATCTCTCCCGGAGAAAGATCTCCTTCTGCTCTTGCAACAGCTCCTGAAAAGACCCAGGGATGACCCCTTAAGATTGGCTTCTCTTTTCCTTTCTTCAAGGTGATTCTGGGAAGGGCGCTCATAGTTCTAACCACGGATAGGGGAATGGGGAGATGAGGTGATGGGAGGATCGGGGGAAAAAGATCAATTGTCAATAGTCAATTTTCAATAGTCAATGATTATTGCTAATTGATCATTAGATCATTTTGCATTGATTATCTCCCCATCTTTCCTTTGAAATGCCTTCTCAAGCACCTTTCCGATGAATTCAGAATAGGTCATCCCCTGAATCCGGATGGCCCTCGCCATACCGGAGGGCGGGGAGATGTCAGGGTTGGGATTGACCTCGAGAATATAAATCTTCCCGCCCCGGTCAATACGCATATCCACCCGCGCATAGTCCCGGCAGCCGAAGAGTTTAAAGACCTTAATGGCAAGATGTTCCACCCGCCTCTGAATCACCCATTCCAATGGGGCGGGGCAGACCGGTTTTGACTTCTGATATTCGATGCTCTCCTTCACCCACTTGGCTTCATAACCGCAAATCCGTGGAACCCCTTCAGGAAATTCTGAGTAGTCGATCTCAGAAATGGGAAGGGCTCCCACCTTACCATTCGTCTCCAGCAAACCCACATTCAACTCCCTGCCTTCGATATACTCCTCCACGAGCGCGGGCTGTTGATATTTTTCGATGACATACCGGATTCTTCTGTTCAGGGCTTCATCATTATAGACCACGCTCTCCTTGGAGATCCCGAGGCTGCCATCTTCGTGGAGGGGTTTGACGATAATGGGAAAGATATTTCCTTTCAGAGAGCCGACCTCTCGATCGAATATTTTATACCGGGGGGTGAGGATACCCTGAGAGGAGAGGATATCCTTCACCTTCCCTTTGTCCTGACACAACCCAAGGGTCAGGGGAGAAGACCCTGTATAAGGAATTCGTAAGAGATCCAGCAGGGCGGGGATATTCATTTCCAGGCGCGCGTCTCCATACACACTCTCACAAAGGTTGAAGATGACATCGGGTCGAATCTCTTTCAACCAGTGGATGACCGTATCGATCTCATTGCGCACGGCCATCACAAAAAACTGATGTCCCAGGGAACGGATCCCCTCTTCGATCGCACCGATCTCCTCGAGGATCGACTCCTCTGCCAGGATATCCTTCTCCTCCCCTTTCTCAAGCCTTTCGAGAAGGTTGTAGAGCACAGCCACTCTTAATCCGGACCTTTCCATCTCCTTCCCCATGCTATCAACCAACAACTATTTCAGATTTCAAATTTCAAATTGAATTTTAACCACAAGAACTTTTCAATCTACAATCTGAAATCTGAAATGACTAGGCCATCACCTTCTTTGTTGCGACCTTCTCATCGCTGTTTGATTTTGCTTTCTTGAATTCAATGATATTCGGTTCCGGATATTCGTAGATCTTCCCTTCATAATTTCTTAAGACCATCTTCCCTTTCCCCCTGGAAACCAGGTAGTTGGGCTCCACAGGGATCTTCCCTCCTCCTCCCGGCGCATCCACCACAAAGGTGGGAATGGCATAACCTGTGGTATGGCCGCGAAGCTTCTCGATGATCTGAATCCCTGTGGCGACAGAGGTCCTGAAATGCTCCGTTCCCATGGCCAGGTCACACTGATAGATATAATAGGGCCGGACCCGGATCTTAAGAAGTTCATGAAGCAGTCTCTTCATAATATGGGCCTTATCATTAATCCCCTTGAGAAGGACGGTCTGACTTCCCAGAGGAATTCCGCTGTCTGCAAGATCATTACAGGCCCTCTTCACCGCATCGGTGATCTCCTTAGGATGGGTGAAATGGATGGATATCATCAGGGGATGGTATTTTTTGAGCATCTTTACCAATCCCGAAGTGATTCTCTGGGGAAGGGAGACCGGAACCCTCGTGCCGATCCGGAGGAGTTCGATATGGGGGATTGCCCTCAAGCGGCTTAAAATCTCCTCCAGTCTCTCATTTTCGAGGAGAAGGGGATCCCCTCCTGAGAGAAGGACATCCCGGACCTTCCGGTTTTTCTTCAGATATTTGATAACCTCTTCAAAATTTCCTTCTGTGATCGACCGTTCCGTGCTTCCTACCAGCCGTCTCCGGGTGCAATAACGGCAATAGACAGCGCATTGATCGGTGATCAGCAAAAGGACCCGGTCCGGGTAACGGTGGACGAGACCGGGTACCGGAGAATCCTTATCCTCTCCGCAGGGGTCCACCATATCGCTCTTGGAGAGGTGGCGCTCCTCAACCCGGGGGATGGCCTGTCTCCGGATGGGGCAATTCGGATTTACCGGATCCATTAGATTGACAAAGTATGGAGTGACGGCCAGGGCCAGTCTCCCTTTGGAATGTTTGATTCCCTCGATCTCTTCCGGAATCAACTGGATGATTTCTTTAAGCTGGTCAAGCGTCGTGATCCGATGTCGGAGTTGCCATCTCCAGTCATTCCATTCCCTTTCCGTGACCTCCTTCCAGAAGTGAGGAAGGGTCTCTTTTGTTTCAACGACTGCCTTCTCTTCTTCTGAGTTTTGAAATAATCCAAGTTGTAATGGTCTCTCGATTCTTCTTAGCGGGACAGATAAATTAGAGTCTGAGGCAGGCTCCATTTTCACTCCTTCCCGCATCCCTGCCCGTGAGATTCAATCCCTTCGCAAACAAAAAAGGAGATATCGACATCGATACCTCCCCCTCCAACACAAAGGAATCGCCCTCTGTCCTCGAAAGCAGGCATGCACCTTTTCTTCTTTTTTCGTTGACGGCGAATGATCTTTACCTCTCCTTCATCTTTGGACTTCTGTTGGCGTCCTCTCTCACAAGAGAGGACGCCAACCCTTCGACCATGAGAATAACCCTTTCCGCTGTTCTCACCTTACCGAAATTCCCATCTTACTTCTTGGGAGCTGCAGCAGGCTTCTCAGCGGGTTTTTCAGCCGGTTTCTCTGCCGGTTTTTCTGCTGGAGGCGCTTCAGCAGGTTTGGCCTCAGCAGGTTTCGGTTCCTCTTTGACCGCTGGTTTTTCCGGAGCCTTGGCTTTACATCCGATCCCAATGGCGGCAATATTGACGACCATAACCAGTGCAAAAAAGAGCAAAATCCACTTCTTCATCTGTTTTCACCTCCTTTCTGATTGAATCGGGAACCCTCCCCTCTTTTTAACCGACGAAGAAAACTTCACTCCATCGGGGAAAGACATCTCCCGGATCGCCTTCCTCAACAGTTTTGGTTCAACGGGTTTCCTGAGGATGCGGTGGATGCCTGTCTGTTTGAGACGCTGGATGAGATCATCGGTGATTTGCGGGCTCATCAATATGAAACGATCATTCCATTTTTTTAAAAGGGGAAGCCATCTTTCCAGGCCTTCCATTTCCAAATCAGCCAGGATCATTCCCCCTTTGACATCCTTCTTTCTCTTCTCAAGCGCGGAAATATCTTCAATCTCTTCAACCTGAAAGCCATACTTCTTAAGGATCTTATTCAGGCTGAGCCGAACGAATTCATCCTTATCAAGAATAAAGGCCCATCTAACCTTCTCTTTCATAAAAAATATTATATATCAATTTTCGTGCCAAATTCCGGCAGGCTACTGAAAACCATGATTCCTAAAAGTTCAATGATAACTTTGCACATTTATGTCATTCCTGCGCAGGCAGGAATCCAGAACTTATTGATTTTACTGGATTCCCGCTTTCGCGGGAATGACATCAGTAAAAGACAGAAAAGGATTTAAAATTTTATGTTCTTTCTTAATTTTCTATGAATTCTGGACCTTCAAAGAATTTAATGAAAAAATGCCATCCCTTTTTAAATAAAAGATGACATTTTGCCATTATTTTACCGTTAACGCATCGATGATGCGACTATTTGCCCTTCTTAATAATATTCCGGTTATCTTGGTCAATCTCCTTGTATATCTTCGATTTTTCTATGTATCGTCCTCACATTGATTCCTAACAACTTAGCAGCCTTACGCTTGTTCCCTTTTGTGGCCTTCAAGGTCTGAATCAACATCTCTCTCTCCACATCCTCAAGAGGCGTTCCGATTTTAAAAGGGATCACGTCCTGTTCTTCCTTAAAATCTCTGATCTCCTGTGGAAGATGCTGTATGTCCAGCGCTTCCGGACTATGGATCACCAGAGCCGATTCGATCGTGTTCTCTAACTCTCTTACATTTCCACTCCAGGCATAGTCCATGAGAGGGTTCATCGCCCTCTGGGCCACCCCCTTCACCTTCATCTTATACTTCTTCTTAAACTTCTCAATAAAAAAATGGGTCAAGAAGGGAATATCCTCTTTACGCTCCCTCAAGGGCGGCAGTTTGATATTCACTACATTGAGACGATAATAGAGATCTTCCCTGAAAGTGGAATTCCTGACCGCCTCCAGCAGGTCCCGGTTACTCGCCGCAATAATCCGGATATTAACTCTAAGGGTTTTATTTCCTCCCACCCTCTCCAATTCGCCTTCCTGGAGGACCCTTAAAAGTTTAATCTGGGTGGCGGGAGGAATATCCTCCACTTCGTCCAAAAAGAGGGTCCCCTGATCGGCCATCTCAAATCGTCCCTTCCGGGAGGCGATCGCTCCGGTAAACGCTCCTTTCTCATGGCCGAAGAGCTCACTCTCAATGATCCCTTCGCTTAAGGAAGCGCAGCTCACCTTGATAAAGGGCATTGCCGCGCGCGGGCTGTTGTAATGGATAGCATTGGCGATCAGCTCTTTCCCGGTGCCGCTCTCCCCTGTGACAAGGACGGAACTGTCGTAAGGAGCGATATGGCGGATGAGTTCGAAGATCTTCACCATCTTCTCGCTTCTTCCGATGATATTTCTGAAATGAAATTTATCCTCTAATTGAGAACGAAGGTCCCGGTTCTGGAGGATCAGGGTCTGCTTCTCGAGAGCCCTTTCTGCCAGGAGAGAGATGACCCTTGGATTGATTGGTTTTTCAATGAAATCGAAGGCTCCTAATTTCATGGCCTGGACCGCCTTTTCAATCGTCCCCTGGGCGGAGATCACGATCACCTCTGTCTCCGGTCTCAATCCTTTCACAGCTTCCAGGAGTTCAAGACCGCCCATCTTCGGCATGACCACATCCGTAATTACGAGATCGATTGTTTCCTTTCGAAAAAGATGCAGGCCTTCTTTTCCATTCGATGCCAGAAGGACCGCGTAGCCCTTCTTCTTGAAGAGGAGGCGGAGGCTCTCTCCTACATGGGGATCATCCTCCACAAGGAGAATCACTTTTCTGTCCATAAATCTGCCCAAATTTAAAGGAATGATGGAATAGGGGAGAAAGAAAGAACATGGAACAATGGAAGATTGGAATAATGGAGTAATGAGAAGAACAAAATCCAAATAGGTTTACCCAACATTCCAACATTCCGGTATTCCATTATTCCTGTATTGATTTTCCAACTTTCCATTATTCCATTTTGATCAGCTTGCCTTCGGATTGAGCGGAAGACGTATCCTGAAGGTCGAGCCTCTATTCACCTCACTTCTCACGGTGATCTCGCCATGATGGTCTGAGATGATCTTCTTGGCGATCGAAAGCCCCAACCCCGAACCCATGGGTTTGGTGCTGAACATAAAATCGAAAATCTTTGGGAGATGCTCTCTGGAGATCCCCTCTCCGTTATCCCGTGTGATGATGAAAACATTCTTCTTCGATGCCCGGGTGAAGAGATGGACCTCCCCTCTTTCCGAGACGGCCTGAACGCTGTTGATGAGGAGATTGGAGATCGCCAGATTGATCTGGCTCACATCGATCCTCACCAGGGGCAAGTTCTTCTGAAAATGGACATCCATCCTTGCGTTCTTCATCTGGGCGTCCGGCCTCAACAGCCGGACGATCGAGTCCAGGACGTCGTTCAACTGGACCCACTCAAATTTCAAGGGAGGAAGACGGTTAAAATCGAGAAACTCTTTGAGATTATTCTCCAGACGGAGGGTTTCGTAACTGATGAAATTGAGAAGGGATTGAATCTCCTCCTTCTGGGCAAGATGGATCTCTTCCCTCAATTCGTCCCTCAATAATTCAATATTGATATTGAGGGAACTGAGGGGATTCCGGATCTCATGGGCCATCCACCTGGCCAGCATGCCGATCGTGGAGAGGTCTTTGCTCTGGCTGATCTCCCGGGAGAGCAGTCCCTTCTCCGTGATATCCGCAAAGGTGGCCAGGCATCCGATAAAGATCTCTTTTCTGTCGAAGACGGGGGAAAAACTGCACCGGAGCAAACGCGCTTCCTCTTCGGAGGAAGCTGGGACACGGATCGCCAGTTCGATATCGTGATGGCCCTCTCTATTTTCATATACGGAATCAAATTGCTTCCTGATAATCTTATAGGGGATGACCCGCTCGAACCTCTTTCCCAGCGCCTGCTTCTCCCTTAGCTTGAAAAACTCCACGGCCACAGGATTGAAGATTTGGATCCGCCCCCGGTCGTCGGCAAAGACGACCGCCTCCTTCAAATGTCTCAGGATCATTTCAAAGAGGTTCGGGTCAGCCTGTTTGATCTTCATCCATCACTCCGCCCGGTTTTGAGCGCCGGCATAACAATCGTTCCGGCTCGTGCCGGCCATTCCATATCGCTTCAGGGCATGATGGAAAACCGTTTTGACCAATCGGCTATACTCCCATCCCATCCGCCCGGCCATGATGGGAAGATCGCCATAGACAGGAGAGAGCCCGGGAAGGGGATTGACCTCCAAAAAGTAAGGGACCCCGTCTCTCCCGATGCGGATATCCACTCTGGATACATCCCTGCATTCCAGGGTGCGATAGACCCTCAGCGCCACCTCTTCAATCCTCTTTAATCGATCGGCGGGGATCGGAGGAGGGCAGTGGTAACGGACTCTCTCCTCCCACTCCCTCTTCACCTCCAGAGAATAGATCGCCTCATCAGGAGGACTCCCTTTGATCTCGATCTGCATCACGCCGAGAACAGTGGGATTTGAATTACCCAGTATTCCCACGGTAAATTCAGGGCCGCTCACAAACTCTTCGACCAAAAGGGGCGACCCGTAAGTCTCCAGAAGCCACCCCACCTTCTCCCTCAAGGCGGCTGGCTCTGAGATCTTTGAATCAAGCCGTACCCCTTTACTCGACCCTTCATAACACAACTTCACGAAAAGGGGGTAGCGAAGATCGATGCCATGGAGATCTTCCATCCTCTCCACTTTCTTAAACCCGGGAGTGGGAATTCCATCACTCCTGACCAACTTCTTTGCCATCGCTTTATCCAGGGTGAGGGACAGGGTGAGGGGATCGGATCCGGTATAGGGAATATTCAAAAATTCCAGGAGGGCGGGGATGTGGGCTTCCCTGTTGCGTCCCCCTATCCCCTCTGCGATGTTGAAAACGATATCAACAGGAGTGGTTCTCAACCGGTCGATTAGACCGGTCCCGCCACCCAGCTTGAATACTTTGTGTCCGTCGCTTTCGAGGACATCGCGAATGGCATCGATTGTCTCTTCGGAATCGAACTCCTCGAAAGAATCAATCGGTTGATCTTTTTGTTGAGGAAAATCCTTCCTGAGGTTATAGGTGATGCCGACTTTGAAGTTCATTCCCAAAAAAATTCTGCCTTTTAGATTTTGTATATCTCTGTTTCAAACCTTTGTCAACATAGATTTCACCCTCGATATGATTTTTTTTGTGGAGGAATGGATGAAATCGATGTTTCGGAAGAACTTCTTTTATGTTACATTACAATCTGCATTCGTTTCGGAGAAAGAATGGGGATGGGAATCAAACGGCAAGAACTTTTTGAATCGCTGGGCGGCTTGAGAAAAGGGCTTTTCCATATCATCGGAGCGGTCGTCCTCCTCGGGGTCATCCTTTTTCCGTTTGCAAAGGAGTTGCTCCGCCATCTTCATCGCTCCCTCCAGGAGGATCTGGTCGCCTACGCCATTCCCGAAGCCTTTCTCTCCCTTCTCAAGTTGACGCTCTTTGCAAGCCTCTTTCTTACCATCCCTGTCCTCTTCCATCATCTCTGGAAAGCCTTCTCCCCTCTTTTCCGGAGGAGAGGATTGGAATCTTCCTTCTACGTTCCCCTGGCTGCCATCCTCCTCTTTTACGGCGGGGCCTTCTTCTGCTATTTCGTCACCCTTCCATTCGGCATCCGTTTCCTCATGGGATATCAATCGGCCACCATCAAGCCCATGATCTCCGTCGCGAAATATATCTCTTTCTGTGTGGGGTTCATCTTCGCCTTCGGCCTTGTCTTCGAGCTTCCCTTAATCCTTGCCCTGTTGAGCTACATCCGTGTGGTGAACGCCTCATTTTTAACCCGTAACCGCAGGTATGCGATTCTGATCATGGCCATCCTATCCGCCGTGCTCACCCCCACCCCGGATATCTTCAATATGGCATTGATGGGAGGACCGCTCTATATTCTGTTTGAGATCGGGATCCTTTTGGTTAAGATCATTGAGCGAAAGAGATCGGTGAATGACGCAGTCTCCTCTTCATGAAAGGAAGAAGAATTAAAAAAGGCACCCGGAGAAAGGGCGCCTTTTTTTAATGAAATCCCTCTTTTTATAAGACGGCTCAATGGACTCCTATTTGGAACTCTCTTTTGAAACCTCCTTCGAGCCAGCCACTCCCAGGATCGTCACCGTATAGGCCACAAAATTTCCCCTGTGGGGCAAATATTCCACCTTCACTTTTTCCCCGGGAATCGGGTACCGCCGGGGTGTGTAAACGGTCTTTCGTCCGATCCTGAAGCTGATCGGAGCCTTATCCTTCTCGCTCTCCACATCCATCACCATTCTTCCCTCAATGCTTTTAACCGTCCCGACCACGACCATTCTCTCCTGGGCTATCGAAGAGCTGATGGAAAAGAAGAGCAGGGTCAGGACAATAGAAATGAGAATAACGCTGAGCAACTTCATCTTAGGACCTCCTTTCTCCTCAAACAGAATAGGATGATTATCTTTTATATAACTCTTTGCATAATCGAATGGGGCATTTCTCCCTTTTCTCTCCCCTTCTTTGGTTAAGTCCTCCTTTTCTTTCCCCCTCTTTGGCCTCCAGCCCATAGGGCTTCTGGCCCGGAGGGCAAAGAGGGGTGACCTGCCTGCGCGAAGCCCCGCCTCCCAAAGCCTCGTGCGGCGGGCAGGCGCTTCGGCGAAGGCAGGGGGGAGATTTTATAAAACAATGTCGTCATTATTATGAGACTGTTAATATCTCTAAGCGGGATTAAAGATGCATACACGATTGCGGCCCCCTCTCTTTGCATCGTAAAGGGCCTGATCTGCCATCTTCACCAGATCCTCTTTTGACCTGGCATGATGACTTGGAAAGTTGGAGATCCCTAAACTCACCGTCAGGTTCATACGGGCCTGTCCCACTTCGAAGAGGGTGCTCTCCACCAATCGCCGGATACGCTCTGCGATCATGGAGGCTTCATCCAATCCTGCCTCCGGCAGAATGAGGATGAACTCCTCCCCTCCGTAACGGGCAACCGTGTCCTTCTTCCGGACCGAGGTTTTTAACAGGGAGGCGATCTCCTTCAGGACCTTGTCCCCTTCGGTATGCCCGAAGGTATCATTCACCTTCTTAAAATGGTCGATGTCCACCATGACCAGGGAAAGGGCAATCCCCCCGTAAAATGACTTCTGTGCCTCGATGATCAGCCTTTCCTCCAGATATCCCCGGTTATAAAGGGTGGTGAGAGTGTCATAGATGGCCATCGTCTTAACGGAACTAAATCTCTGAAAATGCTTTAGCGTGGCTGCCATCTGATATCCGATGACGGAAAAAAACTGGAGGTCTTGCGCATCGAAGGCATTGGGTTGATCGCTATTGAGTGAGACACAGCCGATGATCTCCTCCTCCACGGCGAGGGGAAGGGTGAGATACGATTTCAGTGTCGCCTTCGGATCCATCATCATATGAGAGGGCCGTAATTTTCTCTTCTCGACCTGAAGGGTCACACGGTCGAGATCATTCGGCTCTTCTCCCAAGATCGAGAAGACTCTCACCATATTCCTGGCCACCTCCTGTGTGAAAGAGGAAGGACAGGACTCCTCCTGGTAGAGGTAGAGGGTCGATTCCGCCTTCCAGAGAACACCGAAGGCTGAGAATTCAAAGAGGTTGGGAAGATTGTTTCCTGCCGATTCGACGATCTCCTTGATCTCGAAGCTCGTATTGATCGTATTGATAATCGACCGGAGGATATTCAGATTCTTAAAAATGAGTCTCACTGCTTCTCCTATTTCTGAGAAACAAGACGCTCCGCCTCCCTCACCTTGGGGAAGACCTTTGGAAAAACCTCCCGGCTGATCACCCCTTCTGTGAGAGCCGAGAAAAGATTGAGAAGATGATTGAACAGGCTCTGAAAACCGCGGTGAATTTCGACCGGAGGCATGCTCCGGTAATCCTCCCTCATCTTCTCCAGCGAGATCCCCTCTTCGGACACCTTCAGAGAATTCAAAAAAGGATACTTTTCTCCTATCTTTTTGATCGACAGGTTGAAAAGAAGTTCTAAAATGGCCTCTCCGATCAGAGCCGATACCACCTCCCACACCTCCGACAACAGGCTGGAGTAGAGGTCCAGGACGAGATCGGACGTCCATTTCCCTCCTTTAGTCTCTTTTGCCATCGATCCGGTTCACCTTTCGAAGCCCTTCGAGAAGTCGATCATTTCACTTTCCTGAACCTCTTGATCAAATGATGGATTTCATCGTGGTAGACATAAAAAACCATGATGATCAGCGCGGATATTCCGAACAGGATCAACAAAGTCTTATATTGATGATCGAAGGCTTTCCCGCCCTGAAGGCAAGCGATCAAAGTTCCGGGAATCCTCCCGATGGTAGAAATGACAAGAAAGATCCCAAGATGCATGGGGGTCAAACCCAGGATGTAGCACAGGGCATCCTTGGGAAAACCCGGAATGAGAAAGAGCACAAAACTGAGGATCACACCTTCATGTCCGATGAGGTAATCAAATTTTTTCCTCGTCCGTATGTGAACAAATTTCTCAACAGCCACTCTTTCAAAAATTCTTGCCAGGCCGAAAGCAAGCAGGGAACCCATGATGAGCCCGATCATGGAATAGAAAAACCCTGCCTTCGCTCCGAAGAGATAGCCTCCGATAAATTCAATGGCTCCTCCCGGGATGGGGGCGATGACAACCTGCAGGACCTGGAGGAGAATATAAGCCAGAGGAGAATAGGGACCAAAGGAGGAGATCAGGCTCTTCAATTGGGGGCCGTGGTGAAGGATTTCGTATAATTCAATAACCTTGATCCATATCTGGGAGTTAAACTGGTAAATGAGAAGAAAAACAATAATCAATAATAAGAGAGGAATGGCCCATTTCTTTCTTTTTAGAAGAGATACATCCATAAGGGAAGCTTTAAATAAAAATCCGCAATTCTTTCAAATTCTTTCAAGCCTTCATAACACAAAAAGGGAGGGGAGTAAAGCCTTTCAAAAACGCTCCAAAATCATTGGTCATGGAAATTTGATATGGACAAAGTTTGATGGAATCGTAAAAAGTTGTCATTCCCGTGCTTGCGCGCCAGAGCGCTTCAGCGCGCAGGCGTGAAAACGGGAATCCAGAGAATTCTAACTACATCAAAATATCCGGCTAAGAGCGGGACTTGCGCAGGAATGACTGATAATGGGATTTTCAGACTTTTTACGGAACCATCAAGTTTGGGCACCGGAAAAAAATCAAGGGATTAACCAAATGGCTAACCCCTTGGTCATATGAATTGGCGCCCCCAACCGGACGCCTGCAGTATTACGAAAAACTTATTATCATGATTTCATTAGATATTTAGAAATTATTCGACATCTCTTATTCTGTATTCCCGACTCTGATTAAGATCGAGCAGATTCACGAGAGGGATTTCTGTTGTGGAGAATACTTTGGAGAATCATCACTGTCGCTGCAGAGAAATATTTGTTAGGACTATCGAGCACACCCACGAGTTTCACTCTGCCTCTATTCCAAAACCCCTTGCATTCCCTTCCTTGATTTTGTAGAATTTTTCAGAGAATGCTATGAAAAAGAAGGGTAAAACAAAACAGCAAATTCTCTTTGAGGAGAAAACTAAACCATTCTTGAATGATGATTCAGTTCAGGTTCAAGATAAAATCGAACGCAAAAAGATAGAGGAAGCAATACGAAAAATTGCCGACGCGGCGGAACAGCGAATAAAGAAACTTAATGCGGAACTCAACTTCGTGAAGGAGGAACTAAGACAAGAAATAGAAAAGCGGAAGCACGCGATAGAAATTCTGCAAAAACAAGAACCCCTTCTTGCTGAGCGAGTTAAAGAAATAGGCTGTCTCTATTCTGTTATTGGTCTCCTGGGTAATAAAAAATATGCTTCAGTTGAAGAAAAAATCCATGATATTGTAAAACTCATCCCGAATGGTTGGCAGTATCCGGAGGATACTTGTGTGCAAATTATTCTTGAAGGTAAGGAATATAAAACCAACAATTTCAAAGAGACGCCATGGAGGCAGACCTCCGAAATCTTAGTTAACGGCGAGCCCAAAGGTATTTTGGCAGTGAGTTATCTCAAGGAGAAACCAGCAAAAGATGAAGGACCTTTCTACATGGAAGAAAGGACGCTTATCGATGTCATTGCGAAATTTCTTGGCGAAATGATTGAGC
>Ga0154725_1114_pt1 | contig 45158 bp, 43 predicted proteins | sample Rifle2008BG16ft_FD_105733 | JGI IMG/M metagenome (GOLD analysis project Ga0154725, IMG submission 105733) | Deltaproteobacteria bacterium RBG_16_49_23 | reverse complement strand
CCATCAGGGAGTAAGCTTCCTCAGGACCGAGCTTTTCGGTTAGGCTGGTATACCCCTCCATGTCGCAAAACATCACCGTGACCTGCTTCCGCCCACCCTCAATTCGGTTACGTTGAGCTAAGATTTTTTCACTTAATCCCTCTGGGAGGTAGCGCTGGATTTTGGTCAGTTTCTCATCAAAGGAGAGTTCTTTGGGGGTAGGTTTTATTGGGACAATAAGACTATGGCCACAATCATTACAAAACTTACTACCCAGGGGATTTATCTTGCCGCATGATGAACAAGCAACTTCCAATTTACTGCCACACTCGTTGCAGAATTTGGCTTCTCCAGAATTCTCAAATTGACATTTCAGGCATTTCATTCTTGACACTCTATAGATGAATTTATGTTTGGTTGGGCTTTATCGAGATGATCCACCTAACAGAACAAGAGGTTCTATTAGGAGACAGATAGGCACATTTTGAGGTTCTTTCTCATTTAGAATACTGCGGTAACGGTGTCCATTACTGAATTGCTGACCCTGTCTCAGCTCTTCGAAAGTACTGGCAGAGGGAGATCATGATCTTTTTCTGGAGCCCCGGAACCGTATCAAGCAAATGGTCAAAGGATTTGCTGTTTACGATCAACAGGGTCATATCAGTTTCAGTAATGACCGTTGCGGTTCGGGGTCCCCTGTCAATGAGGGAGACCTCACCGAAAAAGTCGCCTGAAGCCAGACGGTTTATCACCTTACCGCCTTTCTCGACTCGGGCCTTACCCTCTAAGATGAAAACGAATTCCCATCCTAAATTACCCTCCTCAGCCAAGACCCTGCCCGCCTTCACCGGCAACTGATCCGCATACTTGGCGACCTCGTTCAGATGGCGGTTACTAAGATTGCTAAACATTGGCACCTTTTTAAGCAGATCTACCTTCTGGGAACGTTGGCGGAGTAACATTTTAATCCCTCCTTGGAGGTAAGCATTCGGCTCTAAAGTCTAAACTTACCCTCCTGATGTTGTGTCCGGTTTATCGGTCGAAAATTCTTAAGAAAGAGGTGAGGTTCTGGAAAGAGTCTATTAAATTCGTATAGTGAAGTCAACAAGAAATATCATCTTTTAAAATTACTGAGGGATTACCTTTAAAACCAGCCGAAGGTCTGTTTGATCTCTTCGGCGAATTAGGGAGATGGAGACGATCATGTGAACCCGTCTCCAATATCACAGCAATTGATCGAGGAGTTCGATGAGCTCTGGATCGCCGCCTGCGGGAGGATTCCAATTCAAATGGACCACTTCTGCACCCTGACTCTTCAAGGTTTCGGCAAAATCGAAGATCCCGATATTGATGGCTACCGGCCCATTCTGCAACAGATCCTTCAGCTTATCAGACACGACATTTCTCCTTTGAACTTGCCATTAGAAGCGCACAGAACTGAGCGGCCTGAGCACTGCTTGAAAAGACAATGACTCCTGTCTCCTCAAGCATTTTAACTTGCTGTTGGATGTTCTGAGAATCGTTCTCAGTGCCGCATACGGAGGCAATGACGCTGAGCGATCCACCTTGTTTCCTGGCCTGGCCTCTGGCCTCAGCGATTGCAGGAAGGAGTTCACCGGCAGGATCCGGTGAGGCATTGAAGCCGAGGATGAAATCGAGGAGGAGAATGGAAACTTGAGGATCTTTGGCCTCTGCGAGGATGCGTTCATAACGGAGACCGGAATCGATCATGGGATGAGGCCGTCCTGATGTAAATTCATCTGAGCCCATGTCGATCAGCGTGTGTTCCACACTGAGCAGGGGGTTTTGCAGTTTTGAATTTCCCTCAAGAGGGAGATTGGAATGGACTAAGATCCCGGCATCCTGGAAGATTTGTTGGGCCTGATAGCAGAAGGTGCCGCCGGCAAAAATCCCGCGGATATATTTCTGTTCCGGACTTTTATTGATTCTTTCTCGGTTGATCAGTTCCTGAAATTTGAACGATCGGTCCTCCAAGTGCGGGGACGGATTGTTGGTTGCTATCTGAACGGCAAGCGATGCCGCATCGTCCAGAGTGCGGGCGGTCCGGTAACGGAGATTGGCATCATCAGGGTCCTGTTTGGGGCCGAGAAAACAGGTCACAACCGGTTTCCGACACTGCATGATTCTGTGAATGAGGTTTTGAAGGGCTAACGGACCGGGCGGTTTAGACAGGAGCGCTATGACACGGGTCTCTCTGTCGGAATCGAGGACCTCGAGGCTGGAAAGGAAAGTGATGCCGCCGACCTGATCTGAAAGATCACGGCTTCCCGTTCCAATGGCGTGAGAGATGCCTGATCCGAAACGGTGAACGAGAGTGGTAAATTCCTGAAGTCCTGTCCCCGAAGAGCCAATCACACCGATGGGGCCGCGTCGAACCACATTGGCAAAGCCGATCCCGATCCCATTGATAATCGCTGTTCCGCAATCCGGCCCCATGACGATCAGGCCTTTCTCACAGGCAAACTCTTTAAGAGAAAATTCGCTCTCCACAGGGACGTTATCGCTGAAGAGAAAGACATTGAGCCCATGCTCCAGCGCCTTTCTCGCTTCACGGCTTGCATATTGGCCCGGAACCGATATGACGGCAAGATTGGAATGGGGAAGGTGAGTTAGGGCTTCTTCGAGTGTTCGATAAGGGATTGTTCCGGCCTGCCCCAGGCTCTCATTGAGCCAATGGTCAATGTTCCCAAGCACGGCAGAAAGGGCCTCTTCATCCTCCGCCATGATGGCGATGATCAGGTCATTTGGTCTAACAGAAGATGTCTCCACGCCGGCCATCCCGATGTCCGAAAGCAGTTCTTTATTCTTCTCCGTTCCCATGAGAGCGGCCGCCTCCAGGATGCCCTTCTGTCCGGAGATTCGCTTTGCCACCCGCATCAGAAAGACGGAGTCGTAATATTCGTTTTTTCGAATGATACAGCGTGTGATCATATTGATTGACCCTTGAATCTCAGTCAAAATTTAACGTTTTGGAAAAGGCTTTATAAAATCCCTCCTCACCTCCCTTTTCCAAAGGGAGGCGAAATACTTCCCTTAATTGGTTCGGCAATCCCGTATTTCCGGCCAAAGCGAAGGAGCGCTTTTTTGAAGCATTCAAGCGGAGCGCGCACGAGTCCCGCTCCGATGATGGAGTAGCCTGGATTCCTGTGAGCGATGGCCGTATCGATGATGGGTGTGATCCCGGTCTGGACCACTTTGCGTATGTCAATTCCCAGGGGGGCGCCCTTAAAACCAAAGACAGGCATGCGGTAATTCGAACTCGTTGTCACTGTAATCTGGCGCATCTCTTTGCTGTAAGCCAGCGCCTCCTCAGGCGTTCCTCCAACGAGGCCGAGGATTCCCGTAGCGCCGGCCAGGACAAGACCTCCCCAACCCGCGGTCTCGGTGATGGCAGAATCTCCCATATCTGCGCCCGCGTCCTTTTCGGTATAACCGGGGAAATAGAGTCCGTTGACCCGTGGCGAAGAGGCAGTAAACCATTCTTCTCCAAGGCCGCTCACCCGAATTCCGAACTCCGTGCCATTTCGAGCCATGGCAACGACAACGGTGCTGTATTCGATGCCTGCGGCCGGGTCCACTGAAGCTTTGCCCGAAGCCATGGAGAGGCCCAGGAAGAGAAGTTCGTGTTTGGTAATATAGTTCAGTGTGCTGAGAAGATCATCCCTCCCGACCCCTGCTTCGATCATCGGGCAGGCCAGAGCATTGGCAAAGAGGCTTGAGGCGGCAACAGGACGGTTATGGAGCTCGTCGCCCATCGTCAGGGCCTTGGCAATGATCGGTTTCAACTCAAGGCCTCCCATCTGAAGAAGGCCTTTTCGGAGGGAAGGCGCCCAGATGTCGCGCCACTGGCGTAATCCCTCCAGGGCTGAATCACTGTAATCGCCAAACTGTTGGCGGCCTTCAACCTGACGGCAGAAGGCGCGGTTTCCGAAAGTCCTGTTCTCAACAACCCAGACCGGCATGGAAGGCGAGATCGTGCCGGCCATGGGACCAACCGACTGATGATGATGGGTCGGCTCAAACTGAATGGTTCCATTCTCGAGAAGCCTTGAGGCCTCATCAACGCTTCCAGCCCAGTTTTCAAAAAGCACAGCGCCGATCATGCCGCCCCGCTGAGCGCCGCACATGTTCTGCCAGTCCACAGGCGGACCGGAATGGAGGATCATTCGATTTCCAAGGCCGGGGATGACCTCTCGAGCCGGCGCAATGTCCACCAGCACAGGTTCTGCGGCATTGATGCGTTTCACTGCTTCTGCATTGGCAGATTCGATCTTTTGCTTGATATCTGAGGATGGTTGCGCCCCTGTCGCCATCAGAGTTTCTCTCCTTTCAATCTCCTGCCTCCTCTCGAAATCGTTTCACTTTGCCTGTCAGCAGGAGTATGCCTGTCAGAAGACCGGCGAGGATGTCCCAACCGGACGTGTGCCCGATTCTGCAGAATCGATCGATGTTGAGCAGCATTTCATCCCGATCCCCTCCGGATAAAAGAAAATTAAGGATATCGCATAAAGGCTCGGGACCATGGCCAGAGCTGAGATCACTGAGAATGGCATGGCTGATGGGATGGGTCCGGCTGAAGGACCAATCGATCAAGTCGAGGATGGGCTGCTCATCCCAAAAGAATTCTTTTGGGAAAACCCTCTTCAGGAAATGGAGGGCAAAGAACAACCCTCCCAGAAAATCATCGCCAGAGGGCGTGAGCCCAGGGCCCAATCCGATCAGCTCTCTTCCCATCTTTGCTGCTTGAACGATATCTTCCCTGAGACAGGCATTGGCTATGGCATGGATGGGACCGATGGCCCGGTTAAATAAGGAGTCCGAAAGAACTGTCCTCAGGTCTTTGCCCTTGACAATGGCTGAAATCATCGGGATGGCCTGACCTAAACCAGCTTCCGGATGTGGCCTCGGCAGGATAGAGAATAGCCAATTCACACGCTCATTGACCATAAACACCGGATCTGCCTGCCCTGGCCCGATGATGAAGGGCCTCCATTGTTCCCCCCGATCCAGATCAATGGCCATGGCCTCGCCAATCTGCAGAGAAGAGCCTGAAATCCAAAAACCCTGCCCGGGGCGAAGGGGGTGAAGCTGGAAAGGGGCTGTAATGCATCGCCTGTGCATGGGCAGATCTACTTTTGCGATCCAGAGGATCTCACCATCCCTTCCTGAGAGGTAAATATTTTTAGAAAATACGGCGAGGATCGTTCCTCCGAATGAGGGCGAGGTGACCAGGCGATTGGCTTCTTGGCCGATTCGCGTGGCTCGCCATCGAAATGGACGAAGGTCTGTCTCTATTTTTTGAGCGCTATTGATGAATAAATCGTTTTGCAAATTACCTCGCCTGACCGATCACACCCTCGATCAGAAAATCCATCTTCCCCAGGTTTTCCATAGGCCATACTTCGCCGGCCTTCAATCGCTCAACGCCTTTGTTGTCCTTGATCGGACCCTGGAAGACTTGTGATTTGCCACTGATAAATTCCTGTTTTTTTGCATTCACTAATTTCGCCGCATCCGCTGAAACAGCAGGACCAAAAGGCGCGATGGTGAGATAATCGCTCGACAGGTTGCCTAATAAGTTTTCGCTCTTCCAGGTGCCGTCCATCACCTGTTTGGCAAAACGGGTGTAGAGTTCTCCCCAGGTGAAGGCGATTCCGCTGATCCAGCCCTTTGGCGCAAACTTCTGGACACCGAGGTAGTGGTAGCCCACGGAATAGGCATTGCGCTTTTCAGCGGTTTGAACCACGGTGATGGGAGAGTCGACGATCACGCCGAGGACATCCACTCCCTGGTCAAGAAGGGCGTTAGCGGCTGTTGCTTCTTTGCCAGGATCGAGGAAGGTCCCTGTGAAGACGACCCGGGTTTCGACCGAAGGATTGACCGAGCGGGCGCCAATCTGAAAGGCATTGATGTTGGCTAAAAAGAAACTGATGGGAAGAGCAACCACATAACCCATCTTGTTCGTCTTCGTTGTCTTGCCGGCGGCTATGCCCATCAGGTAGAAGGCCTCCGGTGTGCTGGCCCAGTATGTTCCGAGATTGGGCGCGCGCTTGTATCCGCCCGGATGGACAAACTTGATATCCGGGTATTTCTTGGACACTCTGAGGGCAGGGTCGAGATAGCCGAAACTTGCCGGAATGATCAGTTTTGCCCCTTGTTTGATCATGTTTTCCATCACCCGCTCCGCATCCGCTCCCTCAGGCACATTTTCCACCCCAATGACCTCCACGCCGGGAAGGTTCTTTTTCATGATCTGCGCGCCTTCTGCGTGGGCCTGATTATAACCGGCGTCCGCAATCGATCCGATATGGAGAATACCGACTTTCAATTTTGGCTCTGAAGAAGCCCTTGCGGAAGTGGTAGTCACCAGCATAAACATCAGCGCGCTCAGGAGCGCAAGAAATCCCATTCCCATTTTAAAATTCTTCTTTCCCATCTTCTCCTCCTTCTTTGGTTTTGCTGCACTTTTTTAGAAAGATTTTTGAAACTCAACGATTGCTATTCTGTGCCCTGAAAGACCCGACCCAAACTGCCCGGCGCTGCCCTTCGACCCGCTCCTCCCCAGACGACCAGAACGCCGAGGCTCAATAAATAGGGAAGCATGTCGAGAAGGAATGGCGATACGGGTACACCCAGGGCCTGCATCTGGAGCTGAAGGGCGATGGCGCCTCCGAAGAGCAGCGCTCCGGAAATCGCCCTGACCGGATGCCATTTGGAAAAGATGACCAGGGCAACGGCAACAAACCCACGGCCTGCTGTCATCCATTCCGCCCATGTCTTTGCAAGCGATAGAGAAAGATGAACTCCGGCAATCCCTCCGAGGACCCCGGCGATGAAAATCGCCTGGTACTGTATTCGATAAGGGTTTTTACCGGCGGCAAAGGCTGCCGTTGGGTTTTCCCCGACCGCGCGCAGGCCCAATCCCCACCGGGTATTGAAGAGGAGCCAGCCGATGGCTATGGCCGCAGGAACGGCCAGATAGACCAGTAGATCGTGCTGGAAGAGGACCCTGCCGATAACAGGAAGATCTGAGAGAAATGGAATGCGGACTTCCTTCAAACCTTCCATACGGCTTCCGATGTAAGGAGCGCCCAGAATGGCGCTGAGTCCCACTCCGCAAAACATCAGGGCCAGACCGCTCGCTAACTGATTGGCCCGCCGGGTGATTACAAAAAAACCGAATAAGAGATTGAATAACCCTCCTGCGAGACCGCCTGCAAGAACCCCCAATGTTGCACTGCCCGTCAGGACGGTTGTGGTGAATCCCGCGACCGCACCCATCAGCATCACGCCTTCAAGACCGAGGTTCACAATGCCTGCCCGCTCCCCGATCACCTCTCCCAGTGTGGCATAGAGCAGAGGTGTGCCAGAATGGATCGCCCCTGATAAGAAACCTCCAAGAATAGATCCGATCATTTTGCGCTCCTTCTGCCCCCGCTCCGGCCAAGGACGACAAAGAGGATGAGAGACATGAGAATATGGACCGCTGAGCCCGGAAGACCATGGGCCATCTGCAAAATATCGCCGCCAGAAATGATGATCGCCAGGAGAAAAGCAGAGGCGACCATTCCCAATGGATTCCCTCCGGACATCCAGCTGATGAGGAATCCCGTAAAACCATAGCCCGGAGAGATGCCCGGTCGGAGGCGGCCCTGAATGGCCGACACCTCGCTCATCCCAGCCAGTCCTGCGATTCCTCCACCGATAAACATAAGGAGAATAATATATCGGGCGATGGGAATGCCATTTCGCTGAGCGGCTTCGGAATTGTTACCGATGGCGCGCATCTCAAGGCCCCAGCGCGTGTACGAAAGAAGCAGATAGTAGATGATAAGCGAAACGATGGCAAAGACCAGTCCAAAATGGACCCGCGTGCCACCCAAGGCGGGCAGGATGGCGGCGCCGACAAACTCCGCAGTCTGAGGATAGTTGGCGCTTTCCGGGTCTTTCCAGGGACCGAAAACAAAAAAGTTGACAAGAAGAATGGCCACATAATTCATCAGGAGGGTGGAGATCGTTTCACTTGCCCAGCCTCTGGCCCTGAGAATCCCGGAGATCATGGCCCATAGCCCGCCCCCGAGAAATCCGAGGACGAAAATCAATGGCATAAGGATCCATGCGGGGAGATAGCTGAAGTGGAGAGCCCCCCCTGTGGCGAAGAGAGCGCCGATATGGAGCTGCCCTTCTCCTCCCACATTGATGAGCCAGATTCTTGATGGCAGAGCCACAGCAATGGCGGTCAGGATGAGAGGGATCATCTTCACCACGATTTCAGAAAGTCCATAGGCGCTTCCGAGAGTGCTGGAAAAGATATTGATATAGGCCCTGATCGGATTTTTTCCGATGATGATCAGAACGATGGCAAATATCAGAAAGGCCAGACCGACGAGTCCGAACCATCTGACCATGCCGGGCAGTCTTCTATTTCGTAAACGGAAGACTCCGCTTGTCCGCTCAATCATTTGAGGGACGCTCCTTCTTCGAACCGGTCATCAGATAACCCACCTCATCGAGGGTGATCTCCTGGGGTTTTCCTCCTGCCACAATTCGGCCATGAAACAGAACGATCAGGCGGTCGCTAAGCGAGAACAGTTCTGTAAGATCCTCTGAAATGAGAAGCACCCCTGCCCCTGCATCGCGGGACGATAGAAGGATGCGCCGCGCTGAAATGGCGCTCTGGACATCGAGACCGCGTGTGGGGTAAAAGGCGAGAATCAGTCTTGGATTGCGGGCCATTTCACGGGCCAGGATCACCCGCTGAATGTTTCCACCTGAGAGGGCTCCCATCGGGACATGAAAGGACGAAACAGGGAAACCCAGACGATTAAGAGAGTGCTCCAGGTCCTCACGAACCGATTTCCAGTTGATGGAGAGACCCCCCTGAAGGTCGTACTTCTGCCTATCCGCAAGAGCCATATTTTCCGGAACGGACAATCCCCCAAATGCAAACATCCTCAGCGGATCTTCCGGGATGAAAGCCACCCCGCTCGAACGAATCCGGTCAACTGACCAGTCAGTAGCCTCCTGGCCGAAGAGATGTTTGGTGCCGCGAAAACATTTCTCAAGGCCGAGAATAAGATCGCCAAGCTCACGCTGTCCATTTCCAGAGACGCCTGCGACACCGACGATCTCACCCGAAAAGACAGCCAGATCGATTTCGGAAAGACCGCTCCGGGCGCTGACCTGTCTTAACTGGAGAAGGGATTGGGCGGCCTTATGGTCGGAAGCAGAGCGGCTTGGGGGTGATTCGATGACCGTATCACCAAACATCAGGGAGATCAGTTTTTTCTCCGTTGCCTCGGCCGCAGGCAGTGTGCCGGCCACCCGGCCCTGGCGCATCACCGTGATCCTGTCCGAACAGGCGAGAACCTCTTTGAGCTTGTGGGTGATAAAGAGGATGGCATATCCATCAAGGCGGAGATGGGCAAAGACTCGGAAGAGCCCTTCCACCTCATGAGGGGCAAGGCTTCGGGTGGGTTCATCGAGGATGAAAATCTTCGCATCCGCAAGAAGAAGCTTGAGCACCTCCACTTTCTGTCGTTCTCCAATGGAGAGACGCCAGAGGGGAGCCTCCGGATCAACCTGAAGATCGTATCTTTTGGAGATCTCCTCGATCCGCCTGTTCAATGTTGCCTTATCCAGAACCACAGGGAGATCCGGCAAAAAGAGGCCGATATTTTCGGCAACACTCAAAGCAGGAATCTGTATGAAATCCTGAAAGACCATGCCAATACGGAATTGACGGGCGTCGTGAGGGGAGCCGATCTGGATGGGCTGACCCTTCAGGCGGATCTCTCCGGAGTCCGGCCGGTAAAAACCATAGAGGGTCTTCATGAGGGTGCTCTTGCCGGCTCCGTTCTCTCCGAGAAGGGCGTGGACCTCACCCCCTTCGATATCCAGATCGACATGGTCATTGGCTTTAACGCCGGGGAAGGACTTGGTCATGCCCCGCAATGTAAGAAGGGGGGATATATTCATCTCCGGATGATAGAATGTTTCACAGGGATCTTTATTCCCCTTTTTTCTATCACAAAGATGATTCAGAAGCAATCTGAAAAGAGATTCAGAAGCAATGCTTTAGTTACTGGTTCGAGTAATACAAACATATTTTTATACCCCTCTTTGGTAAAGAGGGGTATGGGGAGATTTTCCGAACGTATTTTTAAAATCCCCCTTAATCCCCCTTTGCCAAAAGGGGGATAAAAAAAACATAACCGAGGGGTTACATTCAGAACCAGCCGAGGGCCTGCTTGATCTCTTCGGCGAACTGGGGAAAGGGAGAAGGGGTAAAGGAGAGAAGAAAGACGAGAAACATGATCCCGCCGATGACTTTTCTCTTTCCATCGAGGGTGGTTTGATCATCGAGCGGCGTGGGGTGCCGGAATCCGAAGAGGACCATGAGGATGAGCATAAGAATCCATCCCGGATTGTAGAAGATCGTGATGAAACCCATGCCGGCAATGGCGATGAGGAAGATGGCGCGGCTCCTTCTTCCAAAGAGGGCATAGGCGATATGTCCTCCATCCAACTGTCCCACCGGAAAGAGGTTGAGGGCGGTGACGAAGAGGCCGACCCATCCGGCATATCCGATGGGATGAAGCATCACATCAACATTTTCTGGAATCTCTCCCAGGACCAGTCGCTGGATGAGGGAGAAGAGAAATGGGTCTGCCAGACGGATCGTTCCTTCCTTAATTTGGGAGGTCGGAATCAATACGGAAAGCTTCAGGCCAACGGCAATGGCAGGAATGCTCAAAATAAGGCTGGTCAGAGGGCCTGCGACCCCTGTATCGAAGATGGCTTTCCGGGATGAGAGGGGGCCTTCCATCCGGATGACTGCACCCAAGGTCCCGAAAGGCGAAAGGGGGAAGGGCAGAAAGAAGGGCAACGTGGCCTTCATCCCATGCCTCCGGGACATGAAATAGTGGCCCAATTCATGTCCCAGAAGGATGAGCATAATGGCGATGGAATAACCCGGTCCTCCCGTCATCCAGGTGGAAACCACCGTCAGGATGAAGAGAACAATATGGATGGTATGGCGGCGCATGGGAAAAGGTTATTTCTTCTTCTTGTGACGATCCCGGTCCAGTTGCTTTTTGTGTTTGTGTTTTCGCATCTTCTTCCGTCTCTTTTTAACGACGCTCCCCATAATTCCTCCTCTGTTATTAACAGCCTCATAATAATAACGACATTGTTTTATAAAATCCCTCCTCACCTCCCTTTTCCAAAGGGAGGGAAAATACCCCTCTTTGGCAAAGAGGGGCGAGGGGAGATTTTATTGAACATGTCAATTCAATTTTAAGACTCTTAATAGTCTAATCGACGATCACATTCGTCTGTGTTCTCAATACGCCTGAGAGGCCCTGAATCTTGGTGACGATGAAGTCTCCAAGGATATTGATATCCGGAGCCTCGACCAGAGCGATCACATCATAGGGGCCTGTTGTTGCATTGGCCCGCTTCACCCCCTGGATCTTGGCGGCTTCCCTGGCCACATCCCTGGCTGTCCCTGCTGTGCATTCGATGAAGACATAAGCAGAAATCGGCATACGACCACCTCCTTTGAAGATAAATTATCCCAATCCTCGTTTAATTTCAAGTTTAAAATAAGGCCGTCTGTAATCCCTCAGCTAAAGAGAACCAAAAGGGTCGGGAGGTTCTTCCGGGAAAACCTTGAAGCGAAACCTTTATCCGTAGAACTGCGTAGGTTCGCTTCCAAAAATCACAATGCAACAGGCGGAATGGCCAATTTGGATTACTTATATGACCGCTATACAAGGTTTTGCAGGGAGAACCTCCCAACCCTTTTGGGTCAAATATTATCCCATAAGGGGTTACGGCCGTTTTTCTATTTAAAGAGAAGACCGGGAATAGCCATCGTTAACCCTGGCCAGTAGGTGATCAAAAGGACAGTGGCGAAGTTGACTGCAAGATAGGGGAGAAGCGGTCTGGCCACCTGGGAGACGGTAATCTTGCTGATACTGCATCCGATGAAGACTCCGAGTCCAACCGGCGGGAGAAAGAGGCCGATTCCCATATTGGCAATGAGGACTATTCCAAAGTGAACCGGATCAACGCCAAATTGTGTGGCAATGGGAAGGAGAATGGGAACGGTCATGATGAGGGCGGGAACTCCTTCGAGAACAGCGCCTAAAAAGAGAAAAGCAATATTGATGATGAGGAGGAAGAGAATCTTTCCCCCTCCAAGAGAGTGAATGAACGCCGCAAGGGCCTGTGGGACCTGTTCCCGCGTAAGAATCCAGGCAAAGACAGACGCCATTCCAACCATAATCATCACCTTGCCCGTGACAATGCCTGATTCTAAAAGGATTTCTCCGAGCTTCTTAAGATCGATTTCTCGATAAATGAGCATGCTGATGATCAAACCATAAGCGACCGCAAGAACCGCTGCTTCTGTAGGCGTGCAGATGCCGCCAAGAATACCACCGAAGATGATGATGGGCATAAAGAGGGCAAGCAGAGATTCTTTAAAAGCCTTACCGAGAGGTTTGATTCCCGCCCATTGGCCTGGTGCGACACCTGCTCGGCGTGCCTGAATGTTAAGTTGGATCATCAACGCAGAGGCCATGACAAGAGCCGGGAGGAATCCTCCGGCAAAGAGGGCGCCTATGGAAGCATTGGCGATACCTCCATAGACCACCATGGCAATACAGGGAGGGACCAGGATGCCCATTCCGCAAGCGGCACAGACGATGGCTGTGGAACGGGCCGGCGAATAGCCTGCCTGATTCATCGCCGGTATCATGATCGAACCGATGGCCGCCGTATCGGCTGCCGTGGAGCCGGAGATTCCAGAGAAGAATATCTCCGAAACAATGGATACCATCCCCAGACCATTTCTGAAGTGACCGACCAGCGAATGGGCTAAATGGACAAGCCTGAGTGAGATTCCACCCGTGTCCATCAATGCCCCGGCAAGGATGAAGAAGGGGACCGCAAGAAGGGGAAAGGAATCAGAGCCGGTGAAGATCTTCTGGGGGATGATGACGAAAGGAATATTTCCTTTTAGAAGAAGGCCAAAGATCGAGGCCAGTCCCATACTGAAGGCAATGGGAACATTAATGACGACAAAACCGAGGAAAGCCAGACTGAGAATGAGACCCATCTCGAACTCCGTACTGCAATTGGAATATTGGAATACTGGAACAATGGAATATTGGGTTATTCAATCATCAATTGGCAATAATCAATAATCAATGGTCATTGAGAACTGAAAATTGATTATTGGTCATTGAAGATTTAAGCGATCCATCCTTCCATTCTTCCGATCTTTTAAAAAGATCAAAAGTAGGTGGATGGCCATCAGTCCTGCCCCGACCGGGAGGCAGGCATAGGCCCAACCCATTGAAATCCCCATGGCCGGAGATTCTTGAGGGATCGTCTTTTGAACCAGTAGGATTCCCTGAACGAGAATGACAAAAATGACGGTCCCCATTAAGAGATGGATGACGAATTCAAGGGCCCTTCTTCCCCGATCCGGAAGCATCTGGTAAAAGATGTCAAGGCCGAAATGTCCTCGTTTTTGTAAACCAAGGGTCGCTCCGAGAATAGAGAGCCATACAAAAAGATAGCGCGCCATTTCTTCTGACCAATGGAGAGGTTGGGCCAGCACATAGCGATAGACCACCTGCATGAAGACGATGACGGTCATGACGGAAACGAGTCCGATCAGGAGAGCCGCCTCTGTCTTAGCAAGAAGGTTGTCGAACTTGGTCAGGACACGGAGGAAGGCATTCATCGATCCCACCCTCACCCCTGCCCTCTCCCCTGCCTTCGCCGAAACGCTTCGTGCAGGCAGGCATCAAAGGGAGAGGGGGAGAGGTTTATCTCGTGGCTATGATTTTATCAATGGTCTCTTTGCCAAACTGAGCTTCAAACTCCTTATAGACAGAAGCGGCTGCCTCCTGGAAAAGTTTCTTATTGGGTGTGGTGACCTGCATTCCCTTGGCTTTCAGCTCTGCGATCTGTTTGGCTTCAGAGTCGCGGAGCAGGTTTCGTTCATAGGTGGCGCACTCGATGGCTGTCTCTTCGAAGATTTTCTGAAAATCTTTTGGAAGTCCATTGAAAGCCTTCAGGCTTATGAGAAGAGGGGTCGGAGAATAGAAGTGGCCTGTCAGGGTAAGATATTTCTGAACCTCAGCGATCTTTTGATGATAAATGATGGCAATGGGATTCTCCTGGGCATCGATCGTCTTCTGCTGGAGGGCGGTGTAAACTTCGCTCCATGCCATGGGAGCGGGACTTGCGCCGAAGGCCTTGAAGGAAGCAAGGTGGACCTTATTCTCCATAGTCCGGATTTTGATCCCCTTGAGATCCTCGGGCTTTTCAATGGGTCTCACATTGTTTGTGATCTGGCGGAATCCATTTTCCCAGAAGGCGAGACCTTTGATGCCCTTTCCGGAGAAAGCGTCGAGAAGATCTTTACCGTTGGGGCCGTCGAGCACCTTATAGGCATGTTCGCGGTCCCGGAAAAGGAAAGGAAGATCGACAACAAACATTTTTGGAACGAATCCCCCCAAGGGACCTGTCGATGTGACAACAAGATCGATCGTCCCGAGCTGAAGTCCTTCGACCATATCCCGCTCATTCCCCAGTTGGGTCGAGGGATAAACATCGATCTTCACCTTGTTTTTCGTTCTCTGGGCCACCAGTTCGGCGAATTTCACAGCGCCGAGATGATAGGGATGCTCCACGGCAACTGCATGCCCAAGTTTTAAAGAAATGGGTTTATCCTGGCATATTCCCGAACCGGCCCAGGTCATGGTCAAAACAAAAAGGGCTAACATAGCGATCGTAAATGTCCGTCTCATTGTTTTTATCCTCCTTTTAATGAGTTTGTGTTCATCCTTCGATATCTCATTCTGAATCTTAACCTCAACCTTTCATTTTACTCAACTCTTTCTCATCGATGTGGAAACTGTGCTGGTCTGTTGGAAAGGCTCCCTTCAACACATCCTCCCGGTATGCCTCAAAAGCCTTTAGCATCAGTTCGCTCAGATTGACGTATCGCTTGGCAAATTTGGGTGTGAACCGATCGAAGAGACCCAGCATATCATGCACGACGAGCACCTGGCCATCGCAGTGGATGCCCCCGCCAATGCCAACGGTAGGGATTTTCAGGCGTTCGGTGATCCTCTTTGCAATCGGAGCAGGAATCGCTTCGAGGAGAACCGCAAAGGCTCCTGCGTCTTCGAGCGACAGGGCATCGTCAATAATCTTCTGGGCGGCCTGTGCATCTTTCCCCTGAACCTTGAATCCTCCGAGCATGGAGATGGTCTGAGGAGTCAATCCGATATGACCCATGACCGGAATGCCTGCCCTCACGATGGCTCTCACAATCTCCTTGACGCTGGCGCCCCCTTCGAGCTTGACAGCATCAGCCTTCCCTTCCTTCATAAACCGACCGGCATTGATGATGGCGTCGCGTTCCGAAGTATTATAGGACATAAAGGGCATATCGCCGATGATGAGCGCATATTTTGCCCCCCGTGTCACTGCTTTGGTGAGCTGGATCATCTCGTCCATCGTCACCGGAAGGGTGTTGTCATAGCCCAGGACCGTCATTCCACCCGAATCCCCTACCAGAATGATATCAATCCCAGCACGGTCTTCGAGCAAGGCCATGGGATAGTCATAGGCGGTGAGCATGGTGATCTTCTTTCCCTCATTCTTCATCGTCTGAATATCAACAGGTGTGATTTTTTTACGGTCCATTCGTTCCTCCTAATTAGCGAATAGCTTAGGGCTAATGGCTTATAGTTTGAAATCCTGGGTATCGGCTATGTGCCATCCGCAATCAGCTATCAGCTATCAGCCATGAGCTATATGAAAGTTTTTTCTATTACCTTGACTAAGTCCGTGATCATCCGGTTATAGTGCACAGGGATTCCAAGACGTTCTGCCTCTCTCACCACTGCCCCATTGATGGCATCGATTTCAGTCCTCCGTTTGCGGTCGAGATCCTGTCCCATGGAACAGCGATTCTCCCGGGTCGCCTCAATCACTGCCTTCACTCTATCGATTGGGTTTCCTTCGATCCGAATCCCTTTTTTTCCGGCAACTTCTATGGCTTCATTGACAAGGGCTTCCATCAATCTCAATGTCTCTGGAAAATCCAGGATTTGCCCGTTCCTTAATCCGGTAATGCCTGCCAGGGCATTGAGACCCGCATTGACGAACAGTTTCTCCCAGATAAGGTCATGGATACGAGGGGAGACTTTTGTCTCGATTCCGGATTTAATAAACATTTGGGCGACTTTATTCATTCGATCCGCAATTCTTCCATCTATTTCACCCACATAGGTTTTTCCCCATCCCGCATGGCGAATATAACCTGGTCCCAATAGAGTGGCTCCATGACCGGTGACCCCTAATGCCACTTTTTTGCGATCCACCTGCTTACAAATCGTCTCCTCATTTCCAAGGCCGTTTTGGAGGGTGAGAAAGAGGGTGTCTTCTTTTTCAAGAACCAAGGAGTCTGAAACTGCTTTTTCAGAATGATAAGTCTTTACGAAATAAAGGACAAGGTCGGCTTTTCCTATGGATCGGACATCGGTGGTAGCCTTAATCGAAATGTTCAGGGTTTTTCCCTTCTCCTCAATGGCAAGACCTTTTAAGCGAATGGCATCTATGTGTTCTTTCCAGATGTCGACCAACCAGACCTCCTCTCCCGATAGAGTGAGGAGCCCTCCGAAAAGACTTCCCATGGCTCCGGCACCGATGATTACTGTCTTCATTTCTTCCTATTTTCCGTGCTATGCAGGCGAGAATAGATTGAAAAACTAACACAGCACAAAGCAAAAATCAACCCATTTGATGCGTTGGGGGCCACTTCTTCTTTCTTAAAATTTTTCTCTTGTCCCCCGAAAACAGATATATTATAGATTAATTAAAGGTATTGGAGAAGGAGATGATCGAAATTCGATTTCATGGAAGGGGGGGGCAGGGAGCGGTGGTGGCGTCCAAAGTGCTTGCTGTTGCCTTTTTCCATGAAGGGCTCTATGTCCAGTCTTTCCCGGCCTTCGGGGTTGAGAGGAGGGGCGCTCCTGTGATGGCTTTCCTGAGGGTTGATCCCGAACCGATTCAGTTGAGGGTCAACATCTATGAACCCGATCACATCATCGTTTTAGATCCCACCCTGATAGCGGCAGTGGATGTCACCTCCGGCCTGAAACCGAACGGATGGGTTCTGATCAATTCAGCTCATCCTCCTAAAACCTTTCAGACATTGAAGGGTTATCGAATTGCCACGATAGATGCCACCTCCATTGCCATCCGGAATGGTCTGGGATCGAGGACAAACCCGATCGTCAATACAGCCATCTTAGGGGCCTTCTCAAAGGTGAGTGGGCTGGTGGGAGTTGATTCCATTGCCCTGTCGATCCGTGAAGAAGTTCCGGGGAAGAAGAATGAAAATGCCAAGGCGGCAAGAGAAGCCTATAATGAAGTGAAGTATTAAAATATTTCACCCCCACCCCCGCCTGCCGAAAAACTTGTTCGGCGGGCAGGCTCACCCTCCCCCATCAAGAGGGAGGGGATTTTTAATTGGATTTTTTATCTGTTTTCCCTTCTCCCCTGGGGGGAGAGGGGAAGGGTGAGGGGGAGGGACTTTTAAATGGGAAAGCAGATCACTTTCAAGCGTGAATCCGAGATGCCCATGATTTCCGTTTCGCTGGGGGATATGGAATGGAACAAAACGGGGGCATGGAGAACTCAACGCCCTTTCTATGAGGAGAAGACCCCGCCTTGCAGCGCTGCCTGTCCGGCAGGAAATGATATCAGCGGCTTCATCCTGAAGACGGCAAAGGGCGATTGGGAGGGGGCATGGAATCTGATCAGGGAGGAGAACCCGTTTCCCGGAGTCTGTGGCAGGGTCTGTTTCCATCCCTGCGAGTCGAAGTGCAACCGGGGATCGTTTGATGAGCCCATTGCGATTCATGCCCTTGAGAGGTTTGTGGCGGACTTTGCCCCTCGCCTGAGCAAGAAGACAGGAAAGGCCGGAGAGAAAAGAAAGGAGAAGGTTGCAATTATCGGCTCCGGGCCGGCCGGGATGAGCTCCGCCTATCATCTTGCAAGGCTCCGGTATGATGTGACGGTCTTTGAATCCTTCCCCCTTGCAGGCGGTATGCTCAGGATGGGCATTCCGTCTTACCGATTGCCCAGGGATGTTTTGGACAGGGAACTTTCAAATATCGAGGCATTGGGAGTGGAGATCCGGACGGGAATCTCTCTGGGTGAGCATTTAAAATTAGAGGACTTAAAGGATTATCAAGCGATCTTCCTTAGCACAGGAGCACACCGGAGCAGGGGCCTCCATATCCAGGGAGAAAAAGAGAAGGGTGTCCTGAGCGGCCTCGATCTGCTGAAAAAGATGAACCTGAGCAAGCGGATAAAGATGGGTGAAAAGATTGCTATCATCGGCGGAGGAAATACTGCCATCGATGTTGCCCGATCCGTTATCCGGCTGGGGAAGAAGGCAACCATTCTCTATCGTCGCTCAAGGGAGGAGATGCCTGCTTTTGAAGATGAGATCCTGGAAGCTCTTGAGGAGGGAGTGAAAATAAGGTATCTGGTCAATCCGATCCGGGTTGGACAGAAGGATGGCCCGAAACGGTTAGAATGTTTACGAATGGAACTGAGTGAGAAGGATGAGAGTGGTCGGAGAAGACCGGTGCCCATTCCCCATTCCAATCTCTTTATTGATGCAGATTATGTGGTCATCGCGGCAGGAGAGGAGATCGGGGCTTCCTTCCTTCCGGAAGGGGCGGAGAAGAGAGAGGGGATCGTTCTTACACGAAGAGATGGAAGCACGGGGATCAAAGGGGTCTTTGCCGGAGGAGACCTCGCCTCTAACCAGCGGACCGTAGCCCACGCGATTGGTTCCGGCAAAAAGGCGGCCATGGCCATCGATGCTTTTCTGCAGGGAAAAGATGCGGAGGAGGTGATTATTCAACATCTCATCGGAGAAGGTCCGTCCCTTTCCATCTTCGGATATCTCCATCCCGGAGAGAGATTGAGGAATCCCCATGTGGTCACCTTCGAAGAATTGAATATGGACTACTTCGAGCCTGCGAAAAGGCAGGGAGAATCGAAGAGCGCTGTTAAGGAAAGGATCAAAGGATTTAACGAGGTATCCTCGACTCTTTCCGAAGGAGTTGCCCTGGAGGAGGCGGAGCGTTGTTTCGGCTGCGGGACATGTAATGAGTGTGAGAACTGTTATGTCTTCTGCCCGGATGGTTCAATTTTAAAAAGAGAAGAGCTTTTTTCCCATCAAGTGGATTACGATTACTGTAAGGGATGCGGCATCTGTTTCACCGAATGTCCCCGGGGAGCCATCTCTTTAAAGGAGGAGGCTAAATGAGGAGGGTCATCACAGGAAATCAGGCTGTGGCTTATGGGGTTATTTTGAGCCGTGTGGATGTGGTCTCCGCCTATCCCATCACTCCGCAGACAACCATCGTGGAAGAACTCTCGGAGCTCATCGCAAGCGGCCGCCTCAAGACGAGATTCCTGAAGGTGGAGTCGGAGCATTCTGCCATGGCCGCCCTCATTGGAGCCTCGACCGGAGGCGTGAGAACCTTTACAGCCACCTCTTCTCACGGGTTGGCCTATATGCATGAGATGCTCCACTGGGCCTCGGGCGCAAGGCTACCCATTGTCCTGGTCAATGTCAACCGGGCCATTGGTCCGCCTTGGAATATATGGGGCGATCAGAGCGATTCGGTCTCTCAGCGGGATACGGGATGGATCCAACTCTATTGCGAAAATAACCAGGAAGTCCTGGATACCATTCTTCAGGCTTACCTGATCGCAGAAACGGTGAGACTTCCTGTGATGGTTGTCCTCGATGCTTTTGTTCTTTCCCATACTGCTGAGCCTGTTGAAATCCCAAGCATCGAGGAGGCGGACTCCCTCTTGCCGCCTTTCTGTCCGGATTATCCCATCGACACCCAGGAACCCAGATCCTATTCCGTAATCACCACTCCTGATTATTTTTTAGAGTTTCGGTACAAGGTCCAGAAGGCCATGGAGGAGGTTCCAGAGGTTGCAAAGAAGGTGGATGATGAATTCCGCTCTCGTTTTGGTCGTAGTTATGGCGCCATCGAGAGATATGGAAAGAAAGAAGCCGAGCTTCTCTTGATGACCTCCGGTACAGTGACCAGTACTTCGAGGATCGTGATTAAGAAGTTGATGGAGAAAGGTTTAAGCGTTGCTGGAATCAAGATCAAGAGATTTCGACCCTTTCCCTCCGAAGAGATTTGTGAAGTGATTCAGGGAGCAAAGAAGATCGCCGTCATCGACCGGAATCTTTCCGCCGGAGTGGGCGGCATCTTTGCGCAGGAGTTAAGGGCTTCTTTGTATTCTCGAGAGGAGAGACCTCAGGTTTTTGGATTCGTCTCTGGATTGGGTGGAAGGGATATTACTCCGGCGTTGATTGAAGAGGCGGTTCAATATACGGTAGAGCATCCTCAACCCGAAGGAGATATTTTGTGGCTGGGGCTGAAAAAATAGATATCAATGTAAAATGGTCATTTTTCAATTAGCAATTATCAATGACGTTCAAAAGCTTTGATTGGCACAGTCAATTGTTGTGAGGATGGAATGAAAAAAATAGAAATCCCGCCGGAAGAAAACCTGGGTCATGGTCATTTAGCCTGCGCCGGATGTGGGGCTGCGGTTGCCATGAGGCTAACATTGAAAGCTCTCGGTGAGAAGACCGTGATGGTTTTTCCTGCCTCCTGCTGGTCGATTGTCCCGGGATTCTGGCCCTATTCAAGTTACCGGATCACGGCTGTCCATGCCGGGTTTGTCACAGGTGCCGCTACGGCGTCAGGGGTCAGGGCCGCCCTGGATGTTCGAGGTGATGATGAAACCCTGGTGGCGGTATGGGCTGGGGATGGCGGGACTTTTGATATTGGTCTTCAAGCCCTCTCAGGCGCGGCAGAGAGGAATGAAGATTTGCTCTATATCTGTAATGATAATGAAGGCTATATGAATACAGGGACACAGCGAAGTTCAGCCACACCGCTTCTTGCATGGACGACTACAACTCCGGTCATGCAGCCCAAAGAGAATCCCAAGAAAGACATTATGGCCATCATGGCCGATCATCATATCCCCTATGCAGCAACAGCAACGATCGCCTATCCGGAGGACCTCATCCGAAAATTGGAGAAGGCCAAAGGGATTCAGGGAACCCGCTTTATCCATCTTTTCTCTCCCTGTCCACCGGGGTGGAGGATGCCCTCCGAACAGACCATTAAAATTTCGAGGCTTGCCGTCCGCTCAAGGATCTTCCCGCTCTATGAAATTGAAAATGGAAGGACCTATACGATTCAGGAAGAATCCCATGTCGTTCCTGTCAAAGAGTATTTAAAACTCCAGGGCCGTTTCAGCCACCTCACTGAAAAGGATATCGAGACAACACAAAGAAATGTGGACGATACCTGGGAACGCCTCCAGAGAAGAGCCCGCTGTTAATCCGATTCTGCCCAATTGGTTTCCCGATGAAACATTAGATCATCCGGATGAAGAGCAGCAGGGTGAAGCCGATCAGGACGATCGTAGTCGCCCAGGCGATGATGTTGAAGATGGGGCCATTGGTGTACTGCATCATCAACTTCTTGTCATTGATGAGCAGGAGGATGAAGAGGAGGATGAAAGGGAGGACCATGCCATTGATCACCTGCGAAAAGTACATGATCGGGATGAGAGGAAGCTCCGGATAAAGAATGATGCCTGCCCCCAGAAAGATGATCAGAGAATAGATCCCGTAAAACTGAGGGGCTTCTACAAACTTCTTGTCAATCCCCACCTCCCAGCCCAGGCCCTCACAGATGAGGTAGGTCGTAGAGAGGGGAAGAATCGAGGCCGCAAAAAGGGAGGCATTGACGAGCCCGAAGGCAAAGAGATAGGTGCAATATTTTCCGGCTAAAGGAGCCAGGGAGAGGGCCGCATCCTTGGCGGTCTCGATCCGGACTCCGTTTTTATGAAGGGTCTCCGCGCAGACCAGGATGATGAAGAAGGCGACGATGTGGACGACGACTGATCCCATCACCACATCGAACCGGGCGAACTTATATTCCTCAATTTTTATTCCTTTTTCAACGATCGAGGCCTGGAGATAGAATTGCATCCAGGGAGCAATCGTCGTTCCCACCAGACCGATCACCATGGCCATCTCCGAAGGCTGAAGGCTTAACTGAGGATTTGTAAATTGTTCAACCACATGGTCCCAATCCGGTTTTACGATGATGCCGGTGATGATGTAGGAGATGTAGAAGACACAGGCGACCAGAAAGGCCTTCTCCACCGATTTATAAGTTCCTTTTACGACCATCCACCAGACTAGAAAAGCGCTGATGGGGACGGAGATGAATTTATCGACGCCAAAGATCTCCATCCCCGCCGCCACTCCTGCAAAGTTGGAGATGGCATTGCCCATATTGGTCAGGAACATTCCGATCATCAAATAGAAGGTGATCCTGGCTCCAAATTTTTCGCGGATGAGGTCCGAGAGTCCCTTTCCTGTCACCACTCCCATCCGGGCGCACATCTCCTGGATCACGATGAGGGCGATCATGATGGGGATGAGAGACCAGACCAGTTTCAGTCCGAATTCCGCCCCGGCCAGAGAATAAGTGGTGATGCCGCCCGCATCGTTATCCACATTGGAGGTAATGATGCCCGGCCCCATCAGGATGAAGAAGAGGCCAACGGTCCTCCACAGAGACCGTTTCGAACTTGAAATCCAATGGGTGTAATCAGTCATGGTTATTTCTTTATCCACGAATCATGCAAAGAATACTCAATAACCAAATCCCAATATCTCAATAACCGTACCAATTTAGCAATTTGAAATAAACTTTTTAAAATCCCTCCCCACCTCCCTTTGCCCAAGGGAGGAGAAACATTTCCCCCTTTTGACAAAGGGGGATTAGATAACTTTTTTCAAAGAATAAAGTGTTACGATTATTGGTGCTTTCAACATTATCCTGCATCGGGGGCAAGCACATCCAGGACATTTCGGAAACCAATCACGCCCTTCAGATGGTTTTCCTCATCAACCACCGGTAAAGCCCGAAATCCATATTTGGCGAAGGCTTCCACCACCTCATTCTGATCTTCGTCCAGCTTGACGCTTACCACCCTGGGGAACTGGATTTCGGAGAGGGGCTGATGGGATTGGGCCGTGAGAAGGTCACGAATGCTGACCACCCCCTGGAGGAATTCCTCTTCGTCCACGATATAGATGTAATCCATGATGTCCAGATTCGGCGCCTCTGCCTTCAGCCGGGTAATGGCTATTTCGACGGTCATCTCGGGCGTCAGACTGAGATAGGCGGTGGTCATCAATCCCCCCGCTGTTTCTTCAGGATGAACAAGGAGTTCTCTCAGGTCTTCTGCCTTTTCCTGCTCCATTCCTTCAAGGATCTCTTCTGCTCTCTCCTCCGGGAGGTCAGCCAGGAGATCGACCGCATCGCTGGGCGACATCTCCTCAACGATGTCAGAGGCTCTCTCCACCGGGGTTGTCTCGATGAGGGCCTTCTGAATCTTTGGGTCAATCTCCTCGAGGGTTTCAGCCGCTGTCTCGGGGTCCAGGGCATGGAAGATAGCGGATCGTTCACGACCTCCCAAATCCTCAATAATATCGGCAAGGTCTGCAGGATGAATGTGAGAAAGCTTCTTCTGAGAGACGCTGAGATGGAGCAGGTCCGAACCAGAGAGGAGTTGAACATATTTCCAGGAGATAAATTGGTTGGGAAGTTTGTAGGAGAAGAGCCACTCGAGTGTCTGATCGACCATGCTCTCCCATCCCACCCTCCTCATCAATCCTCGAAATCCCACATCGACATGAACCAGCCTCAACCGGGACTCGACCTTTAAGAAGTGGAGATCGTTCACCCTCACCACCTTAGCGCCAAAGGTATCCACGATCTGTTTATCCATGACCTCCTCTCGAAGCAGGACCATGTCGTTTACAGCGAGGGAGGTTGTGAGATCGAGAAGATCTTCCTCAGCAAGGGTGATCCGGGGTTCGACCTGAAGCATCTTTTGCCAGGGGAGAAAAAACTTCTTTCTTCCTTTTCCCTGAATAACCATCCCGAGGATCATGGGATAGGGCTCGACTCTCTCGGCCACCAGATCAGCAACCTTGCCTGCTCGCTTTCCGGAGGGAGAATAAGTCTGACGGTTCAAGAAATCGCTGAAAAAGTAAAATTGTTTGAGGTTCTGATCCATAGTTTTGTTGTTAAAAAGATTGAACTCGTCTCAAACCACTTTATAGCGATTTGAGTCGAGGGTGTCAAACGCTAAGTGTGAGAGCTCTGAATAACTACTTTTCGCTCTCTGATTACACAGATTTCAAAAAATGATTCCACAGATTTTTCTTTATTTATCAATGCGTTTCTAATCTGTGTAATCGGTCCTTAATCGGTGAAATCAGAGATTTCTGGATTTTTCGGAAATCTCAGTGTTTTCACCTCTCCTTCTTCCATCTCATCAAGAGTCTTTTTCGCCGAATCGAACAGGGGGCCCTCGAGATCCTTGGGAGAACGGATCGGGATGAGGAGACCTTTGAGTTTTGAGAAGTCCCCGCTCTTTAATATCCGCTGAAACACGTTCTCCACGTCCACAGGACTGACCTCCCTCAAATGGGTGATCAGCCCATGCAGTTCACCCTGGGCATATTGCTCGATGATGTCATGTTCCCGCAATCTGATCCGGGAATAGACTTCATCAATCGTGCTGACCGTTCCTTTGAGGCAGAAGAGGGTGAGGTGGCGAATTTTCTCCTGAGGGACCTCCCGCCTCTCCTCAATTCCCAAGTCCGAAGGGGCTTCATAATCCAGCTCATTTAGAATCCGCAGGTTTCTGACGAAGATGATTTGATTTTCCCTGGAGCGGAACCATTGAAAGTGGAAGCCCTTCTGTTGCGCTCTGGAGGTTTCTTCCTCCCTTTTTTGGGTCAAGGCTTGTTTTTGAAGCAGGATATATTCAAACTTGGAATAGAGATTCTTCGTGAGGAATCCGAATTCCATGATGGCTTTGTCACGCAGGGAGTCCCGGCGATAATACATCCTGTATTTTCCCTGGAGGAGTTGCTGAATGGCCTTGATCTCTGCCAGGCGGTCCCGAATCTCTTTATAGAGCTCGCGGATATCGACGATGATATCCTGAGGAGTATGTTTTTCGGGGGTCACCACCAGACAGAGCCCCTTGAAATCCTCCACCACCTCCTTCAGATGGCTGTAGTTGTGCTGGATCGTTTTTTCTAAACTTTCGGCATACCTCTGCATGGGGTCCTTGGACATGAGCTATCTCCAGCAACTATATTATACCTATATTGAGCGATTTAAATAAATTTAATCGTAGGGCAACCCTTTAGGGTTGCTTATAATGTGCCTGCCTGTGGCACGCAGGCAAGGTTTAAGCCTTGTCCTACAGAACACCCCATGGGTGTTCTTAAAACGCTCCGGTATTACCGGAGCTACTACAGGTTATTTCAATAAGAATCGCTCAATTTAGGTTATAATAATTTTCTTCTTTATCCAAGATCAAATCCCCCCTCTTTGGCCTCCTGCCCATAGAGCCTACGGCCCGGAGGGTAAAGAGGGGGCAGGGGACGAAAAGGAAGCCTTAAAGAAAGGAACTCATCCGACTTCGAATGGGTTCATCCGCAGGAGGCATGGCCAATCCCTTTAACTCCTTGAAACTGACCCATCGTAGGTCGTGACATCCGATGGGTTTCGGAATCCCTCTCTTAAGGCGGCAATGATAGGCGAGAAGGAGGATAGGGTATTCCGGATAGGAATGGAAGATGACCTCGAGGATCTCCCCTACCTCCACATCGATATCCAATTCTTCTTTGAGTTCTCTTCGCATGGCCTCCCTGGGGTCTTCACCGTCCTTGACCTTTCCTCCTGGAAATTCCCAGAGCAGGCCGCGGGAAGCCCCCTTCATTCTCTGAGTTACAAGAACTTTCTTCTTTTCGATAATCACCCCTGCTGTGACAGTAACGGTTTTCAACTCATCCCTCGATGCGGTTGCGGCCTTTACTCTTGGCTCGATAGAGAGCTTGGTCCGCCTCACGGATCAGATCCGTGAGGGTCGAGGTAGAGGAAAAGGCGGCCACTCCGATGCTCACCGTCAGATCTTCGTTGGGCTGTTCCTTCTCATTGGGGAACCGGGTCTCGGAGACGAAACTCCTCACCCTCTCTGCGATCTCTCCGGCTTCCTCCTTCCCGGTCTTGATCAGAATGGCGGCAAACTCCTCTCCTCCATAGCGGGCGACGATATCGCTCTGGCGTACCCCACGCTGGATGAGGCGGGCAATGGCCTTCAATGCCTCATCTCCGGCCAGATGCCCGTTGTGATCGTTATAATGTTTAAAATAGTCGATGTCGATCATGAGCAGGGAGAGGAAAGCGGGATAACGTTTCTGACGTTCCACCTCCAGGGTCAGTTGTTGAATGAAAAAACGGTGGTTATAGATTCCGGTGAGGTCGTCGGTATAAGAGAGCAGAACAGCTTCCTCTTTCATCTTTTCAATCTCTTTGGTCTTCTCCTTAAAAAGATCTCTCATGGCCTGCAGTTCCCTGGCATACTGATCCCTCTCCCGGGTCTTCTCCAGGCACTGCTTCTTTGACTTTTCCCATTCCTCCTCGAGCCGAATCTTTTCCCTCAAGTCTCTCAATGTGATCAGGCGGGTTTCTCCCTGGAAGGTCCCGGAACATTCCACCGGGATTTCTTCCCTGAGCCGGTTGACCACGCGGAGGTTTAAGGAGATCCCGCGCCCCTTTTCCATCTCGTCGAATCCTTCTCTCACGGCACTGAGATCATCGAGAGCCACCACATCGATGAAAACCATTTGCTGAAGCTCTTCCGGAGAGTAGTTCAATAACGCCGATCCCTTCAGGTTCACCTTTAAAAATTCTCCCCTTCGATTGAGAATGAAGAAAGGATCACGGATCGCCTCCAGGAGGGGCCTCAGGAGATGAATTTCTTTTTCCAGCGCCTCCACTTTCATCTGGATTTCTTTAAGGGAAGGAGGTTTCATAAACAAATTTTCAATTTGCAATTTTCAATTTGCGATTTGAAATTAAGTTTACATCATCTCCTGAACCATCCTCTCCATCTCCTTGAGCGCTTTTGGATCGTAGGGGACCGTTTTTTTAAGCGAGGGATCCAACGGGTCCTCCGGGTTAAAATTCTGGAGGATCACCCTTCGACCGGCTCCCAGCTGCTGAGCCAGGGTCCGCATCTCCTCCCGGCTGTGGAGTTGAGGGACAACGGTGACCCGGAATTGATACTCCACTTTCTCCCTCTTCAGGATTTCTATTGACTTTGATATGAGAGAGAGATCCACAGGGAGACCGGTCGCTCTCCGATAACTGAAGGGATCCAGGGGGCCTTTCACATCCATCGAGACGAAATCGAGCCTTCCCTCTTCGATCAATTTCTCTAATATCCCGGGGCAGGATCCATTCGTATCGAGTTTGACCGGGAATCCGCTCTCTTTTATCTCACGAATCAGGAGAGGAAGATCGGCGTGCAGGGTTGGCTCTCCCCCGGTGATGCAGACCCCATCGATCCAATCCTTAAAGGAGCGGAGGCGCCGGAGAATTTTTTTCAGGGGTATCGAAGCAAACTGCCCGGGATGAAAAACGAGGGGATGGTTATGGCAGTATGGACAGCGGAAATTGCAGCCGGGGAGGAAGAGAACAGAACAGATCTTCCCCGGCCAGTCCAGAAAAGAGGTTTCCAAAAATCCCTTGATCTCGATCATGGCTCATCTTCATAAAAGGGAGAATGATGGCGGACCGTGATAGGGGCCTCGAATCATTGCTGACACCGGCGCCTATCACCCTCATCAGTTACTCCTGAACAGGTACTGCCTCACCTCCTGAATCGTTGGGACCATCCCTCTCCAGCTGACCACCTCCCTCTCCTCTTCATCCTCAATGATGAGTGAGGGGGTAGAGAGGATGCTGTGGAAAGAGGCTTCTGCCAGACCATCGATCGTGTCCAGGTCGTAGTGGAAAACCGGCAGGCCCTCCCTCTTCAACTCCAATCCAATCTCTTTTGCGGCAGGACATTTCGGACATTTCGCTTTAACAAAGATTTTGATCAGTTCCATGTTTTCTCCTTGCCTCCACTTATTTCTTCATCACAAGAGACTGTTCTTTATTCACCGTTCGCCCTGAGGTTCTCGAAGGGCGAATCCCGCGCAGCGCAGGACTCAGGATCGAACGATGAACTGAACCCCCTTGCTATTGTTCACCCTTCGACAGGCTCAGGGTGAACGGAGTTTGTTAAGAAGTGTTGGGAACACTATATTACCCTACCTTCAGCGCTGCTCCTCTTTCCGCTTCTTCGATGTAGGCCTGATTCCGGTAGCGGTTGCGCAATTCACCTATCTTCCCCTTGTTCCAGCTGGAGAGCTTGGTGAAGTACCCGGTGATCCGGGTGATGCCGTCCACCTCCTGTGATCCGCAATATTGGCAGGAGGACCGGAGCCCCCGGCTGGTCCGATTGCAGGCATTACAGGTGGTGAACTCCGGTGAGAAGGCAATCTGGTCATTTTGAGTCTGTCTGAAAGTTTTGATCACAAAATTGGCCAGAGACTCCTTTGAAGGCTTTGCCTCACCCAGCCAGATGTGGGTTAATGCGCCCGCCTCGATCAGGGGATGAAAGAGTCCCTCCTGTCTCACCCGTTCAATCGGATTGAGCACGGCGGAGTTGTTCAGATAGGTCGAATTCGTATAATAGACCTCTCCCTTCGAGATGTCCCCCTTAACGATGTGGCCCGATCGGGGCGAATGAAACCGGAGGTCCAGTTTGGCAAAACGGTAGGCGGTCGATTCAGCGGGTGTCTGTTCGAGGACGAAGTGCATTCCATAGCGTTCACTTAACTTATCGACCAGCAGTTTCATGTGGGCGATCACCTTCAATCCGAATTTGAAGGTCTGCCTCGACTGATGCATCTCCTGGCCGGTATGAACCTGGACGAGTTCATTGAGTCCTACCATGCCGATGAGGAAGCTGGCGCGATGCATCCTCAGATAAGGAGAGCCATCCCGGTTCATGGCTAAGAGGGCAAGGGGGCCCCGTTCGCCTACGGAGAGAAGCTTTTCGATGAAGGCTTTCTTCTCCAGATGGGCCTTGACCGCAACCTCTATGAACTCCGTCAGTTTGGAGAAGAGCCGGGTGTCATCCCCTTTGGCCAGGTAGGCCATCCTCGGAAGGTTGAGGGTCACATTCTGGAGGGCGCAATAACGCATCTTCCAGGGCTCCTTTGCATCCTCGAGATCGGTCTGATCGAGTTTGAAGCTGAGGCGGCAGCATTCGGAGATTTTAGCTGTCTCCCCGCGGTCAAAGACGAAGTAGGTGTTGCCCTTTTCAGAAGCGACCTCACAGATGTGATGGAGAAAGTCCATGTGACCGGGGGTCTGAAAGAACTTCTCCGTGATATGGACGAGTGGTTTGGGAAAGAAGAAAGGCCTTCCGGACCCATCCCCTTCCAGGAAGACATTGAAGAGGGCCCATGCAAAGCGCTGTGATTCTTTCATATAGTCGCTGTAATTCTTTCCCGTCCTCTCTCCACCCGGTCCGATGGCAGGGACATTTTCGAAATGTTTTGGAATCTCCCAGTAGAGATTGAGGTCGGTAAAGATGGCCTGGCCTCCTCGGGCGACTGCCTGCTGAGAGAATTCGAAGATCATCATCTGCGCCAGTTGTTCGAGGTCCCGATCCGACATGCCCACCAGATAGGGAGCAAAGAAGAGATTGACAGCATCCCAGCCAATGGCTCCGGCAAAGTTGCTCTGAAGGGCGGCGGCAAATTTAACCATATGGGCCAGGAGCACTTCCGGATGTTTGGCAGGTTTGGCCATGGCAATGGAGTTGGGAAGGCTCAGACCGAAACGCTTGATATATTCAAGAGACTGTCCACTGCAGTAAGGCCGGTCCACAAAACCCAGATCATGGAGATGAATATCCCCTCGTATATGGGCATCGGCGGTCTCCTGTGAGAAGACAGAGAGAAGGGCATACTCCTTTTTAATCCTTTCCGCCAGGGTAAGATTGGTAGCCTCGGGTCCGTGAGGGACATTGGCATTTTCCTTGTTGGGATGGAGAATGAGCTGGTCCACATCGTAAAGCGGCATACCCAGACGGGTGTGCATCTTACGGGCCTGTTCCAATCCCCTTTCAACCAATTTGGTGTCGACCAATTCACGGACCAGGGGGGCGGTGATCATTTTGATCTTGGAGGTGACGATTAAATCTTCCACCTCCCGGGCGATCTCTTTCGCCGTATCGACATCAATATAGGTCTCTCTGATGAGGGCATCGACGATTCTCTGGCGGTTCCAGTCATTCATCGACTCTTCAGAGGTTCGGACAAAGAGGGCCATATCCGTTGTTTCAAACTCTTCTTTAAAATCTTTTCGTTCCTCTTTCATCTCAATGACATTTGCCATTTTCTTATCACCTGTTTTGTGGAATTTGATGAGGTTTGGGCTTACGATAGGCTATATTTAGTATGACTTCTATTGACTACAACAACATCTTGTTATTTGTCAAGGGGAAACTTAATTTATGAAAATAATTATTTGTTGCTTAAATTTCTTTACTTCTTATGAGAGTTGTTCTTCTGGAAGGGTCTGGTCGGTGTTTCAAGGAGACGTTTGAAAATTCCCAGCAAGCCCTCTCCCATGGTTTTAAAGGGAATGGCTTCAATCTTGGGATCGTCGAGGTCCCCTTTCACCTCGTAGACATAAGAGAGGAAGCCTTTATCTTTTCCTGTGAGGATGTATCCAGCAATGGGAATATTGCTCAATACCATATCGACCGTACCCAGGGGATGGACTCCTACCTTTGCATCGATCATGTTCTTGCCCAGGTCAACTTTCCCGATGATGGTGATCCGCATGGCATCGCTATCGAGCAGAAAATCCTCTGTGAAAACGACTCCCTCTTTGACCTTGATGTTTGCAGAGATCCGGTGATAGGGAAGCCCTTTGGTTTTCAGATCGGGGAGCCTTCCTTTGAAGATCTGGGAGACATTGAGGATTGAGAAGATTTTGGCCAGGATGTTGCCCCGCTCGATTACCCCATTCTCCAGTTCGAGCCTCAACCCTCCCTGGAGAGTTTCTTTCACTTTCTGAGAATTCTCTCCCTCTCCCCTGAGTTGCACTTGATCGATATAGACTCTTCCGGTCATCATGATTTTCCCCATCTCCCCTTTCTTGAGAAGGGTGCGGAGAAAGGCTGTTGCCTCCATATGGGAGAGACGGGGGTTGATGTAAAATTGGATCCCTTTTCCAGCGGGTTCGATCCATCCCTCACCCCAGAGGGTTCCTCCACTGGTTTTCAATTCAAAGGGATGGATCCTTAACTTTCCATCTACCGTCTTCATTTCGATTTTTAAGTCCTCGAAAGAGAGGTTTCGATACTTTCCTTTTTCCACATCGATCTTACCTTCGATCGTCCAGAGAGAAAGCCATTCTCTGATCTTTTCAAAAGAGGCAGGGATTGTTTTTTCTCTCTCCGGGAGAAGGGAATCAAGGTCAAGCTGGGCTGAAAAGAGACGAAGGGAGAGTCGCCCGGGGGGCCGGGGGTTGGTTTCCCCGGGTCCTGTTAGAGGACGGGAATAGGTCCCGGAGAGGGTCAGCGAAGCATCTCCCAATCTTCCTTTCAGTCCCTCCCATCGCATCTGTTGGGGAGAGAAGAGAATCCTGCCTTCAATCTGGGAGAGAGGAACGGGAATCTTTCGGTGCCGGAGCGAGATTCCTTTGAGTAAGATTTCCCCTTCCCGGATGGCATTCACTCCCTGTTCCATTCTTCCGGACCAGTTCAGACGAAGGTCCGCTCCTCCGGCAAGATCCTGAATCTCGTCCACCTGAGTTCGCATTGAGTCAGGAAAGAGGGGCAATTGGAGCAGGGCGTAGATATTTTTCAAATCGATCGAACCGGAGGTGGAAAGATTCATCTGCCCCTCTCTTACTGTTCCATCGAGGATGAAAGAGGAGTTTAAGGACTGCATCTTTAATTTTGAAAAATTGGCCCCGATGCTCGAAATGGAGAGGGAACCTTCTCGAAAGAGAAGCGGATGGGAAACTCCTTTTAGAAGGAGGGAGGCTTCCCTGGGGAGGAATTCCAGTTCATAGGAGAGAGATTGAAGGGGGGTTGCCCTTCTTCCTTTGAACGAAAGCTGGCCTGTTCCCGATAGGCTTTTAATATCCTCTGTCTTGGAACGGGTCTCTTTCGAAAAGAGAGAGGATTGGGAGAGGGCGAGAAGGTTTTTCAGATCGACCTTTCCTTTGGCTGTGAACTCAGAAGCTCCCTCTCTCTTCCATGAGCCGGCCAGGAGGAGGGATGAATTTCCAAATTCTATCTTTGTTCCCGACCACTGAAAATCGTCGTTGGAGAGGTCCACTTTCCCTTCTCCGATGAAGACCGGGAAGGGAATCTGAGAATGGGTCAGGTGGACTTTCGACAGAAGATAGCCACCCTGATGCTGAAAACGAAGGGGGGACTTCAATTTCCCTTTGACGGAGATCTGATATTGCGCCTTTCCGGATAGGGAGGTGATGGATTCAAGACCCTTTATCAACTCCGTGTCATCGGCGAAGACATCGGTCTTGAGCAGGGAGGAGAGATCTGCCGCATGGAACTGGCCTTGGCCCTGAATCGCAAGGGTGGGGACCTGAAGGAGTTCATGGAAAACTCCGTTGGCCCGATCGATACTGGAATGGAAGACCCTGCCTTCCACCTCTTTAAGATGGAGATGGCCCTCTTTGAAAAGAAGGCGCCCTTTTAGTTCTTCGAGGGCAGGAAGATTCCAGGGGAGTTTCAAGCGGGCGCCATTCACCTTCATCTCAACGGAGAGAGTATGGGCATTGCGGAGCTCATCGCAGTGATCAATCTCCGGAATCTTTCCCGAAAGCTTTACGGAGAGGATCTGTGCCGGACCGCTTCCCTCCGCGTGGAAAAGGGGATCAGAAACGCTTGGAGCGATGATCCGGAAGGGGATAAATCTCCTTCCCTCGGCGATGTCGAAGACACTGCTCGATGCCTCGGCATCCAGGCCCATCCCTTCTGTCCCGATTCCATAAATCCTGCCTTTTGCCCTGACTTTGATCTCAGGCAGCTCGATCGAAAGCCTGGGAACCTGGAACGTCTGCCTGTCATACTTCGCCTCGAAATCGAGATTGATCCATTTGGGGGTGAACAAGTAGGCGAAAACTTTTGGGTGATCGTAGATCACCTCTCTGAATTTAATCTTGGCAGAAGCGCTGAAAGGTCCGGAGAGGTCTCCCTGATAACGGCCCTTCAGATCGACGATTCCTGCAATCTTATTCATGGGAAGCAAGGGGCCGAGATAAGACCAGAAGTGGAAAACCTCGATACTTTTTACCTCCACTTCGGCCTTCACCCTTGCTTTGGAGAGATCCATCCCTTCGGGGATGTCTTCTATCTGTCCGGAGACGGAGAACCTTCCTTCCTTTTTTGAATGGAGGATCTTCCCGCTGACGCGAAAAGGAAAGGGCCTGCCGAAAGAGATCTTTGAGAGACGAAGATCGAGAGATCGGATCTCTGTCAGGAGAGGAGGGCCGCCAAACGATTCGTCTGAAAAGGAGAACTCACCGGACCGAACGGAGAGAGAGCCTCCGAAGAGCGTGGTGAGGGTCTCGATCATCTTCCGTTGGGAGGCTTTCAACTCCTCTCCAGTGATAGGGGCATCGAAAAAGTTGAATCTTCCGTTTCTGTCCCGCGAGAACCGCCCGACGGGCTTCTCAAGAGTGATGCGCTTCCATTTCACCTCCTTCCTCAACAGAGGAAGGACTTTTGCCGTTAAAATCAGCCTTTTTGAACGGAGGAGGTCAAAAGATTGCGAGCGGTCCCTGATCCGGAAGTCTTCGAAAGCGATTCCGATTCCCCCCCAGAAACCGATTTTTGCCTTTCCGAAGGAGACCTCCCTGCCAAGCTGGGAGGTGAGGGATTTTTGAATGGCATCACGGTAAAGATTGGGATCGAAGAGATAATAGATCGAAAGAATGAAAAAGATTCCCACCGCGACGACCGGGATCACGATCCATAGCAGAAACCATTTCTTACGACTCATTTTATTGACCTATGTGATTAGAAAAAAAAAGCCTAACGGTAAGGGTAACGAGGCCCGTATCGTTAATAAAAGGCTACGTTTATCGTCTCTTAATTCTTTATACGTAACCGTAACCAGTAACCAAACGGGCATTGTAGCCCTAACCCGAAAACCTTTTTCTATTTGACTCCGAACTCCGAACTGTGAACTACGGACTCTTGATGGCGTGGGCTAAAGTGAGGACATCCACCCGCTCTGCCTCTGCCATCAGCAATACTTTCGAACATTCATTGACTGTTGCTCCGGTCGTGTAAACATCATCGACCAGAAGGATCGACTTCCCTTTTATCTCTTCATCTCTTTGAACATGAAAAGAGCCTCTCACCCTCTTTTCCCTCTCTCCACCGCTCAGATTGACCTGTGGGGTGGTGGGTATTCTCTTCTGGAGCAGCCTCTTCGAGTATGGAATCCGGGTTCTCCGGCTTAACTCCTTTACGAGAAGGAGGGCCTGGTTAAACCCCCGCTCCCTTAATCGTTTGAGGTGGAGCGGAACAGGAATGAGAAGGTCGAAAGACCGGGAATCCCAATAACGGTGGAATCCTTCGGCCAATTTCTCTCCGAAGAAGGAGGTTAGGCAGCTCTTCTCTTCGTATTTCCATCGGTGAATCGCTTCCCTAAGAGGTCCTTCATAATATCCAAGAGCCCTTGCCATTGTAAAATATTTTTCCCTGGTCATACAAGCGCCGCAGGGATGGTTCTTGATCTCCCCGGAAGCAAAAGGGACTCCGCAGAGGGTGCAGAACGGCGGCTCAATCCACCGGATCTTTGAGAGACAGTCCGGGCAGATTCCCTGCCGGTCTTCTTCTAAGAATTTTTCACAGCAGTGGCATTGGGAAGGCAATAAAAATCGGAGGAATTTTTCACCAAAGGAACGCATTCATTCAGATCTTGGAGGCCTTTCTTTATCTCTCTTCGAGGGGGAAAAAGGCCCTATTGGAAAAGGGAAGAGAGGGGGGAAGCGGAGGGATGATCCTCTCCACCTCTTTGATCGTGTAGGTGCTCCACCGGTGGCATTGAGGGCAGTAGGCTGCCCATTCCTTCGATTCCCTTTCGCAGACATTGCAGGCGAAGGGGAGATAGGATGTCCCGCTCAATTCAAAGGTCTTCTCAAACTCCTGGGCCGCCCGGCCGAAGTCTTTCTTGTGGAGGTAGATCTCCGCGAAAAGCCTGTGAAGGGCGGGGAAATCCTTCTGTCTTAAACTGATGGCATTGATCTCCTCAAAGGCTTCGTCCAGCATCTCCAGCCTTAAACAGAGCTTGGCATAGAAGAAGGCGAGCATCCAGTTGTCAGGATTGTCGCTCATGGTCCTTTGATAGATGCGGAGCAGGGTGCTCGGGTCCTCCCTGTTGAGATAGAGCTCTTCCAACCGGAGGATGAAGATAATCGATTTGAACCGTCTGAAGCTCTTTCCCCAGACCTTTCCTGCGGAAACCCATTTCCCCATCCGGAGATAGATGTCGCCCAGTAAGACGAACCCGGGTTGAAAGGTCTTCTCCTCCCGGACAATCTCTTTGACGACCTTCAAGGCATCCTCAATACCTTCTTCGCCCCGGCTTAAAAGATCCATGGCATGTTCATATTTCAATCCCAGATAGAAGAAGTGCTCTTCCTCTTCTGTTGGTTTTCCCTTGGCCAGCTTGGAAATCGACTTCTGGATCCGGATCGCTTCCTCCCATCTCCGGCTGTTCCGGTAAATCTCCCTCAGACTCTTCAATGCCTTGAGATTGGTGTCATCCAGACCGATGGCGCGCTTTAAGGTTCGAATGGCTTCATCAAAATGCTTCATTCGCAGATAGATTTCCGCCTGACGGAGAGGGATCTCCACATTTTTGTTATCGATCCATCGTGTCCTCTCCAGCCAGTGAAGCGCCTCTTCATCATTGCTTTCTTTGACCGAGATCTCCGAGAGCTTTAAATAGAGGTCCTTCTGGAAGGGGTCGCTCTTCAGGACCTCCGTAAAGTGAGCCTTTGCCCTGGCCAGATCTCCCCGGAGGAAATCCTCCATCCCTTTGTTCAGCTCCTCCTTAATGGATTGCTCCTTCTTCCTCTTCCGCGATTGGCGATAACCCTCAATGGCCCGCCTGGCATCCCTTGCCAGGGTGCTGATGAAGACGAGCAAGGCGCCCAGCACAAAGGAGGTGATCATGAGCGTGGAGAGATCGGTAGGGAGGACCTTTCCGAAGAAGTGGAATTCGACCTCTAAGTGATTGGTCAAAGAAAGCCAGCAGAAGATGGAAATCAAGCTCAGAATGATAATGAAAAGCAGTTTCACCAACATCTCTTAGAGTTTCCCCTTTTCCATCTTCGACAGACAGGCCACACAATACTTTGCCACCGGCCGGACCTCAAGCCTTTTCAAACTGATGGGCTCTCCGCACTCTTCGCAGATTCCATAGGCGCCGCTCCCTATACGATCGAGCGCCTCATCCACCTCATGGAGTCTCATCCGTTCACTCTCATTGAGGCTGAGCAGGATCTGTTTGTTATAGATATTGGCCGCCTCATCCCCGATGTCCTGGGTCCCATCCTGTCCCATCTCCTGGGAAGACACATAGGTCTGTTTGACCTCCCCCACGATCTGTTCCCTCTCCTTAAGAAGATTCTTTTTAAACCGGGACAGGGTCTTTTTATCGATTTTATCCATCTTATCTATCTTATCGACCCTTTTCTTATCGGTCGTTTTCCCCCTCTCTTTTTTTATGGGGCTCTTCTTTTTTTTGAGATTTTTCGAGACCACCCGTTTTTTAGCCAATCTCCGCTCCCAATTTAAGCTCGATGCGAGGTGCGTCGACCCATATTCCCTCTAAATCATAGAACGTTCGGGTCGGTTCCACAAAGATATGGACCACCACATCGTTGTAATCCATCAGAATCCATTTCCCGTTGGCCGCCCCTTCCTGGCCGAGGGGCCGGATTCCCTTCTTTTCAAGGGTCTCCTCAATCGATCTGGCAATGGCCTGAACCTGGCGATCCGATTTGCCGGTGCAGATGAGGAAGTAATCGGTCACAGAGGAGATTCCCTTCATCTCCAGAAGAACCGGGTCCAGAGCCTTCTTTTCAATCGCTGCCTTCAGGCAGAGAAGAGATTTTGTCTTTGAGTCGGTGGCCATACCCTCCGGTGATGATGATTTTGAGTGTAGCATTATAACAGAAAAAATAATGATGGCAATAAAAAAATGAAAAAAAATGTAATCCCTCAGTTATGGGTTCAAGTAATACAAATGTCCCCTTTATTATACCCCTCTTTGGCCGCCGGCCCATAATGCCTCTGGCCCGGAGGGCAAAGAGGGGGAACCTGCCTGCGCGAAGCCGCTCCGGCGTAGGCAGGGGGGAGATTTCCCAGCATAATTTTAAAATCCCCCTTTATCCCCCTTTGCCCTCCGGGTCAGAGACCGCTCTGGGTCGGAGACCAAAGGGGGATAAAAATACCCGTAACTAAGTGGTTACAAAAAAATGCAAATATTTTTCCCCGGTCACCCCCTCTTCCGGTAAAGACCGTGTTGATGGATATAGGCTTCTGTTTCGGGAGGGATAAGATACCTGACCGACTCTCCTCTCTCGATCAATTCCCGGACCTTGGTCGAGGAGATGTCGAGGAAAGAGATCTCTCTGAAAGAGAGATGATGTCCCGAGGAGTGAATCCAGACCCTCATTTCGAGATCATAATGAAAGGGAGAGGTCAGGGCGCCCGGAAGCTGAGAGGCGGCAGGAGTTTTATGGAATCCTGGCCGGGCCATCACGATGAAATGGCATAAGGTGAAGAGATTTTGAAAATCCTTCCAGGTCTCTATCTCCACAAAGGCATCCCCTCCCAGGATAAAAAAGAGGGTATCGGCGCATCCCTCACGGAAATGGCGGAGGGTGTCGATCGAATAGGATTTCCCTGCTCTTGAGAGTTCGATGTCCGAGATGGAGAAGTAGGGATTGGAGGCGATGGCCAGTCTCACTATCTCCAGCCGGTGTTTCGCATCAATGATCTCCTCTATGGCTTTATGAGGGGGGATGGCGGATGGGATGAAGACGACTTCATCGAGACAGAAGGCCTCCCGGATCTCCTCCGCTCCCCTGAGATGCCCCAGATGGATGGGGTTGAACGTTCCCCCGAACAACCCAATGTTCTTTCTCATTGGCTCATCTTCCTCATTACAATACTGACGAAATAGTTTTAAGGGACATAAATTTCAAAATGACAAAGTTCAAATGTCAAATCAAATCCAAAGCCCAAAGGTCAAAAATTCTTTAAGAATTTGACATTGATTTGAAATTTGGGTTTTGACATTTGGATTTTTACCCACGGATCTGTCCTTCTCCGTAGACGATAAATTTAGTCGTTGTCAGCTCCTCCAGACCCATCGGTCCGAAGGCATGCAGTTTGGAGGTGCTGATCCCCATCTCCGCCCCCAGACCCAGCTCAAATCCGTCATTGAACCTGGTGGAGGCATTGACCAGAACGCAGGAGGAGTCGGTCTCTCTCAGAAAGCGCTGGGCGTTCTGATAATTGGAGGTTAGGATGGCCTCTGTGTGGAGAGACCCATAGGTGGCAATGTGCTTCATCGCCTCCTCAATCCCCTTGACCACCCGGATCGAGAGGATGAGGTCTGAATACTCCTCGTGCCAATCCTCCTCCTTCGCCTCTTTGATTCCGGAAAGGATCTTTCGAGTCTCCGGGCATCCCCGTAGCTCTACTCCCTCTTTTTGAAGGACTTCTGCGATCTTCGGAAGGAAACGATCCGCTATCTTCGCATGGACCAGGAGCGTCTCCATCGCATTGCATACCCCGGGCCGCTGGACCTTGGCATTGAGGCAGACCCGCAGTGACATCTCCGGATCCGCAGTCTCATCAATAAAGATATGGCAGACCCCCTTATAATGTTTAATGACCGGGATCTTCGAATGGGTCGCCACAAAACGGATCAACGTTTCCCCTCCCCTGGGGATGATCAGGTCGATCTCATCTTCCAGCTGGAGCATCTCCTGGATGGCTTCCCTTTCAGTCCGGGAAAAGATCTGGACCGCCTCCTTCGGAGCGCCCGCCTTGCTCAAAGCTGTTTGAAGAATACGGACGATGGCCTGATTGGAATGAAAAGCCTCCGAACCTCCCCTGAGGATGATGGCGTTGCCCGATTTAAGGCAAAGGCCTGCCGCATCCGCGGTCACATTCGGTCTCGATTCATAGATGATTCCAATGACACCGATGGGAATTCTCATCCTTCCGACGGTCAACCCGTTCGGTCTTCTCCACATCTTTACGATTTCTCCCACGGGATCAGGAAGACAGGAGACTTCCCGGAGACCCTTGGCCATTGCCTGGATCACCGCCGGGGTCATTCGCAACCGGTCCATCATTGAAGCAGAAAGGTTTGCCTTCTCACCCGCCATGAGATCCTTTCTATTCTCTTCGATCAGGAGGACCTGATTCTTTTCCAGATCATCCGCCATTTCAAATAAGGCTTTATTCTTCGTATCCGTGGAAAGCTGGGCCAGCAGGCGGGAGACCTCTTTTGCCCGTTTGGCTATCTCTCTCACTTCCATTCTTAAATCCATTTACTTCCTCACGAATGCTCCCCCCAAAATCCCTGCCCGCCCCACTGGTCTGTTATAAAACAACCAGATCATCCCGATGGATGATCTCATCCGAATACTTATAGCCGAGGATTTTTTCGATCTCACCGGTTCGATGGCCCCTGATCTTCTCAAGCTCTTGAATGCTGTAGTTGACGAGCCCCCTGGCAAACTCTTTCCCGCGGGGTCCCACGCAGGAGACCGGATCTCCCCGGTGGAAAAAACCCCTCACATCCTGCACGCCCGAGGGAAGCAAGCTCTTCCCTTTCTGGACAATGGCTTTCTTGGCTCCCTCATCCACGATGACATCGCCCTTCGGTTTCAGGTTGAAGGCGATCCAGTGTTTTCGGCTGCTCAGGGTCCTCATCTTGGGGAGAATGAGTGTCCCGATCTCTTTTCCTTTTAATACTTGGCGAAGGACTTCCTTTTTTGTGCCGCAGGCAACCACCGTGGGAATCCCAAAGCGGGATGCCTTTCTGGCGGCCTGGATTTTGCTCACCATTCCGCCGACACTCATCTGGCTCTTGGTTTCTCCCATCACTCCCTCCATATCCGCATCGATATCTTCGATCAGGGAGATACATCTGGCATCGGGGTGACTTCTCGGATCACAATCGCAGATGCCTTCGATATCCGTCAGGATGATGAGAAGGTCAGCCTCGATCAGGTTGGTGATGAGGGCGGAGAGGTTATCATTGTCACCGACTTTGATCTCGTCGACGACGACCGTATCATTTTCATTAATGATCGGAATGATTCCTAACTCGAGGAGGGCGAGGAGGGTATTTCGAGCATTGAGAAACCTCCGGCGATGGCTCAGGTCGTCATGGGTGAGGAGGACCTGGGCGACCATCTGCTGGTAGCGGGAGAAATATTTCTCATAGATATTCATCAACCGGCTCTGCCCCACGGCAGCAGTGGCCTGTTTCTGGGTGATCGTTTTGGGACGGGTCTTATAACCCAGCTTCTCCATTCCGGCTGCAATGGCTCCGGATGAGACCAGGACGATCTCATAGCCCTGGCGCTTCAGTTCCGAAATCTCTTTGGTCAGACGGGAGAAGGCCTCATAGTGAAGCCCTTTTTCCACGGAGGCCAGGATGCTTGAGCCCACCTTGACGACAATCCTTCTCGCCTTCTCCAGGACCTTTTTTCGGATATCTTTGCTCTCCGGTTGCATAGATAAATTTTCCAAAAAAAATTTATTAATATTTTAAAAAAAACCATACGGACATGGGTGAATCCCGGCAAGGTCGGGAGTTCGGGGCGACCCTTTAGTCCAATGAGCACTCACGTCCCCGACCCCTGCTGGTGTTCACCTTAGTTTCAGCCATCCCATTTCCTTAAAACATCAAATGAACGCCGTCCGAAGTCCTGACCTTGGCGGAATTTACCCATGGCCGTTTTCTTCCAGCGCCTGAGAAATGGCCTCGATCAGCCCCTGAACCCCTTCTCCTGTTTTTCCTGAGATCGCATGGAAGCGGTGTCCCATTCCTTCAAACTGCTTCTTCACTTCTGCCGCCCTCTCCCGGACGGAAGGAAGATCGATCTTATTGAGCACAACGATCCGGACCTTCTCGCGCAGAGAGGGGTGATAGGCATCCAATTCACTGTTCAGGGCATAGAAATCTTTTAAAGGATTTCGTGACGGTTCCCCGGAAATGTCCAGAAGGTGGACAAGAAGCCTCGTACGCTCCACATGCCGGAGAAAAGTCAATCCCAGTCCCGCCCCCTCCGAAGCCCCTTCGATCAGTCCTGGAATATCGGCTACGACAAAGGGGCGGCCTTCTCCGGTGACCACCCCTAAATTGGGAACAAGGGTGGTGAAAGGATAGTCCCCGATCTTCGGCCGGGCAGAGGATATCTTAGAAAGGAGGGTCGATTTCCCTGCATTGGGAAAACCAATGAGGCCCACATCTGCAAGGAGTTTCAGATCGAGTCTCAGCCATCGCTCCTCTCCTTTTTCACCTTTTTCGGCATGGCGTGGGGCGCGCTGTGTTGACGTTGCAAATCGCGCGTTTCCCCTGCCCCCCCGGCTTCCTGCTGCCGCGACGAATTGCTGCCCATCGAAGAGAAGGTCCTGCAACAATTCACCGCTTTCATCATCCCGGACAAGCGTGCCTACCGGAACCCGGATGATGAAATCCTCACCATTTCTTCCTGTCTGATTTTTGCCTTTGCCGTGGGCTCCCTTTTGGGCACGTAACTGCTGGGGGTAAGATAAATCGAGAAGGGTTGAGAGCTGACCATCTGCCTGGAGGATCACATCCCCACCTTTTCCACCATCACCGCCGTCCGGACCTCCTTTGGGAATGTAGCGTTCCCTTCGAAAACTGACACATCCATTTCCGCCATTGCCTGCCATCACCCGGATTCTAACTTGATCCACAAACTTCATTGTTATTAATCACAGGCTCATCGTGGTGCAGGTTTAGAGGCTCTGGGTGTAAACACTTACCTTCTTCTTATCTCTCCCCCTTTTCTCGTATTTGACGACTCCGTTGATTCTGGCAAAGAGGGTGTAATCCTTTCCCATGCCCACATTCTCTCCGGGAAAGATCCGGGTGCCTTTCTGACGGACCAGGATACTGCCTGCCTGGACCGACTGCCCGCCGAATCGCTTCACTCCTAAACGCTGTCCCCCGCTATCCCTGCCGTTACGGGAACTTCCTCCTGCTTTCTTATGTGCCATAGAAACCTCCCAAAAATCTAAAATCGGAATACTGGAATGATGGAAAGTTGGAATGTTGGTTTAACCCATTATTCCATTATTCCAATATTCCATCTGCCTGTGTCAGCCCAAAGAGATCTCATTCACCTTCAAATAGGTATAGGTCTGGCGGTGCCCCTTCATCCGGCGGTAATTCTTCCGTCTTTTCATCTTATAGGTGAGTACTTTTTTCCCTTTGAGCTCGCGCACGATCTCACCTACGATGACCGCGTTATTTAACTTGGGGGCGCCAAGATGGACCTGACCTTCCACGGAGACCATTAAAACATCCTCCAGGGTCACCTGATCTCCTACATTCCCTTCGAGCTTTTCCACCCGAATCACATCCCCTTTGGCGACCCGGTACTCTTTTCCTCCAGTTTTCAATACGGCAAACATCATAAGCCTCCAGAATTAATATCAAAAAATACTAATTTATTTTATGCTCAAAGTCAAATCCTCGTAAATTTCTCGTAAATTTCTGGGTGATTGGGAGGGGATTGAATCAATTATACTTGAATTATCGAAGAGTTACATCCATAGCATTTCAGATTAAGTGATACAAGGAAACTCACATTTTCAATTTTCTTTCCAGCTCCAGAACCAGCTTTTCGATCTCTTCCCGTTCCTCCGGCTTCAACCTGCCCTCAGCCAGGCGTTTCTTCAAGGCAAGCAGTTGCTGTTGATAACGATAATCCTCGCAGGATAATGGCATTTGATAAACCCTTATTGGTCAAGATTCAAAGCCTGATACCATTGTCATATCCACTTGAATCCACCTTTCCATCTTTTATAAACAGGAGGAATTCCCCCTCTTTGGCCGCCGGCCCATAGGGCTTCCGACTCGGAGAGCGCTACAGCTCGGAGAGCCTCTGGCCCGGAGGGCAAAGAGGGGCGACCTGCCTGCGCGAAGCCGCTTCGGCGAAGGCAGGGGGGTGATTTTCAGAATGACATGTCCTCTAAATTATAGTCATTCAGTTTTTGATGATCGCACCCAGCACAAGCCCTCCCAGAATGGCTTCGATGACGGTGCCCAGAAACCACGTTAGGGCCATGGAATAAGGAATGGGCATCGTCGAATAACTTCCGTATCCCATCCCCACCCCCACGGCAATCCCGTAGAGGAGCCCGTACGTCAGGCCCGCCATAAGGGATTTCTTAGTCACCAGAAATCCGTAAATGGCTGAAAAGGCCAGGGCGGCAATGAAAATGGAAACGTACATCAAGCCCATTTTCATTTCGGCCATGGGGCGCCAGAGCTGGGCTGTGGAAGCATAGGCGGCCTTCAACATGACGCCATGGATGATGAAAGCCAGCACTGCCCACAGAACGAATACAACGATGGCTGCCAAAAAAATCTTTTTATTCATATGAGAACCCTCCAATCCCCGCCTTCGGTTTAATTGAATATGCTATTTTTTTTAGGAATGACATCTCGTCCTTGCACCCTCTGCACGAATATCCCCAAAATCGTGACTCCCTTTACTTTACTTTCGCGGCCCCTCACACAATTATACCGGGTTTTTTTATTGTGAGGCTTGGTAGTGAAAAGATCCGGAGGGAAGTTTCTTAAATAACTTAAGAACGTCCCCGTTAGTGTTTTTCAGGTCTCTCGAAGAGGGAAAAGTTTCAATTCAGAATGCTCCGCTATGTGTGTGAAATGTTTATCTGCTGTGAAGAGGTGACAACGATGTGAAATTGCAGCCGAAGCGATAAGCACATCAATGGCGCTTCCCTGTTTCCCCTTTCGGATAAGATGGTTCTTCAATTCCGCAGCCCTTGTATAGTCTTCCCTCGTAAGGTCGATCAGAGGAAAAGCTTTAAGATATTCCTTCAGTGTAAAAAAATCGTTCGAGTTTCTTATCCCCTGAAGTACTTCTTGAAGGATGATGCCAAGGAGATAGATATCCTCCCCTTGCTCAATGATTGTTTTGAGCAACGTGGCCCCCTGATTCACAACCCCTGAAGGTCTCCTCAGAGCAAGGGACCATATGGAGGTATCGACCAAGATCCTCATCTGGCGTTTCTCTCTTTCCTGTAGTCGTAAGAGGGTTCCATCTCAACTTTCCCAAACAGGGACAGAATGTCCTTACGTTTCCTTCTCATCACATATTCTTTAAGAGCTTCGTTAACGGTATCCTTCTTGCTCTTATGTTTTCCTACTTTCATGGCCTCTTCCAAAAGCCTTTCATCTATGGCCAGGTTGGTTGCCATTGTTTTCTCCTTCACCCCGTTAGAAACGATGCCCCCACTAAAATTTCTAACGGGGTTCACACATTAATCCACACATACATTTACAAATTAACATTTCTTTGTCAATACAAAGTCGCATAGCACCTATTCGATCTCTCCTGTTCGATACCAAGACAGACGGCAGGAAATCGGCAAGTAGTTTTAGAACCTACGTACCCTCCCCTTTTGTCATTGCAAGTCTGCCCTCAAAGCTTTATTCTTAAAAAAATATCGTTGGGTGGCCCTCTTTCTTATATGATGACAATGGACCCTTTTTCCATTTCAATCCTGTCGGCGGGCCGGGGCTGGCTCATGGTGGAGAAGCCCTCCGGGCTGAGCGTCCAGGAGGGGCAGGGGCAGGACCTCTGTTCCTTATTTCAGTCTCGGATCAATACCGACCCGGACCTCAGGAACAAGATCGACTGTGATCCCGGGTTCGGGGTTCTTCCCGTCCACCGCCTTGACCG
>Ga0154725_1084_pt1 | contig 48244 bp, 45 predicted proteins | sample Rifle2008BG16ft_FD_105733 | JGI IMG/M metagenome (GOLD analysis project Ga0154725, IMG submission 105733) | Deltaproteobacteria bacterium RBG_16_49_23 | reverse complement strand
GATAGGCGTACCAGGTGTGCACGAGCTCCGGCATCTTGGGCTTGTAGTCCTTGAATCCGCCGACGCGCTGATGAAACTCGCCCATGCCGATGTCTGCCGTGTAGGAAATCTCAGCGGTGCCGTCCATCACCGCCTTCATGGCAACGGTGGGAGAGGTATAAGGCTGGACGGTGACAGTGTATTCGCCGCCGAGCGCCTTCTCGAAGATCTTGCTCATCGAGGCGGCGACCATGTAGCCGTACGAGCCGACCGCGGCGGTCGCCCACCGCAGCGGCTTGCGCTCCTGTGCGTTGGCCGGGTTGATCGCCGAAAGAGCGAAGACGGCGACAAGCGCCACAACCAATACTGAAAAAACATAACCTGATTTTGTTTTTGACATGGCTTTCCTCCTTTAAGTGTAATTTAGCGGAACGGGGCGTCGCCACCCGACTTCGGCAAGACGCCGTAATGGTCATCGCCACCGCCGGTTCGTCGGCCCGCGGCCCGTACTGATAGCTACCTCGGATCAGCCGGCCGGCAGCCTCGAACCAGCGATTACAGGCATCCCTGCGACGAATTTCCCCACCCATCATGTTCGGCGATGGTTATAGAGGACCGCAAAAGTAATGCAACAGGAGTCCCCTCAATTCTGAAGCGTGTTTGTGGATGTTTTACAGTGCTTACCTTAACCTCCCTCTTTGGAAAAGGGGGATTGAGGGGGATTTCTCCGGGTCTCAAATCCCCCTCACCCCCCTTTGCTAAAGGGGGGTAATTCGGCAGGAATGCGCCGATATTGCATTACTTATGTTTCTCTCTATAAAAGTGATAAAGACTTTTTTTATTAATTGGTTACAGAAGATAACTAAAATTTGTTTGTAAGTCAACTACAAAAAACAAAAAATATATACTACCGTCGAGTCTTGATACTTTCCATCCAATCTTGTATAGCATAGACATCGTTGATTCGCTATTTGGGTTTTTAACCGAAACGGAAGATCTGGAGCAGGTGATCAGGAAACACCCGCTTCATATCGCAAGGAAAAATAATTCGCTTTATCTTCGCTTATGAAGAAATCTCATCGAATTGCCGTTATCCCAGGGGATGGGATTGGGAAAGAAGTCATTTCTGAAGGGATTAAATGTTTGAAAGCCCTTTCTGAAATCACGGAGGGATTTCAATTCGAATTCGAATATTTCCCATGGGGTAGCGACTACTACCTGCAGAATGGAAGGATGATGCCCGTAGATGGCCTCGAGGTCCTGAAGAATTTTAACGCCATCTATTTGGGCGCCGTGGGTGATCCGAGGATCCCGGATGATGTGACCCTTCACGGACTTCTTCTTCCCATCAAATGGGAATTTGACCTCTACGTGGGCCTCCGTCCTGTCTATCTCTTTCCAGGGTTGGAATCCCCATTGGCCAATATCTCCGGAGGAGAAATTGACATTGTGGTCATCAGAGAGAATACTGAAGGCGAATATTCGAATATCGGGGGAATTGTCGGCGTCGAAGATCGAGAATTAGCCGTCCAGAGCGGTCTCTTCACACGAAAGGGAATGGAAAGAATCATCGCCTTTGCCTTCGAATATGCGAGAAAGAAAGGCAGGAAGAAGGTTACCTCCATCACCAAGTCCAATGCCCAGCGATATGGAATGGTCCTCTGGGACAGAATCTTTATAGAAGTCTCGGTTCAATATCCTGACATCCAAACCGAATCCAAATTGATCGATGCCGCCTGCATGGATGTCGTGAGAAATCCCAAGGGATATGATGTGATCGTGGCCTCCAATCTCTTTGCCGACATCCTTTCAGACTTGACCGCTTCGGTAACAGGGGGCATGGGGTTAGCGCCTGGAGCCAGTTTCAATCCAAAGGACAGATCTTATCCAGGTTTTTTCGATCCCGTCCATGGCTCTGCGCCGGATATTGCCGGAAAGGGGCTGGCCAATCCTATTGCGGCTATCCTTACAGCTAAATTGATGCTGGACTATCTGGGAGAAGAAGAGGCCGCCGGCCTTCTATTACGGGCTGTCAAACAGAATCTCTCTGAGAAAAAAGTTAGGACCGTAGACCTTGGTGGAAGCTCAAAAACAAATGAAGTCGGAGTGGATATGGTTAGAATTCTGGAATCTTTATGACTTTTCTGTTGATGGAGCCAAGAAAACGCCCTATTATATTGTTTTAGGATGTTTGCAGACAATCCCTTTTTGTTCTTGGTCTTAATTGAGAGAGGAGGAAATAGTATGAAAGAGTCGATCTTGAAAGGGAAACGGATCCTCGCAGTAGATGATGAACCAGATGTCCTCGCAATCTTAAAGGAAGAAATTTTAGGTGCCTGCCCGGACTGCCGGTTTGAAAAGGCCACTCAATATGAGCAAGCTGTCCAAGAGATACGCTCTTCAGCCTACGACCTGGTGATTCTTGACATCATGGGTGTTCGGGGTTTTGAATTGCTTGAGTTGGCTGTCAGTCGCAATCTCCGGGTGGTCATGCTGACCGCACACAACCTAACTCCGGAAGCCCTGAAGCGATCTTACGAATTAAAGGCCCGATCTTACTTGCCAAAGGAGAAGCTTGGAGAAGTTGTCCCTTTTTTGGAGGATGCTCTGACGCATGAATTCTCGTCGGGTTGGAAAAGGCTGTTCGAAAAAATGGTAGACTTTTTCGATAAGAAATTCGGTGAAGGTTGGAAGGAAAACCTCGGGAAGGAGTGATGGAGTTGGGACTAAGCCGACCCCTTCAGGTTTCGAATATTATCTTTTCTTTCCCGAAACCAAAAGACGGTCTGACAGCCAGGATCAAGATGCCTCCCAAAATACAGAAGATTGCCGCAAGGTAAAGTCCCCATGAAAATGAAGCGGTCACATCTTTAATCCATCCTGTCACCCAGGGGGCGATTAACGAACCTGTGAAGTGAATCGTATTGGTCAAACCGTATGCTGTCCCAAGAATTTCATAGGGGACGATGTCAGGAAGAAGGGCATAGAAGGCTGCCCAGTGTCCCCATATAAAGAACCCGGCCATAAAGAAGAAAATGATGAAAAGATAGATATTCATCTTCGTTTTCAATCCATATCCCAATCCAAGCATACAGAATGAGATCAGAAAGAATTCAATAGCAATGAGACCTTTTCTCCCCTTCCCTTTTCTTGCCAGTCGATCGCTCACAAACCCTGTCAGGGCAAGGCCCGGGATGGCAGAAATCCCCAAGAGGCTCGAATAGAAGGATGATTGGGCGAGTGTTTTAACCCCCATCTCCTTAAATATGGCAGGAGCCCATGTCCCCACTACCCAGAGGGCATAAATACCGGGAATACCTCCCAAATATAATAGCCAAAGGTCTCTGCTCTTAAAGACAACAGAATAAGAAGTACCCTTATTCTCAACCTCAACCTCAGCCTCAGCCTTTTTCTTTGTCCGTGGAGGTTCTTTAATCCAACGATAAATGAAGAAAGAGGCAAGAAAGGAAGGAAAGGCATAGAGAATGAAGACGGATCGCCAGCCCCAGAGATCGGATATCCACCCGGCGAGTGAGATACCGATGAACATCCCGATCCCCAACCCGATGAATGAAATCCCCTGCCCCAGTCCCCTCTTCTTCTCCGGTGTGTAGGCAGAAATGATAGGTCGATCGTTGCTGAAATAGGCCCCTTCCCCGACACCCGTCAAAAAACGTAAGATAAAAAGGGAGGCAAAAGAGTGGACCAAACCGGTAAGCAGGGACATCAGGCCCCACCAACTGGTGCAGAGGACGAGAACAATTTTCCTGCCCAATCGGTCACCCAGATAACCGGCGGGAAGTTGCATGAAGGTGTAAGCATAAAAGAAGGCGGTGGCTAATATTCCAGCCTGTGCATAGGTCAGTTTAAATTCCTGGAGGATGGGAATGAGAAGAGGAGAGAGGCTCGAACGGACCATATAGTTGGTCACCCAACCAAAGATCATGACGGCCCAGACGGTATGATATTTCTCCCACTTCATCGATGATGATTCTTTAAAGAGTGGTTGACCTCTTGAGTTGCTTTTCGAATCTCGAGGATAATTCTTTCCATCTTCTGGTCATTGAGACTTGACGTAAATCCCACCACCCAAATAGCAGCTAGGGAATGAGAGGTTAATTGAATGGGCGCTGCAACGGCTCTGACACCCAGGAGATACTCTTCATCATCAATCGCATACCCCCTCTTTCTTGCTTCTTCCACCTCATAGAGATATTGTTTCTGTTCAGTCACCGACTTGGGGGTATATCTCACCAAACCTATCTTTTGGACGATCTCTCTTGCCTTTTTCGCATCAAGAAGGCTGAGAAAGGCTCTTCCAGTGGCGCCTGCGAGGAGGGGAAGTCTCGTCCCTGGAGGCGAAGTGATCTTCATCTCGTTATGGGACTCCACGACATCCAGGATGGTGATATGATCTCCGTTCATGACTCCGAGGAAGACGGTCTCTCCAACCTTTTCCATCAATCGCTCCATCGGAACCCTGGCGGTCTCCCTTAGGTCAATTCTTCCATAAGTCTTCCTTCCGAGTTCCAGCAACGTATAGCCGACATTGTATTTCTTATCAATGGGATCACGAACCAAAGCCCCTAACTCTTCCAGAGAGGAGGTAATTCCATGGACGGTGCTCTTGCCGATCTTCAATTGTTTTGCCAGTTCGCTGACACCGAGGCCGCCAGAAGATTCAGCGACGGTATGAAGGATTTTAAAGGCTTTCTTAACGGATGGAGCAGAATAGGCGCTCTTCTTCATGCGTTCACCATATTGAACTAGTTGCATTAAATTACAAGATTCGTATTTCTTTGTCAATAGATATTCCAAATATTCTCATTAAATCTTGACAAGATGGGTGTATATGGTATGATTAGGTTGATTTGGCCTGTTCATTATGAAGAACAATCTTATGGAGAAAAGATGGGAGCAGCTCATACTCATTCGATAAGAGAGGGAAGGACGCCCAGACCCCAGCAGGAATGGAAGGCGATGATCGCCATCTATCTCTATCTTGCAGGGATGGGAGCCGGCTCCTTTATCATCGGTCTCCTGATCCACTGGACGGGGGTAATATTAAATCCTCCATCCCTTCCTTTCATCGAACTCCTCGGTTATCGTCTCGACCTCACAAAGAGTCCGATCTTCTGGGGGCCAATCGTGGTCTCCATGGGCGCCCCCTTTTTGATTTTGGATCTGGGGATCAAATGGAGGTTCATGTATGCCTGCCTGAATCCTCGAACTTCATGGGTGGCCCGTGGGTTTATCATCCTCTCCATCTTTATCGTCCTCGGACTGCTTATCCTTGCAAAGTCTCTTCTGCCTTTTAAATGGCTCTATCCGGAATCCAGCCCCTGGCTCATCCCGGAGGGCATTGCCTTTGTCTTCGCTTTTGCAACCGCCCTTTACACAGGGATCCTTTTAAAGGCGACGAAATCGGTCCCCCTTTGGAATACTCATCTCCTCCCTGTGCTCTTTCTTGCGTCCGCACTCTCCACCGGTTCGATGGCGATCATCCTTTCACTTCTGGGAAGCGACCCGATCGCGTATCACAAGGGAGCGATGAAGGTTTTAATGTACGCGGAGCAGCTCTTGGTGATCGTCGAAGGAATCCTTCTCTATCTCTTCCTCTCCCGCAGATACAGGGTCTCGGAACAGGGAAAGGATTCGGTTCGCCTTCTTTTAACCGGCAAATTGCGTTTTGTCTTCTGGCAGGGAATTATTTTTCTGGGTTTGGTTTTCCCAATCGTTCTTGAGTTTATATCGAGTTATTACCGGAATTCCGCTCTCTTGTGGATCGCCGGCCTCTCCCTGCTCACAGGCGGTTTCTTTCTCAGACTGGGTATTCTGCGCGCAGGCGTTAAAGACCGAATCCCGATGCAGAGGTTGGTGGAGATCCGTTATGGGTTGGTAAAAAATTCGAAATCCGAATTTCGAGTTTAAGATTTATCATGGAGTCTTGAGATGGAACAAAAGGTACTGGTGGTCGATCAGGAAAAATGCACGGGCTGCCGTCAGTGTGAATTGGTCTGCTCAGTTTATCACACCGGAGCAAGTAATCCAAGCCGTTCACGAGTGAGAGTGGTCAAATGGGAACATATGGGTATTTACCTTCCTATGACCTGCAACCATTGCGACAATGCCTTCTGCGTCGAGGTCTGTCCCACCAAAGCCTGTCACAGGGAACCTGAAAAGGATAACCGGGTGGTGATCGACAAGAAGCTCTGTATCGGATGCCGAACCTGTATCATGGCCTGCCCATTTGGCCAACCCTTTTTTGATGCCGGAGAACGGGTCACTGTGAAGTGTGATTATTGTGACGGAGATCCGCAGTGTGTCCGTTTCTGTGATGTTAAGGCCATCTCTTTTATAGATGCAAATAACTCAAATTTGGCCAGGAGAAGGGAATCGGCCAACAGATTGGCCGATCTACTGAAACAGGCAAGGTGAAACTTTAATCTTTATGTTGCTTCTATTAAGAGTCTCAAAATTGAATCGACATGTTCCACAAAATCTCCCCTTGCCCCTCTTTGCCAAAGAGGGGTATTTTCCCTCCCTTTGGTAATCTTTTTCCTGTCAAAGACAGGCAAAGGGAGGTGAGGAGGGATTTTATAAAACAATGTCGTGATTATTATGAGACTGTTAATAACTGGCGGCTAATGAAGGCGGGGGATTGCAGTGCTGACACCGGACGAATGGGAAAGATATGACAGGCAGGTCATGATCGAAGAGATCGGTCAGGAAGGGCAGGAAAGGCTCAAACGATCACGGGTGGCCATTGCAGGCGCCGGCGGACTCGGTTCTCCTGTCTCTCTCTACCTGGCGGCCGCTGGAATAGGAATGATTCGGTTGATCGATCATGACCGGGTGTCACTGAGCAACTTGAACCGCCAGGTTCTGCACTGGGAAGAAGATATTGGGAAAAAGAAGGTTGATTCTGCGGGAACGAAATTGAAAAACTTTAACCGGGCGGTTGAGATTGAATCGATCGATGAAAATATAACCGAAACCAATGTTTCCCGGCTGGTGGGTGGCTGTGACGTCATCGTCGATGCGATGGACAACCTGCCGGCCCGTTACATTCTCAATCGCTCTGCGATCAAGAAAAAGATTCCATTCTTTCATGGCGCAGTGAATGGCTTTGAGGGAAGAGCGATGACCATCCTTCCCGGAAAAACAGCCTGCCTGAGGTGTATGCATCAAGGTCTGGCGCCGGAGCAGAAGTTTCCTGTCATTGGCGTGACCCCAGCAGTCATTGGCAGCATTCAAGCGACTGAGGTCATTAAGTATCTCACGGGGGCCGGGAATCTGTTGATCAACCGTTTACTCCTCTATGACGGATTGAATGCGACGTTCAGGGAATTTACGGTCAACCGAAACCCGGATTGTGATCACTGCGGGGATCCCCTCACCCCATCCCTCTCCCAACCTTCCCCTTGAAGGGGGAGGAGTTAAGAAAGTTACCCACAAGATTCCCTCCCCTTCAAGGGGAGGGTTAGAGCCTGCCCCGTACTGGATACGGGGGGAAGGGATAGGGCAAATGAAAGGGATGAAGAGCAAAGTTAGCGCTTATGCCAGATAGGGGAAAGGAATAAACCATGCCTGTCAAGGCGCACATTCATGCAACGCATCGGCGATTTACCAATGGCCAGGAGGTCATCGAAGTTGAAGGCCATACGGTGGGGGAATGCCTGAACCATCTCATCCGGCAGTTTCCGGAGATGGAGAAAGCGATCTTTGCGAAAAAAGATAAATTGCACAACATCGTTGAAATTTATTTAAACCATGCCAGCGCCTACCCCAACGAACTCCTTAAACCCGTTAAAGACGGGGATGAAATTCATCTCGTCATCATGCTTGCCGGCGGGTAACAGAAGAAAGACGAACTGATAAACCAGGCAAGATCCGTCCATAGGACCAAAGTCCGTATTCCCACGATCCATAAACAACGGTTGCTTTGAATTTCTATGGGTTGGCTTGTATCTGCGGTCCTTTCCAATTATAATTTCACATGAGCAAATTCAACCATGTTCTCGCCCTGAACCCGTATTTCGGGGATTCTACCGCTCTCATTGGGCTTTTCCCTCCGACCGGCCTTGAGTACATCTCCGCGAGCATGAAAGATCTGGTTGGCAAGGTGACGCTTCTCGACCTTCGGCACGAGAAGGCCTATCAGGACCCGAAGGCCCTCAGCAAGTTTATCCGGAACGAGATCGATCTTCTATGCGTCAGCATCCGATGGGAATCCCGGTTTGAGGACGTCTGTGATTTCCTCTCTCAACTGCCTCCTGAGGTTTGCACGATCGTTGGAGGGTACAAGGCGACGGAGGAAGTTGAATATCTGTTCAGCCGTTGCCCGAATATTGACATGATCGTACGAGGGGAGGGCGAAGAGATCATCAAACAGGTTGTCACGGGGATTCCGTACAAGGATATCCGCGGGCTTTCCTATCGGGAGAACGGAGGAGTCGTCCACAACGAAATCCATCCTCTGCCTGACATCACTCGTATTCCGTTTCCTGACCGGTCCCTGAGAAAGCAGGATTATTGCCTGGTTAAACACGGTGTTCGACTCAGCAGCCACACGTTCGACACGGTACTGACAACGAGGGGATGTCCGTTCAAATGCAAGTTTTGTACATTCAGCCTTAATCCACTCGGCCAGAAAAGGAGCTACACGGAACGACCGGTCGAATCGGTCATCGAAGAATTGAAGACGGTTACAGCCGATGTCGTGCTTTTCAGCGATGACAACTTCTTCACGAACCCGAAGAGGAGCGAACAGCTTTGCGATCTGATTATCGAGAACAAGATCAAAAAGATCTTTGTTGTCCAGGCCCGGATTGACATCGCAAAGCATCGCAGGGTCCTCGACAAGGCAGAGAAAGCAGGTTTCAAAGTCTTCCTGATCGGGATCGAGTCGCCGCACGACCGGATCTTGAACCAGCTTCAAAAGGGCATCACCCGACAGGAGGTTCGGGATGCGTTTGCGGTCCTGACGCAATATGACTTCTATCTGCACGGGTACTTCATCTACGGCAACATCAGTGAGACGGAAGAAGAGATGCTTTACATCCCGAAGTTCGCGAAGGAGATCAAGCTGGATTCCATCAGCTTCCAGAAACTCCGCGTTGAGAGGTTTTCACCGCTGAAGGAAGTGGTTGAAGAAACCCCTGGCTACTACTACAAACGTATCGGCGGTTCCGTGTATTCGGACCATTACGGGCGCAAGGAGCTGAAGCAAATCCGGAACCGGATCCGGTCGGCGTTTTACGATCTACCGCAGGTCATCCATATTATCAGAAAAGCCCGGCGAATCGGGCTTTTCAGTGGCCGTGATTTGATGGATGCATTTTTTAAACTACCTCTCCTCATGGTTGGATTGGCCAGACGAAAACTCAGAAAATGAGGACGTTCATACTGAACGCGAGGAAGGCCATGTTAAAACAGTAACCCCTCCACACCTCCCCTTAATTTAAGGGGAGGCTGGGTGGGGTTATTTATTCATCTTGTTTATTATTTGATGATGGGTGTTTGTAATTCGGTGATTCATCTTAATGTGATTCTGACTCCAAAGCGATTGCCTGTCTTTGAGCGGCAGTGATCTTCTCGGCGGCTGCTTTCTTTTTAGCGATGCTCACCCGGTCCGCATCCAAATAATCCACAGCTTTGATTTCGCAGAAACGAACGCACTGCGGATCTCCATCGCAGAGATCACACTTAAAATTCTTCCGGTCGATGACATTAAAGCCCATCGCCCCAAAGGGACAGACCGTCACGCAGGAGCGGCAACCGATGCAGATGTCGTGGTTCACCATCACCCGGCTCAGCTTCTCATCCCGGGAAATGGCCTTCACAGGGCAAACAATCATACAGGGAGCATCCTGGCACTGCTGACAGGACATGGGGATATAAAGCCCTTCGGATTCCCATTTCATGATCTTGATCCGGCTCCGGGCGGCATTGGATACGCCATCATGGAAAACCGAGCAGACGAGCTCGCAGAGCCTGCAGCCGGTGCACTTTTCGGGACTGATTGCAAGAACTTTACCCATGGGTTCCATTAACTTCCTCTCCTTTCAATGTTGTTAACGATCTCATAATTGAATTGACAGTCCTTTGAAAATCTCCCCTCACCCCTCTTTGCCAAAGAGGGGTAATTCCTCCCTTTGGAAAAGGGAGGTTAGGAGGGATTTTATGAATCAATATCGTTACGCTATGCGCTATGCCCTCTGCGCTATGCTATTTTCTTTACAACAGGCGGGAGGGTTCCTTTTCCACGCCAAGCCTCTTGAGCGTTTCCGGCTTTGGAACGCCGTTCTTATCAAGCCCCTTGTATTCATACAACTCATCTACCATCTTTTTGAATTTTTCTCGATCGATCACCCTGCCGACTACATCAGGCGCCCCCCTTCGCGTGGGCTCATCAAAGTAGCGGTGATTGAGCATATCGCCTTTTTTAAGATCCTCTCTCTGCAAACCTTCCCGGAGGTTAAAGAGTCGTTCCATCATATTACACCGCTCGGCGATGTCCCAGATTTCCCTGGGAGTAAACTCCAGTCCCGTATTGAGGTAAATCACCTTTGACCAATCTTCAAAATTGGGAAGCGTCGCACCCAAAAAGGTGGTATGGTATTTACAGATGCCGAGGCAATCGACAGCCATATAACAGTTCTCATGCCAGAAAACCTGCCACGGCTTGCCGATGTACTCGGTATGCTCTGAACTCAACGGTCCATCATAGGGCACCGGGTTGCTGTAGATCTTCCGCATCACTTCCTGTGGGAGATGGTAGAGATCAATCGCCGGCCTGCTCCTCAAATGGTCGGACCCCCGGGAAGCCGTGGCGATATTTAGCGCAAGCGCAGGTGTGGCCCGCTCATCGGAATGAAGATTGCTCACCCCTTTGACCTGGATCAGGTAGTCGAACGAATTCTTTCCGATCTTCTCCGAAGCGATGATCCCCCCCTCGGCCAGGACATTGCCCAGCCAGCCCTCTCTGAAGGCAATCCGTCTGGTCATCTCCAGGAGCGCCTCATCATTGCCAAACCGAAGATCCAAACCATCGGTTTCTTTGCTCGTGAGGATTCCCAGTTCGTAGAGCTCCATTGCCCATGAGATGATACTTCCGGTTTCAAGGTTATCCATTCCCCATTGATCCACCAGGTGATTGCCTGTTAAGAGAGTTTCAAGGCTCGTGCAGTCCGGCTCTCCGCAAAAGGCGCCCTGAGAAGTATATTCCGGGCCCTCGTCATACACTCCCTTATAAGGGCCGGTAGGAATCTTATACTTTGCCCTGCAGTGAACCTGGCAGCCGAAACAACCCGCCATATGATAGGGTCCCATCGTTTCCGCACAGGCCTCATCAATGGCTTCGGGCTCAATCTCATCACAATAGAGCTGCTGGTTATACTGAAAATTCCTGCACCGGACGCCTCCCCAGGAGTTCGTGGCTCCCCAGATAAAGGGCGTGCCGAGGGTTCCTTGAGTCTGGTTCACCTTGGCGCTTGTGATCTGATCAATAAAACGTTTGTTATACTCCAACGCCTCTTTCGGATAGGAGATTTTAATATCCATGGTCCCGCGGGCGGCAATGGCCTTTAAATTTTTTGAGCCCATCACCGCTCCCATTCCGGTTCTTCCGCCTGAATTTTTAATCCCGGTCATGACATTGGCAAACCGGACCTTATTTTCGCCGGCAGGCCCGATGACCAGGCTCTTGATATCCTCATCCCCCAGTTCTTCCCGGACCGTCCACTGGGTTTCCGTGGTCGTCTTGCCCCAGAGATTTCTGGCATCACGTATCTCGATCTTGCCATTTTTAATCCAGAGGTAAACCGGCTTTTCCGCCTTCCCCTTGATGACAAGATGATGAAAGCCCGCCCAGGCCATCTCGGGAGCGAAAAAACCACCCATATTGCAGCTCCCCAACATCCCTCCCAGCGGGGATTTAGCCATCACATGGGTTCTCGCTGTGGCCGATGCCAGAGTGGCCGTTAGAATTCCGCCGCTGACGATGACAGGGTTTTCAGGGCCAAGGGGATCGCATCCCTTGGGAGCATGATTATAGAGCAAATAAGCATCGAGTCCCCGGCCCCCAAGGAATTTTCTCCGCATATCGAGCGGAATTGGTTTAATCTCTATCTTGCCTGTGGAAAGATCAATATAGGCTATCTTCCTATTTAGCGCCATCTCTCTTCTCCTCCTTCATCTTTCTTTCAAACGCCTCCTCCGCGATTCGTTTGTTCACATCCCAAACCGGTCCCCTGATGCGAGGGAATCCGTCTTTAACCCAGGCCACCCGGAATTCCAGGCCGCACGCAGGACATTTCACTTGTTTCGCACCGCGTTCCGGCTGAAGTCTTCCCATACAACTGGGATTATGGCATCTCACCTGGCCATAGGTGCGAGTCTTACGCAGACTCTCGGCTGTTGAAAGTCCTTCTTTCTCGGTTACCATAACAACCCCCTTTCTTAAAGTAGAATGTGGAAAGCGGAGGGTGGGATAAGGTTCCTCTCCTCGAACAAGAAGTTCACGATAGTGAACCCCCAAAATCCTATCCAAAACATCAGCTCATTTAGATTCTTAAACTACATTTACCACTTTGTCAAGCGATATTTTTATCCTGCCATGACCCAAGTTCACTATTGTGAACTATCGAAGAGGGGCCGTGGATTCCATTATTCAGGGGTTCAGGTTTTTTTTCACTATGGTTTAAAGGTCATTGGAGACAGATTTCAAACTTATACCCAAGGGGGAGTGGGAAAGCTATATGTGCCATCCGCCGGAAACCGTCACTTCGGCCCCGGTCATAAAACTGGCCTCGTCGGAAGCCAGGAAAGCCACCACATTGGCAACCTCCTCAGGTTGGCCAGCCCTTTTCAGAGGGGTATTTTCAATGATCATGGTTCGATATTTATCAGCCATCTTTGAAACCGTAGGGGTCAGGATAAAACCCGGTAAAACCACATTTACATTAATCTGATATTTACCCAGTTCTCTGGCAACGCTCTTTGTCAAACCGATGATCCCCGCCTTGGCTGTACTGTAACTGATCTCTGAAACAGCTCCCCTCCTTCCCCAAACAGAAGAGAGATTGATGATCTTTCCATATCCATTCTCAACCATGTGCGGAGTAATGGCTTGAATGCAGTTTAGGGTTCCCTTCAAATGAACGCCCAGCACGGCATCCCAATCTTCCTCCTTCACCTTCAAAAGACCGGCAGGCCGGTCAAAGCCTGCATTGTTAACAAGAATATCGATTCTCTTCCAGGCCTTTAACGCTTGAACCACCAGATCCTGAACCTGTTTCTGGTTGGCCACATCCACAGCAACAGACATCGCCTTTCTGCCAAGAGCCTCCACCGCTCTGGCGGTCTGCGCTCCGGTATCCGGATTCATCTCAGCAATAACGACATCGGCTCCCTCCTGAGCCATCTTCAGGGCAATGCTTCTGCCAATCCCCTGCCCCGCCCCCGTCACAATTGCTTTTTTATCTTTGAGTCTCATCTTTCCACCTCACGAAATTAAGATAGTGACATATCATATTTGCTACACCCTCGCGCAGGACTTAACGGGGAGTAACAACTTTGTACCACGGTTTTAGGGGCATATCATTCCTCCCGATCGGTGCTTAAAGGGCTCCGCCCCAAACACATGTATCCAGTAAAAGTTTCATGAAGTGTACTGGTTTGGTCGTGTTGCACCAGAATACCTGCAAGACTCGATTTCAGGCCCGTGGCTAACGGCTACCCGAGCAAGCTTCTCACCTAAAAGACTATCCCACATATCCGCACACTCCAGTTCGAGGTGAATTAACTACAGGAAGCAGCATCTCTTCACCGCATTTGTGATCCTCAGCACAGTCATCACAAAGCCATCCTGCATCCTCATAAATACATTCTGTGCAGATGCGTGTGGCCAGATGATCGCATTTTGAGCATTTAATCTGGGGTGGATCATTCCTTGCAAGGATTCCCACTTCACCCGTTTTTATATTGCTTTTAAACTCGGAAACAACTTTTACCATAAGCTCTGTGGTACTGCCAAAATCATATTCATAGTTTAATCGCATTCCAGGATGCAAAACATACTCAAGCTTCTTGCTTTTTTTACCTCCTCTCTTCCAATGCGAAAAGCGCTCATATGACCACAACATTCAAGCCATATCTCTCTGAGAAAATTGTCCAAATCTTCAAAACGCGCATGGCTTGATACTTTAAGATGCATCCAGTATTCCGGCAGATGATGCCCTTCTACAAGGAGATGAAAGGATTTTAATAAAAAGGATGAATCTTTCGTAAATTTCTCATCAATCTGGCTTTTTTCCATACATGACTGCAGATGTCTTGTCATGGTCGATTTACCAAATGCCGATTTACAAAGTGCGCATGTCCCTTTTGATGTTATTCGTGGCTGTCTTGGCATTGGAGTTCTCCTTTTTTACAATTGGTTTTTCAACCTTAAAGATCTGCCCCTCGATCCGACCCTTTGTCGCATGCTCTTCAATTGTAAAGTTCGCCGCCGAAACAATTCGGAGGCAATATTCTTAAACAACTTAATTACGTCCCCGCCAGCCTTTCCTACTTTCGCTTCTTATGAGAGACGGAGTACTCCACCTCAGGTTCCCGAACCTCGATCTGTTCAGCAGGAATACGTACCACTTTGCCATTGCGCCAGATGGCAATCGGAACTCCATTCCGGCGATGGTCGGCAATCGCTTCAGCCACAGCCTTGCGAAGTGCCTCTTCGGCTTTGTATGCCAAAAGGAAAGACGTTCTTTTCCCCTTTTTCATTGGTCCCCTCTAAATCTTAATAAAATGTTAAAGAGATCTCGATCAAGTATTTCGATCTTTCCAGATTCTTGAATAGCAATCATTTTGGGGACATCCCCTGAATTATCAAAGATTACCCATGAGTCTGCCAGTGGTTTATAGATACGGAAAAAATTTGGCAGGCTTCTAATAAAACGGCGGCGGACAACATCCTCCGGAATATGATGTCCTCCATTTCGCACCCGTAGCTTAATGCGTTCGAGTGCTAACTCCACATCGGTAATCCAAAGGAAAAATATATGAATGAGATAACCCCTTTTATTCACCTCCTGCAGGACTTTCACATATGTCTTTCCTGAGAGGGTGGTCTCAAACCCGAAATCCACGCCTCGCTCAGCTAACGAATGAATTTGCTCCAGCATAATTCTTCCAGCTTTGAGAGCAGCTCTTTCCGGATCGAATGGAGATAAACCACTTGCAATTAGATCTACGTTCACAAATTCTAAGCATTTTGCATAATCTGGAAGAAACTTACGAGCAAAGGTCGTCTTCCCAGCTCCATTAGGACCCGCGATGATGTAAAGATTTGGTCTTTGATCTCTACTTTTCAAGTGACCCTCTTGACTGAAAAATTCAGTCAACCGCTCCTCAATGAATCTGAGACCCGACAACTTGCTTCACGCTTCAATCTTAGCCTTCACTCTTTCCCCTTGGCGTTTTGCTCTCTGCCCCCTCATCTCGCCATCTTTTTTTTAGAACCGGCCAGCTTTTTTATGGATGCCCGTACCTTTCCTTAAGATCATCAGGCACGCTCCGCATGAACGTCCCTCATATTTTCTTGATTGGCTCGTCAAATGTCAAGAGCTGCTCCCCTGCCCTCTCGCATATATTCATCTGTTCTCATGTGTTTTTCCCCTCTATACTATTTATTATACGAACTCTTTTGGCTGCCGGATGTGGTCCTCTGTTATCTTTGTCAATTAGAAAAGTGAAGCTATGACCTTTTAAATTTTCAAATTCTTCAACTGTGATAGATGGTACGATTTCACTTACGTGCAGGTACACGGATTGACCTATCTGACCCTCAGGTTCCAAAAAACCGTACCCCTTCTTGGGCACGATATGGTAAAGCCTTCCTGTAATCCGTTCTTCTGAAAACTCCAAGGCCAGGGCTTTGATTTTGTCGGTATAGTGACTGCCCATCTGAAACTTGCGCCCCAAATTATAGTATTTTCTGGCTTCCTCGATATCTCCCGCTTGAATTAAACCGTCGGCTAATCCGTAACATGCAACTTCTGTAATTTTCTTTTCTTTTATCCTTCTCGCATTTTCTTTAATAGCATTCAGAAAGTACGGTTTGGCACCTCTTATCCCTTCTAATCTTCTTACTTTGAATGCCAAGTCCAGAGATACTTCTCTCAATGTATCTTGGGCCCGAGGATCATCCTTGCCCAATTCTGCGGCTTTGACAGCAAACTCATAGGATTCTCTCAGCTTAATAATTGCGTCTTCGTTTCGTCTATCCCTTGTAAGTGCTTCAGCCCACCTTCGTGAGTTATCTGCAAGAGATGTATAACATACTATTTCGTGTCTCCTCCGGGAAACGTCATAACATCCTTCTTCAAGAGCCTTGCGAAGAAGTTCGTCTGCATTTTCAAAATTCCCTCTTCTCTTCTCCACTTCACCAAGGGCTCCGAGAATTGGTGCATCGTTAGGGGATAAATCCAATGCTTTCTTTATGTATTCATAAGCTCTATCATATCGCTGCCTCCGTTTTTCTATATTTCCCCAAACAAACCATATACTCGAATCTTTAGGGTCAAGGGCAGTTGCCTTTCGCATTAAATTATCGGCTTTTTCGTAAAAACCTGCTTCACTTTCCATTGTGGCCCAATTCCGGTAAACCGCTGAAAACTTCGGGGCAATTTGAGCTGCCTTCTCAAAGCTTAAAACAGCGCCCCCATAATCCCCTGCCTGATATTTTTGAAACGCTGTGATAGCCCACATGGCTGCCACTTTTTCTTCGTCAGTTTCTGCTCCTAGATGGCGCAGAGAATAACGGTATTCTCTGCCTGCTCTTTCTGCTTCCTCCACAAGGGTTTGAACCATTTCTATCCTGGTCTTGATGGCTCTGTTTATTTCGGGACGAGATTGAAGTTTTGAAAAGATAAAGTTTCTTGTCAAAGGCAGCAATTCATATCTTGTCTCTATTGCGTCGTCCGATGACTTAAGTTGAGTTGGAATAACAAATGAGGCTATCGTGAGCTCTCTAAGAGCAACGTCAAGTTGCTCAGTCGTAAGATTTGAAACGTGCGTTAATATCCCTCTTACCAGGGCCTTGTCATAAGCAGCGAGGGCAAACAATACCATTTTTGAATCTTCATTTAAGAAGGAATTAAATATGTGTTCGAAACAAAATTTCGCGACATCCCCCTCTGAAGAAGTCAAATCACCAATAACCAGGTCAATTTCCCTACCAAGAGCAACCTGACCTACCACCCATTTTATGGCTAAAGGATATCTAGACATTTTGTTCGCATATTTTAACAAAACATCCTCCGGCAATTTTGCCAGGGATTCACAACCTTTTTCTCGGGCGATAGCACGAAGGAGGGTAACAGCGTCTTTGTTGGTCATCTCTTTAAGGACGTATCTTCTTTCAACTTCCCCTAGTCCCATACGACTTGTTATTAAAACCTTACTGGGAGGTGGAAAATCCTTTATGAATTCTCTGACTCGCTCATCTTGAATAGTTTCCAGATTATCAACCACGAGGAGAATTCCTTTATCCCCTGCCCTAAGTATCATTTCGACACTTTCTTGTTTCCTGTCAAGGCTCTTAGAAAGATCATCTAACCATCCGAAAGTGTCAAGGATACTATCAAGTACGCCCTCGTAATTCCGGAATGAGGGCTCGATCGGTTCGATGCCCTTTAAGGTTAGTTTCTCCTCCTTTGCACTTACCCACACTAAGCCATCGAATGGGAATTCTGTCTTTCCAAGAAGATTTTGACAGAACCGGTGGGCGAGAGCTGTTTTCCCGACCCCCCCTGCACCTGAGATGGTAACTACTCTGTGGAGTTCTCCAAGAACAATGTTTTCTATTTTAATTAGATCTTCTTTCCGTCCGATGAAGCCACCGTCAGGGTCATAGTCCCCCGGCGGGAGATTGGTAATGTATGGAAATGAGGTCTGTTCATCATCAATGAAGAAGTTTGGAGGTATTCTAATTAGGACCCTTTCAGGATTCTTATCTATGCAATCAAGAGTTTCCTGCAGGTCCCTAGAAACTGTGCCAAGTATGGGCATAAATGTCTTTGCTATTTCAATAAGATAGTCTAAGTCAAACGCTGTAAAGGTTCGTTTTACGTGGGCAATCTTATTTCTAATCTCATAGAGTCTATCCATTCTTTCTCGGAAATCCTCTAATTTGATCGTGTTATCTGGGAAAAAAATCGAATACGCTTTCTTATAGCAAACGATCTCCTTAAGATCCGGAATGTCGGTTTCTTCAAGCAAAAGACCGGGATCATCAACATCTTTCGCCATCTTGAAAGGCAAAGTCTCCAATTTCTTACCCCAAATACCCTCGGGTATATGGGTATGCCACTCGCCACCGAATTGGTTTAGTAAACACTCCTTAATAAAGATACGAAGAGATTCTTCCAATCTGGAGTAAATTGTATAACCTACATCTTTTCTTGTTATGTTCATAACGCCCCCCTCCTTAGACCTTCCGGGTCATCTACGCCGTTGCCGATTGGGAGCAAATCCTCATTAGCCCGCTACTTGATAGGTTCACAATTCCCCACGAAAGGCCCTATCCAAAACCGCTTGTTCTAAGCGCTGGAGTTCTGCTTTGGTATGCTCATGACCCCTATTGAGAGCTAAAACCTTAACCTTTACTGTATTTAGATACTCTACGATGCGACGCTGTTCTCGTTCGGATGAGGGTAGAGGTATTCGTAAGCTTCCAAGAATTCGTGCATTCATATTTGGTTGGGCTGCTCCGCGTAGCTTGATCTGGTTCCAATAAAAGGGTGATTGGAAAAACCAGAATAAGTACTCTGGCATAACCCCGGGTCGCAGGCGGAGTCTTATGAGGTAAGAAGCAAAGACCGCTTTCGGGCATTCCTTGACAAGATAAGTTTTACCGGTGGTAGCGCCAGATCGAGCAAACATTATATCTCCATCTTGGAGAAGATATTTGCTAATCGTTGCATCATCACATATGCAGTATGGGACGCTTTGCCAATTAACGTCGCCGTTTTGGATATCAGTGATGCGTAAAAATTTCGGTCCAACCGGGTCATCTTTAGCCGATTGAGTGTATCCATATTGAGGGTTTTCGCTAATATCCGCCACCTGTCCGCAAATCCAGCCATGAGATAAGTCATTTTGAGGATTGGGAAAGGTCTCCGATAGTATACCTTGCATCAGGCGCTCAGCATCTTCGCGGGCTTTTATGCGGAGACGCTTCGCCTCCCGCACCCGCTCCATTAGTGCATCCACTTTCGTCAAGATGCGGTGCTGTTCATGGGGAGGTGGAAAAGGGAGAAACAATTCTTCCAAATCTTTCTTTTTGATTGCTGCAAAAGCCGAGCCTTTCCCACTTCTCTGGAGCTCCGCTTCAATATTTCGCAGGTAATACAAAAGCCACGTCTTTTCCAAATCTTTTTGGGGGCGCAGTGCAGCAAGTCCCCGCCCAATGCAGCATTGTTCCTCCGCTAAATTGGTAGGGCCAACGGGAGCACGCACACTGATCAAAATATCGCCGTGGTCAGCGATCTTTTGTGGTTCAGAACACCAAAACCGCGGATGCGGGTGAAGTTCACCAAAATCCGCTTTTCCCTGGTAGAAAGGGGGACCCTGTTTTATCGTATTGTAAGTTCCGCCAGGCGGGGATTGACCCATTATGATCCCGGCTACCTCTCCCAATTTCACCCACCGCCAGTCATTTGGCAGTTTATGAGGACCTTCAGTCATTTTGTACTCTCTACGTTCTGGTTGTTTGCCAGCATTTCATCCAATTCTTCTACGATGCTTAAAATCTCACGCTCTTTTTCCATGAGTCCGGCGACGATCTCCATTGGAGACGGTAGTTTCTCACCTTCGGGGCGGCTGGGATTTTTGGCCGAGAGATCATAACCGCGCTTGGCCAAGCTCTCGGCATCTTCAACCCAGCTTGTCGATGTGTTCTCTGGCCTGGAGGCTTTAGTTTCAATGTAGTCCTTCCATCGTTTCCAAATCTTACCGGCCTCGTTAAAGTGCTCGTCAGCTATTGGGCTTCCTTTTGAGAACTTTTTGAGACCCTCGGGAAGGGGCATCTCGTAATAGAGAACTTCTTTCGTTGGGCCGGGCCGTTTGAAGAAAAGCAACCCGGTTTTCACGTCTGAATATGGGGAGAATGTTCCTGGTGGAAGGCTGACCACGAGAAATAGATTGAAACTTTCCAGCAGATCTTTTTTAACCGTGGCAAAGGCCCCACCACGAAAAAGCGTTCCTTCCGGAACCACCATGCCGCAGCGTGCACCGTCCTTGGCTGAAAGTTTCTTCATAATGTGCTGGACAAAGAGAAGTTCTGTTGCATTGCTTTGAACCGGGAAGTTTTCCTGAATGTGTTTGCCTTCGGTGCCCCCGAAAGGAGGATTTGTCAGGACTACATCATACCGCTCTGAAACCTGTCTGATGTTCTCCTCAAGGGTGTTTCTCCGGTAAACTCGTGGGGCAGTAACACCGTGCAAGACAAGGTTCAGCGCTCCAAGGAGTGCTGGAACAGCCTTCTTCTCCTGACCGAAGAAGGTCCTCTGTTGAAGCATCTCGTTAGCCTGGATAGTCATTTCGTTCTTTTTCATCCACTCATAGGACTGCGCCAAAAAGCCGCAGGAGCCGCATGCAGGATCGTAGACCACTTCGCCAATTAATGGGTCGATTACTTCGATCATGAATCGCACCACAGACCGTGGAGTATAGAACTCCCCAGCCATGCGGTTTTCACTCCCTAAACGTTTCAGGAGTTCTTCATAGACCTGCGAAACAGTGAACACATCGTCTCTGTTATGGAAATTAACCTCATCGATGATCTTCAAAACATCCTTTAAGTTGTATCCTGAAGCACACACGATCACGTTTCGCTCGGAGAACACGCCACGGATCGTATCCCGGACAGGATCGCCTTGAAGGTTGCGAAGATTGGGAATCAATTCTCCATTCACAAATCGGATCAGGTCATCAGCCGGCCAGTCTTTGGGCGCCCATTCTTTCCAGCGGAACTTTCCTTCGAGAATCCACTGGTACTCTCGGTTGTCGATCCTGGCCTGGGTCTCCCACTCCTCCTCCTGATCGTCGAGAAACTTCAAGAATAGGAGCCATGCCAGATGCTCGACATACTCCATGATGCCGCCGCAGTTGTTGTCCCTCCGGAGAATGTCACAGGCACTCCAGATTTGGTTCGCCAGATCGCTCTTGGTCTGGGATGAGTTCGAATTTTTCTGGGCCATCAGGCGGCCTCCTCAGGATACAATCTTTCTTGCATTTCTTTCATGGAAGATTGGAGCTTGTCAATCCCTCCAAACTTCTGGCTAATGCCTATAGCCCCGCCCAGGTCTCGGAAAGGCTGGATAGAAAAAATACGGGCATCAGAAATCTCTTCGACGCCAACAACCCTATATTTTTCGAGAAGTTCCAGAATCACACGCCGGGCCTCCTCCCCCTGACGTTCTATGAACGTTTGCTCGCGGTTCCGAAAAGCCACGGCACGTTCGCTTCGGCTCCTAATTGGAGACCCAAATGTCAAATGGGCCAGAAGATCAAAGGCATCGGCTTCGGTTCTTCCCATGACTTCAGCGATCAGCTCGGGATGAATACTTGAACTTCTAAGTCTATCAAGGAAATCTTTTCTCCTTTGGGGATCGATCCAGATCTTTCTTAAATCACGGACAGTGGGAGACACTCGAAGAACCTGGTTGCGTGTAAAGCTCTTGTACTCCTCAAGGTTGAGCTGTTCCCCTGTGGATTCGATGAGAAAGATCACCTCATCGGCGATGGTCACCTCAATTCCACGGACATATATCTTGCTTTTTGCCCGTTTTGCCTCGTAAAGCTCGATTTCCAAAAAGGTAGTCTCATCGGCAACCGTATCCACTTTGAGACTTCTCGACCGGAATCCGGTAGCCTGCACCGTAAGATCAAGGCGACCTTCGGGGAGTCCCTTTATCACAAATTGGCCATTGGAGTCTGTATAAAAAGGACCCAACACGATATTTGGTCCTGTGCGGACAAACACAGAGGCGCCTACTATGAGGCCCTGGTCCTCTGCATTTCGGACGGAACCCTGGATTGTGGCCGTCTGATGCCCCTGGGGACTTTCGGCGGGTGGTCTGGGTGGATGATCCCAGGTATCGAACAGTCGGCTGGCACCTGTGTAGTCGATGATCCTGAACCAGAGCTTTCCCGTGGCTGGATCGACACGTGACCCTCGACCAATGATCTGCTTGAAAAGTAGCGGCGATGATAACGTTTTTATAAAAACAATATTCTTACAAGATGGGACGTCAACACCAGTGGATAGAAGCTCAGCGGTTGTAGCGACTACCGGAAATCTCTTGTCGGAATCTGCAAAGGCTTCGAGCCATTCCCTTCCACGTTCACCCTCTTCCGATATGATAGGAACAGCATAGCTATCGCTTCCCAGATAGGAGAATTCATTCTGCAGAAGGCGGGCCACGAGACGGGCGTGGTCCATGTCGACACAGAAGACCATGGTCTTCGACATCGGATCGAACTTTTTCAGCAGGCCCGTTAGGTGCTTGACGATGGTTTCAGTGCGGTCCGGCAGCGTAATCTCCCGCTCAAATTCCGGAGTATAGTAGATCTCTTTAACAGACACTTCAGGAGGGACGATAACTTCGGCACCTTCTTCGATAGCGTCTTTTAAATGGAGACCCTTTGCATCGACAGTAGTCCTTACCCGGTGGACCCGATAGGTGGCGAGAAATCCGTCTTCAATGCCCTGTCCGAAGCTGTACTGATATGCCGGAGGATGCCAGTCGCCCTTGTTCGGATCCTCAGGATCGATGGCAATTTCCGGCTCCTCGGCACAGAGGTACATGTAGGTGTCTATATTTTCGTCCTGTTTTGGAGTGGCCGTCATGCCAAGATGGATAGCGACGTAGAAGTGATCCAGGATTTCACGCCATGTCCCAAATCCCGAACGGTGGCACTCATCAATGATAATCAAGTCGAAAAAATCTGGCGGAAATTTCTCATATGTCCTTTTACCTTTTGCATCTTCGCTCCAGAGGCTTTGGTAGATCCCGAAATAGATATCACGGGTAAGCTTGGGAGGGTCTTCTTCAATGATGTACCGGGGATCGCTGGTTCCGTCTGCAAAAGCGGAAAATTTATTATAAGCCTGATCGCGAAGTACAATCCTATCGGTCAGAAACAGGATTCGACCCGGTTTCTCTGAGTGGAGATGGGTAAGCCAACCAGAGCGTATGAGCTTCCAGGCAATTTGAAAAGCAACAAAAGTCTTTCCGGTCCCTGTGGCCATGGCTAACAAAACTCTCTTTTGACCTACTGTGATTCTCTCTATGGTCCGACGTATCGCAATCTCCTGGAAATAGTGGGGGGTGAGATTTCCGCAGCGTTCGGGCGGACAGTAGGGATGAAGTAGAGGATCTCGCTCAGGGCCAAATGGCTCTTGCCCATCAGCCGCGAGAGGTATGCTTTCGATGCGAGGGATTGCCTTCTTCCAACGTAACCAAAGCGATTCAGGATGGGGGAATTGCTCCGATTTTCGGTTTCGATGGGTTATGAAATCAAACTCTATAAAATGGTGACCGTTGCTTGAGTATGCAAAAGGGATGTCCAGAAATGTTGCATAATCCTTGGCCTGTTCAATACCTGCATCTGGAGATTTTGTCTCCTCTTTCGCTTCAAGAACCGCAATGGGGAGCCCTTTATAGCGAAGAAGGTAATCCACTTTCTTAGGTTGGCCCCTTCGGGTCTCTCTTCCGATAAGATAGATTCGTCCGGGAGTCAAAGTGACACCTTTTCGAAAGAAATGTTCCCTTTCGATTTGGCTTTCGCCCCATCCGGAAAGCTTGATCTTAGGGTCGATGAGTTTGGCTCGGGTATCAGCTTCGTTAAGTGGGGTCATCGTTGTTTATCTTTTGCCCTCCACCTACTTCTTATTTCCAAGGCATCGAATTATGAATAGATTGATTGTTGAGCCTACACTATTCATTACCCTCAACCTTACTACGATTCAAGATCGCAATTTGCGATCTTGAACGAACCCAGAAATCTACCTCTTCTTTCTTGATTCGTTCAACTGACATAAACACACCCCAACTCACTAAAACTCTTGAATTCCTTCTCTTACTATTTAAATGATAAAATCTTCCACACCTTCATCTTTCAATTTTTTGGAGCATACCAAATGTGAAATTCGGATTGCGGATTTCGGAAATCGCAATTTGCCCCACTATATCAGAATAACAACGTTATGACAATGGTCATATAATTGGAGACGAATAGGTTGGAATTTCAAGTCTATTGGAACGGAAAAAGATAGGTGGGGGAGGCCCATTGGTCCTTCCCCCAAAATTCTACTGGTCTTTCCAGGTGGGTTTTCGCTTTTCCATGAAGGCCTTGAGGCCTTCGGTGGCATCGTCCGTTTTCATTAATCGATCGAGATAGATCTTCTCAATGGCTTTGAGTCCCTGATCCATGTCGTCGTTAAGACCTGCAAGCGCGGCTTCCTTTGTCAACTTCAGAACGATACCGCTTAACTTTTTAAATTTATCAATAAAGCCGTTTACCTCCTCTTGAAGCGAGGCTTCGGGAACAACCTTATTGACCAATCCCAATGTCAGAGCCTCCTGGGCGCCGATCGTATCGCCGGTGAGGATTAACTCCATCGCCTTCTTTCGTCCGATCATCCTTGGAAAGATCAAAGCGGCGATAGGTGGGAAGACGCCGACCTGGATTTCAGGTTGTCCAAACTTTGCCCTTTCTGTTGCAATCACCATGTCGCAATAAATCGCCAATTCACAGCCTCCTCCAAGGGCGGCGCCGTTGACCAGGCCGATGGAGGGAACTTTGAGAGAATCCATGAGCCTGAACATCTTATGAAAGGTCTCGATCATTTTGGGACCCAAATCTCCCAGGTGGTCCGCCACCTCCACACCCACGGAAAACGCCTTACCCATCGCCTGAATGACAAGGAGCTTCAGGGTCTTTTCGTTCATCAGGCTCTCAAGATAGGCATTGAACTCTTCCATCATTTCGAGGTTCAGCCAATTGAGAGGAGGACGGTTCAAGGTGATGAAAGCCACCCCGTCCTTGAATTCGATCTGGATATGCTTAAAAGTCATTGTTGCACCTCCTTCCAAATATTTCCCCTACCCTGGCGCCTGCCTGCGCGTAGCCCCGCCTCCAGAAGCCTTGCGGAGGGCAGGCGCTTCGGCGAAGGCAGGGGAGGGGATGGAGGGGAGGGGAAATCAAAGTCTAATCACCCTCACCCCTGCCCTCTCCCCTGCCTACCGGCAGGCAGGCATCAAGGGAGAGGGCAATTTCTATAATCTTTGAGCATTCATAAAAAAACACCCTTTGGGCAGGGAAAAATTTCCAGGCCCAAAGGGTATGCTTTTGCCAATCATTTTCACCTTATTTGCTCTGGGGTTTTCCTAAAACTTCCTCGAAGAAGGTCTCGTCCACGAGCTTGCCTTCGGCAATATTCTGGCGGTATTTGATGAAATCGATTGTGTCGGCGCCGGTAATCTTCTTTGTGTTGAAGGCGCCAAATCCAAGGAAAGCCTCTCCCATCATGTTGGCGGCCAGCCAGTGCCGGTTCGTGTTCTTGGTCTGATCCCAGAAGAACTTCTTCTTGTTCCGAATGCCGTCAATGGACATTATCAAACAACCCGGGAAGAGATTCGCAAAGGTCCAGCAAATCTTCTCCACCTCCGCATCGAGAAGGGCAAAGTCATATTCATTATTCTTGAGTTTTCCGTTTACCCATTCCCGGGCCTTCTTGAATTCGTCTCCGGTCTTTAACTCTCCATAGACAAGGTCGCCATCTTTCACATAGGTTTCGGTAATGACCTGAGGATTTCGAACCCATTGTCCTTTTTCATCTTTGAGAACAGGAACACACTTGGAGATGAGACCCTTGCGCCACATCTTATACGCAGACCACATCTCGCAGCTAATGCAGCTCCACATGGCATCCTCGATGGAAAGGAAAAAGGGGAGAAAGTCAGAAGCGCCGCCCACCGGAGCGGATCCGTGCCGGGGACCTGCCTGGCCTAAAATGGCAAGGTCAGAAGCAACAGTCAGATCGCAGGCGGTACCAATCTCCTGCCCTCCTGCTACCCTCATGCCATTCACTCTGCAGATAACCGGTTTCTTGCACATGAGGATGGAGTCCACCATGTTATTGAAGAGCTCCATGTAAGACCCATACTCTTCGGGCCGCATGCTGTAATATTCTGAATACTCCCTGGTGTTGCCGCCGGTGCAGAAGGCATAAGGGCCTGTGCCGGTAAATACAACAGCCACCACCGAGCGGTCGGTGGAGGCATTTTCGAAACCCGCAATAACCCCTTTCACCATCTCCGTCGTATAGGAGTTGTATTGGTTCGGGTTATTGAGCCTGATCCAAGCATTGAAAAGCCCGGGTATGACATTCCCCTTTGGGTCCTTCAAAGGTTTTTTTTCGTACACTGTGCATGGGGCCTCTGTTCCCCAATGCTCTGATCCATAACGACTATGGTTTTTCATCTCATGCTCTCGCGGCATCCACTTTAATGACATAATATCCTCCTTTCCATTTTGTTAATGCGTTGTAGTCAACCAGAATATCTCTATCATTGACGACAAAGAAGATTGGAATGGTGGAATAATGGAATGATGATCAAACAAATTGTTACAATTAAACCCAATCTTCCAACATTCCAGTATTCCATTGGTCCAGTTTTTTAAAAGTCAGGGGTCAGAACGATTCTCTTTTCCGGAGAACCGGCCTTGTGAACCTCATCGAAGACCGATGCAATCTGGCTCATCGGTCGTGTCTCGACAAAGGGTCCAATGTCGATCTTTTTCGATAGGACCATATTGAGCACGATGGGATAATACTCCGGTAGACACCCCCAGGTCCCAAGAATATCCGCATCAAAAGCCATCAGACGAGATAACATATATTCACTCTTTGCCATCCCGAATCCAACTACAACCAGCTTTCCAGTGAACGAGAGTAATTCCAGGGCAATGTCCTGTCCTGCCTTAATTCCGGTCACCTCGAAAATCTTCCAGCCAAAACCCGCTTCCAGACCATTCTTCTTGCAGATATCTCGAAACTCATTTCGGATATCCTTGATCTGTTTATCCTGTGAACTGATTACAAAATCAGCCCCATATTTCAAAGCCCTCTGAAGTTTCTGCGGGTTTCTCGCAATCCCTATAACCGCCTTTGCGCCAAGAGCTTTCGCTGTTTGAGCCATATAGACCCCGACTCCTCCGGTAACCCCGATGATAATCACATGATCACCTGGTTGGATGTCAGCCCTTTTAGCCGCCTGATACGGTGTGGTTGCCGCATCCGCCACAACCGCTAAATGTTCCAGAGGAATATTGCCCCGGTTTCTCACTTCGCAGAGATCAATGGAGGGGACTGGAATGTGACTCGAAAACCCCCCATAAACCCCCAGGCTGTTTCCTGGCATCTTCTGAACCAAACAGCGATTCCCCCTGCCGGTCTTGCAGAGCAAACATTTACGGCAGGGCATGACCGCCGGGATGATCACCTCTTTGCCCATCCATTTTTCGTCCCCTGCCACCACCGTTCCACTGATCTCATGACCAAGGGTGAGAGGCGGTTTCTGGACGGTTGGAACACCATCGTAGAAATAGCCGAGGTCCGTATGACAGACTCCACAGCCCGCCACTTTAACCAGGACCTCATCCGCCGCCAATGTAGGGACCGGAATGGAAGTCTTCTCCAGTTTACCCGGTTTAACCTCACCCGTCTCCTTATTCTTTGAGGTGGGTTGAACCATCTGCCACGTTTGAATCTTTTCAGGTACTGTTGACATTTATTTCACCCCCTTTTCTTATTTTGGAATTCGGATTTCGGAATGCGGATTTAATTTTTTCAACTGAAGATTCTCCATCAAGATCTAATTCCGCAATCCACAATCCGCAATCGATTAAGTCATTCCAAGTCCACCATCCACGCAGATCAACTGGCCGGTGATATAGTTCGACTCTTCCGACGCCAAGAAGACGAAGGTGAGAGCAATCTCTTCCGGTTCCGCAAATCGACCCAGCAAAATCCTGCCCGTATAAATCTCCTTAAGCTTTGGGTCTGTCCGAATCTTCTCGGTCATCTCAGTGCTTACATATCCCGGCTGAATCACATTCACCGTAACCCCATAACCGGCCAATTCTCGTGCCGCCGACTTCGTCAGAGCAAGGATTCCTCCCTTTGCTGAACTATAGTTGATCTGTCCTTTCGTTCCCCACAACCCGGCTGAAGAAGTCACATTAATGATCTTTCCGTATTTTCTCTCCATCATATATTTTGACGCGGCCTGGATGCAGAGGAAGGGCCCTTTAAGTTGAATGTCGATCACCTCATTCCACTGTTCCTCTGTCATTTTATAAAGCATATTTGGTTTTGAAACTCCTGCATTGTTTACCAGGATGTCGATCTTTCCGAAATGGTCAACGCAGGTATTAATGATCTTCTCCGCATCGGCCTTGACCGCCACATTGCCTTTCACCGCAACAGCTTTCCGTCCCATTTTTTCGATCACCGCTACCACTTCCTGTGCGGGTTGTTCTTTCGTAGCATAGTTGACGATCACATCCGCCCCTTCCTTCGCATAGGCAAAGCAGATAGCCCTTCCGATTCCTCTCCCTCCGCCTGTTACAACGGCAGCCTTACCTTCCAGCCGACCCATCCGCAACTCCTTTCATTTCGAGGGAAGATGACTCCGTTTGCCACTCTCGGCTTCGCCTTGCCGAGGCCGTGGAGGAACAGTGCATTCGAGGATAGATGTTTTGCCTCCATCCTCCATCCTCCGACATCATTCAACCTTCAGTTCCAGGTTGATCATATCTCCTCCTCTTGCAAACCCCATCGCCCGGAAAAACTTGAGGAGGTCCCAATCGTTCCAGTTCACCAGGGTATAGATGACGCTGACGCCAATCGTCTTAAGATTTTTAACAAATTCCTGGCTCAATCTTCTCGCCACGCCTTTGTGCTGATAGTCCGGATCCACACCGATGATACTGAGCCACCCGATCGTATCAGGAACACCAAACTCCCATCCGCTCACTTCCCCTACCACAAACCCGATCACCTTCCCTTCAAACTCAGCTACCAGAGAGGAAAAAGGATACTGTGGATTCTGAGGAACGAGCTTCTCCCAGTAATCCAGCCTCGACTTTCCGATAACCCTGCGGTCGATGTCAACGATCGCATCAATATCTCCAACGGTCATGGGCCGAATACTCAAACTGGATAAAAAAACCTCATTCATGTGCTTTTTTTATCCCCCCTTTCCTCATTCAATCACAGCAATCACTGCCTCTGCCTCAACTTCCTGTCCGGGGCCCACGCAGATCTCTTTGACTGTCCCGCTAACCGGAGCCACGATGGGCATCTCCATCTTCATCGCTTCCAAAACAGCCACTTGATCATCCTCTTTTATTTTATCTCCTGCCTTGACGGAAACCGAAACTATCTTTCCTACCATTGGTACAGTTACTGATGTCCCCATAATGATAACCTCCTCTTAACAACCGATTTCTTTTTTATTTACTTCAGCCCCAATGCATTTCTGGCGATAATCATCTTCTGGATATTGGACGTTCCTTCCACAATCTGGTAGGACTTCGCATCCCGATAAAGCCTCTCAACCGGATATTCACTGGAAAAACCATAAGATCCGAAAATCTTCACCGCCTGATTTGCGGCTTTGACAGCCACCTCTGCAGCATAAAATTTTGCACAGGATACCTCGATGGTGTTCCGCTGTCCCAAGTCTCTATTGCAGGCGGCTCGATAAACCAGCAGCCGGGCAGCCTGTTCTTCCACATACATTTCTGCAATCTGTTCCTGGATCATTTGGAAATTGGAATGGGTTGTCCAAACTGCTCTCGTTCATTGGCATACCGGACAGAGTGTTCGAGACATGCTCTGGCCACCCCAACGGCCCGTGATGCGGAAGAAAGCCGAGTATTATCAAGCATGGACATGCAAATTTTAAATCCATCTCCTTTTTGGCCCACCAGACAGTCCTTCGGCGCCTTCACATCCTCAAAAATGATTTCCCCTGTCGGAGCACAGAAAAGGCCCAATTTCGAATCAATCGATTTTTGGGTGACGCCCGGGGCATGCATATCTACGATAAAGGCTGACATGCCGCGATGTTTTGCTGCCTTGTCAGTATACATATAGACGATGCCAAGATCAGCCACAGGCACCCCTGAAATCCACATCTTGGTCCCGTTCAGAACAAATCCTCCCTCTGTCTCTACTGCCGTTGACTTCATGGAGGCAACATCCGACCCGGTATTGGCCTCGGTGATGGCAAAACACCCCAGTAAGTCAGCATTGATCAATTTGGGAATCCAGCGTTCCCTCTGTTCCTCCGTTCCAAAATTAAGAAGGACAGACTGGATCGAATTCATTTGAAGATTGAAAGGGAGTCCCCAAGACGGGGAGATTCTTGCGATCTCTTCAGTCATCACAGAGGCCGCAAGATACCCCGTCTCATTTCCACCATATTTCTCAGGCGCAATACATCCAAAGAACCCCAGTTTGGCCATTTCTTTAACAATCTCCCGCCGGAAACGATGTTCTTTCTCGTCTTCCTCCATCGTCGGGGCAATCTTCTTCTCCGCAAAACTTTTTGCCATTTCACGCATTGCCACTTGTTCTTCTGTTAATGAAAAATCCATAAAAATGGCCCCCTCTCTTTTATTAGATTGTGCAATTTATAACAAACTCAACATTTAATGTCAAGATAATTTTATTGCTCTCATAAAAACTATAACCTATTAAAATTATTTTATTTTTTAAAAAAACGTCTTCTCTTGAAAATCAGCCTCTTGACATTGAACCGTAAAATGGGAGATATAAAGTGATGCGGATTTTGGGGTTAGACCTTGGTTCCAAAACAATTGGAATAGCGATCAGTGACGAACTTGGATTAACTGCCCAGGGTCTCAAAACAATTAAACGGACCTCAATGTCGAACGACCTGGGAGAGATCCTATCGATTATTGATCAGTTTAAAATTGAGAAGATCGTGGTCGGCCTCCCCATCAATATGGACGGGACCCTGGGGAGACAGGCAGAATTTGTTTTCCAATGGATCAAGGCCCTTAAGGAAAGAATGAAACTCCCCATTGTGACCCGGGACGAAAGACTTTCAACGGTGGAGGCTTCAAGAACCTTGCTGCAAGCCGATCTTTCCAGAAAAAAAAGAAAGGGAGTGATAGATAAATTAGCTGCTGTTCTCATTCTTCAGGGATATCTCGACCAAATCAGGAATCAAAAAGATGAATTACCTCCTTCGACCTAAAATCCTACTCATCGGCTTATTTTCCTTATTCTTTTTGGGGGGTCTCTTCCTTCTGGGATTCGTTTTCATCCCACCTTCTCAAACTTCATCGACCAAAGTCATATCCATCAAAAGAGGGATGCCGTTGGGCAGGATTTCAATGACGCTCGAAAAGGAAGGGATCCTTCGAAACAGATATTTTTTTATTGCCATGGCTACCTTTCTGGGAAAGAAGGGGGAGATGAAGGCAGGGGAATATGAATTCCATACCCGGATGCTTCCCCTTGAAGTGCTCAATCACTTAGTCAAGGGGCAAGTAAAACGTCATCTCGTCACCATTCCAGAAGGCTATAACCTTTCTCAAATCGGACGGCTCCTGGAAGACCTGGGTATTGTGGAAAAGGAAGCATTCCTTCAAAGGGCCTCCTCTCCTGCCGATATTACTTCTCTCGGACTCTCTCAGCTTGTTCAAAATCAGGAGTCAGCGCCCTTCTCAGGCAGAATCGGTTTGACATTAGAGGGCTACCTCTTCCCCGAAACTTACCACTTCATCAAAGAGATGAACCCTGAGGAAGTGATCCAGGCAATGGTTCATCAGTTTCGTAAAGTCTTCGGTCCCGACCTGATCGAAAGGGCTTCTCAACTGGGAATCAGTCCAAGAGATGCTGTTATCCTGGCCTCCATCATCGAAAAGGAGACCTCCCTTTCAGAAGAGAAACCTATCATTTCGGCTGTCTTTCACAATCGTTTAAAAAAGAAGATTCCTCTACAAAGTGACCCCACCGTCATCTATGGAATCCAGAATTTTGATGGCAATCTGACCAAAGAACATTTGCTCAGACCTACGCCATATAATACCTACCTTTTTGCCGGGCTCCCTCCAACTCCCATCTGCAATCCGGGAAAGGAATCCATCTGGGCTGCCCTCCACCCCGCTTCTGTCCCCTATCTCTATTTCGTCTCGAAAAATGATGGATCCCATCATTTTTCTGAGAGTTTTGAAGAACACCAGCGCGCGGTAGGAAAGTACCAGAAGAATGCGTCCCGGAAAAATTGACTTGAAAAAAAATGTCATCTCATTTATGTTTAAGTATTACCTAAGTTGAGCGATTTGTTATCTTAAATGTAGCCGTAACCTTTAGGTTGCGTGATTTTACCTGCCCGCCGAACAAGTTCTTTGGCAGGCGGGTCCGAAATGATTTCTCACCCAATGGGTGAGAGGAAACCGCAGGCTAAAGCCTTCGGCTACCAGTCATTTATAGGTCTTTTTAAAGGAATCGCTCAATTTGGGTCTTACTAAAAAGAGAAAGGGAGGTTATGGATGAAAGAGGTAGCCGTCATTGGTGTTGGGCAAACTTCATTTGTACGGGGTTATGAAGGCTCGATTCGTGAATTGGCTTTTGACGCCTTTAGGGAAGCCATGCAGGATGCGGGCATTACCCAGAAAGATGTGGATGCTTCTGTTTTCTGCTCCGCCCCTGAGTATGACAAACAACGCTCCCCTGCGGGCGTCCTCGCGGAATATCTGGGACTTATTCCTCAGCCGACGCTTTATGTGGAGACTGTCTGCTCTTCAAGCAGCTCCGGATTAAAAGTGGCCTATGGCCTCATTAAATCCGGGCTTCATGATGTCATTGTTGTCCTCGGGTTCCAGAAAATGTCGGAAATTTCCTCGGCGGAATCCCAGGAGAGGATGGGCAGGGGCTCTGATATCCAGTGGGAGGCGCCCTTTGGAACCATGATGCCTGCCTATTATGCCCTTTATGCACAGGCCTATATGGCGAAGCACGGCTTGACCCATGACGATCTGATGAATGTCAGGATCAAATCATCCACCTATGGCGTCATCAATGATCGGGCTGTCTACAGGAAACCGATCAAGCCAGGAGACTTTAAACAGGGCGACCCCGAAGCGAAAATGGCAGGTCCCGTCGCATGGCCGCTCCGGGTTGGTGACTGCTGTGCGAATGCGGATGGAAGCTCTTGTATTATTCTTGCAAATGCCGAGAAAGCAAAAACCCTTTCCAAGAAACCGGTCTGGGTTTTAGGCATCGGAGCGGCATCAGAGGCAGTCAATATGGCTGCGAGGCCGGATTTTACCAGGGGGCTGAGTGTGGGTTATACCGCAGCCGGCCAGGCATATAAGATGGCCGGAATCACCGCAAAAGATGTCAAGGTGGCCGAAGTTCACGACTGTTTCACCATCGCAGAGATCATGGCCTATGAGGGCCTCGGATTTGCCCCCCCGGGGGAAGGTAAACAGCTCATTCGCGAGAAGGCGACGTATAAAGAAGGAAAAATCCCTGTGAACGTGGATGGCGGGCTCCTTTCAAAAGGCCATCCCATTGGCGCGACGGGCGGATCCCAGATCCGAACGATTGTTCTGCAACTTCGAGGGGAGACAGGACCGATGCAAGTAGCCGGCGAACCGGACATCGGCCTTGTCCACAACATTGGCGGCGTCGGACTCTACGGGAATGTAACAATCTTTGGGAGAGACTAACAAAAATCAATGCAAAATTAGCAATGGTCAATTAACAATTTTCAATGAATAACATAAAGAGACATTACTTCCTTCAGTTTAAAGAAGGAATACTGTTTTTTCCCACTGTTAATTGATAATTGCTAATTGCCCATTTTGCATTGATTATTTTTAATGGAGGTGAGACATGGGTTTCGAGAAATTTGGAAGGAAGAGCTTTGCAGCTATAACCAAGACGGCGAGGTTTGTTGATCTCCTGGCAGAAGGGAAGATCGAAGGGACTGTTTGTAAGGATTGTGGCGTTAAGTTCTTTCCTCCAAGGGCTGACTGTGCAAAATGTTTTTCAAAGAATATGGACTGGTTTGTGATGCCGGAGAAAGGCAAACTTGAGACATTCACCACCGCCTATTATGCCCCATTGGGTTTCGAGGCCGACCCTCCTTACACCATGGGAGTCGTGGACTTTGGCAATGGGTTGAAGTTGTTTGCCCGTGTGGCAAAAGAGATAAAACTCGAAGAGGTAAAGGTGGGGATGGACGTAGCCATCAGGCCGGTCAAGTACGACAATGGCCAGCTTTCATTCGAAGTGACAAAAGCCTGATCCCCCTCACCGTCCCTCTCCCCCGCGGGGAGAGGGCATGGGTGAGGGGCATTTGATTGGAGGCAAGGGTAATCAATGTCTTCTCCATTTGACCGTTTCAAAGGAATAACCATTTTTGACGACAAGGGAGAGGTGAAACGCATGGCCGAAAAGGTGGTTCAGGAGATAGATCCTGATGTCATCATCGATCGTATGCGAAAGTTGGATTTCTCTTACGTCTTCATTTTGTCAAAAAAGGAAAAGAGTAAAGAAGTAGAGTTAGGGCGGTCTGAAATTGAAGCCAGCCAGGAATGGAGGAGAGGAAATATTGACCCCACCCTCCAAAAAAAGATTGAAAACACCATCGCGGAACTTTAATTAAATGATCGATACATCTCTTTGGCCGCCAGATTTTCTGGCTTGACCTCCACCGTTGAAAGATCAACAATCCATGTCCTGATCAATGGGGGACCCGCTCCTTCTCCTGCATATTGCGTGACCCTGTACTGATTGTTTCTGATTTCCTTTGCCTCGTATCTCCATTTCAGATTTGGGAAAGAACTTATCTTTTGATCCATCATCCTCTTTTCAACAGACCTCTTTGAACCGGTCACAGGATCGGCCAGGGTGAGATGGTCTTTTACCAACTCTATTGCCCGAGAGGCAAGGGCTTTCGATTGATTTAGCTCTTTCTTCTTAGCGGTTGTTTTTCTCGAAACAGAAATGAGACTCCCTTCCTTAATTTTGATTTGCAAATAGTTCCCATCCGCGCTTAAATACCCTGTCTGATCCGTATCAAATTTTACCTGGTAGAAATTCATCGTCCCCAATTGATTCTGAACCACCCCCATGATCACAAACCCTTCTTTCTCCCTTTTTATGTTTAATTTTCTTTCTAAATCATCCGGGGATTCGTAGAATTCTGCCGGGTTGATTGTCCTGACCGCCAACAACCGTCTGCCAATATTCTTCTTCAATTTGGCAAGCTTCTCTTTTTCGTACTCCTCAACGGCCGGGTCAGGTCCCTCTTTTACTACTTCTTCATTCTTGGCTAAAAGAAAAAAATGCTGCCCAAAGCAGGGGCAGGCTTGGATCAAGAAGAATAAGATAAAGAAGAATACGATCAAAATAGGGAGACGAACATTCACAGCAAAACCTCCTTCCAAACGATTATATGCAAATCCGATGCCCCTTTCTAACACGCGCAACTTATTGAAATTACTAAATTCACAAAAGAATATTTTGAGTGAATCTAATCCAGGAAATATTTTTTCGTCCAATTTTGTCAAAATCATATTCATAAAATACAAACAGACTGATTCTCTCTTCCCTGAGAACGTAGGTGACAGATGAAAAATGGACGCCCTGTCCACTTTCTCTTGAGAAATGGGTTTGACCTTTGGAACAACTTAGTATTGAATTACCCTTGGGAGCCGGTGACAATAGGACGGCGGTTCTCGAGTTTATTGCGTCTGTGGAAAGTCATTCGTCATAAAAAGTATCAATTTTCACCTACGTCCCTCGGGGTAAAGCGGTAAAGTCTTACAAAAAACTATTGAATTACTGGAAAAATTCTGTATATCATAATAGTCAGACATCATTGTGAGGGAAAGGCTTCTTTGGATTTCTGCAGGCGCCCGGGAGGATCAGAGAGGAGTGTGGTGGAGTGAAGAAAATGAATGAGAGTTTAGAAACCAAGAATATCGGGCTTCGGGGAGTGAAGGTGGCGGATACCCGCATCTCGGATGTGGATGGAGAGAAAGGGATTCTCATCTACCGGGGTTTCAATGTGATCGATCTCTCCCGGTCCTCCACCTACGAAGAGATTGCCTTTCTTCTTCTCAGGGATCATCTTCCCTCAAGAGATGAATTGAAGAGATTTCAGTCGGAGATGGCTTCGGAGAGAGAGGTCCCTGCAACCCTATTTGATTTTTTTGGGATGCTGCCGGGATCCGCCTCTTCCATGGATGTGCTCCAGGCCTCGATTCCAGCGCTGGCGGGTTATGATTCTCAGTTGAGAGAAGAGACAAAGGAAGCCAACATGAGAAAGGCGCTCAGGCTGATTGCTAAATTGCCCACCCTCCTTGCGGCCTGGGATCGTATCCGGAGAGGGCTCCCCCCCCTCCCGCCCCATCCGGAGCTTTCCCATGCAGCTAATTTTCTCTATATGTTAAAGGATTCTCTCCCTGATCCGGGCGTGGCAAGGGATGTTGATATCTGTCTTATCCTGCATGCCGAGCATTCCTTTAATGCCTCTACCTTCGCAGGGCGGGAGGTCGCCTCCACACACGCCCACATGTATGCCGCTGTTGCCGCAGCAATGGGCGCCCTCTCCGGAGAACTCCATGGGGGAGCCAATAGCGAAGTGATGAGAATGTTATTGGAGATTGGAGAAGTGGATCGCGTCAAACCCTGGGTGATGGAAAGACTCCTGAAGGGAGGAAAGATCATGGGGATGGGACACGCCGTCTACCGCACCGAAGATCCCAGGGCATCTATCCTCAGGGAGATATGCGGACGCATGGCCGGCCGGACAGGGGATCCCCGGTGGTGCGAATTGACCAAGGCCATTGAGGCGGCGACGAAGGAGGGGGTCAGAAAGACGAAGGGAAAAGAGATCTATGCCAATGTGGATCTTTACAGCGCTTCTGTCTATCACATGATGGGAATTCCGACGGATCTTTTTACCCCGATCTTTGCCCTATCGAGGATTTCGGGCTGGACCGCACATATCATCGAAGAAAAGTTTGCTGAAGCCCAGCCGAAACCCGAACTCTACCGGCCCGACGCCGATTATGTCGGGACCTATTGCGGTCCCCAGGCCTGTGAATATATCCCCGTCGAAGAGCGGTCTGAATGAACATCCAGGTTGATATCCTCATCATTGGAGCAGGTCTGGCAGGCCTTCGGGCGGCTGTGGAGTGCGTGGATCAGGCCACGGTGGCTGTGGTGAGCAAGGTCTTTCCCACGCGTTCCCATTCGGGCACGGCGCAGGGCGGGATTACCGCCTCGCTTGGAAATGAAGAAGAGGACCGGTGGGAATGGCATCTCTTCGATACGGTGAAAGGAAGCGACTACCTCGGCGATCAGGATGCCATTGAGATCATGGTCAAGGATGCTCCCCGGGCGATTTATGAACTCGAACATATGGGGGTTCCCTTCAGCAGGACCCCCGAAGGAAGGATCGCCCAACGAAACTTCGGCGGTCACACCCGCGATTATGGCAAGCATCCCGTGAAGAGGGCTTGCCATGCGGCAGATCACACCGGAAGGGTCGTCCTCGACACCTTATACGATCAGTGCCTGCGCCATCGGGTAAAATTCTACTCCGAACATTATCTCCTCTCCCTTGTCATGGAAAGGGGAAGATATGCGGGCGCAGTTCTCTACGATCTTGCGACAGGGGAGCTCCGGCTCATTCAGGCTAAAGTCATTCTTTTGGCCACAGGAGGGTGCGGTCAGATCTATAAGACGACTTCCAATGGTTTTGCATCGACCGGTGATGGGCTGAGCCTCGCCTACAGGTCGGGCATCCCGCTTGAGGATATGGAGTTTGTTCAATTTCATCCTACAGGGCTTTATCCGATGGGGATCCTCGTGAGCGAGGCGGCAAGGGGCGAGGGCGGACTTTTAAGGAACAGGCTGGGTGAACGATTTATGGAGCGCTATGCTCCCGCGGTGAAAGACCTGGCAGCGAGGGATATCGTTTCAAGGGCCATCCTGACCGAGATCCGTCAGAAAAGGGGAATCGGCGGAAAGGCATATGTTCATCTCGATCTCACCCACCTTGAAAAAGAGAAGATTGAGGAGAAGCTCTGGGAGATTGCCTCCTTTGTCAGAATCTATTTAGGCATTGATCCTGTTTACGATCCCATTCCCGTGAAGCCCACCTGTCATTATGTCATGGGCGGCATCCCCACCGATGTGAATGGGAGAGTCCTCCTGGATGAAAAAGGCTCAATCGCCCAGGGATTGTTTGCGGCAGGAGAGTGCGCCTGCGTCTCCGTCCACGGCGCCAACCGGCTCGGTTGCAATTCCCTTCTTGATCTGGTTGTATTCGGACGGAGATGCGGACTGGCCATGAAGCAAGCGATTTCAAAATATGGGCATTCGACAATCTCAAACGATTCATTAAGAATCGTGGAACAGAAGATCGAAGATTTTTTCAACTCGAAAGGGAGAGAGAGGATCGTTGACATTCGACAAAGGATGCAATCTCTGATGATGGAGGTTGGTTCGGTTTTCCGGAATGAAGAAGGATTGAGGACAGGGATCGAGGAGATCCGGTCTCTGAAAGAACGATACAAAAATATAGCCGTGACGGATAAAAAGAAAACTTTTAATTTTGAGTTAATGGAAGCGATGGAGCTCGACCATCAACTCACTCTCTCGGAGGTCATCCTCTTCAGCGCCCTCCATCGGAGGGAAAGCCGGGGAGCCCACTACCGGGAAGATTTCCCTCAGAGGGCGGACCGGTACTATCTGAAACATTCTCTTGTCTCGCAGACTTCAAAGGGACCGGAGATAAGATATAAGCCCGTGAAGATCACACGATTTCAACCCGAAGCGAGAGTTTATTAATAAAATGATTCCAAATTAACATTCCAACGACACTTGTAGCCGCACCCTTTAGGGCGCGCCATTTTCGCAGGCTAAAGCCTGATACCATTTATGGTCTATAATGGTATTTTGGAATCGCTCTACTAATGTAGAAGAGGGTGTCACCCCCTCCCTTACCCTCCCCTGTCAAGGGGGAGGGATTTTAAGTTGAATCCATAAATTCCCCTCTCCCCTGGCAGTCTCTGGCTCGGAGAGGAGAGGGATAGGGTGAGGGGGAAGAGGTTGATGATGCTCGTCAAATTAAAGATCTTCCGTTTTGATCCGGGGAAAGACGAGAAGCCCTACTACCAGAATTTTGAGGTGGAGGCCGATCCCATGGACCGGCTTCTCGATTGTCTCAACCGGATTCGCTGGGAGCAGGACCCCACGCTCTCCTTCCGAATGTCCTGCGGCCATGGGATTTGCGGATCGGATGGGATGAGGATCAATGGCATCTGTGGTCTGGCCTGTCAGAAGCTGGTCCGGGGTTTTCAGGAGGAGGTTCTGATCGAGCCCCTTCCCGTCTTCAAAGTGGTGAAGGATCTGATTGTGGACCTCGATCCTTTTTTTGAAAAATATTTTTCCATCAAACCCTACCTCCTCACAAAAACACCTCCGCCCGATCAAGAGAGAAAACAATCTCCGGAGGATCACAAAATCTTTGAAGAGGCGATCCGCTGTATCCTCTGCGCCTGCTGCACGGCCTCCTGCCCGATTAACCAGAATAAAGAGACGGAACAATATGTCGGGCCTGCGGCCCTCGTCCGGGCCTTTCGATACCTCTTTGATTCCCGGGATGAAGCTTCAGAGGAGAGAATGGCCCTGCTGGACCAAAAGGATGGGGCATGGGGTTGCCAGACCCTGTGGAAGTGCACAGAGGTCTGCCCCAAAGAGATCTCCGTCACCAAACAGATCGGCCAGATCAAGAAGAAGATTTACGAAGCGAAACATGGAGAAAAAGTGTAAGGGCGCATGAGTCGCTTATAATCTTTATTATCCCCCTTTAGCAAACTAACCGTGTCCCATAAGTCGGGGGGCTGGACACAAGGAGGGAACGTACGACTGGTGAAATTGAGGTTTTGGCATACCCCACCCCCACCCCTGCCTGCGCCGAGGCTTCGGCAGGCAGGCCAACCCTCCCCCTGAAGGGGAGGATAATCGCTATGGTCCTCCTAATGAAAGAGAAGGTAATCCCCACGTTCCTCCCCCTTCAAGGGGGAGGTCAGGCCGCCGGCTCGGAGAGCCTCTGGCTCGGAGAGAGGGGGATGGGGAATCTATCAGGGTGCCCCTTGTGTCCAGCGCCCCTATTTATGGGTAAGGATCAGTTTAGCAAAGGGGGATGGAGGAGGATTTTAAGAACAAATCCTTTCTTACGATAAATAGTTGAAAACATTATCGCAGCATCTCAGAAAAAATATGACAGGGATGTCTTCGAGAATATTGGCGGAGTGATGGAAGGAATATGGAGTTGCTTATGATTTATAAAATCTCCCCCTGCCTACCGGCAGGCAGGCTCACCCACCTTTGCCCTCCAGGCCAGAGGCTCTCCGAGCTGTAGCGCTCTCCGAGCCGGAAGCCCTATGGGCCGGCGGCCAAAGAGGGGGAGAGAAAAGGCAGAAATGACCCACTCGATTACACGAAGAACCTGAATTAAATTGTACATCTGCGCCAGGTTTACTGAATCCATACGCCTTCCTTATTTAAGCAGCCTGTCAAGAAGGAATCCTAAAATTTGTATCCAATTTTCTTGTTTTGACCCCGGACAGAATTTGATAAATCTTTCTATTATAAACCATTTAATAAAAATATAATCTTATAAGTTTCTGTATTCATAAGACTAATATTATTTCATCTTTTTCTTTGACATTCTTAAAAGATGGTTTAACATTTCCTCAGAAAGGGGCGATTCGTTAGCCAGGCCAAAAGGCTCTGCTTCTATCTAACTTCAAACAGTCGAATTCAACCCTTATGTATGGCTACGGATCCGGGATTTAGGATACCTCTACTTTGGGGCCCCGCACTCCCTTCAGCGCCCATCGGATCACCGGGCTGAGGTAGGCGAGGATGCCTACGATAATGAAAAGAACGGAAATAGGTCTTGTGAAGAATATGGAAAAACTTCCTCCGGATATGGTGAGGGCTTGGCGAATGGAATTTTCCGCCAGGTTTCCAAGAACCAGGGCTAAGACCAAGGGGACGATCGGATAACTGAGTTTCCTCATGATATAGCCCAATATGCCGAATCCGAGCATCATCCAGACATCGAAGAAGTTGTTGTTGACAGTGAAAGCACCTACAGATGCGAAGATGACAATAAAACACATCAAAATAGTATAAGGTACGCGCAGGATCATAACAAATAGAGGGATGAGAAAAATGTTCATCAGAAGGAGGATGAGATTCCCGATGAACTTGCTTGAAATAAGGCCCCATACGAGATCTGGTTTGGTCTGAAAAAGCAGAGGCCCTGGTCGAATCCCCCACATCATGAACCCTGCCAACATGACAGCCGTTGTCGGGGAGCCCGGTATCCCCAAAGCGAGGAGCGGAGCAAATCCGCTGATCGAAGCAGCATTGTTTGCCGCTTCGGGTGAGGCCACTCCCTCGATCGCTCCTTTCCCAAAATCCTCAGGATGCCTTGAGACCCTTTTCTCTGCAAGATACGCGAGGAAGGAGGCTGTTGTGATCCCGCCAGCCGGGATAATCCCTGTGAGGAACCCGATGATTGTGCCTCGCAGGATGGCCCATCGCGAGGCGACCCACTCCGCCTTCGTGAGGAAGAGATCACGGAGTCGCATCTTCTCCTTAATGAGCTGGCCTTCCTCAGGTTCCTCAATGCTATTGAAAACCTCAGCCAGTCCGAAGATGCCACAAATCATGACGATGAAATCAAATCCACCGAATAGCTGGGGCATACCAAAAGTAAACCTGGGCATGCCACTTACCACATCAAGCCCGATCGTCGCAATGAGTAGGCCGATCAGCGTGGAGATGATCGTCTTTATGGGCTCTTCCGCTCCGAAAACGGTAAGCAGTCCGAAGGACATGAAGGCCAGACCAAAGAACTCAGACGGTCCAAAGCGGAGGGCAAAATTGGCCAGGGCCGGTGCAAAACACATTAGAATAGCGACAGCAATCGTTCCCGCAATCCAGGAGCCGATGGCTGCAACGGATAGAGCCGCTCCAGCCCGGCCCTTAAGGGCCATCTGGTATCCATCGAGACAGGTCATGACCGTGGAGGATTCACCCGGGACATTGATGAGGACTGAAGTAATTGTTCCTCCATAAGCCACCCCATAATAGATGCCAGCAAACATAATGATGGCAGAGGTGGGGTTAATTGAAAAAGTCAGAGGGAGGAGCAGGGCCACGGCGGTCGGCGCTCCAATGCCTGGCAGGACGCCAACAATTTGTCCTAAGAAGCATCCCGCAAGGCAGTAGAGAATGTTTATCGGGGTAAGGGAGATGGAGAACCCCATATAGAGATTTTGAAGCAGATCCATATCCGTCCTTTACCCCGTTAGAATGTCAAGCCATTCATGACGGGGATTATAGAATTGAAACTTAATTAACCCTGCAGAAAGGGCGGGCTTACGCCTTTTCTAACGGGGCGAACTACCATCCCGCGATGCCTTTTGGCAGTGGGATGCTCAGCCAATGACCAAAGACGTAACGAATGCCAATGGCTATCCCAACGGCTGTGAGACCGCAAACAAACCAGCGATGTCTTCCCATGAAACGCATGGTGAGTCCAGCAAAAAGACCGAAACCAATAGAAAAACCGAGGTGAGGTAAAAGGAAAAAAGTCGCAATAATGATGATGAGCAGTTTGAACCCTTCCCTGGTTCGGGGTTTTAAAAAAGCTCCTGCTTTTTCATGTTTTCTTAAGATGTTGAAAATGAGGACGATGGCAAAACCCGTGATACAGATTCCTACCCAAAGAGGTAAAAATCCAGGCCCCGGACCGAATTCAGAATAATATTCAAGTTGCGAGGAAAAATAGATCGCGGCCACTCCTAATATCAGAACGATTACTCCGCCTATGAGGTCAGCAAGTCGCATCTCTATGCTCCAACCGAATCCTCCGTTCCCTCTATGATAACCCCACCCAGCCTCCCCTTACATTAAGGGGAGGTGTGGAGGGGTTATAAAGGGGAAGCACCTACACAAAAGCCGGAAGAACCTTTACTTAAGGAGTCCCAGATCCTTCAGGGTCTCCTTCGATTCTTCTTCATTCTGGGCAACGACCTTTGCAAACTCCTTGCTCCCCATCCAACTCGGGCTAAGCATGTATTTTTTTAGATATTTTTCCTTCCACGCAGATGAATCCACCATTCGTTTAAACATATTCTCATAAAAAGCTGCGGCTTCAACTGGGATGCCCTGGGGGGCAGCAATACCTCGGTAAAAGAAGTAGGTTACAGTATGGCCTATTTCTTTCAGGGTGGGCACATCCGGGAAATCCGGCATGCGTGTAAGTTTTGCAACGGCCACAGGACGAACCATCTTTGCCTCCCACTGGGGCACGAATTCAGGAGGATTGGCCCAGATCATATCCACGTGTCCACCCAGAAGGGCTGTAATGCATTCCCCACCGCTTTTGAAGGGAACATAACGAAATTTGATTCCTGCAGATCGTTCGAAAACGCGCGTGCATATATGGTCGTCCTGGCCTGAGCCCGTTCCTGCAATGGTCAATTCTCCTGGACGCTTTTTTGACTCAGCGATGATGTCTTGAATTGTTTTGAAACGCGAATCGGTCTTTACGACAATCAACTGTTCATCGAGGGCCAGGCCGCAGATCATGGTGAGCTCACGATAGGTGGGAGCTCCCTTCCCTGCTACCAAGGCCGCTTGCGCCTGACCGGGGATGTAGGTCACAAGGACATGAGGATCCCCTTTCTGCTGGACGACCGCTGTCGTTCCAACGAGGCCGCTGCCGCCAGCTTTGTTAGCAACGAGGAGGGGTACCGGACATAATTTCTCTCCCTCAATGATGCTGGCAATAGACCGGGCTAATACGTCGCTGCCACCCCCCGGAGCAAAGGGAGCCACGAACTCGATCGGTTTGGTTGGCTTCCAATCGGCTGCCTGGGCTCCACTGACAAAAACCAGGATCGTAAGAAACACCATTGTTGTTACTTGTAACCATTTGTTCATCTTCATTTCAGATCCTCCTTTCCCTGCATTTTTGGAATGATACAACAGCCTCTTTCTTCATAGCGAAGAAAGCACAAAAATCTCATGAAACATTGAAGACCCTACGCCTTTTTTAGACTTTTCACAAGCAATTCCGCTTTCTTGGTATAATCCATTTTTTCCGTGATGACATAAAGCTTTGCGCCGAATTTTTCTAAACAGAATCCACTCAGGGACTCTATGATCTTCTGACTTCCGGTGACAGGCAGAAATGGCCAGAAATAGGTCGGGATTCCCATGGCCACAGTCCAGGCTGCCCTGGCTACTGCCTTGGTCCGGTTAGCCTCAGGAAAACAGGCCACGATCGGAAATTCTTTGATAGGCTTTTTCCCCACGCTTGCCATGTTCAGTAAGAAATCGGTCACGCCGCTATTTTCACAACTTCCGAGATCGATGACTGCCGGGACATTCTTCCCCAGAGAAGCAAGCAGAGCCGATAACCTCTTGCCACAACTGGCATCACGCTGTTTGGGATTTAATAACCCGAATTTGGCAAGACCCACACTGGCACACCCCTCTGAGACACAGAAAATATCTTTTTTCAATAACTCACGGGCGATTGAAACAATCTCTTGATCCTGTGTGAACTTGACATTGTTACATCCCGCCAGGATGGCGATTCCCTTAATTTTTCCATCTGAAAGTCCCTTCACCACCTTGTCCGCATGGATGTTCTTTGCAGAAAAACCCATGATACCCGACTCTTTAATATTAGGGATGTCTCTGGCTACCTCACTGCGAGCCTTAAAAGCCTCTTGAGCCATTCCAATGATCTCCCTGGCAAAAGAGCTCACATCTCCCCTATTTAAAACTTCTGTGGGGACGACTTCCACCTTCCAAATCTTAGCCAATTCCGCCAAAGAGGGATTGACACATTGGTCGCCGGCCACAATCAAGTCCACCGCTCCTGTCATTAGAGGTATCTCCTGGGAGCCATAGTTGGTGACTGGAGAAAAAGAATAAGGTGGAACAAAGGGATCCGTGCAGACCCCCATGACTTTCACCTTCTTCCCTTTGGCTTCGTCAGCAATCTTCTGTTTCAAAAAAGGAGAGAAATGACCATAGAGAAGAACAACGGGCAGGTCTTTCGGAAGCACACCCAGATTGACCTCCACGTTCGTGGGAGCGGTATCTCCAAAAACAGCTGTCTTCAATCTTCCCTGAAGCATCTGGGCTGCACAACCCATGAGGGCCCCCTTGAATGCCCAAAGAAGAGTCTCCTCAACATTTCCGACCCCTCCATCCAATTTCTGAGACACCTTGAACAGGGCGCTGCCAATTCCATCCGGATAGATGCCTGCTGCCTTCCAACCGTCGATAAGGGCCTTCGGAAACTTTTTCATGACGTCCGTATTTCCATCTCCCCACATGCCCTGGATATCCTTGATAAGCTTAACCGCCTCCTGTTTTCGCTTGGGAGACCCTTCCCCAGCTTCAACGTCCTTGGCAAAATCGGTCAGTTGATCCAGGTAACCCATTGCCCCCTGTACCACCAGCCTGATGAAAGAATGAACGGCAAGGATATCCTTGTCTTTTCCGCAGATACCCACCTTGTTCTGATCCTTGAAAGGATGGCTGATGCAAGGCCCCTGTAGACAATCCCTGCAATTCAATCCAGTCTCACAAAACCCACACTGGGGAAGCGACCCTTCATAGCGATCCCACACTAATGGAATCTCTTTCTCTGCTGCTTCCTTTAAAAAATGATCTACCACACTATCCGCAGTCTTTCTTTGTACGAAATCCATCTCTTCCTCTCCTTTCTAATCTGTCACCAGTAAATTCGCAGGCTAAAGCCTGCGACTACAGGTATTCCGTTAATAACTCCGCTTGGGGGCATACCCATACCAGGTCGCTCCCTCCTCCCTTTCCTCCAGAGCCAATGCCTTCGTGGGACAGACATCCACACAGATGGGGTACTCCATGTTCCGGCAGCGGTCGCATTTTACAGCGACATGGATCGAGGGCGATGGGGCAATAATTCCAAAGGGGCAGACCATCACACACATCCAGCACGCAATGCAGGTCGGCTCATAGACATAGACCAGCCCCGTCGCCGGGTCTCTTCGCATCGTTCCATTGGGACAGGCGTCAATACAAGGGGCCACTTCACAATGGCGACAATGAAGGGGGAAGTTATTCCCCTCTACATAAACTCGGGGGACAGGCTGCGGTTTCTCATGAATGGCGTTATTCAGCTCCTTCTTCTCAGAGCCGATCTCAATGCCACACCAGAGGTCACAGGTATGACATTGTGTACATTTTTCTGGATCTACCTTGATCACTTTCATCTTATCCTCCTAAATAGAGCTTTGAAAAACTATTTCACGCTCTCTTGATTACAAAGATTTCTGGACTTTTTCAGAAATCTCTTAACGTCTCGATGCCAACGGTCGTTGACTTAGCTCTCTATATTCAACCTCATTGAATCTTTCTCGATTCTGTTGGGTCAAGGGTAATAATTCGGCAAAATTGAGTCTATGACTCATTAACAGGGGGATGATATCCGAAACATTCACCCGCTTCTTCAAAAGAGTGGCCAGGATCCCTGCCTTTTGAACCTGACCGACCAGAATCGCTCCAACGATACGCCCATCCCTTAGGACAAGTTTCCGATAAGTATTTTCCGTCTTCTTCTGGAACTGTTGGAATCCATTCCCATCGATACGGGTGATTCCCATTGAAATCACAGGCAGTCCATAAAAGTCGAGTGAATTCATCCGGAAAGACCCCTCATATTTGGCTTTTTTACCGGCCATGTTCAAACCTGCCACACGGCCTTGTTCAAAAGCGCATGGCCAAATGGCATTGACACTCGTCCTTCCGGTGGTAAGGTCATAAGTCTCTGCCACATCCCCAGCCACGTAAATATCCGGCACACTGGTCATCATGGTCTCATCTGCAACAATCCCCTCATTGACTTTAATCTGAGTGGATGAGAGGAAATCGACATTGGGCTGGACACCCTTCCCAATGACAACGAGTTGGCAATTGATTCGCTCTCCATCATCAAGGATGATCCCCTCAACCGATTCCTTTCCTACAATCTCAACAGCATCCCGGCCCGTCCGGATATCAACACCATGCTGGCGCATCGTTCCCTGGATCATTTCTGCTGATTCCTGGTCTAACATCTGAGAAAGGACATGACTTGATTTAACAATGATCTTCACCTTCACGCCCCGAACCGAAAGGGCATAACCCGTCCTCAGGCCGATCAGCCCTCCTCCCAGTACGCACGCTGTTTTCATTTCCTCTACACGGTTGACAATCTCCTGGGCGTGATCGATATTCCTCATGACCACAACCCCCTTTTTATCCTTCCCCGGAACCTCCATAATCTTTGGGGACGAACCCGATGCGATCAGTAATCGGTCAAAAGGATACTCTCTTCCGTCTCCCATTCGGATCGATTTTGACTCAGGTAAAACCTGACTGACTCTCTGACCCAGATGAGCGTTGACTTTATTGTCTGCGAAGAACTCCAGGGGCCTGAAATGCAACTCTTCCTTTGTAATGGCTCCGGCAATATAGTAACTCAGTAAAACACGCGAGTAGAAGGGAGTCCCTTCACCGCTGAACAGCTCGATGGAGGAGGTCTGATCGATAGACCGAATAGCCTCGACGGCACTAATCCCCGCAGCACTTCCTCCAATAATGATATATCGCATTTTTCACTCCTTCCTTATGTCCCGAATACAGATGGTTCAATAGCTGTTGATCACATAGAGGGGCGACATCTCTTTCAACATCGTTTTCGCACGGGTCAAGTTCAAATTGCCGCAAGTACAACACTTGGCCATCTCCACCGCTACTTCATCCAGTGTCTTTCTACCCCGTTTGATATCCCGGATCATCTTCCCCACCAGGTCGTTGGCAATCATGGCATGGCCACACATCGTGGTGATCTTCAAAACATCATAATCGGGTAGCTTCTCAGTCTGACCCCATGTTCCCATGGAATACTCGACGGTGTGGATACGACCCAGGCCTGCTTCATCCATCATCCCCTGGACGATATCCGTGACGCCTGAAACCGTAATGGAGATTCCGGGTCTCTTC
>Ga0154725_1154_pt1 | contig 48864 bp, 26 predicted proteins | sample Rifle2008BG16ft_FD_105733 | JGI IMG/M metagenome (GOLD analysis project Ga0154725, IMG submission 105733) | Deltaproteobacteria bacterium RBG_16_49_23 | reverse complement strand
CGGCCATCTGTTCCCTGGGCACATTTGCTGCGGGACAGTAGTTCCCTCCATCGCATCCCAGGGTAATCGGGGGAGTATAAGTCCTGAGCTTCTCAATATTAGCACAGTGCGGGGCGCCAATGGGTACATCGGTAAAAACTCCTGTGCAGAGCGCCGTTGAATCGGCTCCATCTTTTGCTCTCACGATGAAGGATGCCATCTCCGCCCTGGTCACGTTGAGATCGGGGCCATAGAGACCGCCGCCGATGCCCTGAGTGATGTTTAGAAACACCATCCTCTCAACATGTATGAAGAAGGGATGGCCGACCGGCACGTCACTGAAGGTAGCCACTGGCGGAAGCGTCTGTGGCTCCCGGAGGGCCCGGATAATAAAGGCCGCCATCTGGCCTCTTGTTGTAAAGAGGCCAGGACAGAATTGCCCGGAAGTGCACCCAAGGGAAACCCCACTATGAAAGAGTGAATTGATGTGGTTCTCAAAAGGAGAGGTCGGTAAGACATCGCCAAAAAGCTGTGAATCGGTCACGGTTCCGCTAACAGAAACATTCACCACCGGTGTGTCGAAAACATTGGAAGGGATAGTCGCAATTGTGGAAAGCGATGGCGCTGTCAACGTCGCCAAAAATCGAATCAGAAATGAGCAGGCCCCACTTACGGGAAGAATCGTTTGTCCTGAGCAGGTGTCAGCGCCCTTCGTGAAATCGGCATCGCCCGTTACCGTAATTGAGCCTATCGAGAGATCGGCTTTACCCGGATTGGTAACGAATACTTGCAGGATGGCCACGCTTCCGCGATTGACAGCCCCGAAGTCAAAGCTTGTGTGCGACACCGAAATGTCTGCACAGCCTGCTATGAAGATCTCCTGGTTGAGCTCCGGGTTTCCACCAACAACCGGCTCGCCATTCGATTGAAAAGCGATGAGGTTGCCGCTGTTATCCATGGCCGAGTTGCCACTGCCCCCCAGAACCGTATTTGTAAACTGTGAAATCACCCCTGTAGTTGTGATGAAGAGGAAGATCTCATCGTTCAGATCTGCGTTCTGGCCCGCCACAAGATCGCCATTGGATGTAAACGTTATGCGGGTACCCAGGTCAAATAATCCTGTAAGAGCGTCAATGATTGCGGGGTTCGCATTGACGACCGGCGCCAGGGTGTTGGTAATCTGGGTGAAGGCGCTAATGAAGGATTTGAACACGAAGATCTCGGTGTTTCCATCGGCATTGCCCGGCCCTCCGGGAGCTGGGACAAGATCAGCATCCGACTCAAAGGCGATCATGGTGCAATCGAAATTGACCGCGGGATTGTCCATAACGGCTCCGCCGACTGTGAAAGTTAACTGCACAAAGGCGCTCGACACAACGTTGAATAGAAATATTTCCAGGTTGCCGTCAAGATTACCTCCGCCCCCAAAGTCCGCATCCGACGAGAAGACAACGCATGTGCCATTCGCGCTGATGGAGGGAGCGTTGTTGATCTCCCCAGCCACTGTGTTCGTAATCTGGGTGAAAGTTCCCGCTGTCGTGTTGAACATGAAAATCTCGGTGTTGGCATCGGCGTTGCCCACCACCGGAACAAGATCTCTGTTTGATTCAAAGACGATGCGCGTCCCATCAAAATTTATCGAAACATTATCATTGGAGCCTCCAATTGTATTGGTGACTTGGGTGAAGGCGCTTGTCGTAGTATTGAAAAGGAAGACCTCGGTGTTGCCATCGGCATTGCCCGGCCCTCCCGGAGCGGGGACAAGATCCGCATTCGACTCAAAGGCGATTATTATCCCGTCGGCGCTGATTTTCGCCCTTGTGCTTAAACTTCCGGCAGGTGTATCCGTAATCTGAGTAAGAAGGCTATTGCTTCTTACAAAGAGAAAGATCTCGGAGCTTCCGTCGGGGTTTGTTCCTAAGGGATCGCTTGTTGACTCGAAGACAATAAAACCTCCTCCAGCGCTGACGGCTGGCCTGTCGGAATTACCGGCGGGAGTGGTTGTCACCTGGGTTATCGGACACGGAACCTGAGCCATAGAGCCTGGAACCCATGCTCCTGCCATCCCAAGAGCCAAGAGGACCGCGAAAAAAAATTTCTTTTTTTTAAACATGGCTTTTTCTCCTTTCTGAACTTTGAATTCCTTTTAGGAGTGTTTCGTCAGCCCCCCAGCCTATCTTCTTCACCTCCTTTCTCTATTCGTTAAGCTCAAGAATAGCAGAATCTATGAAATAGGACAATGGGATGAAGAAAGTATTTTTTTCGGGGGAATACTGTATTTTATAGAAATAGAATAGCCGGGGTAGGATGCCCCGGCTATTCGGGTGTTTAGGATTCTGCGTTTGCTAAAGGGTGTCGTTTGCAGGGGGTAGGGTGTTGTTACACCCAAGACCCCACACCCTTTTAGTGTCTGTGTCAGTGATCAGTGTCAGCAAATCTTTTCACAGACACTGTCACTGATCTTTATGGTATCCCTAAAAATCCTCTTGCTATAAAAGCGGCCATCTGCTCCCGGAGGACATAGCCATTAGGGCAATAGTTTCCTCCGCCACATCCCAGTGTCACGTTAAGCGCCTTGAGCCTCTCGATATTTTTGCAGAAGGGATTGCTTGCAAGCACATCGAGAAACGGAGATGGACCGGCACAGGGTCCTTCAAAGAACTGGCCGCCTTCCACGGCTCTCACTATAAAAGCGGCCATCTCTTCCCGTGTAATAAAATTCCCGGGTATATACGTCCCATCTGCATATCCCAGAGTGATCCCGCGCGCCTTGAGCCTCTCTATGTGCATGCTGAAGGTGTCAAACACGGAAACATCAGGAAATGGAGTAGCCTCGCAGGTCGCTGTCGGGTCGCCTTCCATGGCCCGGATGATGAAAGCTGCCATCTGTTCCCTTGTGACTCCATCATCAGGGCAGAATAGCAATGGGCTTGCTGAGCAACCTTTCGTGAGATCATTGTAGAATAACGTGTTAATATAATCTTCCGCCCAGGAAGTCTCCGGAGAGTCAGCGAATACAGGCTGAATGGCTCCTACTCCGGTTAGGGTGATATCGGTTGGAGTTAGGGCGTCATTGGAATTGATCCGGAGTATCGCTGACCAGGCCCCTTCGGATAGCGGGGAAAAGTCGATGATCATGGTGCAGTAGCCGCCGATCCCAACGGTGGGCGTAAGATTCGGACAGGGGCTTGGACCTTCCGGGGAGAGAATAAACATCCCATTGCCTCCTATGAATTCAACGGACGCCACTTTAAGATCTCCTATCCCATTGTTTGAAATGGTGATCAGCTGGGATGAGGCGCTTCCCACGTTGACGGTGGGAAAATCTTTGGACATCGGTGAAACACTGATTTCCGGTTGTGGTGATAGATCGCCGCTTCCAAGGGCTGCAGGGGCAAGAAAAACAGCCGAGTCAATCGTCCTGTCACGTGTATCGGCGATGGCGAGCTTCAAGTGGTGTGGGACCGAAGGGTCCACCGTCACTGAAAAAGTGATGACTTTGCTGAACCCGTCGTATTGTGTTTCAAATGGGGTCGGCAGCCCGAGAAGCTCCGGATCGTTGTTAATGAAAAGGCCCGGGTTCACGATCCTGTTCAGCGTATTGACGGTGACCGGATCTCCCGACTCCGGGATCAGGGCGATGTTGACCCCGTTCAAAAAGAGCCCGAAGATATCATTCCCGGATCCATTCGATTTCCCTACATTTTCGGAGTATTCGTCCGAGGCAAAAACCATTTTAAATGTGATGACATTGTTTGCCGGATCCGGAAGCGTGAAATCAAATTCCAGGACAGCGGCATCAAAGGTAAGAGCCGGCGCTACGATGGCATCGAGTTGAGGGTCTCCGGGAAGATCGGCCTTAACCCCCAAATTTCCCACAAAATTCGGCCCCACGGCATTCAGTATGGCTCCAGTGGTCAGGAGAATACCCTGGTCTATGCCAATGCCGTCGTTCAGGCCTGACGTGAAGGTTCCCGCGGCAATGTTCTGCCCGGTAAATTTCACCGATGCCGGGTCGATGATGGCTCCCGGCATCAGCTCCGCTGCAACAACAGCCGGCGATTTCACATTCAGATCAGCCAAATTCGTGACTGCAAAAGCCCGGCCGCATAAAAAAATGAGAATCAAGAGAATCATTGAAAAGATCGAGGCATGCCTCAGCAGTCCTTTCACCCTCACTCTTGAATTGATCAGTTTCATTTATCAGTCTCCTTTCCTTTTCATTCATTAACCACCCTCATCCTAACCCCTCCCTACCTCCCCTTTTAACTCCCCCTTCCCCCTCTTACCTTAAGAGGGGGAAGGGGGAGGGGGGCGTTAGATTTGGAGGCGAGGTGGGATTAAGGGGGCTTCGCCTCTCTGGAATGAGGGGGATGTTTACCTCACACTTAACGGAGCTCCTAAGACGACTCCACCTCCGGTTGATTCAACGCTAATCGTTCTTACGGTCCCCGGGTCAGGAACAGCGGTTGAGAGGCCTCTGAATTCCCACTTGTTTCCGGCAACCGCTGCCGTGCCGATCACAGGACCGCCGAGATTCGAGCCAAGATGGATCGTTACCGTAGCCCCGTTCGCCGTACTTGACCCGGCAATTCTCCATCCGGCCCCCGCCACAAATTCTGCCCGTAAGATTGCAAGGGCCTCGAAACTTGGCGCCTGCACGGTGATCACTGCGGTTGCTACATTCGAGACAGCGCCAAGGTTGTCTGCCACCGTATAGGTGAATGTGTCTGCACCGGAGAAACCTGCCCGGGGGGTATAGGTAATGGTGCCTGTTGCCGTATTCATGAAAAGAGTACCATTTGCGGGCAGCGAAACTGCCGTCAGTGTTGCCGGATTAAGTGTCCCATCCGGGTCACTGTCGTTGGCAAGCACATTGACCAGGACCGGGATCCCCTGAGGAGTGCTGGCCACGTCATTTGTTGCAATTGGCGGAATATTGGCAGGAACTCCCACCACAGATACCCGGACAATCGCCACATTCGAGACAGCGCCCAGGTTGTCCTGCACTGTGTAAGTGAAGCTATCCGAGCCGGCAAATCCGGCATTGGGAGTATAGGTAATCGCACCTGTTGCAGTATTAACGGAAGTGACACCGTTGGCCGGCTGGTTTGCGACTGTGACCGAAGCTGGGTTCAACGTGCCATCGACATCCGTGTCATTGGCGAGAACACCGATGATCACTGCATTATTCTGCAGGGTCGTAGCGGTATCATCGACTGCCGCAGGCGGCGTATTTGGAGGCAGGGATACCGTTACCCGGACGATCGCTACATTAGATACGGCACCCAAGTTGTCCTGCACTGTATAAGTGAAGCTGTCCGAGCCGGCAAATCCAGCATTGGGAGTATAGGTGATGGCACCCGTTGTCGTATTGACGGAAGTCGTACCGTTGGCTGGCTGGTTCACCACTGTGACCGAAGCGGGATTCAACGTGCCATCGGCATCCGTGTCATTGGCAAGAACATCGCTGATCACAGCATTATTTTGCAGGGTTGTGGCAGTATCGTTCACTGCCACAGGCGGCGTGTCTCCTCCAATTGGTGTTACTGTCACCCTGACAATAGCCACATTTGAAACTGCACCTAAGTTATCCCGGACCGTATAGGTAAAACTTTCCAGTCCGGTAAACGGAGCATTCGGAGTATAGGTGATCGCACCCGTTGTTGTATTGACGGAAGTCGTACCGTTGGTTGGCTGGTTCATCACTATGACCGAAGCGGGATTCAAAGTGCCATCCGCACCCGTGTCATTCAATAGAGCATCGACGACTGCAGCAGTATTTTGAAGGGTTGTAGCCGTATCATCCACTGCCACAGGGGGCGTGTTTCCCGCGATTGGTGTTACCGTCACCCTGACGATCGCCACATTCGAAACAGCGCCCAGGTTGTCCTGCACTGTGTAGGTAAAACTGTCGAGGCCGACAAATGCGGCATTGGGAGTGTAAGTGACAGCCCCCGATGCTGCATCAACCAAGGTCGTACCATTGGCGGGCGCGTTCACAACCGTAACAGTGGTTGCATTTAGAGTTCCCCCCACATCGGGGTCCGAGTCATTAATAAGGACGTCGATTACAACAGCAGTGTTCTGCGGTGTTGTTGCCGTATCATCGGCTGCCAGTGGCGGGGTGTTCGTGCCGGTGGCGGTACAAACCAGTGTTACCGGTGTGACCGGAACAATGGGTATTACTGCCGGGTCGACTGCCAGCGAAAGAGGCAATACCGTCGCATTGCCGTTGAATTTTCCAATTTCAGCATCCACGTAGGAGAGGATCCGGTCTCTCGCACTCGTTAAAGGGCTTGCCGTATAGTTCGGATCGTTGTACGAAACGTTGGGGATGCTTGCCTGAGTCCGGGGATCGAGCCCTGAGAACGGGAACGGGTCTAACGGCTGGGGCGTTGCATCGCACGGGCCATTACAACCTCCGGGGGAAAGCCTCCGGTCAAGATTCCAGGAAATTCCTTCAAAAATGAAAGGAGTCGCAAGCAGATCAAGGTTGATTTCATTCATCTCGGGGGTGGAAACCCCACCCAGGTTCATTCCAAAGGGAAAGAGGTACTGGCCCCATGTAGCAGGATTGCCTTGAACATCAAGAACCACAAAACCGGGTGTCGCAAGCTTCTGGCCGGTCCTTGCCTGAATCTCGTGGGGAATGGGGCTCAGGATGGCGAACTGCTCAGCGATGTTGGTGCCTGTCCCGTTGGAACCGGGGCAAATATTCAGGCCGGCGAACCGGGGATCCGCCCTGAGATGGGCGCAGGGATCAAGCTTTGCATCGGTGGCAATAGTAAAGTCTACATCGTGACGGATCTTGAAAATATTGTTTCCGGCGCCTCCAAGGCCCTGAACTCCGCATGTCCCTGCTCCGGCGGCACTATCACATCCTCTTACCGAAGCCAAAGGAAACTCATGCACTGCATTGTTAACCGGGTCGCGGTGGATGGACCAGATGAGAATATCTGCGCCAACGATGGGGGCTGCCTGAGTCGCATACCCGATGATGAGGGTTCGGGCTCGCTGATTCTGAAATCCGGGAGCGTCGATCTCCACCTCGTCGAGAAATAAATAATCGGGCTGATTGGCCTGGGTCGTCAAGGCCTTATGCACCATGATCGTGTGGGTTGAGAGGAACTGAACTCCATTGATCATTTCAAAGTTTCCTTCCGCAGTGAGAGAATCACCCACCACGATGGGAGCGAACCGTGTTGAATCTGGAACCGGCGGTTCCGCAACGAAAGGCTGGAACACTGGAGCACGGTTTGTCCTTGGACAGAAAGGATCGCCAAGGCCATCAGCCGTCTTCGGGATGCAAAGCGGATAGCCGCTCGAAAAAACATGTGTGTAGTTATCCGGATCGAGGGTAAATCGAGGGTCGGGGCTGCAATTAACAGAGGCAGAACCAGGAGTACACCCAAGACCTGACTGGACGGTATGGCGTCCGGTGGGATCGTTAAGGCGAACCATAACTCCCGTACCGGGATCGGTATTGCCCCCCGGTGCTGCCGGTGTTCCGTTCACCCGGAAATAACCTTCCGTATAATTGATGTAAGTCACGGCGCCGATAACGGCCTCCTTACCCTTTTCGATAAACACATCGCCGGCAATGGTGTTGCCGGCGATGGTGCGGTTTGCGGAAATCGTCGCAAACCCACCCACTCCGGTGGTGTTGCACGGGTCAGCCTTAGCCAGCCCGGTCTGGCCCGTACAGCCCGCCGGAGCCTGGTCAAAGAGCTGCTTCAAAGTTAACCGGTTGGCAGGCAGATCGAGCAGGAGATTTCTTGGGATGATCACGGTCTGTCCTCCGACGACAATGGTTCCCCCAGACCAGTGATCGGTAGGGCTATTGAGAGTGATCCGCTGGATCTCACCGGTGATTGGGGCCTGAGTTGGCACTGCCTGGGATTGGGAACCCAGGCCTGTAATCAGAAGGGCAGTGAAAACAATGATTAAAAAACGGGGCTTTACCAACATAGCAAAATACCTCCTTGAAAATTTTTGATTTCTAAAGTCGACCTAAGGATGCCCCTGCACCAGGGCAGTGGAAAAAGCAGGTTAGATGCGAAGAAGGGTTGAGGTGAGCTTTTTTGTGGAATGAAGAGGGGTTGCCTCTAAAGCTGAAAGAGGGGCGATGGATGGGCTGAGAATAGATTGATAAAAGATGGCCAAAAACATGAATAAAAATAAGAGAGAGACCGACAGATTGTCCTGGTAAACACCGAAAAAATCTAAAAACTCATCCGGCAAAACATTCGAACAAAGGGGATATTCGGAAGCGCTCAGGACAAGATGTAAAACCATACATACCAATATGCACTTGGCCAGAAAACGATGTTTGAATTTCATGGCGAACAGTTCCTTGTATACCAAATAGTGTCTGTTTATAAATTCCACTTTCCCGTCATGCCGGACCTGATCCGGCATCCAGAAGGTCTTGAAAGAACTGGATTCCGGCTTTCGCCGGAATGACGACCTTTTTGAAAACCGTTAGTTAATAAACAGACTCTAAATAGATGAAAGATGGGGATCAGGTAATTGTAATATGGTATTTTTACAAGAACCGTTCCGTGTTCCGAGTTACGAGTTTTTTAACCCGCAACCCGAAACCCGGAACTTTTCATGGTTTATGGTTTTATTAAAACAGTCCCAAAAACGCCCTGGCTAAGAAAGCGGCCATCTGCTCTCTGTTGACCGTGTCCAGAGGCTTATAGGTTCCATCCGCAAAGCCCAGGGTTATTTCAAGGTCTCTAATCCTCTCGATATGCTTGCAGAAGACATTGGGAACTGTCACATCCGTAAAGGGCTGGACGGCGCAGGTTCCTGCAGGATTTCCTTCCACGCCCCTGATGAGGAAAGCGGCCATTTGTTCACGATTGACCAGGTCCGCGGGCTTGAAAGTTCCATCAACAAAACCGAGGGCGATGCCGAGGGCTGCAACTCTTTCGATGTGGGCGCAGAATGGATATCCCACCGGCACATCCGGAAATACGGTTCCAAGGCAGGCAGTAGGATCAACGCCATCGACGGCCCTTGCCAGAAATGCAGCCATCTGCCCTCTGTTGACGAGGTCGCCTGGACAATAGAGCAAGGGGTTTGCTGAACAGCCCAGGGTGATTCCCTCGGTGAGCACCTCTTCAACATACTCCAGAAAGATGTTGGCAAAGGCAACGTCTCCAAAACGAGGGGTAAGGAATTTTGCCGGAGCCATAAACACGGTTGAATCACCAAAGTCGTCAGCGGCTCCAGGCACCACAGGGCCATCGGCGATGACGACTTTGAGGGTATGAGCCACGCCGGGCGTTAGGAGGACTCTGGCCTTCATCACTCTTGTCATGCCGTCCGCCTCAATGGCAAAGGCCGATGGCGCTCCCAGGGGGGAATGGTCATTGTCTTTAAAGAGCGTTGGGGTCAGTATCTTATCGATGTTGAGGACAGACATAGGATTGAGCGTCCCCGGGACAAGGGCGATATTCGTCCCGTTTATAAAGAGACCGAAGACATCATTCGACCCGCCCACGCCTGTCATATATTCATCAGAGGAAAAGACGATGTTGAAGATGGCCACGGGCTGGGTGGGTGTGAAACTGAATTGGACCCCTGCCGCATCAAGGGTTGGACCGGCGATGAGAGCATCGAGAGCAGGATCTCCTGCCCTAAGATGCTGGCCATTGCTTTCTCCGAAATTGGGGCCAGGCACATTCTCAACCCTTCCTGTGCTGAGAATGATGCCGGTCGGAATACTGACCCCATCCACCGGAGTCGTTCCCGTAAAGATTCCTAATGCCTCATCACCTCCAAGGGTAGTTAGCCCTGTTATTCCAAGTCCAGGCATGAGCGTCTGGGAAATAGTCAAGGCTGTTACGGTCACATCGTCTATGGGGGTGGCGGTGAGGGCAATGGCAGATCCATGGCCTGATAAGAAGAGCGCGAGCGCCAGATATAGAAACCGGGTTTTTTTCCGCATGGCATTTCCTCCTTCTTTACTGAGGGTGAAGGGTGCAGGGGGCAGGGTGTTGTGTAACTCTGAACCAAACGCCCTGTATTCCTACACTGATAACTGATCACTGATGACTGATCACTTTTTCTTATATTACTGTGATCTGCGTCCGGGCTGTCCCTTCCCTTGCCTGAGTGATCCAGTTGAGAAAGTCGCACTTGAACGGAATCACGCCGGCCGTTGTCGGCCTCACTATCATCGACCATCTCCGGGCGCTCGTCAGGCGGAACGGCCTGTTGGCCGGAATGGTGAAGGGCTGTGCGTATTGCGTGTGCGCAGTCGTTCCAAAGTTGCGGCCATCTGCTCCGATGACCAGCGCGTCGATCCCGAGTGTGTATTCTTGAATCAGATAATCGGCATTGAGAACGTGGAGCAGAACGGTCTGACCCCTCGGAACGGTTGCGGAGACAACTCCTGCTGATGCGGCGAGATCCGGGTTGAGGGGGAAAGCAGCAGGCGTGATGGGGATATTTCCATCAGGCTGGCCATTGGCTCCTGCAGGAATCGGCACGCCCGTGATCACGAAGATATCGGGTCTGAAATCGTTAAGGATGCCGGTGCTGGTCCAACCACTGCCGACCTGGCCGTTCGGGATGTTCGGATCGGCTCCGTGTGTGAACATGGATTCGTTCACCCCCAGCTCATGCCACCTTGAGTCCATGGAGTCGCAAACCCAGGCCCTTTCAACGTCGTATCGGAGAGTTTTTGTCGCATTATCGAATCCAGGCAGTCCCGGCGTGTTAGCGCTGACATACCCCGGACCTCCTAATGGGTAGGGCGGGTTCGGATCTGCTCCCGGCGCTCCGGGCGGCTTCGGAGGATCTATGATCAGAGCGCCGTAAAGTCCCATTTCAAAATGGAGCACCGTGTTTTTATGGCAATGATAAAAGTAGAAGCCGGGCTCCGAGGCATGCCACTGGTAGGTATATTGACCGACTTCGAAGGAATCATGGCCAACGCCGTCATTGGCAGGCGTGGGCTCGATGCCGTGCCAGTGGATAGTGTGCGAGCCTGAGTGGCCGGATGTGCGGCTATGGACAATTTCCCCCTGCACCACGCGAACTAATTGAGACGGGAATGTGGCTGGTAAGGCTGGGTCGAAAAGAACCCACATCTGGATATCATTGACTCCCGTCGTTGGGTTGGGATAGGGCAAAGGAAGCCTGATGCCTGCGAGAAGTTCCCGGTCCTGAAACCTATTCGGCGGCGCTGCATCGAATGGGGTGCCTCTGTTCACGATATCGGGCCAGAGAGACTTGTTAAACTTCCTCGCAAGCCTACTGCCCGGCACCAAACGTTCACGCTGAATCAAACCAGCCATTTTGTTTTCTCCTTTCTTTCAAGAAGGGTGTAGTGCGTAGGGGGTAGGGGGTAGGGAGTAACTTCACCCAATACCCTGCACCCTGTCCCCTTCAATTATCCGGGCTGTCTTGGGAAATCTACCCCATCTATATCGCCGGTAAAGATGATATGGGAGAGCAGCCCTGCGTTGTAGTTGCCGCCTGCCGCGGTCTGAGATGGCTCCATATGATCGTGCATAGGATAGTCCATCGGACTGAGCTGTATGTTGTTAGGAGTAGTGATGAAAGCCAATTCATCAGACGCATCGAAACGGATGATGGGTTGGTTCTGGAATGGAGCATTCCCCCCCGGATTGCCCGGTTTCACAGGAATATCCGGCGGCCGGATAAACGGGACAAGCCAATCGATTCTGTCCATGGGACCGGATGTCATCGTGTCTATGTAATGGACGTTGCTCTGCACTACCCCGTTAATTGCGACAGGATAGACGTGGTTTGCGTGAATATGGAGCGATTCGGTAGCCAGACCAGTATTTACAATCCTGACAAGGGCCGGTTGACCGACACGGCCATTCGGAGTAACCTCCTCGTCTTCAACGACAAAGTGGCCGCTCTTGCCGGTGATGGTGAAATATCTTGGCAGGAACTGATTCACAAAGTTTATGCGATTAATCGGAGGAGCGCCCGCCGGCTCTGCAAGTGCGTTCAACAAGGGATCGATCTGATGGACGACCCAGACAAACGTTCTTGCGGGGTTCCATGGGTTCCCTGGGAAGTGCGCTGTCGTTCCGAGATCGGCGAAAAGCTGCTGGACATTGGGAGTCGGAATGCTATACGGGATGTTTGGCGTTCCCCTTGGAAGAACGATCAGGACTCCATGAAGGCCGAGAACCCGGTTCACAGGCGCATTCAAAGGATCGTAGTAAATATACGTGCCGGCAGCGGGCGCTGTGAAAACCATGGGCCTCTGCTGGCCGGGATTGACCAGGCCGCTGTTAATCTTGGTGCCCGAAATAGCGACGGCATGAGGCTCATCGAGAGCGTTGGTGATATTGAAGGTTACGTCATCGCCCTCTTCTACAATGATCAGAGGCCCTGGGAAACGGGGGCCTCCTCCATCGTCAAAGACCCAGTGGTAAACCGGAGTCAGGTCTATCATCTCCACCAGGGCATCGGTGATGGTGAGGTTGACCGATATGGCGGCGGCCAGAGCTTCGTTCTTGCCGAACATCCCCGGGACCTTGATGTGCGAGCCCACAGCAATGACCGAGAGACTACTGAGGCCCATCTTGATAAATTCCCGTCTGTTAATTCTTCTCATAGATTCCTCCTTTAGTAAAGGTAGCAACGGGAGTTCGAAAGTTCATTTGTCAAATAAATAAGCAAAAAAAGTGCCAATCAAATTCTGTTGTCACTATCATGAATTATGGTTTTGTGAAGAATCGTCTCACCGGTGAAAACCGGTGTCCAGTGTTTTTATAACGAACTGAAATTACTGGATTCCGGCTTTCGCCGGAATGAGGACTTTTTAAATCCGTTAGTTTATAGACTGCCTCTAATTGCAGCAAATAGGGTAATGTCACAACTGAAACTATCGGGCAAACTTCCCTTTTGAAAGAGAAGTTTGCCCGATTTAGAAGTAGGGGCAATTCATGCCTGCGTGCTGAAACGCCTGCACTTCGGCGTGCAAGCATGAATTGCCCCTACCATGGACCAATTAGATTATGGAATTCCCAGAAACGCTCTGGCGATGAAAGCGGCCATTTGCTCCCTGGGGACGCTATCCGCTGGACAGTATAAATTCGTACCGCATCCCAGGGTTACATTAAGGGTTCTGAGCCTTTCGATGTTGGCGCAGTGAGGAGCGCCAACGGGCACATCGGTAAAAACTGTTCCCAGGCAAGTCGTGGCATCAGCTCCATCCACGGCCCTCACGATGAAGGAGGCCATCTCCGCCCTGGTTACATTGTTAACGGGTCCATAGAGGTTCCCTCCGATGCCGAGGGTGATTCCTCTTATGGCCATCCTTTCGATGTGTCTGAAGAATGTGTCGTTGAATGGCACATCCGTAAACCTTGGCTCAATCTGTCCTCTGATTTCTCCGTTGGGGAAGGCTACGGAGTGAATGTTGAAATAGAGGCCTCTGGCAATCAACGTCGTGATCTGAGCCGGAGTTAATGTCCCGCTGATCGTCACTGTGCCGGTGGTCTGGCCCGGAGTAAATCCTCCTGTAAAATCGACGATAGGCGGACCATTTACTCCAAGTGCGGCCTCGTGGATATGGGCCAGAGTAATTCCTCCAGCCGTGAGGTTAGAGAAGCTGATCGAGCCACCAAGCACTCCTGTTGTCAGGTTTACGGTCATTGAGGCTGTACCCGTAGCTGCGGTTGTCACAACCGGAATTTCCTGGGCTCCGCTCATAGGAACGGTGATGATTGTCGTAGCTGGTTCTCCCTCATCTGCCCGGATGATGAAGGCAGACATCTGTCCACGAGTGACTAAGTTCTGGGGACAGAATTGGTTAACGGTGCATCCAAGGGCGATGCCATTGTTAGAGAGTGAATTGATGTGGTTCTCAAAAGGAGAGGTGGGTAAGATGTCGCCAAATACCTGGGCGTTGGTCCCGGTTCCGCTCAGAGGAATTACCGGCGCTGCACCGGGGGCGTTAGAAGGAATGGTCAGGGTTCCTGCCATTGCGGCTGCTGCAGTGGGTAAGAACCGGACCTGGATAATACAGGTGCCAGCCGGCAATAGGGTCTGCCCGGAGCAGGTGTCAGTTCCCTTGGTAAAGTCCGTGGTCAGTGTGCCAGCAACAGCGGCCGTGCCCATCAAAACATTGACAACGCTGTTATTGGTCACAGTGAAGTTCATCATTTCAACACTGCCCAGATTGACATCTCCGAAGGCCCCGGTGAGCGGGGCAACCGCAATGCTGGCGGCGCTGAATGTGGCTGTAACATTCGTTGCCGCATTCATTGTCGCTGTGCATTGAGTGGGCACTCCAGGGACGGGAGTGCACCCTGTCCAGGTTGTGAAAATACCCACAGTGGGCGTGGCTGTCAATGTAACCACTGTTCCGGGCGCATAAGCCTCTGTACAATCCCCCGGACAGTTGATTCCAACCGGGGCGCTTGTCACTGTGCCTGTCCCATTGCCGGCAAGTGTAACATTGAGACCAAAAGCAGCGACTTTGCCTTCAACCAGAAAAAGATTGGTCGTTGCATCAATAGCGCCCGAGACAGTTACGGAAGAAGGACCAGGGAATCCCGGTGGAATAATTAATGCCGCAGCTGTAACTCCGTCCCCGATATGACCCGGGAAGGCCGCGCCAGTGCCGTTGCCCAGGAAATGCTGAATCGGACCACCCAGTGCCCCGCCAAATGCTGGAGCCTCGCCAACGCCGGTAATGCCATCGTCGGATGTGCGGAAATCGATCCGGAAACCGACGGGTATAGGATTAGGAACTGTGAACGGCCCGAAAGTCCCCCACGGGGTTGCAACCGTATAGTCACCGGGGATAGTCAGATTGTCAAGCCGGATGGTAACTTCATTGATGACCGCTGCCGGGTCCGGTGCGACTGCTCCAGCAGCAAGAACCTGTGCTGTAATGACGAGAATCTCTCCATTCGGGCCGTCAAAACCCCCTAAAGCGCTGTCTGCTGCGGCTACATAGTAAAAAGCCTCAACAATGTTTGCTGCGTCAACCGGCCCTGCCGGGTTGGTCAGCGTGAGGCTTGGGCACGGGGGAGAAAGCCCATCAGCAGGGAGGACATCGCATAGCGATAACTGCACGAGAGGGATATCTTGATAGAATGTTGGGAACCCGGTGACAAGGTCCGTAGGCCCGGTCAAGGTCAGGTCCGCCCGTGCAGTCTGGCCAAACCCAAAGAGCATTAAAGCGATTGTTAATAACGCAAATACTTTGAATTTCATTTTAAACCTCCTTCATTTCTTAGTAGTGGTTCTTGTTACGAATTGATATTAAACATTAGCCTTCCGCCATCTTAGAAGCTTTAAGCGATTGAGATGATTACCACCCCCCTTCGGCCGTAGTATTGCAGGCTAAAGCCTGCGATTACATTTTTTGTCAGATAGTTAAAAAGCTACCACAGGAAATTTTAAAAGTAAATGGGTAAAAGTATGTATTTTTTTGTCATGAGGACTGTATGTATAGGAAGAGTGGAATAATGGAATGTTGGTATCAATTTAGCTGTTTGAAATCTTCTTGTAAGATCCCTCCCCTGCCTTCGCCGAAGCGGCTTCGCGCAGGCAGGCAACCTCCCTTTACCCCGCCATTTGTGGGGATAAAAAGGCCAAAGGGAGGAGAAATTTATCCCCCTTTTGACAAAGGGGGATTAGATAACCTTTTTCAAAGTGCTAAAGTGTTACGAATATTGAAATGCTGGGAAAAATTCATTAAATCCGGGTCAAAAAAAAAGGGGCAATTCATAATATGAATTGCCCCTGCCATAGATTAATCAAATTTACGGAATTCCGAGGAAGGCTCTTGCGATAAAAGCGGCCATCTGCTCCCTCGGGACACTTTCCCCGGGACAGTATAAATTCACACCGCATCCCAGGGTCACGTTAAGCGCCCTGACCCTCTCAATATTGGCGCAGTGAGGAGCGCCAACGGGCACATCGGTAAAAACTGTTCCCAGGCAGGTCGTAGCATCAGCTCCATCCACGGCCCGAACAATGAAAGATGCCATCTCCGCCCTGGTTACATTGTTATTGGGTCCATAAAGTGCACCTCCAATGCCGAGAGTGATTCCTCTTATGGCCATCCTATCGATGTGTTTGAAGAAGACGTTGTTGATTGGCACATCTCCAAACCTTGGCCCGATCTGCCCTCTGATCTCCCCATTGGGGAAGCTTACGGAGTGAATGTTTAAATAGAGGCCTCCGGAAACCAGCGTATTGATCTGTGCCGGGGTCAATGTTCCGCTGATCGTCACTGAACCGGTGGTCTGGCCCGGAGTAAATCCACCTGTAAAATCGACAATAGGCGGACCGTTTGCTCCCAACGGGCCCTCGTGGATATGGGCCAGAGTGATTCCGGTCGTGAGGTTAGAGAAGTTAATTTGGCCGCTAAGTCCTCCTGTCGTCAGGTCAACGATTAACGCTGCTCCGCCCGTAGCTGCGGTTAAGACAATAGGAACTTCCTGGTTTCCGCTCATAGGAACGGTGATGACTGTCACAGGTGGTTCTCCTTCGGAGGCCCTGATGATAAAGGCCGACATCTGTCCCCTGGTGACAGCGTTTCCGGGGCAGAATTGGTTAGGGGCGCATCCGAGGGCGATGCCAGTGTTAGAGAGAGAATTGATATGGTTCTCAAAGGGAGAGGCTGGCAGAACGTCTCCAAATACCTGGGCATTGGTTCCTGTTCCGCTCAAAATAACAACCGGCGCTGCGGTAGGAGCGTTAGAAGGAATGGTTAGTGTTCCTGCCATTGCGGCTGCTGCGGTGGGCAAGAACCGCACCTGGATGATGCAGGCTCCAGCGGGCAATATGGTTTGTCCGGAGCAGGTGTCAGCGCCCTTGGTGAAGTCGGTGGTAAGCGTGCCGGCGACAACGGCAGTGCCCATCAGAACATTGACAACGCCGCTATTGGTCACAGTGAAGTTCATTATTTCAACACTGCCCAGATTGACATCTCCGAAGTTATGAGTGAGTGGGTTAACTGCAATGCTGGCGGCGCTGAATGTGGCTGTAACATTTGCTGCCAAATTCATTGTGATTGTGCATTGAGTAGGCACTCCAACAACAGGAGTGCATCCTGTCCAGCCCGTGAAAGCGCCCACAGTGGGGGCGGCTGTTAATGTGACTACCGTTCCGGGTGCATAAGACTCCGTACAATCCCCCGGACAATTGATTCCGACAGGGGCGCTTGTCACAGTGCCTGTGCCATTGCCAGCAAGTGTAACATTGAGACCAAAGGCAGCGACCTTGCCTTCAACGGTAAAAACGGTTGAATTTATAATCAGGGGTGTGGCAGGACCATCAACACGGAAGACAAGCGCTCCACCTGCAAGGGGCCAGCCAAATCCAGGAGTCAATGGAGCTGGCGTTATCGAATCCCCCAAGAAACCCACCGGCCCGGTGCCATTCGGCACAAAGAATTGAACGGGTCCCGGTAAAGCTCCAACGAAGTCGGGAATAGTCCCGGCGACTCCCAAAGCATCGGGAACAAGCGTGGTATTCAACCCACCTATGAGATCTGCGGCAACTACAGGAACAATGAATACTCCAAGAGGTGTGGTCACTGTATAATTTCCGACGCCGTCAACCAAGTCGGGAATATTCAACCGGAGTAGGGCGCCATTGATGACACTTTCCGGAGGTAAAACCCCTCCCTGGACTTCGATGCGAAGACGGGAATTCGCGCCGGCAACATTTTCAGCCCGGTAGAAAGTCACCTCTTCAACATTACCGGCTACAAACCCAGGACCATCACCGGGAATAAGGGGGTCGCCCCAATTGATGAGCGCAAGGGCGCCGCATGGCGGCCCGTTGACCGCGGGGAAAGCCGGGTCCTCATTGACTACATCACAGGGGCCAAGCGCCAGTCCATTTATATCCGTAAAGAATGTTGGAAACAGGGTCGCAGGATTAACCGGACCGACTGCAATAAGGTCAGCCTGAGCAGTCTGGCCGATTCCAATGAGCAGTAAAGCTGCCGTTAATAATGTAAATATTTTGAATCTCATTTTGATACCTCCTTACTTGGTTTCTGGAAATTGTTTTTTTATATTCCCCCTTCCCCCTGCCTACCGGCAGGCAGGGGGAAGGGGGGGGGGCTTGGGGAACTCGCCATTCGAGAAGCTTTTTTTATTTTTTGAGTGAAACGTCACCTCCTTTCTATTTTAAAATTGATAATATTTTTTTATCCCTTCCTTCCGTTTTTCGGCCCTTTCTCGGAACGGGCCTTACGGTTATGTAGGGTGAGATCCCCGATCGCACCCTATTTTGACCAATTTTAATTTAATTCTACCACTTAAAGTTTGATAAGTAAATGGGGGAAAGTATGTATTTTCCATTTGCGGACACTGTATATATAGGAAGTGGAATCCACAATTCCATCATTCCATTATTTCATTTCCCCTCACCCTTCCCCTCTCCCCACCGGGGAGAGGGGAAGGGTGAGGGGGCCAACTTACTTCATGATCTGGCTCGTAATCATTTCTTTCAACTCGCTGATCTGGAAAGGCTTGATGAGGCACTTCACCGCTCCGCATTTAATCGACTGGGCCATCTCTGTCTGTCCTGCATTTCCGGAAAAGGTGATAATGGGCACCGAGGGACTCAATTTTTTGATAATCCTCAGGGCATCATTACCATTCAGTCCGGGCATCTTTATATCGAGAAGAACGAATTGGTAGGCATGATCGATGAAGGCCAATATAGCTTCGATCCCGTTGTTGACAAGATCGACCACGTGTTGATCCTCCTCAAGTTCCCTCTTCAGGACCCTCGCGAAGTTCTTATCGTCCTCAGCCAGTAGTATAGTAACCATTGGCTTTTCCTCTGATATAAAAAGAATGCAAGAAGGGTGCCATGATTTAAGGGTCTGAAATTACAAATATTTTTCTGATCATGGGTGGAGGGAATAGGGTAAATTTCCTTATCGGCATGGCATTCTGCCCGAATCCCATAAAAACAGTGTCAGTGTAAGTGTTAGTGTCAGTAAAAAAATATCAATTTGTAAGTGTCAGTTTTCAGTGACAATGCCAGTATAAATCGTAAGTCGTAAGAGGGGTAACCCCTCATCCCTTACCTTTTACACCTAACGTCAGCGCTTCCTCACACTAACACTAACACTAACACTAACACTGATTTAGCGGGCATCGATAGTGAATTTTGCCGTGGATGTTTTCCCCTCGCGGGTGATGATGACAACGATATACCATGGACCCGCCATGATCAGCCTCATGGTCGCTCTGTAATGTTCTCCCTTAAGCCTGGCATCCGTCCGGTAGTTCATGGGCGCCATTCTCGGCATGGGCGGCATATAATAATTGACCAACACTCTGGAGTCCGTAATGGGTCTTCCTGCAGGATCTTTTATTTCGATCTTAAGATTGTTCTCTCCCACCACCGGCGGGTTCTTATCTATTCTTATTTCAACCTCATACTCACCTGCCCTTTTTTTGGCTTCATAGGCGGCAGCATAGGAGATCCCTATTGTTAAAAGAAGGCATAGGATGAGAAAGGTCCGTTTGTTCATGATTTGCTACCCTATTTTCGTAGCCGCACCCTGCAGGGTGCGTTTCAGGGTTGGCATTACATTGGAGGCCGTTTCGCAGGCTCCTGCCGCAGGGCCTGCGGCTACCATACTAATACAAACGAAATAAATGAATTTACATGGAATGTAGGATACGTTCCCCGAACGCATCGTTTAAAGGCATGATCGGGGATCATGCCCTACAATAATGTATTGAAACAAAATTCGTTTGTATTAATACGAATTATTATAACAGAGAAGGCGTGATATGTTATAGTAAATTTTATGATCTTGATTGAGCGGCAGAAGAATATCATTGATTTTATGTTGTCCTCCTTCAAGAGAAGAAAGGGAAAAACGCTTGCCCTCCTTTCTGTCTATTCGCTCGCTGTCTTCATGCTCGCCTCTGTCGTGTTCATTTCCCATGCGATCCGAAAGGAGGCCTCCTTTCTCTTACGGAGCGCTCCGGAGTTGGTTATTCAGAGGGTGATCGCAGGCAGGCATCATCCGATGCCGGTCAGCTATCTCGACAAAATAAAGAATCTCAAGGGGATTGATTCCGCGAGGGCCCGTCTGTGGGGTTATTATTACGATCCCATTATTGGCGCCAACTATACACTGGTCGTCCCTGAGGACTTCGATCAGGGCAGGGGAAATATCGCCATTGGCGAAGGGGTTTCAAGAACTCGCCTGGCATTTGAGGGAGATACGATGGAATTCAGGGATTATGAGGGGGGCCTCTTCTCATTGACCGTCACAAGGATTCTCCCGCCTGGAACGGAGAGGGTCTCTTCAGATCTGATCCTGGTTTCTCAGGATGACTTTAGAAGTCTCCTTGGGATGCCGAAAGATTTTGTTACGGATTTAACGGTCCGGACCAGGAATCAGAAAAATCTTTCCCAGGTGGGCGATGAGATCACCGCCCTTCTTCCCGATAGCAAACTCATCGGGAGGGATGATATGGTTAACGCTTATGGAACGGCCTTCACCTGGCGGGGGGGAATCATGATGGTCGTCCTCACGGGCGGACTCTTCGCTTTGATCATTCTGGCATGGGACAAAGCATCAGGCATGGGCGAAGAGGAGAGAAGGGAGGTCGGTATTCTCAAGGCCATGGGTTGGCCGATTTCCGATATTCTTTTGATGAAATTCTGGGAGGGGCTTGGGATTTCTCTATCCTGTTTTTTATTGGGGACCACCCTGGCTTATGTTCATGTCTTTCTGATCTCCTCAGCCCTTTTTGAACCCGTCCTGAAAGGGTGGGCAGCGCTCTATCCCGATTTCAGGCTTATCCCTTTTATCGATCTCGGCCAGATACTGGCGCTCTTTCTGGCGACTGTTTTTCCTTACACCGTTGCAACCATTCTCCCGGCCTTGAGGGTTTTAAGAATTGATTTAGATTTGGTTATGAGAACATAAAATCTGGAATGTTGGAATAATGGAATAATGGAATATTGGGAAAAGAGAAGAAACCGGAATGATGGAACGATGGAATATCGGAATAATGGAATGATTGAATGATGGAAAGTAAGAATATCGTGAAATACCAGAAGATTGAATTTACTGGAAAGTATCCTGCCAATTTCCCGACGCTTGTTTCTTTTGCAAGGATTCTATTAATTTTAGCAAGCCATTCTCTACTTTGTAATGAAGTTGGTCTAACTCATCATATTCTTCACCTGTAATTTGCCCAGCCCGATTAAAACTCTCATAACACGAATGAAATTCCCCACATGAACCAAGAGCAATATTGAGATGGTTCAAGTACTCTTTTATGCTGCGACGGCAATAACCTTCTGATATATTTCTCGAAATACTGTGAGACGAATCGATAACGTTCGACGCGACTTTTTTAAGTTCAAATGGAAACTTTTCGAATGTTTTGCACGCAAGAATATAGAGCGAGACGGAATCTTGCCAGACACGAAGTTTCTTGAATCCTCTATTAATGTTTTTGCGATCCACAAACTTTTTATCTCATAAATAGCACTTATTATCAACATCATTCCATCGTGCCATTCTTCTAATCATTTACCACCAACATTCCATTATTCCACCATTCCATTATTCCGGGGGGAGTTCCCTCTCCCGCCAGAGCATATAGATGGCCGGGAAGATGATCAGGACGAGCAAGAGAGAGGTCAACAGGCCTCCGACCACAGGAGCGGCAATCCGCTTCATCACGTCGGCCCCCGTCCCATAACTGAAGAGAATCGGGATGAGACCGAAGTTTGTGGCCACCGTCATGATCTTGGGCCTTAACCTCTTGGCCGCCCCGTACAGGATGGCTTCCCGAAGATCTTCCTTCGTCCTCATCCGGCCTTCGCTCTTCCATTTCTGATAAGCCAATTCCAGGAAGAGGAACATGACCATTCCCGTTTCTGCGCTGATTCCGGCAAGGGCGATCATTCCAACCCATGCGGCCGCGCTGAGGTTGTAATGAAGGAGATAGAGAAGCCAGAACGATCCGACCAGGGAGAAGGGGACAGCAAGCAGGATGATCATCGTCTTGGCGACGGACCTTGTGTTGAGATAGATGAGAAAGAAAATGATCAAGGCGGTCAGGGGAATCACGAACATCAATCTTTCGCGGGTCTTCACTAAATATTCGTACTCACCACTCCATTCGATGCGGTAGCCTTCGGGGATCTTCAGAGAGGCGATCTTCTGATTGGCCTCGGCGACGTAACCTCCGACGTCCCTTTCTGAAAGATCGATGTAAATATAGGAGGTGAGGAGCCCCTCTTCGCTCTTGATCACGGTGGGACCCTTGACGACCCTGAAGTCAGCCAGTTCCCCGAGGGGGATTTGAGCGGGACCTGATTCAAGGGTGACGGGGACGAGAACCCTTTTCAGCTTTTCTACATTGGCTCTCAAGTCCCTTGCATATCTCACATTGACCGGGTATCGCTCCCTTCCTTCAACGGTAGTGGTGATATTCGCGCCACCGATGGCTGACTGGATGACCTCCTGGACGTCATCGATGGTCAGGCCATATCGCGCCGCCTCCTCTCTCTTGATATCGATATCCAGGAAGTAGCCCGTCGTCACCCTTTCCGCATAGACATTTCTTGTTCCGGGAATATCTTTGATGAGCGTCTCGATCTCAATTCCTAATTTCTCGATCCGATCGAGCTTTGATCCCATCACCTTTATCCCCAGAGGGGTTCGTATGCCGGTGGAAAGCATGTCAATCCGGGCCTTGATAGGCATAGTAAAGGAGTTGGCCACCCCCGGGATCGTCAATGCCTCATCCATCTCATCCTTGAGCTTCTCCACGGTCATCCCCTTTCTCCACTCCGATTCGGGTTTGAGGTTGATGACCGTTTCGAACATCTCAAGAGGGGCGGGGTCCATGGCTGTTTCAGCCCGGCCTGCCTTTCCGAAAACCTGGGCCACCTCAGGAAAGCTCTTCAGTATCCTGTCCTGAATCTGGAGCAGTTTGGCCGCCTCTGAGATCGAGGCGCCCGGAACGGTCACAGGCATGTAGAAAAGGGAGCCTTCATATAAGGGCGGCATGAATTCCGAGCCAAGACGGAAGAAGGGAATGATCGTCACCCCGCACAGGAGGATGGCGAGAAGCACGACCTCCCTCTTAAACCTCAGGGAGAGTCGGACGAGAGGCTCGTAAATCTTAAGAAGGAGAAGGTTGAGAGGATTCTTCTCTTCCGCCCTGATCTTCCCGCGAAGAAAAAGGGTCATCAGGGCAGGGGTCAAGGTGATGGCCAGGAAAGAGGAGAAGAGGATGGCGAAGGTCTTGGTGTAGGCCAGGGGCTTAAAGAGTCTCCCGGCCTGGGATTGAAGGGCGAAGACCGGGAGAAATCCGACCGTAATGACGAGGAGGGAGAAGAAGAGGGAAGGGCCCACCTCCTTTGCCGCCTCGATGATGACTTCTACTCTGCTCCCATGAGCGCCGCTCTTCTCCCAGTCCTCCAATTTTTTATGGGCGTTTTCCACCATCACAATAGAGGCATCGACCATTTCGCCGATGGCGATGGCGATCCCCCCAAGGCTCATGATGTTGGAGGTTACTCCCAGGTAATAGATACAGATGAAGGAGACCAAGAGGGCGACGGGAAAGGTGAGGAGGACGACCAGAGCGCTTGGAAAATGAAACAGAAAGACGACAGAAACGATGCTGACAGCAAGGATCAGCTCGAAGATGGCGTCCTTAAGCGTCTGAATCGATTTCTGGATCAGATCGGTGCGATCGTAGGTGGTGACGATTCTGACCCCACTGGGCAGGGTCGGCTCAATCTCTTTCTTAATCTTCTCCTTCACCCTCTCGATTACATTGAGGACATTCTCGCCAAATCTGACAACGACGATTCCGCCGGCCACTTCCCCTTTTCCGTCCAATTCCGCCAGGCCTCTTCTGATCTCAGGGCCGAGCTGCAGGCGGGCGACGTCTTTCAAAAAGACAGGCGTTCCAGCGCCATCGGTTCCTACCGGGATGGTTTCCATATCTTTGAGGCTTTTGATGTAACCTCTTCCTCGCACCGTATACTCGATCCCTGAAAATTCGAGAACCCTGCCTTCCACATCCCGGTTGCTCTTCCGGATCGCTTCAATCACCTTGGTGATCGGAATGTTATATGAAAAAAGCTGATTCGGATCGATGGTGACCTGATACTGCTTGACAAACCCGCCCACGCTCGCCACCTGGGAAACCCCGGGAACGCTTTCCAGCGCAAGCTTCAAATTCCAGTCCTGGAGCGAGCGAAGTTCTGAAAGGTTGCGTTGTCCCGTCTCATCTACCACGGCGTATGAGAATCCCCATCCCACGCTCGTCGCATCCGGACCGAGGACCGGATTCACATCGGCGGGGATCTTGTTTCGAACGGCCTGCAGATATTCCAAGACCCTGCTTCTTGCCCAGTAGATATCGGTGCCCTCTTCGAAGATGACGTAGATAAAGGAGCTTCCGAGAAAGGAAAAACCCCGCACCACTTCCACTTTCGGAGCCGCAAGAAGGGTCGTGGAGATGGGATAGGTGATTTGATCTTCCACCAGGTCCGGACTCCTGCCGGTCCATTCCGTATAGATGATGACCTGGGTGTCGCTTAAATCCGGGAGGGCGTCGAGGGGGGTTTTCCTCAAAGCCCAATAACCCCAGGCCATGAGGAAGATAACCACGAAGAAGATGACCAGCCTGTTTCTGGCGCTGTATTCGATGATGTGTGAGATCATATATAAACACAACAATGAGACGTTAGGCGTAAGGCGCAAGTGCGCAAGGGGCCTGCCGCAGGATCTTTTACCCCTCACGCCTTACTCCTTGCGACTAACGAATTCAACCGACCACTGATGACTGATGACTGATCACTGTGTGATTCCCTTCAGTTTGGCTTCCGAATCGATCAGGAAGTTGGGGGAGGAGGCGACTTTTTCTCCGGCCTTCAGTCCCTTGATCACCTCCACCATTCCGTCAGCCATCAGCCCTAACTTCACTTCCCGTGGTTCAAAATATCCCCCATCCCTGTCCACGTAAACGATCTGCCTCTCTCCCGTATCGATGACAGCCTCCTCCGGAATGGCCAGCCTCTTCCCGAGATCGATCTTAATCTCCACTTTGGCGAACATCTGAGGTTTGAGATCTCCGGTTGAATTGGGAAGGATGAATCTCACTTTGGCGGTTCTTGTCTCACTGGAGAGAAGAGGGTAGATGTAGTCGATCCTTGAGGAGAACTCCTTGCCGGGGAAAAAGCTGAGGCTGATTCTCGCCGGTTGTCCCGGTTTGATCATGGGCAGTTCATGGACGTAGATGTCGGCAATGATCCAGACCTCGGAAAGATCGGCCAGGTCGAAGAGTTTCTCACCGGGCTCCACTCGCTTGCCCTGGACGGCCGGCTTCTGCACCACATACCCGTTTACCGGACTATGGATCGTGAAGGTCTTCATCGGTTCTCCCTTGGCCTCGACTGCTTTCATCTGCTCGTCCGTGATATCCCAGAACCTCATCCTTTGCTGTGCGACCTGGATCAGCGTATCCATATCGCTGGTCTGCATCTTTCCGGTCGTCCCGTAGCGGTCCCCCCAGGAAAATTCAACCTCTCTCTGAAACCGATAACTCCTCTCCTTCCTCCACTTCAGCAGATTGAGGTATTCGAGCTGGACGGATAGAAGCTCAGGACTGTAGATCTCGGCAAGGGGCTCTCCCTTCCGAACGTATTGGCCTGTGGTGTTCACATGGAGCCGCTCGATCCAACCTTCAACCTTGAGATTGACGGTGGCCAGTTTCCTTTCATCATATTCAATCCGACCCACTGTCCTGATGACCTTCCGGAGGGGTCTCATAGAAGCCTGGGCGATCTTGACCCCGATGAGCTGCTGTTTCTCAGGGGAGATTTCAAGGGTCTTAGGTCCACCCCCACTTTCCCGGGGGAGGGTCGCATGCTCTTGATGGGAGGAGGTGGCTTCTGACTTTATCGACGTGTCCTGAAAAAGGCTCCTACCTATAAGAAAGAAAATAAAGGCCGCAACAAAAAATATGCCGGCAATCGTTGCAAATTTTCTTTTGTTCATGGTGATTCTCCGTGCTCAATCATTCCACTTATTGATGACCAGCGGAAAGTCTTGCGGCCTTGAGTAGATCAAAGGATAGAGAGGTTCCGCTCCAACCTTCTCACTGAATTTCAACATTGAATTCTCAAGATAGGCCATCAATGACCTGATCGTCACAATCTTATCGCGGTGAGCGTAAGCTGACATCGGAATCTGCGTGTATGCAGGGTTTTCCGCTTCTCCGTTCAGACCCTGTAAAAGAGCATAAGCGAATAAGCCGCGCCCCCATTGCCTGATCTCAGAAGCGTCCTGTCTATAGGTCGATGTCGATAGGATATAGGCGCCGGTCGATCGACCCATCAGCGCCATGGCTCTGCTCTCTTCCAAACCCTTAACGAAGGTTGGCGTGGGCCCGCCTGATTTGAAGAGATCAAAAATGACCACCTTCTTCAAAGGGGGAAGGTTCTTCACCATCTCTGATATCTCGGAGAAAGAGAGTGGATTAGCCGCATCGTAAGGGACGAATTGCCATTCATCGCCGATATTCCTGCTCTGCCCTGCAACATAGAGGATCAAGATATCCTGAGGATTGGCTCTGAGATCAAACAGCTTTTTTCTGAGTCCCTCTTTTGTGGCTTCCCGGTCATACAGTTCGGTGATGTGAATCTTCTTAAAGAGCGAAGCCCCCGTGAGCCCTTCTGCTCCCTTCGCAATATAGAGATGGGTCATGCTTGATGCATTTTTCCATTTTTTTTCGAAAAACTCTTTTATTCCCTTTGCATTCGGAATTGGGAATTGGAGCTTCGATGTGAGATTCTGGTAATCATTGATTCCAACGACGATCAGGTAAAGGTCTGATTCGATCTTGCCGCCGACCTGTCTCACCAGGGTCTCATGAGGATCGCTCTCCGACCCTTCTCTGCTGAGCCCCAGCGCCCTGAAGAGATTATCTCCGGGCACAAGGGTCACCTCATAGACTTTCCGGACCGTGCCATCTTCCTTGCGAGTCATTACCGTTTTCTCCGGTCCGCTGCCGCTCTGCCGGCGATCCCCTATGGCGCTCCCATTATGATAGAGACGGATCGCTCCGATCCCCCCGCCTCTGTCTTTTGCCTCCACCGTGAGAGTCACTGTCTCCGTCCGTATAACGGCGTCCTTTACAGGATCGATGATTCTTATCTCGGGGGGAAGGGAAGCATCCTTTCTGATATCTTCGGACACAGCTGTTTTTTCATCCCTGAGCGCCAGGGCCACCCGCTCTGGATTGAAGAACCTTTCATAGAAATTGTCGAGGGAAAGGACGCTGTTTTTAATCCGCACATTGGTCAGCCTTGCTCCCCCGGGTGAGGATTGGAAATGGCCTGCAGGAGTGAGGGCGATCCACTCGCCATCTAAAAAACTGATCAGCCTGGCCAGCTCCTTCCCTGTGGAGGGAGCCCAGATCCTCGTTGTGCCATCATCGCTTCCTGAAAGGACCGTCTTTCCTCCCGGGCCAAAGGCGACGGAGTTGATCTTACCGGAATGGCCGTGAAATACCCTGATCTCCCTGCCTGTCATGACATCCCAGAGCTTTATAGTCTTATCATCGCTTCCTGAAAGGACTGTCTTTCCATCCCGGCTCAAGGCAACGGAAGTGACCATACCTGAATGTCCCTTTCCTGTCCATACTTCCCTGCCCGTTTCCATTTCAAGGAGCTTGATCGCGGAGTCGTATCCCCCAATAAGGACGTATTTCCCGTCCTGGCTGAAGGCAGAGGTTCTGATAAACTTTGTGTATGTTTTAAACGAGCGGACCTCTTTGCCGGTTGCCGTTTCCCAGATCTTTACCGTCGAATCCCTTGCTCCCGAATAAACGTATCTCCCGTCCGGGCTGAAGGCGACCGAGATGACTCCGAAGACATGGCCTGAGAATGACCGGATATCCCTGGCCTTTGCGATATCCCAGAGTTTTACGGTTTTATCGATGGACCCTGAGAGTCCATATTTCCCATCCGGGCTGAAGACGATGGAAGGGACCAGGTCTTCATGTCCGACGAATCGGCTGATTTCCTTGCCCGTGGCGATCTCCAGGAGCTTCAGGGGGGTACCCTCCGCTCCGCACAGGATGTATTTACTGTCAGGGCTAATGGCGAATGAGATGGAGTCGGCCAATCCGAGGAATACCGGAACTTCCTTTCCTTCATGCTCTCCCATGGGCTCCGGGGCCTCTGCAAGAGACTTAAATCTCTTTACCTCCTTTCCCATAGAGAGATCCCAGAGTTTCAGCATCGTATCAACGGTTCCGAACAGCCCGTACCTCCCATCCGGGCTGACTGATACCATTCGGACGGGTCTCAAATAGCCCTGAATCCTCCTTGCTTCTTTGCCCGTTGTGACGTCCCAGAGTCTGATCGTCTTATCCCAACTTCCCGAAAGGGCGTGTGTCCCGTCAGGGCTGAAAGAGACAGAGGTTACGACCTGTGAATGGCCTTGAAACCTTTTAATCTCGGCTCCTGTTGCCACATTCCAGTATCTCACCGTGTTATCATTGCTGCCCGAGAGTCCATATTTTCCGTCGGGACTGAAGGCGACTGAAGTCACCTGACTCAAATGGCCCAGGAAGGTTTTGAACTCCCTGCCCATGGAAACATCCCATAACTTCAGGGTCTTGTCGACGCTGCCGGAGAGAAGGTACTTGCCGTCGGGGCTAAAGCAAACAGAGGTGACCACTTGCAAGTGTCCCCGGAGGACGGAAACCTCCTTGCCCGTCTCCACTTCCCAAAGCCGGATGGTTTGATCTTCGCTCCCTGAAACTCCATATTTTCCGTCGGGACTGAAAGCAACCGATCGAACGACATTATGACGGCCGGAGAATGCTCTTATCTCCTTGCCTGTCTCCACTTCCCAAAACCGGATGGTTTGATCGTCGCTCCCGGAGAGTCCATATTTTCCGTCAGGGCTGAAAGCGACCGATCGGACGATGCCTGAATGTTTTTGAAACGTCCTGACCTCTTTGCCTGTTTCAACTTCCCAGAGCTTCAACGTTCCGTCGCCAAAACCCGTAAGCGCGGATCGTCCATCCGGGCTGAAAGCAATCGACGTGATCATCGACGTGAGTGATTCAGAGTGACCGAGAAATGTCCTGATCTTCCTGCCTGAGGCCACATCCCAGAGCCACAAGTTATGGCCCATTCCTCCTGAAAGAACGTATTTTCCCTTCGGATGAAAGGCCACGGCATAAATCCCTGAAGGATACTCCGATTGGACAAACACCTCGGGAGCTTCGGCTCCCCACGAGAGGCCTCCGAATAGAAGAAAAAATGAAAGAAGGAATGATAATAAGACCATCGCCTTTTGTGGCCTCATCTGAGGACCTCCTCTCTTAAATGGATGGCTGGGCACAACTGATTGTTATTTTATCTTACTCCTGCCTAAAAAGCTAACCCAAAATATTTGAAATTTGTAACCCCTCAGTTATAACTCGCATAATCTAATTACACCTTTATACCCCTCTTTTGCAAAGAGGGGTGTGGGGAGATTTTCCAAACATTTTTTTAAAATCCCCCTTTATCCCCCTTTGCCAAAGGGGGATAAAAAACAATAACTGAGGGGTTACTTGAAATTTTCGCAATAATTCCCTCCTCCTCGTAGCGGCGGCATTTATTGCCGGCGTCATGAGGCGCTCCCGGTAAACGAGGGCGCTACTTATAAAAATGCCTTTACCCCCGCCGGATGGCGGGAGTAAAGGCAAAGGAGGTGGTTCTAAAAGAGGAAAGAGAGAAAGAAAGTAGGGAACGCATATATGCGTTCCCTACGGGAGACCCAGAAATGCCCTCGCAAGAAAAGCGGCCATCTGATCCCTGGTCACGTTACCCTGCGGCTGGAAAGTGCCGTCGGGGAAACCGAGAGAGATATTCAACGCCTTCATCCTCTCAATGTGTTTGCAAAATGGGCTGGACACCGGCACATCCGTGAACGGCTGCTCAGCGCAAGCTCCCGCAGGATCTCCCTCGAGGGCCCTGATGATAAAAGCGGCCATCTGATCCCTGGTCACGTTACCCTGCGGCTGGAAAGTGCCGTCGGGAAAACCGAGGGAGATATTTCGAGCCTTCATTCTTTCAATATGCTTGCAAAATTGATTGATCACCGGCACATCCGTGAATGGAGGCACAGCGCAGACTCCCGCAGGATTTCCCTCCAGGGCCCTGATGATAAAGGCTGACATTGTTCCCCGGGTCACAAGGTCCTGGGGACAAAAATCCACAGGGGTGCATCCAGAGGTGATGCCGTTGTAAAAGAGCGAATTGACATGGTTTTCAAAAGGAGAAGTCGCCAGGATATCGCTGAACACCTGAGTATTCGTGCCGAAACCGAACACGCCGATGACCGGCGCGGGATCCGGGTCATTGGACGGGATGGTGAGACTTCCCGTTGAACCAATTGTCGTTATGGTCGAGAACCGGACCTGGATGATACAGGTTCCGCCTGGAGGAATGATCTGTCCTGAGCAGGTGTCGATACCCTTCGTAAAATCGCCAGCAGGCGAGCTATTTACAGAGGCGCTCCCTATCACAAGATTGACCGGGATTGCATTGTTCACGGTGAATGTCTTGATGGCCACGCTGCCGACGTTGATACTGCCAAAATCGTGAGCCAGTGGTGTCACTGTAATATTGGGCACGCTGAATGTCGCCGTGACGTTCGTTGCCACATTCATCGTCAACGTGCAGACGTTGGGGTTCACCGCATCAGGGGTGCATCCTGCCCAGCTTGTGAAAAAACTGCCTACGGCGGGAGTTGCCGTCAATGTGACCAGCGTGCCCAGGTTAAACGACTCCGTGCAGCTGAGACCGCAATCAATACCGTTAGGCGCACTGGTGACCGTTCCGGCTCCATTGCCGGCTAATAAGACGGTCAAGGTGGGCTCCGAATCCCCGAAGCCCTGAAGAGGCGGCAGTCCGATGGCAGCCCGGCCGGAAGCGCCCACAGCGAGGACCTCCAAAAGGTCGTCACAAGCTTTTATTCCATCGGTACACGTGAGAGACGCATTGTTTCCAGGATGGCCGTTCGGGACGAACAACTGGGGATGATCGAAAGGAGCCCCCTCGTTTCGAACCCGCGGATCCGTCAGGGCTCTAAAAAATGCCACTAACTCGTCTTTACCAATCTGATTGCCCTGCAATCCGCCTATTTCTCCGATTTCAGGGTCAAGGTTGAGAATGTTGTCAACAGGGAAGTTTCCGCCCCTGGCATAGAAATTAACCACATCAAGCAACGTTCTTTCGCCCCCATTATGGAAAAACGGGCCGGTCAACTCTACGTTGCGAAGGCCGGGCGCTTTAAACCTTCCGTCCACGGACACCCTTTGAATAGGACAGGGCGGCAGGCAGGGCAGGTCAGGAACGAAAGGAGAATACTCGGGGTCGAGAAGGCCCTGATTCTTAAGCATCGAAAGACGTGAAAATGATAGGGGGTTGCCAAAGGGATCGGTTCCACCCCGGCCTATATCGTAGGTTTCAACGGTCGCTGTATCTCCGTTGGGTAAAAAAATTGCAGTATTCCTTGTGACGCCCAGGTTATAAAACCCTTCATCATAAAAAACCTCACCTCCCTGTATGGGGAAAAGCAGCAAGAGCACCGGATCCTCTCCTGGCAATACAACAGGAGCAGCGCCGGAGAATAATGTCCCCTCGTGGCATGCGCTGCACCGGGTGCCGCCGGAAAGGAAGGTATTCAGTCCATTCTGCTGCTGTAAAGTCATTGCTGAAGCATCGCCTATCTGAAAGCGGTCAAAAGGGGTGTCATCGGAGACAAGGGTCGCTTCATACATCTGGATCGCAAGACCGAAAAAGAGGGAAAAATTTGCCTCCATCTGGGTGAATTCGTTTGTGTTCTGCGGAATGCCGGGGTTGCCGATGGTCATCACTCCATTGGGAAACGTGATGACCCTGTCGGAATTCCAGTATCTCGGCTGGAAGGCCGCCCTGATCATGTCAGCGTAGTTTGCCGCAATTCCCGGAGTCCCCACAGCCCGTCCCTGGCTGTCGAGCAGGGCCCTGGAAAAAGGACCGAGGACGCTGTCATTGGGATGGACCAATTGTTTTCCAAGAGGCGTCAGGGTGAGCATCTTCTTTCCGATTTTCGGAAAGGGACGGTTCGCGCAGGACATCTCGAAGTCGCTGCCCGGAGGTCCCACCGCTTGAGAAGCCAGACTCGATTCACTTAGGGCAATCTTAGCGGCCCTCACTCCGAAGACAGGATCATTTATTAGGATACGGGCGTTGACATCTGCAGGGCCAAAGGGATTGACGCCGTTAAAGAGATTGTTCGCCCGGCCGTCTAAGAAATTGGTAAAGTTGAAGACAGCGTTAATGACAGTCGGTGTATTTCTCGGCTCCACTCGCCGCGTGTTTATGCCTCCGACGTTGAATACGGGATCGGGGACGTCATTACAAAGATCTTCCGCGCTTCCGGGCACGATGTCCACAAATTGGGTGTTGAAGACGCCCTGGGAAGAAGCGACATCATCCGTATCGAAAAGGACGGCTGATGCCTGAACATCAACAGGCGCTGCCCGGCGATGGAAGGGGAAATGGCTGGGCTGGAGTGTCGCATTCGCACCGCCAAGGCTAAAAGTGGTTGAGCTTATATGAGGGCTCCCTGAAATTCTATGGAGAAGGCCGGAACTGAACTGGTTTTTAACCCGGCTGTCCGCTCCGGCATGAAAATGGCAGGTTGCGCAGGCCGTGACGCCATCGCTTCCCACCTGCATGTCCCAGAAAAGAGCCTTGCCCAGGCGGATTGCGGCGCTCTGGTCGAAGACGAAAGCCCCGAGATCGGGCGGGTCCGGAACGTTTACCCCCTTAAGCGAAGGCGGCGCGTTCGGGTTGGGCGCCTGCGCCAGCGCTGTCTCTGCAAAGAGCGTCACGATCATAAAAGCCATGCTTATAAAGATGGTCGAAAAGCGTATCAGCCATAAAAGTCTTTTGTCAATCTTTCTATCCATAAATTCCTCCTTTTGCGGTAATTGTAAATGGTTTCAAAATAGGAAAAGCATCGATTTATAAAATCCCTCCTAACCTCCCTTTGCCTAAGGGAGGAATTATCCCCCCTCTTTGGCAAAGAGGGGTGGGGGGAGATTTTCCCATGTTTATGTCAATTCAATTTCTAAGGTATTCCCAGAAATGCCCGGCCGAGGAAAAGGGACATCTCTGCTCTTATGATTGTGTCCGCCGGCCTGAAGGTTACGTCTCCAAAGCCCAGTGTCACAGGAAGAGTTGTATTCTTAATAAAACTGATATGAGGGCAAAACGGGTTGCTTGCCGGAATGTCCGCAAAGGGCGGTGTCGTGCAAGAGGCAGCAGGGTCTGCGCCGCCGTTTAGAGCCCTCGCAAGAAAGATGGCCATCTCCCCCCGGCTCACACTGTCCAGCGGTTTGAACGTTCCATCCGGAAATCCCCTGGCAACTCCAAGCGCTTTAACGAACTGAACATGGGAGCAGAAGGGATCGGCGACAGGAATGTCCGAAAAGGGCTCGACTGCGCAGGCTCCGGTAGGATCAGCGCCTCCGTTCAAAGCTCTTGCGAGGAAGACGGCCATCTGTCCCCTTGTCACTAAGTCACCGGGACAGAATAAACCTGGCAAGCACCCCTTTGCGATTCCTCCCTCCGAGATTGCCTCCACGTGGTTGAAAGCTGCATGATTTAGTAAGATATCGCCATAGGTAGGCGTTAAAGGTGCATTGGACAGGATCGTGCCCTCCATCCCAACACCGAAAAAACCTCCTCCAGAAACGAGCCCAAATAAGTGATGAACAGAGAGCCCTGATCTCTGGGAAGTCCAGCTACTTCCGTCCGGAGAGGTGAGCATTTCACCAAACGCTCCCACAGCCACGAAGGTATCATCCTGAAAGGCGGCTCCAAACAGGTCATCATCGGTTCCTGAACTTTGTGGTGTCCAGTTGACGCCGTTTGCAGAGGTCAGGATCGTGCCAGACGCTCCTACCGCCAAAAAAAGATCCACACCACGGACAACTCCGAAGAGATCATTGGCAGTGCCGGATTGTTGCGAAGCCCAGGACACGCCGTTTGCAGAGGTCAGGATCGTGCCAAACGCTCCTACCGCCAAAAAAAGATCCTCACCACGGACAACTCCGAAGAGATCATTGGCAGTGCCGGATTGTTGCGAAGCCCAGGACACGCCATCCGGAGAGGTTATGATCGCACCCGATGCTCCAACAGCGACAAAACTGTTATTGCCGAACAATACTCCGAAGAGATCATCAACCGTTCCCGATTCCCGGGAAATCCAGCTGATCCCCCTCGAAGATTTAAGGATGGTGCCTGAGGCGCCCACCGTGACAAAGGTATTGTTGCCGGATGCGGCGCTAAATAACCATTCTGCAGGTTCGAACGATCGCGCAATCCACCTGACTCCATCCGAAGAGAACAAAATTGTGCCCCCATCCCCAACGGCAACGAAAGAGCCGCCAAAGGTTACGCCGGATAGGTCCTGGGGAGTTGGCGAGGCCTGTAATGTCCAGGTCACCCCGTTTGGTGAGGCCAGGATGGTTCCCGAACCTCCAACAGCGATGAAGGAGGCGCCGCTAAAGGTTACTGCGGAAAGATCTTGAGAAGTTGGCGAGGTTTGGGGAGTCCAGGTAATCCCATTCACAGAGGTTAAGATGGTCCCGAATTTCCCTACAGCCACAAAACTTCCCGACCCGAAAGAGACTCCGGTGAGCTCAAGCGTGGGTTCTACCGGTTGGGAGGTCCAGGTAACGCCATCCGTAGAGGTCAGGATGGCGGCATGGCCAACGGCGACAAACGTATTGTTTCCGAAAGCCACTCCGAAGAGGGAAGGCGCAGGGGGAGAGTTAAATGTGAGTTTCCTGTTGGCCCAGACAACCCCGTCGGCAGAGGTCAGGATCGCGCCGAGACTGCCTACTGCAACAAAGTTGCCATTGCCAAAGGCCACTCCGGAGAGATCATCAACGACTCCGGAAATTCTGGAAGTCCAGGCCGCCCCATCCGGAGAAGTTAAAATCGTGCCAGCCTTCCCTACCGCAACGAGGATACCATTGGAAAAAACGACCTCCGAAAGATCCTCGGTCACTCCGGATGTTTGCAGGGTCCAGATGATTCCGTTCGGAGAAGTTAAAACCATTCCCCCGCTCCCGACCGCGACAAAGGCGCCGTTGCCAAAGGCTGTGCTCGACAAAGGATTTCCCTGGGGCAGAGGATCTCTCCATTGCCAGACGGTTGGGATGAAGGCCGTTGAGGTCTCCGGGGAGATCATGGGAACGAGACATATCAATATGAGAGGCAGAACGGATAGACTTCTGAAACGCTTTTTCATCGGCAATCTCCTTCCCTGGCAGTTATGGGCTAATCTGAAACGGGATCAGGGCAGTCGCCGTTACAGCATTGCCCCGTGTATCCATAAACTCGACTTTTGCGAACGTATTCATTGTGGTTTCCGCCTTGATCAGCGCATCGAAGCGACGGGCGACGCTGAACGTCATCGGGGTGTTGGCCGGAGCCACATAGGCGTGGTTGTACCGGTTGAAAGGCGGGACTCCGAGGGCCCTTCCATCCCAGGCGGTAATCACCGCATCCACAGGCAGGGTGACCCTGATGTTATTGTAAGCCGCATCCAGACAACGCAAGAAAATGGTCTGCCCGACCCGGGCGTTCACGGACACCTGGGATCCGGACCTGCCGCTGTTGCCACCGGGTGGGATGACGATGCCCGGAGGAATCGTACCCGTTCCACCGGGAGGCGTCGGAACAGGGAGGCCTGTGATAAACCAGTAGTCCGCGCGATAATCGTTGAAGGCAAAGAAATTTTGAATCGCGGGATTTGCCTGAAAATCGTCATCGGCGCCGGGTGTCAAGCCGTGTACAGGGAAGGTAGCAAAAGCATCCGATGCAAGATCGCTCCACCGGGAGTCCCGGTCATCCGGAACCCAGAGAACCTCTACGTCGTAGGGGACGGTGAAGGCATGGGGATGGCCCACTCCGACGTCGTTGGGTCCGGCGACTCCAAAGACGGGGTCGCCCGCAATAAACCCTGGAAACTTAGCCTGGATGCTGGCAGGAAGAGTGAGGAGATTTGCGGCAGTTCGAAATCTCCCGTCCAGACAGGCGCCAACAGGGATGCTGTTTAGGGTCACTGTCCCGTCGGGATTGATAGCGCCGATGGAGGCGAAATAGGCGTCGGGGGGCTCGATGAGAAGCAGGCTGAAAAGACCGAACTCAAAGTGTTGGACCGTGTTTCTGTGACAGTGGTAGAAGTATGAGCCTATGAAGTTGGGCTGGAACTGGTAGGTGTAACTTCCGATCTCCATGGAGCAGTGGCCTACGCCGTCGTTGATGGGAGTTGGCTCGAGGCCGTGCCAGTGAATGGTATGCGGCGGCGGTCCCTTTCCAGAGAGGTCTGCATGGACGATCACGCCCCTGGGGATCCGAATAATCGGACCCGGATACGTGCCCCCAAGGCCAAAGTCTTTGTCCCTTATGGTCATGAAGTTCAGTATTTTTGCGCCGTCCCACGTGGGGAGCGCCAGGCCGTTGAGCAGATCCATGTCCCGTGTATGGGGCCTGCCCGGGATGCCCAGACCGAGAGCCTGCATTACCTCAGGAACGGGGTTGGCCCTGGGGTTCGCCCCGAGTTGAATAGGAAGGGTCGTAACGTCTATGCGCTCCGGCAGGGCGGGACCTGCCCCTACCGGTCTCGGGTCAAACATCTTCACAAATTCAGCTTCTTCTCCCACTACTGATATACGATCGATATGAAAAGCAGGACTTGTAAACGACATATTCTATCTCCTTTCTTTCTCCCCCCACCCACTCCCTCCCCCTCGAGGGGGGAGGGTGAGGGAGGGGGTGAATCGTCTATAAATTACCCTTCCTGAAACCAGGGAGGCTGTACCGCTGTTGGAAATATTAAGCCGTCGACCCCGAACGGGCTTCCCGGGCCGGGTCCATGAATCAGCGGCTGATTCGGGAAGTTCATGGCGCCCGGGGTATTCCGGTCTCCGATGAAGTTCATTCCTGCGATCAATCCCATATTATAGTTGCCGCCCTGGGATGTCTGGGTCGGCTCGGAATGGTCATGGGCCGGGTAGCAGAGAGGCGACAGTTGCACGCCGAGAGAATTCCCGGCTCCATCTGTGAGATTCCCTACAATCTGGAAGGGTGTTACTCCTGCGGGCGCAGGACCCGGCATGAAAGTCCGAATCTCCTCATTGGGGGGCCAGGTTGTCCCACCGCTGACGCCAGCCGGCAAGCCTGCGTCCGCCCTTCCGATGCCGCGGACATTGGGGACATCGGGCGGCCTCATGTATGGGAGAGTGTAGTCGATAATGGCCATGGGATAAACATTGAAGACATCGACCCAGATGGGATTCTCCTGGACCACACCATTGAAATAGGTGACGAAAAAGTGGTTGGCGTGAACATGCATGGAGATTGTCATTAGCCCGGCATTCAGGATATGCACGACAGCCGGCTCTCCCACACGGAAGGTGGGGTTAATGTACGGTGTGTTGTGTGAAAAATGACCCGACTGACCGGAGATAGTGAAGTACCGGGGGATGTCGCTCCCGACTTCACCTTGAATGTTTTCATTATTCGTAGGGCTGAAATCGTCATGCAGGAACCTCTGAACGAACTGGCCTGAAGGGAAATCGAGACCCGGTGTAAAATTGCCCACCGCGGCGAAGAGAGTGGGGCTGGCCTGATGAAACAACCAGATATGCCTCCTGAAGGGCGGGGTGTTGGTAGCTGGATCGCCCTGCTCCCATGCGAGGCCCGGCCACCAGGCCGTCGAGCCAAAATCATCGAAAAGCTGCTGAACAGCGGGCGTTGGCTTGCCGTAGGGAGTAAATTTATGTCCCGGCGCAGGAGCCTTGGGATGGACAATGATGGCTCCATGGAGCCCCATCGCCCGGTTGACAGGCTGGTTCAGGTTGTCGAAATAGAGATGAGGGCCGGCGTTTTTTGCCGTAAAGAATTTGCGCACGGTTTGACCCGGAGCGATTGGCCCGCTGTTGAACATGCCCGGAATAAAAAAAGCATGGGGCTCATCCAGATCGTTTGTGATGTTGATCCGGATCACGTCCCCCTCAGTGGCGAAAATGGTAGGTCCCGGACTTTCGGCAGGAAGGCGGTCCTCTTTGTAAACCCAGAAATAGCACTGGGCAGTGTTGATGCTGTTATGAGTTCCCATGTCTTTTATTGCATCGGTAATGTGGAAATTAAGGGTGTTAACGCGCGGCGCCGCAATGGCCTCGTTCTTGATCCAATCCAGTCCGGAGCCCACAGCCAGCGCTGCCATGCTCCCCAGGCTATACTTCATGAATTTCCTTCTGCTCACTTCCTTCATAATATTCCTCCTTACTTATATATAGATGACCGGTAATGAGCCAATATGAAACTACTGGTAAATTGCTATATATTATATACAATAAACATGCCAAATCATAACATATTGAATCTACATCATTTTTTAAAATTCAACCCCTTGGGATAGGGCAAATTTCCTTTGTTATAGGGTAATTTTCCCGAAAAATTTTTTACCACCCTTATTATTAGAAAATAAAACGCCCCAAATACTTCCTCTCCCCTCGGTGGGAGAGGATTGAGCACCCCCACCCTCACCCTCCCCAAGTGGGACGGGCATCCTGCCCGTTATGACAGGCTGGAAGCCTGTTCCACCAAGGGGGAGGGAATTATTGGGAAATTTAAAATATCTTTGTTTAGGTATTATTAAAAATAGTTGTGCATTGGATGTATCGAAAACCGATTTAGACAATAGGGTAAGCCACTTTTTTTTGGGAATAGGCGGGTCGCATGAGTCTGAAGCTGCTTTTGCAGGCTGATGCTACGACACGAATCGCTTTTTTTTTTAACAGATTTCGCAGTTAAACTGTTCAGTGAACACTGATCACTGATTACTGATCACTAATCTTCTTTACCTCGCTGTTCCATTTCCAGGTCTGGTAGATCGCCGGATAAACCAGTAACTCCAGAAGAAAAGAGGTGAAAATTCCTCCTATCATCGGGGCTGCGATTCGCTTCATCACATCAGATCCCGCCCCCATGGACCACATGATGGGAACGAGTCCAAGAAACGTGGTGGCCACGGTCATAAACTTGGGCCGAAGCCGCTTGACCGCTCCGTAGCGAATCGCCTCCTGGAGGTCAGCCAGGCTTCGAAGGCGTCCTTCCTTTTTTGCCTGTTCATAGGCCAGGTCGAGATAGAGAAGCATGAAGATCCCTGTTTCAGCATCCACGCCAAGCAATGCAATCAACCCGACCCAGACGCCGATGCTCATATTGTATCCGAGCAGGTAGAGGAACCAGAAGGCGCCGATGGCGGAAAATGGCACGGCGAGCAAGACGATGAGCGTCTTTACGAGAGAACGTGTGTTAAGATAGAGGAGAAACAGGATAAACAACAAAGTAAGAGGAACGACGATAATTAACCGCTCCTTCATCCGCTCCATCGATTCGTACCGGCCGCTCCAGGAGACGGCATAGCCCGGGGGGAGCTTTACCTTTTCCCGGAGGAGCCTGTCTGCCTCTTTGATATATCCGTTCTCATCGCGTCCGGAGATATCGACATAGACATAACCCACAAGCAGGCCGTCTTCGTTACGGATCATGGAGGGACCGCTTGCCACCTTAACAGTCGCAAGTTGTGAGAGCGGGATCTGTTTCTGTCCCCCGAAGGCCGGGACCAGGATACGGCCCAGGGCTCTGAAGTCAGCCCGGAAATCCCTCATATAGCGGATGTTCACCCCATATCGCTCCCGTCCTTCAACCGTTGTCGTCACATTTTCTCCTCCGATAGCCCTCTGTACGACTTCCTGCGCCTCGTCAACACTCAAGCCATAGCGGGCCAGGGTTTCCCGGTTCCATTCGATATCAAGAAAATAACCGCTGCCGGTACGCTCCGCGAAGACGCTGCGGGTGCCTCCTACCGAGGGGAGAAGAGACTCGATCCGCGCCCCGATCTCTTCGATGGTATCGAGATCGGCGCCTGAGATTTTGAGGCCCACCGGGGTGCGCAAGCCCGTGCTCAGCATTTCGAACCGGCCCTTGATTGGCATGGTCCATGAATTGGAAAGGCCGGGGATGCTTAAAGCATCATCCATCTGACTGATCAGCTCTTGCTGGGAAATATGATCCGGAGTGATACGGCGAAAAATCGCTTTGGCCCATTCCGGCGCCCACGAAGAATACCAGGTATCCACCTCTCGCCATTGCAACCTGGGCTTGAGAGTAATGACCGTCTCGATCATGGAGAGCGGAGCAGGGTCTGTGGATGTATCAGCCCGGCCCGCCTTGCCCAATACCCGGTCCACTTCAGGGAACTGCATGATGATCCTATCCGTGACCTGAAGGAGCTTCTGGGCCTCGGTAATGGAGATGCCCGGCATGGTGGTGGGCATGTAGAGAATGGAACCCTCTTCGAGGGGAGGCATAAATTCAGACCCCAGCTTAAAATAGACAGGGACGGTTGCAACTACCAGACCGAGAGCCGCGGCGAAGACCAACCACTTTTTTCTAAGAGACCAGGCTATGGCTGGCTCATAAAGCCGGATCAAAACACGGCTGACCCGGTGTTTGTCCTCAGAGTGAATCCGACCTACAAAAATAGCGTTCGTTGCCCCGCACAACCAGTCCGGTCTGAAGTTGAAGTTCTTCATGTGGGTGAGGAGGATTCGCAAGGCTGGATCGAGGGTGATGGCAAGGACCGCGGCAATGATCATGGAGAGGTTCTTCGTGTAGGCAAGGGGCTTGAAAAGACGCCCCTCCTGACCCTCCAGGGCGAGAACAGGGAGGAACGAGACGGCAATGACCAGCAGGGCGAAGAAGCTTGGACCGGCCACCTGTTTGACGGCATCTATGACAACCTCCCGGTAATCCTCCTTGCGGCCCGCTCTCTCCCATTGCTCCAATCTCTTGTGTGTCTGCTCGACTACGACGATGGCGGCATCGACCAGCGCTCCGATCGCAATCGCAATCCCTCCGAGGGACATGATGTTGGCCGTGATGCCCATCATGCGGAACGGAATGAAGGAAAGAAGGACTGCAACCGGAATGGTAATGATCGGAATCAAGGCGCTCGGGATATGCCAGAGAAAGAGCAGAACGATGATCGAAACGGTGAGGATGATTTCAATGAGGGTGGATTTCAGGTTTTCGATGGAGCGAAGGATCAGGTCGGAGCGGTCGTAGACGGGAACGACCTTGACGCCCGGAGGAAACCCCGGCTCGATCTCCTTCAACTTTGCCTTTACCCGATTGATCACATCCAGGGCATTCTGCCCCTGCCTCATAATCACGATTCCGGAGACGACCTCTCCTTCTCCATCGAGGTCAGCAATCCCTCGCCGCAGGTCCGGCCCCATAACGACCTGGCCGATATCCTTGATCCGTATGGGCGTTCCGCTCTCGCTCGTATCGAGGACAATATCCTCAAAGTCACGAATGGATCGTGCATAACCCCGGCCTCGGACCATGTACTCGGTCCCGCCGAATTCAATGAGCCGTCCTCCCACTTCATTATTTCCGCGGCGCACCGCTTCCACGACGCGGCCTATTGGGATCCCATAAGCTTGAAGGCGATTGGGGTCCACGTTGACCTGGTACTGCTTTCCAAAGCCGCCGATGGGTGCAACTTCTCCCACTCCTGGCACAGACTTGAGGTAATAACGGAGGTACCAGTCCTGGTAGGAGCGTAATTCCGCAAGACTGTGTTTTCCCGTTTCATCCACGAGAGCATATTGAAAAATCCAGCCTAAACCCGTTGCGTCCGGGCCCAGTTCTGTCTTTACGCCATCCGGAAGCCGGGAGAGCACGGCGGAAAGGTACTCGAGAGTGCGGGACCTTGCCCAGTAAATGTCCGTGCCATCCTCAAAGATAATGTAAACATAGGAATAGCCGAAATCAGAGAAACCCCGGACTGTCTTGACAGAGGGAGCGCCCACCATGGCAGAGATAATCGGGTATGTGACCTGGTCTTCGATAATATCCGGACTTCGGTCCCAGCGGGAAAAAACGATCACCTGGGTGTCGCCCATGTCGGGAACGGCGTCAAGGGCCATGTTTTTGATGGACCACACCCCTCCCAGGCAGGCTGCGGCTACGAGGGTAAAGACGATGAGCTTATTATGGATTGAAAAATCGATGATGCGGTTTATCATACACTTGAGTTACTTGGGTTCATTGGGTTCAACACAATAAACTCAACAAACCCAATAAACTCAATAACCCTTACTCTTTTATATAATTATGGGGATTCTGATCGAATTTCTGCTTACATTCATCGGAAGAGAAATAGTAAGTCTTTCCTTGGTAAGTGCTTTTTCTCCCGTATTTCATCGCCTTATTGATGGAGACATCCACACCGCACACCGGGTCCTTGCTCAGGGTTCCAACTATCCCGGCGGCAGCCAGCTCCAGCCGGCTCTCGGAGTCGATCAGAAATGTGCTCGACATAGCAATGCGCTCTCCAGGCCTGAGTCCTTTCATAATCTCCACACGGTTGCCGAAACGCCAGCCGGTCTCCACCTCTCGAGGCTCAAAGAGTCCATCGCCGAGATCGACGAAAACGGTCTTCCTCAGCCCGGAATCGAGGACTGCGTCTGCCGAAACAGTGACAGCGCTTGGAAAGGCGATCAGGAACTCGACATCGGCAAACATTTCGGGACGGAGGATGTATCCGGGATTATCCGCCTCCAAACGCACCTTCAGTGTGCGCGTGGCGGGATCAAACACCGGTAGGACATCGGTTACCCTCGCATTGAAAACTTTGCCTTGATGAAAAAGCGCGGCCTTTGCGGTCATTCCAGGCTTGATGAATTGTGCTTCATGCTCATAGACATCCGTTACGATCCACACTTTGCTCAGATCTGCGATCCGGAAAAGCTCTGCATTCCTGTCGAACTTCTGCTGGGGGGAGACATTTCGGCTGAGCACAATGCCCATAACAGGAGACCTGATCTCGATCTCTGTCGTCAGTTTCTTAGTCCGTGTGATCTCCTAGATCTGGTAGTCTCCTACGCCCAGACTGTAAAGCTCGAGTTTGGCCACTTCCAATTGATCTCTGACGGTATAGACGGCCCCCCCGGTCATACTTGCTCCGCCAGGCGTCGTCGGCACCATCGTGGGCATGGGACTCGGCATGGTCGGTTGCTGCCCGGTCTGAGACTGTGCTTCAGGGGACTGCGGACTCTGAGCCTGTGCCCTGGCTTTCTGTCTGCGCTCTTCGAATTCGAGTGCATAAAGATATTGCTGAAGTCTCGTCAGGAACTGGTAATTGTACACGGTTGCCATCAGCTGGTCCTTTTTAACCACGCTCCCCGTGGTGCTTTCCCGGACATCCCATACCCAGCCTTCCGAGCCTGCGAGCACGCGGTAGGTAAGGTTTTCGTCTGCGGCCACCCTTCCGATGGTCCGCATTCCATGCTTCTGGGGCATCCTTACCACCTTCTCCACACGAACGCCGATCAACTGCTGCTTTTTGGGAGTAATCTTAACAGTTCCCGGAGTGATATCATCCCCGGAGGTTTCACGTTTAGCTCCTTCATGGGCTTGAACAGGATGCGATTTCGAGGGGTCAGCAGGGATGGATTTCCGCTGGTTATACCAAGCGCCCACCAGAAAAGCCCCGACCAGGAGTACAGAGATGAGAAAAGCGTACGTTAGTTTCTTCATGAAAAATCTCGGCCCTTCAGTTAAAGAATGCCATCAAGGGGCTCCTATGAATAAATCCTACTCCCCAAAAAAAAATAGCGAAATCATTCGTCACGTTTATATTACCTAAATTGAGCGATTCTTTTGAAAGGAACCTGTAGCCGCAGGCTTTAGCCTGCGTTTTCCTCTCACCCGTTGGGTGAGAAATCGTTTCCGATAAAATCACGCAACCTAAAGGCTGCGACTACATTTAAAACAATAAATCACTCAATTTAGATATGAGTTATTAGTCAGTTCATAATTGTATAGACATTAAAGATAAATCCCTCCTTCCCTCCCTTTTCCAAAGGGAGGAATTACCCCTCTTTGGCCGCCGGCCCATAGGGCCTCTGGCCCGGAGGGCAAAGAGCGGCGAGCCTGCCTGCCGGTAGGCAGGGGGAGATTTTCAAAAGAGAATGTCTTTTCTATTATGGACTCCTTAATAAACGGGCAAGGTGATTTTGAACCTGGCTCCTTTTCCCTCCTCTGAAATGAAGTCTATCTTTCCACGGTTCTCTTTAATGATCTTATCGGCGACGGAAAGGCCAAGCCCTGTGCCTCCCTTATCACCCTTTGTTGTGAAGAAAGGATCGAAGATTCTATTGGCATGCTCGGGAGGTATTCCCGGTCCTGTGTCGCCGATGATGACATAGACTTCACCTTCATGATTGCCCGTCTCAAGGGTGAGGGCTCCAAACCCATTCATCGCATCGAGGGCATTCCCGATAATGGAGTGAAAGACCTGTATCAGTCCACCTTCATTCAGGCGGATCAATGGCAACCCCCTTTGATAGTTTCTAAGCACTTCAACCCCTTTCAATCTACCCTGGAAGTCCAGCATCTCGATGGCCTTTTCAAGGGTCTCATTGACATGGATGTCCTGGTTTTCATCAGAGGGTCTCTTCACAAAAGAGAGCATGCTCGTTGTAATCTTCTTGCATCGATCCACCTCTTCCTCGATCATTCTCAGATAGCTTTCGAACAGAAGCGACCCGATGTTCTCCTTTTCGATCCGCGCGAGAAGCCCCTCGGTGCAGGCTGAGATGGTGGCCAGGGGGTTGTTGATTTCATGGGCGATTCCGGAGGCCATCTGTCCCAGAGCCGCAAGCCGCTCATTCATAATGAGACGCATCTCGTTTTCTTTGGCTGCAGTCACATCTTTTCCAATGAAGATAGAGCCCAAATAATCCCCGTCGGGGGAATAGTAGGGAAAGACAGAGATCTGAAATATATTCCCGGTCTTTGCGTCCTTCCTCTCTTCCATCACCGGCCTCTTGCCCATCATGCTTTTTTCGTGAGGGCAGTCCGATCGGGAACAGGTGCGGATGATTTCATAACATTTCTTGTCGACCGGGCCATAGGAAGGCAAAGAGTGATATTTTCTGAAAGCCCGGTTTGCCTTGACAATATTGAATTGGGTGTCGACCACGGAGATCTGGTCGGTAATACAATCGAATGTCTCCTGCCACTCTTTTTGAGAGATGGAGGAAAGGGCGAATTGATCCGTGAGCTGCCTGTTCTTCTGATCCAGTTCTTCGAAAAGGTTCCTCAATTTTCTGGTCATGGAATTGAAATGAGCGGTGAGGCTCCCGAATTCATCTCTCGTTTCCGCAGGGATTTGATGTTGAAAGTCTCCCTTCGCGATCGCTTCGGTCCCTTTTTGAAGACGCCTTAATGGCCTGAGAACAAGCCGGTTGGCGGAAAAGACGGCGATCAGGGACACGGCCATGAAGACGAAGGCGAGGAGGAAATAATATCTCCTTTTCAGTTGGGCCATGCCCTCCTTCATTTTCTCTTTGGAGACAGAGAGAAGAAGGGCTCCCCTCACTTTCTCGGTTTTGTCATGGCATTGGTGACATTCAGGTTTATTCCTTATTGGAATGATATAGGAATCGACTTCCCGATGGCCGATCTTTTTGTGAAACTGAGTCAGCGCCCCTGTCCGGAGGGTTTCTTCCACTCTGGGGTCAGGAGGACCCGGGGTCTGCGAAAAGACCTCCCGCCCTTTCTCATTAAAGACCCTCACCTCTTTTATCTCCTCATATCCTTTGTAAAGATTCAGGGTGTTAAGGATGAACGCATGGGCCCCGGCGATCATGGCTTGCTCGATATCATCGATGATGTGGATCCAGATGAGGTTCGCCTTTTCCTGATAATGTTTCTTATATTCCCTGGCGGCAAATTGGTTTGACAGATAAGCGGTAATGCCAAAAACGATAAGGCCCGAAGGAACGGCGATCAGAAGAGCCTTCACCATGACGCTGGAAATTCCTGCTCTTAACCTGGAAAAGCTTAGCATTTGCGCTCACTCCTTAAAAAAGACCCAAAGGATGTCTGAAATTTATAAAATTGTAACACTTTGTTAGCGCAGGATCTCTACCATTTCTGATTCTTCCTGCATTTCAGTGGGTACTGTCTTTATCCCTCCCCTTTGCTAAAGGGGAGGTTAGGAGGGGTTATCTTCAGCGTTAGTGCACCCAAGACGCTTTGCATATCAAGCAATACCTCATTATCCCAAAACCGTATTACGTCAATTCCCTTCGCTTTCAGATATTCTGAACGGGCTGCATCATACTCCTTATTCTCGCACTGGTTATGCTGTCCACCATCCAATTCTACAGCTAGCTTCATGATCGGACAGTAAAAGTCTGAAATATAAGGACCGATGCTGTACTGGCGAAAAAATTTCATAACCCCTCCACACCTCCCCTTAATTAAGGGGAGGCTGGGTGGGGTTACCTGTTTCGCAAGTGTCCCCAGAAAGTCTTCTCCGTCTCGGTCTGATTGCGCCTCAACTCTCGCCGCCGTTGCTTTAATGTCGGGTCATTGCGCAAGAATTTCATAACTCCCCTAACTCCCCTTCATCCCCCAATCTAACGCCCCCTTCCTTCTTCCCCCTCTTAATTTAAGAGGGGGAAGAAGGAGTTATAAGGGGGGGAATAGAGGGGGGGACAAGAGGGATGAGAGAGAGTCTCATTCGCTTACTCCATAACTTTGGAGTTTTCTGTAAAGGGTTTTTGGATCGATTCCGAGAATTTCAGCGGCCTTTGCTCTCTGACCCTCCGCCTCTTTGAAAACCCTGAGGATATGCCCTCGTTCCACTTCGTCAAGCCGCTTTCCAATCCCTTTCGCGTTTGGGGCGAGGTCCAAGGGCAGGTCTGAGGATTCGATCAAATCGTTTTCCGAAAGGAGGAGCGTCCGATGGACCACATTCTGAAGCTCCCTCACATTCCCCGGCCAGGAATAAGCCGACAGAATGGAGAGGGCCTCCTTGCTGAAGGCCTTCTTCCTGAAGGCTGGATTGCTCGTGAGGGTATAGTCAATAAGCAGGGGGATGTCTTCTCTTCTCTCCCTCAAAGGCGGAATATGAATGGAGAGAGCGCTGATCCGGTAATAGAAGTCTGCCCGGAAGCTTCCTTTCTCGACCTCGCTCCTGATGTCCCTGTTGGTGGCAGAGATGAATCGAACTTCCACGGCGATCTCCTTGATCCCGCCCACTCTGAAGAACTTCTTCGTTTCGATCGCCCTCAATAATTTCCCCTGGAGGGAGGAATTGAGTTCAGAAATTTCATCTAAAAAGAGCGTCCCATGATGGGCGATCTCCAGAAGCCCTAATTTTCTTGCGTGGGCCCCTGTGAAAGAACCCTTTTCATGACCGAAGAGTTCGGTCTCCATCATATTTTCGGGGATGGCTCCGCAATTGACGGGGATGAAGGGGCCCTCGCTCTTCTCTGAGGCGTCATGGATGGCCCTTGCAACCAGCTCCTTGCCAACGCCGCTCTCCCCTGAGACAAGAACAGGAAGATCGGAGGTTGCGACTTTCTTCACCGTTTCCAGTATTTGGAGCATGAGGGGATGTTTCGTAACGATCCGCTGGATTTCCGACTGTCTCTTGATCTGCATCTTGAGGTGCAGGTTTTCGCTGAGGAGCTCTTTCTTTTCATAAGCTTTGGCGACCACTGCTTTTAACTCTTCGATCTTAAAAGGCTTGGCCAGGAAATCATAAGCCCCTAACTTCATCGCCTCCACGGCGGAAGGCACCGTTGCGTTCCCTGTCAGTATAATGACCTCGACGGGAATCTCGGCAGCCTTGATGTTTTTGAGGACATCCATTCCGTCAATACTGGGCATATGGAGGTCCAATACCATAACATCGTATTCTTCCTTTTCAAGCATTTCCATTGCCTTTTTGCCGCACTCTGTCACCGCCACATCGAAACCTTCTTCGGAGAGTTCATTCTTAAGAACCTTTGTGAGGTTCTTATCGTCATCGGCGATTAAGAGTTTTGTCATTGGGATGGCTCCAAAGTTGTAATAAAATTTAAATTCATTTTAACATATTAATCCCCCGATTTTGCAACAAAATTTTCACAGCTTCTGAGGGGATACCATCTCCCCCCTCCCTCCCCCCCTCCCCATCGAGGGGCATAAGCGCTAACTTAATTAATCTGATGCCCCGGAGGGGCATACATGACAATAGCCCAGCGATTCATCGCTGGGAAGAAAAAAGATAATTCAACAGTCCCATCGGGACGATTGAATCCTACCCCCCAACCATACCGTTCATCGTAATCGATCCCATGCCGTCTCAAAAATTCAATCTATTCTTCCTGAAATGTCTTTCGCTTGTGATGCTCACCCCGTTAGAAATAATGCCCCGCCCGGTTTCGAGTCGCAACGACTGGAATTTCTAACGGGGTGAACCCTGACTTTCAATATATTGGATCGTATCCTCTAACAGGGAAACATTGACGCTGAAGGCGCCATACCCTTCTTGCCACGCAAATTTCTGTAAGTCAACAAATGTGTCATGAACCCATTTAGAGGAACCGCCTTTAATGAGTTGCACCGCTTTTGCCACTGGAAGGGTTGTGGGAAGCGATAGAAGGACATGAACGTGATCCTGCATTCCGCCGATGGACAATATGCCTTCATCTGGTTTTCTCGTGCGATCCCACCCATATAAGACCACAATCGATTCTGCAAATCGGGACCGATCATGGCCTGACGTTCCTTTGTACTGAAAACGATGTGGACATAGAGGCTGATGTAAGAATTAGGTGTTAAATGCCATGACATCGTGGACAAAATAATGTGCCACGACATCGTGGACACCGTTCCCTGACAATCGAATAG